>SESF01021643.1_pt1 | contig 39265 bp, 23 predicted proteins | sample 3171521 | NCBI WGS metagenome assembly SESF01 (sample SAMN10866945, study PRJNA518727) | freshwater metagenome | biome: subpolar coniferous forest; feature: holomictic lake; material: water; isolation source: holomictic Lake 227, 6 m and 8 m depth | place: Canada: near Kenora, Ontario | collected...
TCGTTCGTATTATGTTGCAAAATTATACCCTACGTCAACAGCAATCTAGTCCTAAACTTTGTCCCGAACTTTGCCCGAGGTGTCACTTATTTAAGTGACAGGAACGTAGGCTCTGATTTTTGATATCATTAAACCCATAAAGGATGTATTATACCCTTCGAGAGAACATTATGAACGTACGATCGAATCTCAGTAGAATATTCCTTCCCCTCGCCACCCTGTTGGTGGCCCCGCTGGCTGCTCTGTATGCCGCCGAAACACAACGACCGAACTTCGTCTTCGTGTTGGTTGATGACCTGGGCTATGGCGATCTGAGTTGTCACGGCAATCCTGTTTTTCAGACGCCGAACATGGACCGGCTTTACGCAAAGGGAGTGCGTTTCACGGATTTCTGCGTCAGTGCCACCTGTTCGCCGACGCGCGGAGCGTTGATGACGGGTCGGCATGAATTCAAGTCAGGCATCACCCACACAATCGGCGGGCGGGAACGACTGGCACTGGATACTGTGACGTTGCCGCAACTGCTCAAGACCGTAGGCTATACGACCGGCATCTTTGGAAAGTGGCATTTGGGTAACCAGGGGGATTACCGCCCCGAACGACGTGGCTTTGACATCGCTGTGACCACCGTCGGCGACACGCAGAACTCCCACGTCGATCCGAAATTGTTGCACAACGGCGAAACACGAGCACACAAAGGTTTCCGCGAAGACATTCTCTTTGCAGAAGCTATCGCGTTTATCAACGCTAATCGTAACCGTCCGTTCTTTTGTTATCTACCGACTTACTCTCCACACGCGCCATTAGTCGCGCCCAAGGAGTATCTGGATCGCTGCAAAAAACAGTTTCCCAAAGCGTTGCCAACACCTTTCTACGCAATGATTACCAACGTGGACGACAATCTGGGTCGGTTGCTAACGACACTGCGCGACCTGAAACTCGAAACCAATACCGTGGTCGTCCTGATGAACGACAACGGTGCAACCTACGGCGTGGATCAATGGAATGCCGGAATGCGTGGTTGCAAGGGAGCAGCGTGGTTCGGCGGTCACCGGGCGATTTCCTTCTGGTGCTGGCCAGGACATTGGCAGCCGCGCGACGAGGCCCGCCTCACTGCCCATGTGGACCTGTTGCCGACACTCGCAGATCTCGCCGGGGTAAGGATTCCGGGGGAACTCGATGGTATGAGCCTACGTCCGCTGCTGGAGTCGGCTAACGCGCCTTGGAATACCGACCGGATGCTCTTCCAAAACGTCGGACGTTGGCCGACGGGTCAAGCGGCCGAGCACGGCGAAACATTCTGCGGGGTGCGCTGGAAGCAGATGCTGTTGGTGCGCGCAGCCACCTGCGGGCATCCTGATTGCAAAGGCATGTGCGCGGGCACCGTGCCGACGCGGACGGTAGCGGGGTACACTAAAAATTTCGCCTTTCATTATGCGTTCACGCCCGAGAACGGCTGGGCGCTCTACGATGTCAAATCCGATCCCGCCTGCGAGCACAACCTGTCCGCTGCCGAACCCGAAACCGTCGCACGCTTGCGCAGCGCTTACAAGGAGTGGTGGCGAGGGGTATTGCCCGTTGTACAAAAAGCGGACGCAATAAGCAAAGGCTTAAAATAGAAAAACTATTTGTACGCCAAATCCCTGACAATGTTGCGGATGTCACTTAATTAAGTGACATGACGACACCAGCAATAATTTGATATATTTCCGGTTATCTAAAAGATGTTGGGCATAACGACGTTTATTAGAAGAGGAGTTAAAGCACATGAAAACAAAGAAATGGATGACGATAGTGGCGGTTATGGTGGGTATGCTGACCGCGGTTGGCACACAGGCGGCGAATATAACCGCATACTTAGATGTGAATGGAACGTCGAGTGGAAGCGGTGTCACGAATGGCGGCTCATATTCCGCTTCATCTGCTATTTGGACATCTGATTCGACGGGAGCGTATGCGACACCTGTTACTTTGGCAGGAAATAGAGCAGCCTTTTATTTTTCAGCTGGCACGGATGCGTCAAACTGTAGTTATGTGGTCACAGATGCTTTAGGGGACGTCACAACTGGTCTTACCGTTCAGGAAGGTTATGTTACGTTGACTGGCGGTGGACGATTTTACGGTTCCAGTTCAATCTCGTGTGCGGAAAATACGAGTCTATCTTTTTCTACGGGGGCATGGAGTTTCTATTCGCAGCCAGTGACTTTTAATACATCAACCAACTCGACGATTTATTGTAATGTTGGTATTTCGGGTGGTACCGCCTATAACTGCAGTTTCAGTAAAACAGGAGACGGTTTGATGGTAATGAATACGTCTGCAACTGCCATAGGTTCTATCACCGCCAGTATCAATGGTGGTAAACTGCGGCTTCAGAATGGAAATGTGCTGTTCTACACCGGCAAGCCGTGTTCAGTTACGGTTACCAATGGCGGAACGCTGGAATTGCAAAACGATATCACGGTTGCCAATAACGCTATTACCTTGAGCGGCATGGGCTACAATAATCTCGGAGCACTCAACAACTATAGCGGCATCAATCTCTACTCCTGGACCAACGCTATCAGCCTGGCAGGACATACGCGTATCAATGCTTCTGCTGGACAGTTGACCTTTGCTAATGGGTTCTTTACCAATAACTACAATCTGGTGTTTGGCGGTGCCGGTGATCTGGTCGTCAATAATTCAATTTATACAGGCACGGGGTCGCTCATCAAGGACGGCTCGGGCACGCTAACCGTTGGCGGGACGAATACCTACTCGGGCGCAATGACAATCAGTAACGGGACGCTCATGGTCGCTGGATCCTGTGTACTGACGAATACGAGCGCAATTTCAGTAAACACAGGTGCGCGTTTCAACGTGGGACGCTCGTGGGATTCCACATCCGCAAACAAGATTGTTGTTTCAGGAGCTGCAACCGTCGATGCGGGTAATGGGGTAGGTGTGAACATGTCAGGCGTTTATTCATCAGGAACAGCTTGCACGATTCTTCAGGCGGCGAGCGGTCTGGGTACGGTGAACTACTACGTCCTCAACCCGATCAACTATACGGCAGTCTTCAGTAAAAGCGCCACACAGGTGCAGATTACCCCGACCACTGCCACGCCCCTAACTACCGCTTATTGGAAGGGAACGACGACATCCATTTTAAGCAACCGCTGGGCTGCCTCTGACGGCAATGCGGATGGCAACTGGGCGAGCACAGCCGGCGGTTCTGTGCAAGCGCTGGTTCCTGGCACTAATGCGGATGTCTTTATTTCGGTGACCAGTCCGGTCGTTGCCCCTGTGAATACTGTTTTGGGTGACAACATGTCCATCAAGTCGCTGACGATTCAGGATACGGTTAACGGTCTGGGCCTCAATGCCGATGGCAACACCCTGACGGTTGGAACCGGTGGTATTACGATGAAAGCCGGCGTTCCCGCGAGCACGATTGCAGCACGGGTGGCTCTGGGAACCTCACAAACGTGGACCAATAACAGCACCAGCCCGCTGACTATCAGCGGTAGCGTCATCCCCGGCGGTAACACGCTGACCAATGCGGGCAGCGGCACAATCGTCCTCTCTGGTGCCAGCACGTTAGGGACGGTGGTCGTCTCTACTGGCACGCTCCAGTTCAATAATTCAAGTACTAAGATCGACCAGTTGACTCTAACCAATGGGACGGTTGACCTCGCCGCCGACCTGACTACGACGGGATCGGGACTCATCAATGGAGGCGGCGGCTCAATCAACAGTAGTGGCGGAAGACTCATGCTTGGCCTTGCTATGCCGAACTGGAGGTTGACCGGGACGATCACGATCAATGCTGTGATTGGTGGTAGCAATTACGGATTTTCTACCTATGGTGGTTCGGGTTCGAGCGCGTTGATTCTCTCTGGAGCTAATACATTTAGTGGAACGATTCGTGTGTCTGATGGACCGATTCAAATAGGCGTAGATTCGGTCGGATCAGTCGGGAACATTGTATCCAGCGCACTGGGAATAGGGACAGTTCATTTCGGTGACGGTTCTCATGCCGGAATACTATATTCTAGCAGTTCCTTGCCACGGACGATCTACAATCCCATAATTTGGACCACGACTGCTTCTGCGGGTATTACTTTGGGAAATGCGACTAAAAATGGCAAGCTCACCTTTTCGAACACCATGGACCTCGGCGGATACACCCGTCCCTTCACAATTAATAGCGATGTTGAATTCGCTGGTACTATTGGGAGCACGAACGGCATCACGAAAGCCGGTCCCGCCACACTGACGCTCAGCGGTGTCAATACGTTTACGGGGCCGTTGACGATCTCGACAGGGCTTTTGGCGGTCGAGGGCGCTGGTCAGCTGGGAATCGGTAATTTTGCTACCAACATCGTCAACAACGCCGCGTTTGTCTACAACAGCAGTGCAGATCAGATTTTAGGAGGGCCTATATCCGGTACAGGGTCATTAACCAAAACAAACGTCAGCGCGTTGATGCTCAATGGACTTGTCTCGAACACGGTTTTAGTCGCGGGAGGTTATCTGGGTGGAACCGGCATGTTGATCGGCACTGTAACGAATTTCGCTGCGATCGGTGCCGCTACCGCTTCCACTATCGGAACGTTGTCTGTCTCCAATCTGGTCATGAAAGAGAACGCCTCGTGTCTTTGGAACTACAATGATACAACCAATGATGTGATACAGGTCACTGGCTCGCTCACGTTGCCCAATGTGGCGACCGTGAATGTCAGCCAGGTGACCTCCGGCCAGCTTCCCAAGGAGGGTGTGCTCTTCTCTTCGGGTACGCCGTTGCTCGGCGCCTCCAATCTGAGCGGCTGGGTCGTGCGAGGCGATGGGGTTCACGCCGATACACGGATGGTCATCCGCGGAAACAGAGTGATCATCTCGTCAATGGGAGGAACGCTAATCTCCTTCCATTAAACAACCTGCGTATATACCCAATGAAACTAATCCTCATCTCGGTGCTCTCTCTCATCACCGCCACGAACTTCGCTGCGTCAAATCCGTTTCTTCACGAAGTTTCCGCTGATGGAAAACTGGAATTCAAGCTGGAAGATAAGCTCCACCTGCAGGCGTTTGCTTGGCCTCGGACATTGTTGTCGTATGCAGTGATTTTTAAAACGCCACCGCAAGCTAATCGGCTTCACCTGCGTGATCTCGGCACTGGTCAGGATGTCGCGTTCCAATTGTCCGATGTAAAGGGTAACTTTGCGTTTGTAAATTTCTTCGCGGATCTACCATCGGGAGGCATACGACGCTTCGAATTGTCGAGCGGAGGAGCACGTGCCATGATGGCCGCTGGGGTGAGGCAAATCGCAGAAGGCAATACCATCGTGCTGGATGCCGGGAAGTTGAAGGTGCGGTTGCCGGCGTCGCAGACCATTGCCGGCAAGGTGCCAGGACCGATTTTGCAGGTGAACCAGTTTGGCGATTCCACACTTGTGAGTCCGAAGCGCACGGTGAAATCCATTACGACAGAGATCGTCGAGACCGGACCGCTCTTCATTGCTTGTCGGATGACGTATCAATTTGACGGGGGCGGACGTTACGTCGCGATTGTGAAAGCGATTGCCGATTACGATTACGTCGAGTTCAATGAAGAGATGATTGGGCTGACGAAAGAGGACAATATCTTCGTTGAGACTGCATGGACGAATCTGCATCCAACGCACCGAATGGTGATTGGAAGCCCGTTCGGCGGAACGCAGCACGTGGACGAGCCGATGATACAGCCGTTCCGCGGTGAGGACCCTGCCTTTACCGGGCCTTCACGTATCGAAGATCCGTCCGTGGAAATGTTAGCGAGCCTGACACCGTATTGGCCGAACGGGTGGGGCGGGAACCGGTCAGCATCATTTTGGGATGAGCAATCGGGCGACGCAGTAGGAGTGTTCATCGCCGACGCATCGAAATGGCAGGACCATGAATATGCGATTTGGACATCGTCGGACAAGGCGAAGGTGAAATACCGGTACGCGAACAATGTGTTGTTTTGGAAATGGCCGCTGGTGACGGGCACGCGGTTGACGGGGGTCACCGCTTACAAACATAGCCGTGCGGAACAAACTGCATTGGCGGACCAGACGCTCGACAAGGCGGGCGATGATCGATTTGACGTGGGAGATAAATTGATGGAGCTGCCACGCCGGCTGCAAATCCAGTATGGCGATATTTCGCTGAACCGCGTGAAAGACTGGATGCTCGATTACCCCGAGACAGCGAAGCGTCCGCCGACCAGCGCGATGAAGCCGGGCCGGCAAAAAACAGTGGAGGCCTACATGAAGGCGTTGCCGACTTGTGCAATGACGGATGTGGTGACCGGCATGTTTCATCCTGTCAGTTTGCGCGATATGGGGTACTGGGTTGTGCCGGATTTTCTGCGATATCGTGAGGCGATGACGCCGGAGCAGCGAGCGCAGGCGACAGCGGTGTTGTTATTCACCGCCTACGTCGCGGCAGAGGATGAATATTGCCCAATGCGGACCATGCTTGGCGGTCATCCGAATTTCATGGCGGATCTGAAATTTCCCATCGCGGCAGCCGCATTTTTATTTCCCGAGCATCCATTAGCATCGGAGTGGCGTGACCAGTATGAAAAATTTATGGAACTCTGTGGCCACTTTTACGTCCGTCCTGCTGTGCCGGCGTGGGAGGCACTCGGAGGGCGTTTCACCGAGAGCATCGCGACGTACAATTGGGCGTTCATGGGGCCGACAAGTGATGCAAACTACCTCGGCCATGTCACCGGTGCGCGGAACTTTTACGCGACGCCACAACTCGCAGACATGGGCGCTTATCTCGTCGGTATCTTAACCGCTCCGCAAGTGACGAATAACCACACGGTCGTCAGCGGCGCGCCGCCGACGTGGAAAAATGGCTATAAACGGTTGCACCCGCCACAGGGCGCGCACTCCAGCAAACGCGGCGCAGGTGGCCCGATGTACACCATCGGCGAACAATTGCGCCAGTACCGGCCGCTCACGGCTGAGCATCTGATGTGGGGTGCATTCCCTGCCGCAGGCAAAGGGTTTGAGGATCGCAACGGCACCGAACTCGGCCCTATCAACCGTGGAACCAATCCACATCTCACGAGCACGAAGTACACGGGCTACGGCATCGTCCTCCGCGCAGGCGTGGACACGCCGGAAGAGATATCCGTTTTTCTTCAGCAAGTGGACAAAGGGCCAAACTACCGGTGGGGTTACGCCAACCAGAATGGCAGCGGCGACATCTATTATTACGCTGGGGGCAAGAGTTACAGTGGCCACGAACGCGAAGAGGCCGGTGATGGTCACGTGGACGACGCGATGTTTAGCAGCAACACTGGCGTATATAAGGACTGGCATTTCTGGTGCATTGGCATGAACGAGCTTACCCGGCCTTTTTACAATCTCGGTGTGGCGCAGTTTGCCGAAATCGTCCCTCAAACAGGACCCGGTGCTTATGCGTGGCCTGAATACCAAAGCCGCAGTGTCATGCTTGTGGGGACGGATTATATTGTCACCTATGACCGCATTCTCGATGGGTGCGGTACACGGTTCGCCTGGAATATCTGTCGCGACGACGAAATGCCTTTCATTCAGCACATCAAAGGTGGTGGCGACCCAGTCAATCTTGTTCTACCGAAAGACGGCTTTGTGCGCGGCAGTCTCTCCACGATGATTAAAGGCGGCGGCAGCCACATGGCACTTGTCACCCACAAGTCCGATGTCAAAATCATCCCGAACAAACGCGTTAAAGGTGTTCCACCGCTGCCCTACGTTCGCATTGCTACATCCGATAGCGAAGATTTCATCTTTCAAGACGACAGCGACATCCACTATGCTAACAGTAAAATAGCGTTTACTGGCCGTGCCGGCGTGATTCGTCAGCGCAAAAACGGCCAGACCGAGCTGTCCTTGTTCCATGGCACGCACATTGGCGCAAAGGACGTGACACTCACCGTGGATAATCCCGACCTCGGCATCAGCGCCACATTCACGAAGCCGACTGAACTCGCCGGCACGTTTTTCAGTCGCACCGGCGGCCTGCTCGTCTTGAAAACACCTGGCACGGGCACGTTTTTTGTGGACGGCGCACCGAGTTCCTTCAAACTGCCGCCCGGCGAACACCGTTGGGAATTTACAAGTCGGTTGCCAGAACCGATGCCGCCTATGATGTTACGTACCGAGAACCGGGCTGGCGGCGCGACTATCTTCTTCACACAAGGTTCAGGCGCAGATAAGTACCGGTTGGAACTCAGCGCCGACAATGGAACGACTTGGAACCCAATCGGCGAAACCACGTGCCATTCATTCGAGTTAAAGGGGCTGGACAACGAGACCAAAATACACGTCCGCGTTTTTGCGATGAACAGCGAACGCCAAAGCAAACCCGCCAACGAGTACCCGCTCTACGTCACAGCCAAACCGCCCTTGCCACCCGACGGGCTCAAGACAGTGCTTGGCACGAATGAAGTGAAGCTGACGTGGGGCGAAGTCCTTGGCGTGATTGAGTACCGTCTTTATTGCCGTGAGCGAGGTCAAACGAAATTCATTGAAATCTTTCGGGGGCGCGCCAATCAATTCACTGACCACCGTGCGAACCTCATGCCAGCCTTCTCCTCGCCGGGGCAAGCCGCAAATCTGAGTCGCCCATCAGCTCCTGTTTACGAATACGCAGTCACAGCCGTGACTGGTAACGGCGAGAGTATAAAGTCATTGCTTGCCGACACGGATCCGACAAGCTGGCGCAACTGGAATCCGACCGCCGACCTCCGGTATAAACGCCAATCTGCCTTCTGGCAGCCACCCTATGTCCATCTCGAAGACGTACCGCCGCCCTATTATCCGCAGTAACCGTTTTGAAATTGAATCACACGTGTCACTGGGCGTATAGGCGTCCTGTACCAAAAGACGGATGCTTATGCTGGTCCGGCAACTGCCGCACCTGTGAACAGGCGGGGACGCCTATTCGCCCAGCAAGTCATCCAACACAGCCATTTTATCATTCAAACATTCCACTGCAGTTGCAAATAAATCAGAACTACGACCTGTGTCACTTATTTAAGTGACATGACGACACATGCAAAAATGTGATATTTTAAAATGGTAAGGATATAGCAACAGGTATTATGAGAGGATTTATCAGATGAAAATAAAGAAACGGGTTGCGATGCTGGCAGTCATTGTGACGATGTCGTTGATGTTTCCAGGCGTAGCGCAAGCTGCTGACATGTATGGTCTGATCGCGGGAACCACCACGAATTGGAACACAACCGCCTCAAACTGGAGTACAACCTTCGGAGGGTCGTACAATACGACATGGGTACAGGGCAGCGGTGCTATCCTGACCAATGGCACCACCGGTGCCATTGGTGCTTTCACCGTTGGTGCTCCCATCACCCTCACAAAACTCATCTTGGGTAGCGGAATAGGTTCAGTCAATATCAGTCAAAGCGGTGGTGGATCGTTGACATTCAGCGGTGCACTCAGTTACCTGATTGATAATTCACAGGCAAATGCGGGTAATCCACTGTTTTACGTTCCCATCTACGCGGATACGGGACTGCTTCATTTTAGACAGAAAGGATGGACTGTATTACAAGTATCTAATAACTTCGCAGGCGCTGTTCATATTGATTCGGGAAGATTATCAATCGAAAATGCGAATGCGCTGACAGGCACTTCCGGTGTCATTGTCTCAAACAATGCGGTCTTAGGTATTAATGTCAACGTAAGCAATGTGAGTGTTACATTGAATGGCACAGGTACCGGAAACTCGGGCGGCTCGGCATTGGAAGGAGGAAACAGCTCGGGCGGACTTTGGGCTGGCAATGTCGTCCTGAACACAGACAGTTCGATCGGCGATCGCGGTGGCACTTCCGCCGATCCGTTCGTGGTCAGTGGTACCATATCCGAAAACGGTGGACCAAGATCGTTAATCATCAACAGTGCGGGCAATGATACTGCCGGCGCTTATGGATCAGGATATGTCAAGTTGAGCGGTACCAACACTTATAGCGGCAGCACGACCGTACGTTCAGGCACATTGTTGCTCGGCACCAACGCGCCAAGCGGCGCAGTTGGGGCACTGGGAAACGCCACTTCGGATGTGGTGATGGGCGACGTTCCGATTGTCACACAATATAAAACTATCGTACTGCTGACCGACGGCACGTTCACCGTGGACCGTAACATTACGGTGGCCAACTATGGAACAACGACTACCATCGGCGGCAACCAATCGTCAGGGACTTCGACCTTTACCGGAACCAACACACTGAATAAAGCCGTGACCCTCCAGGCCAAGGCTAACAGCGAGGTGGACTTCACCACGGGCAAGATCACTGGCGTGGGAGGCGTGACGACTACCGGCGGCGGCACCATTCTGTTGTCGGGTCCTAACGACTATAGCGGCGGTACCGTGGCGACCAATATCACCCTCCTCACGGACAACGCCAGCGCACTCGGCAGCGGCATCGTGAACCTGCTGGCCAAAAGCACATTGAAGTTACAGCAAGCATTGACAATCAGCAGCAATCTGTTGGGCACAGCAGGCGCGTATGTGAACCTGAATGGAAACACACTGACAATCAATCAGGGCGGTGCCAGTAGCTTTGCGGGCGCGATTACCAACAGCGGCGGGTTGGTCAAGGGTGGTGCTGGGCAACTGACACTCTCTGGCACCAATTCTTATTCCGGCACCACGGTGATCCAGGCCGGCACACTGCGGCTAGGTACTAACAACGCAATCCCGCGCGCCAGCGCGCTGATGCTGACAGAAGGCAGTACACTCGATATGAACGGCTTTTTGTCGACAGCCCAGTCGCTTGCGGGCTCCGGACGACTCATGATATCTACGAACAGTACGCTGGCGTTGACAGGTGCGTTGACGGCCAACCTCGAGGTCGTGTTTGATCCGTCTGGTTTTGATCCATATAAAAAGTATGATATTGTGACCTGTACGGGTACGCCATCAGGAACCTATACCTGCTCAACGAAGCCATGGATCCTCATTGCCTCGGACGGGAAACTGACCTTGTGCCAGATTCGCGGTACGATGGTACGCTTCATGTGACGAGACGGGGAACGGTTATATAATTTTGATAATGAATCCTGCAGACGGGTGAACAAAACGAAACCCAACCATGAAACATACCCACACACTTATCGCCACCCTGCTGCTGGCGCCTCTGACGATGTTGCACGCGGCCGAACAGATAACCGACAACGTCGATTGGCCCGCGTTCATGGCCCGACACGATATGGTTTGGAAACGCCTGCCGACCTCCAAAAACGAAGCGCCTCACTTCGGCAATGCAATGCTCGGTTCAATGATGTTTCGTAACGGCGAGGCGTTCACGCTGCAGGTGTCCCGCTCCGGAGTGTGTGATCATCGTGACAACTCGCACGGCTGGACGGCATATAGTCGGCCGCGTTTTACGATCGGCTCGTTTCAGTTCAAGCCGGTCGGAAAGATCAAGGGCGGCAAGTGGCGTACGGATCTTTGGAACGCGGAGCTCACCGGCACGATCCAGACCGATCGAGGCGAAATCCGGCTGCGGCATTTTATCCATGCCAACGAGATGGCCATCGTGACGGAGATTTGGACGTCGCCAGGTGAAACAGGCTGCCAATGGACGTGGCAGCCCCACAAGGCCGAGACCACGCGGCCTGGTTATCCCAGCAAGCCGGAGGAAATCGAGGCGTTCGCAAAGAAGTACGGCGACGTGTTTCGTAAAGGCCTGAAGCTCGGCGAACCGAATCCCGACGGCCGGCTGGAAACAGCGGGTGCGTGCCAGGTGTGGGTACAGGATTTGTTGTACGACGGTCAGTATGCGACGGCCTGGGCTGACGTTGACAAAGGAGGCGGTCATCGCGTGCATGTCGCGACCATCACCGACAGCTACCCAGCAAAAACGGCGCGCGACGAAGCTGTGAAGACCGTTGCGGACTGGTGCACGCGCGATCTCGATGCGGCGGCAACAACGCATCGCGCGTGGTGGCATCACTATTACCAGCAAAGTTTTGTCAGCTTGCCGGATACAAGGCTGGAGACATTGTACTGGAACACGATGTTCCGTTTCGGTTGCACGGCACGAACGGGCCGGTACATCGTGGATACGCCGGGCATTTGGTCTCAGATCACCGGCTGGTGTTACATCACGACCGATTTCAATATCCAGACGGCGCTATGGCCGGTGTATGCGGCGAATCGGCTGGAGATCGGCGGCGAACTGATCGAGATGTTTCACCGCGGCCGCGAAAATCTGGCGCGTAACGTCCGGCCCGTCGAATGGCAAAACGATTCCGCTTATCTATCGGTGGCGACGGAGCCGGACATGATTTCACCGCGCGACCAGGACATGCGCTACTGGAATCTCGTCGGCTGTCTGCCGTGGGCGTTGCATAATTGCTGGTGGCAATACCGGTACTCGATGGACGACTCGATGTTGCGCGAGAAACTTTTTCCGCTGCTGCGCCGCGCCATGAATCTTTACCTGCACCTGTTGACAGAGGAGAACGGTCGTCTCCGCTTGCCGCCGACGTATTCACCGGAGGCCGGCACCTTCAAAGACTGCAATTTTGATCTCGCGCTGATGCGCTGGGGATGCCAGACGCTGTTGTGGAGCGCGGACCGACTGAAGCTTGATGATCCGCTGATTCCGAAATGGAAGGACGTGCTGAATCGGCTCGTGGATTTCCCCGCAGACGAAAACGGTTTCCGGTTCGGCAGCGACAAGCCGGCAACTGACCACCGGCATGGTTCCCACCTGTTAATGATTTATCCGCTCTACCTCGTCAACATCGAACAACCGGGCAAGCTAGACGTGTTGCGCAGGACGGTTGAGCGTTTCGCCGCCACAAAGGGCTTACCTGCGATGGTTGCCACCCATGCCGTGCCAGCGGCGGCTTCGATCGGCGACGGCGAACTGGCATTGCGGAGCCTGCAGAAACAAGCCGCCGACCTCCAACCGAACGGCATGTGGTACGGCAGTCAATGCCTTGAATCTTCGCTCTCGGCGGCAAACGGCATCCAGACGATGCTCCTGCAAAGCTGGGGTGACAAGATCCGTATTTTTCCAGCCATGCCAGCAGCGTGGGGCGATGCGGTTTTCCACAACCTGCGCGCAGAAGGCGCATTTCTGGTCAGTGCCCGGCGTGCCGCCGGTAAAACGCAGTGGGTCCGCATTAAGAGCCTCGCGGGAGAACCGTGCCGGATTCAAATCGAGGGAAAAGTTCATGAGTTGCGTCTGGCCAAAGGAGAGGAAGCGTTTATCGGCGATGGCGACCGCGTCGTGCTCCCGTTACCGGCGGATACGGCGAAATGCAATTCATTCGGAATACACTGATGAAATTGCAGACAGATGCCGATGAAAAAATATTTTTTAGATCGGAAGTATCATTAATTCAAGGTGAGGAGCTCTTTTTGCGTCTGTCGTTCGCGGAACGTACGCGCCACGGGAATGGTGTTGTTACTGGTGGGATTGGTCCCGGTGTAATACATGGCGGTTGACCAGGTTGATGGAGTAGGGGTGAAAACCTGGACCTGTTCCGGTGTCAGAAACAGCTTTGACCGGGCAAACTTCTTGAGTTGACGCATGTCATCTTCAATACACCCTGGATGTGCGGCTATGAAATAATAGGTCAGAAATTGACGCTTACCTAGCTTCCGATTGGTAGCATCAAAGCGCTCCTTAAAGAACATCATACTGTCGAGTGAAGGCTTGCCCATAAATTCTAAGATGTGTTTGGTGACATGCTCTGGGGCGAGTTTGAGCTGTCCAGAAACATGATAGGCTGTAAGCTCGTCAATGTATACAAGACCATGTTGTTTGTCCGCCATCACAAGGTCTGGACGTATGCCCGAGGCAACAAAAACATGCCGCATACCGGGCAATGCGCGCAATGCACGTAAAAGATGCAGTTGTGGATGATGATTCGGCTTGAGTGAGGCGCAGCAATCGGGGAATAGGCAACGCTTATCGGCACACGCACCAGCACATAATTTCTTCTCACATTCAAAGCCATACATGTTGGCGGTCGGACCGCCTACATCCGTGATAACTCCTTTGAATTTCGGATGCTGGCTGAAACGCGTTGCCTCTGCAATAATCGACCGTTCTGAACGGCTTGTGACGGTTCGTCCCTGATGCGCAGCAATGGCACAGAAATTACATTCGCCATAACAGCCCCGATGGCTTGTGATTGAGAAACGTATGGTGTCCCAGGCGCGCACAGCACCTTTTGCCGCATAAAAGGGATGCGTATCGAGTTCGAACGGTAACGCATAGACCGCGTCGAGTTCGGTTTGCGAAAGAGGCATTGCCGGGAGGGTCTGAACGATTGCGCGTGTATCAACCGGTTGTATCAGTGGCTTCGCAGTAAACGGATTCTGGTTTGCACTGAATTGGCGAAACATGGACATGAACTGTTTGCGACCGGAGTCACTTTTATCAGACACATCACTAAAGGATGGAAGTGTGATGGCATCTGGAATTTTGATGCTCGCCGTGGGTGCTGCATAACAGATGCCCCGAAGATCATGCCAGTCTTTATGATCCCGAAACTGTTTTGCGAGTTCGACGATTGTGCGGTCGGCCATGCCATAGACCAGGACATCCGCCTTTGCATCAAAAAGTAAAGGGCGACGAACAGCGTCGGTCCAAAAATCATAATGTGCAATGCGCCGGAGACTCGCCTCAATCCCGCCGATCACGAGCGGCTTACAGGGCTTAAACGCAGATCGTATGAGATTGCAGTAGGCAATGACGGCGCGATCAGGGCGTGCATTATTTTCGCCTCCCGGCGTGAAGTCATCCTGTCGGCGACGTTTGCCCATGGCTGTGAAATTGGCAACCATCGAGTCGACACATCCACCTGAAACACCCCAGAACAGGTGTGGTTCACCCAGCCGCTTAATATCGTCCATCGTGTCGATGCTTGGCTGAGCAATGATCGCGGTGCGGAAGCCTGCGTTGGCGAGTATGCGACCAATGAGGGCAACCCCTGAAAAAGGGCTGTCCAGATAGGTGTCGCCGGACACGAGAATAATATCTGGCGCATCCCACCCTAAGCGTTTCACTTCCTCTGCTGTGCATGGTAAAAACATGTGTGCTCAGTATGAACTAAATCACCTGTACTATTCAATTCTAAAATGAACCATTTATCGTTTGACAAGGAATCACTAAAAGGGGTATGGTGATTGAAAGTTTTTTAAATGAGGGGGTTTCATCAATGACTAAGAGATACGTGATTTGTGCTGCAACATTACTGGCAAGCTCAGTCGTTTTTGCGCAACAAAAACCCAATATCGTCATGATTGTTGCTGATGACATGGGATATGCTGATTGCGGCCCGTATGGATGCAAGGATATTCCGACACCGAATTTGGATACGTTGGCGAAAAGCGGCGTGCGTTTCACACAAGGTTATGTGACAGGGACCGTGTGCAGTCCCTCTCGCGCTGCACTGATGACGGGCCGTTACCATTACCGGGATGGCGTTTATGACTGGGTTCAACCGGGGAAAAAAGGCTTGGACACCGAGGTCCCCACGATTGCCGATTATCTGAAGAAAGCTGGTTATCGTACCTGCCTTGTGGGCAAATGGCATTTGGGCGAACAGGACGAATGTAATCCTTTGAACCGAGGATTTGATGAGTTTTATGGTTTCTTGGGCGGTGGGCGAAGTTATTTTTCAAAAAGCAAAAAAGGAAAGGATGGCGCCTATCAGCAGATCGTTCGGGGAAAAGAGCCCGTAATGGAGTTTGACTATACCACGCATCTCTTTGGCCGCGATGGTGCTGCGTTCATCGAGCAGCACGCGGGGAAGAATCCTTTTTTCCTCTATCTCGCCTTCAATGCTGTCCATACACCTATGGAAGCACCAGATGATTACTTGAAACGCTTTGAATCCATTGAGAATAAGGGACGGCGCACGTATGCTGCGATGTTGTCGGCTATGGATGATGCGATTGGAAAGGTCTTAGAGGCACTTAAAAAGGCAGGTGTTGAAGAAAATACGCTGGTCTGTTTTATAAGCGACAACGGCGGGCCCATCACGCGCAACGCGCCGAACCATTCGAGTAATAACCCTTTGCGAGGTGGCAAGGGTGAAACGTGGGAAGGCGGTATTCGCGTGCCGTTTATAATGAAGTGGCCCAAGGGACTCCCTTCGGGTATCACGTATAAGAACCCCGTCATTCATACGGATATAACGGCTACCTTTCTCGAACTATCGGAACAGAAGATGAACGAGAAGTTTCCGATGGATGGCGTCAGCCTTCTTCCGTATTTTAAAGATGTGTCCAAAACACGCCCTGTATTGTTCTGCTGGGAATATGGTCAACAGTGGGCGATCCGAAAAGGAAACTGGAAATTGGTTAATGCCTCACCAACGGGAAAACAGGGAAGTGCCTGTAGCACGGCGCTCTATGATTTGGAAACGGATGCGAGCGAGCAACAGGATCGTTCAGCGGGTAATGCGGAACGCATCAACGAGTTGAAGACAGCATGGGATTCTTGGAAAAAAGATATCATGGGCGGGCGTCCACCCAGCTATTCAGACAGAACGAACAAGGCAACTGCACCATAATAGGGGAACCAACCTTGAAACCCGCCGCTAAAAAACCATTTAAACCTCTTGAAACGGGCATACAGACCGGCGATCTGACCATGTTCGCTGTCGGCAGCCATAATCATGAGGTTGGGCGGCAGGATGTTATTCCTGGAATTGTTTCTTTTGGTTATTGGCAAGCGCAAGGGGTTCATGATTCTCGTTCCGAACCTCATTATAACGACGGTGTCCATTTCATGATGTCGTTACAAGGACAGACTGCCGCAGTTCTTGATGATAAAGTCTATACGTTGAAACCTGAGGAGTTGATGGTGACACGTCCATGGCAAAAACATGCGGTCGGATATCCCTATTTCTCGCAAGGCCAATTAGGTTGGTTAACCTTGGATGTCGGGATTCGTAACCCGCATGAAAAATGGAAATGGCCGGAATGGGTCTTGCTTTCAAAGGATGAGCTTTTGGTTATTACGCGCGAACTTCGACAAAACGAAGATGCTATCCGGACTGTCTCACCCGTATATGTTGAGGCTTTTGCAAAATTGGTTCACTACGCAAAGGAACCAGATGCCGCGAAAAACAAAACATTGATTGCATTACTCGCCAATACAGTCTTATTTCGTTTATATGAGTCGTTTGCCCAAACGTCGGCAACCTATTCACCATCGCTGACTGAAGCTGCGCGATCTGTTGAAATGTTTTTAAGTCGCCTCTCTTCGCTGCTCGTCGAGCCTTGGACGGTTGACCGAATGGCCCGGCAGTGCGGCGTAGGACAGACCTATTTTGCCAGTCAAGTGATCCTGTTGACGGGTGAAACACCCGCTAAATATCTATTGCGTCTTCGTATGAAGCGTGCGCAGGAGCTGTTGAAAGAGACGCGCTTATCCTTGAGAGATATTTGCAAACAGACTGGGTTTGGAGGTGAAAGTCATTTTGTGCAGCAGTTTAGCAAGCGCTTTGGCGAAACGCCAAACGCGTGGAGACTGAAGACAGGAATACGTGAATAATATCGATTAGCCTTGTAAATTCACGATAACTAGGCTATGTTACCGCCATGGTCAATAAGACGACGCAATCGCGCATCACAGCCCTCGCCGGGCAATACCGGGAACTCGCCAGAGGTCGTGGCTCCATACTTCACGACATCGCCGTTGCAGAGATCCCCGAGATGGTGTATAACTCGAACGCCATTGAAAACTCGACGCTGACACTCAAAGACACCGAGGATATCCTGCTGCGCGATATCGTCCGGAAAGACCGCGACATCCGCGAGGTTTACGAAGCTAAAAATCTCTCGAAGATCATGGGTTCCATCCTGTCCGATCCTTCTCAGCCCCTGACCGTCCCCCTCATTTTGGAATGGCACAAGACCTTGCTCACGGGCATCAACGACACCTGGGCGGGGCGCTTTCGCTCCGGCAAAGAGTGGGTACGCGTCGGCAACCACATCGGTGCCAACCCTGACTTCGTTTCATCTCTGATGTCAGAGGCGGTCTCCAAGTATAATGCAAAATCCGACGTTTGGTTTTTAGGTCGTATCGCTTGGTTCCATGCCGAATTTGAGATCATCCACCCCTTTTGTGATGGCAACGGACGATTAGGGCGTGTCCTCATTAATCAGCAATTGCTGCGTCTGGGATTTCCGCCCATCATCGTCAAGAACAAGGGCAAGCACGCTGACTACTACCCCTATTTCAACACGTACGTTGCGACCGGCAAGGCGGACGGTTTCACTGGCCTCTTCGCGCTCCTCCTGATTGAATCGCTCCATAAGCGTATCTCGTATTTGACGAGCCGCAGGATCGTGCCGCTTTCCGGCTGGGCGAAGAGCGCCAAACAGAACGCCACCGCCGTGCTCAATAAAGCCAAACGCCAGACCATCCCGGCCTTTCGCGTCCGCGAAAAATGGATGATCGACGCCGACTACGAATTTTCTGGAGATAAGCTATGACAAATCACCCCTTCAACGAAGGACGGGGGCTTGCCTGTTTCCAGTTGCTGAATATAATTTTTCATCACGATGAAATATTATATTTATAGATGAGCTAATTTTTGGTCTACTACTAACATACAAATAAGTATTTTCAAAATGAGGGGGATTAATTATGAGCGCAAGAATTATGTGTCAGACGCGTTTAATCATTGTTGCGGGGACGATGATGTTGTTTCTCACGCGTATTGGGATTGCCGCCGTTCCCGAGGTTGTAACAAAAACAGCTTCGTTTTGGCTCGATGCTGATAACGCAGCATCCATGGTGATGAAAAATGACAAAGTGTCGGAATGGCGTGATGCGCGCTTTGATGGCCAATCTTTTGCGAAGAAGGCAACCATTAATGGTCAGGCTCAGTTGATGAAGGACAATGCGCTGGGTAGCAAGCCGTATGTCTGGCTAAAAGCTGGCAATTTCTTCTCCTTTGTTGACGAGACAAAAATTAGAGCTGTTTTTTGGGTAATTCGTGCGGATGCTCATAATGCCTTTTTGCTTGGCCGAATAGGGGGCTATGCTGGTTATTATGATTTTCATCGCAATATCAATAGTGGAAACGGAGAGCTTTGGGATCGCACCTATGCCGCGAATGGAATACGTAATGGGGTTACCTATTTCAATGGAACCCAGATTGATGGAACCGAGCATGAGTTGGATAAGAACTTCAACCTGATCTCTGTTGTCGCTTCTGCACCCCTCGCTGCAAACACGTTAGCCGCTGACCGTAGTGCAGCGCACTCAGGTAACATTCGTGTAGCGGAGTTAATTCTTTTTGACACTGTCCCCACAACTGAACAACGTTTACAAGTTGAAAAATATTTGGCATCTAAATGGGGTCTCGCAGACTATGGGAAGGCGATCCCCAAAACATCATTGATATCACCACTAGCCACGTGGCTGGAACCTGCAGCGACTGGTAAGAACTACCCAGAGGGTGAAGCGACGCGGCAATGGGGCGTTTTGCAGCATGATTTAAAAATAACGAATCGCTTCAAACAATTCGCACCTGAGACCTATTGTGCGGAAGCATTAGTTACACCGGAAGATAAAGACCCTCTCACTATTTTGCTACGTCGTACACAAGCATTGCTGAACGATATTCAATCCATGCAGAATGCCCCCGTACTTAAGTCAGAAGCAAAAACGCTAGCGGATATTACGGCGCGAGCAAAATCAGCGGTTGAAACCGAACGTCGTACATTGTTTGACGAGGCGCTACTCTTGCGTCGAAAAATTGCATTTTCAAATCCACTCCTCAATTTTAAAGAGCTGCTTTTCATCAAACGTGATTTATCAAAGGTCATGCAGCATTGTTGTGATCAGTATTATGGCCAACAACAACGGACGGGCGGTGGATTATTCGTCCTCTCGGATCCATTTGGTGCGTCGCCTGCGATACGCGATATGCTAGCAGGTTCGCAACTTAAAATCGGAACACGTCAAGAGATGGGCACGGATGGAGGCTCCGTTCTTTCGCCAGCACTTTCGTATGATGGCAAGACGATTGCGTTTGCTTATGTGGAAGGCAAAGGAAGCCGTGCACACATCATGCATCTTGATCACGCCAATAATGGGCATTGGGAGAAAGGCTTTTGTTATCATATCTTCACAATGGGTTCCGACGGTTCCAATCTTAAGCAGATTACAGATGGAACCTTTAATGACTTTTCACCCTGCTTTACACCTGCAGGACGTATTGCATTTATTTCAGAACGGCGTGGAGGCTATCTGCGTTGCGGCCGCCGCTGTCCGAATTTCACGATGTTTGATATGGCGGTGGATGGATCAGACATCCGTTGCCTCAGCTTCCATGAAACAAATGAATGGGCTCCCTCTATTACACATGACGGCATGTTGCTCTGGACACGTTGGGATTATGTTGACCGCCATGGATGCACTGCGCATCATCCCTGGATTACAACACCAGACGGACGGAATCCGCGTCCCATTCACGGTAACTATTCATTCCGCTACAAGCGCGCTGATATGGAAATGGACACGCGCGCAATTCCCAATTCTCATTGCTTTGTCACGACAGGTGCGCCCCATCATGGACAAGCGTATGGATCGTTAGTAGTCATTGATCCGCGCGTAGCGGATGATGATGCTATGTCACCTACGAAACGGTTGACACCAGATGTAGGATTCCCTGAATCACAAGGTGGTTCACAGAGCTATGGAACCGCATGGCCATTAAGCGATACATATTATCTGGCTGCTTATGAACCTGCTGAAGCTCTCGCTGGAAGTAAGAAGCTGACCTTTGGACTCTATTTGGTCGACAAGTTTGGCAACAAGGAACTTATTTACCGTGACCCACAGATTGCCTGCGTAAGCCCAATGCCTTTCCGTGCGGAGAAGCGTCCACCTATTATTCCTGAACAACGTATTGCAGCTGTTCCTGCCGCCCAACGTAAACCGTGCGATTGGCAGTCGGAGGCCAGAGGAGAAGGAACCATTACCATTGCTGATGTGTATAAGAGTTACTTGCCATGGCCCGAAGATGGCAAGAAGATTAAGTCGCTCCGGATATGGCAAATCTATCCAGCCTCGCTTGGGACAGCCGAACTCTCTCATCGTACGGGTATCCAGATCAAAGAGGGAAGTGATTCTGTCAATCTCGTACGAACTGTCGTTGGGACGGTGCCGGTCGAGTCCGATGGCAGCGCTTACTTCAAGGTGCCGACAGGTTATGAGATTTTCTTCCAGGCACTGGATGAAAATGGAGCCGCTATTCAATCGATGCGCTCTACTACAGCGTTGGTGCCAGGCGAGCAACTTTCCTGTCAAGGCTGTCATGAACCTAAGGGTATTGCCCCCGAGCGGTTACCTGTTGCAACACAACTTGCCATGAAACGTGCAGCTTCGCTTCCGAAACCAGGCCCAGATGGATCGCTCCCATTCAGTTATCCGAGGCTTGTCCAGCCGGTGCTGGATAAGAACTGCGTTAGTTGTCATGCTGATAAAATCAAGAAAGCGAAGCCTGGAGAGAAGGCGCCACCACGGTTAGATAGCGAGGTTAAAGGAAAATATTTCATCTCCTATATGAATCTTGCTGAACCCTACGGCTTTGTCTCGTATGGTGCTGGGCATGATTGGAATTCTCCTAAGTTTTATCGGACGTTCCCGGGGCAATTTGGTGCGCGTGCATCCAAATTGTATACCATGCTTAAACAAGGGCACAAAGACGTCAAGCTAAGTGCTGACGAGATGGAACGTATCATTATTTGGTTAGACTCTGTATGTCAGTTCTATGGCGTATATGAAAAAGAGGGCGGCGAGAAGCAACTGCGTGGCGAAATTGCTGAACCCACGCTGAAATAATTTTGCAAAAAGGAAACAAACAATGAGACTCATGGGTACATTACTGGCTGCTCTATTTCTGTGTATGCCGAGTGTGGCGAAGGAGGTATTCGGGCGGGCTGCTGATGGCGTCAAGACAGAGGTCATTCGAGGGGGAGACGAACCCGTAAAATTGGTCATCGACGTGAAGGATGTTAAGCTTCTCTATCTGTCGGCTTCGAATGGCGGGGATACGTACAATAGTGATCAGGCGGTCTGGTGCGAACCGAAACTCTATCGGAAAGATGGACGTGTAACCGACCTGACGGGAATGACTGCATCAAGCGCAAAGGTAGGCTGGGGTGAATTGCAAGTGCGCAATGTTAAGGTAGGTACGCGCATTTTTAAACAGTCGTGGTACGCACATGCCCCATCCGTGATTAAGTTTGACATTGCAAAATTAAATGCCGAACGCTTGGAGGTATGGGTAGGTATTGAATCAGCGTCTGGAAAGAATGGGAGTTCGGGTTTTATCGTCTCAATTAAAGAGCCTGAAGGACTTGGCGTGGAGGCGATGACGGTTGTTGAAGTCATTCCTGACCAAATCGAGATGCCCCCCGTCGCCAATGTGCCCATTGCGCAAGCCAAGATCCATTTTAACGCAGACGCAGCGAAACAGCTCATCGCTAAAGGCATTACGCAAATGCTCTTCGTTCGTCGGTTTACGCTTGCCTGCAGCCATTCCTATACAGAATTCATTGATTCCCCTTGGAATCCGGGGGGCAGTCTTTGTCTCTTGGATTTGCCCACAGGAAAGGTGACGGAACTAACACCGGAATCAATGCGAAATGGGGTTTTTAATCGCTGTGATCTCTCGTGGGACGCAAAGAAAATTATCTTTGATTATAAGTCTGATGCAAAAGAGCCGTTTTGCCTGTATGAGATGGACATTGATGGGCAGAATTTAAAACGGTTGACCTTCCGCGTGCCAGAGTATGATGCGCTTATGGCACGATATCGTCTGGGGCCGAATGATATGCACCCCTGTTATTTGCAGGACGGGAGCATTATGTTCTCGTCGTCTCGGAGTATGGTCAGTGTGCTGTGCAATGGCGGAGATTCGTTTCCTGCCACGACTTTGCATCGCATGGATGCGGATGGCAAAAATATCCGGAAGGTCAGTTTTAATACCTTGAGCGAATTCTCTCCCGCGGTCATGCCAGATGGCCGCGTACTCTATATGCGCTGGGAATATAATCGCAAAGGCGCCGGTGAAATCAAGTGCCTGTGGTCCATGCGTCCAGACGGTTCCGGGACCGCGGAAGTCTATGGTAACCAGATTCAAGATCCTGAAACCATGCTTTATGGACGCCCTATTCCAGGAACTGACAAAATATCATTTTTAGGCTGTTCGCACTGGGGACCCAATAACGGTGTTGGAACGATTATTGTATTGGATACAAAAGTCGATCCGGCAAGCACAAATGCCATGCGTTTTATTACTCCAGATATCATGGCGATGACGCATGGGGGCTTTACATTTCTTATTAAAGGCAAGTATGTCAACGACAGTACAGGGCGGCCAGGACGTCTGTTTAAAGACCCGTATCCAATAACTGAGAATTTATTCATTGCGTCTTGTAAGCCTAAGGGGATTGGATGGGGCATCGCTAACGGCTATCATCTTGTGCTTGTAGATGCTGAAGGCAAAGATACACTATTATTTCAAGACGAAGGCATGTCTTGCTGGGGTGCTTATCCGGTCATGCAGCGAAAAATTCCTCCACTGCTGAGCTATACCCGCAATGAAGATCTTGTGAAAACAAAACAAGCGCAATGTCTCGTTACCGATGTCTATGCTGGGCTTGATGGCGTTAAGCGAGGAGATGTGAAATGGTTGCGCGTGATGGAGCAGACACCCCGTCCGTGGACAGCCCGCAATGTGTGGGGCGGTGGCGATTCGTGTGGTATGGCGCATACAGCCTTGGGACCTCGTATTCTTGGACTGCATGTCACGTACGGAGTTGTGCCTGTTGAAACAGACGGATCTGCTAATTTCATTGTGCCTGCTGAACGCAATATCTACTTTCAGACACTTGATGCGGATGGCCGCGTGATTCAAACCGAACGTACATACGTGAATTATATGCCCGGGGAAATACGAGGTTGCGTCGGATGCCACGAGCGTGGCACAGGAAACAGTTTACAGATCACGTCAGGAAGCCTACAGGCAGCAGGGAGAGGAACGGCGCTGAAGCGTAAACCGTCCGTCATTCAAGCAGAGCCAGAGGCCAAGCAGCTTGGGCGCGTTTATGACTACGAACGCCAGATCCAGCCGATCTGGGATGCAAAGTGCGTATCCTGTCATGGCGGAGAAAAACCAGCAGCGAATATGAGTCTTGCTGGAGATCGCACAGACCTTTTTTCCCTGTCGTATGAGAACTTGACAAAACGTAATGTAACAGGGAAACAAGCCAATGAAAACGCTGTCCGTACAGGTGATACTGAGCATAAGAATCCTTACTTCTATGGCGCGTATTCCAGCATCCTCGCTGCCATGTTTGATACCTACACACCCTGTTTTGACGGATTCCCTGGACAGGCCGATGTCATGCAGAAACGCTTAGTTGTATTACGCGAAAATCATAAAAAAATCATTCTCACCTCTTATGAAAAACGCCAGATATATGGTTGGCTTGATACATCATGTCAGTATTATCCGAGCTATTGGGGACAGAAGAATATCAAACATAAGGATTCCCCGTTTTTTCGTCCAGAAGTAAGTATAGCTGATGCAATCGCTCCGACGTGGCCGTCACGCATGGATCCATTATACAAAAAATAGGAACGTATTTTGTGAATATTAAAGCAACTGTTCTATTCTTCATTTTGTTAGCCGTTCTGAGTCATGCGCAAATCCCTGCCTTATGGGGAACGGTTGAGCCTTCAATAAAAAATTGGGAGGGAAAACGGCGCGCAGAAGTGCTGGAGGTGATGACACGGGAAATGTTTGGCCGAGCGCCGACCGAAAAGCCAAACGCTTTAACCTTCAAAACGCTTACACCTGATAAAATTGTTTATGATGGACAAGCGATACTAAAGAAGATCCTGATTTCGTACGAAGGTACTACAGGGAAAGCTTCATTCCCGGTGACGGCCGTTATTCCAATATCCAAAACACCAGTACCTGTTTTTTTAGAGATGAGTATTAATTACCCGGAGCGTGCTGATGAAAATTTGGGTCGTGCTTCCGCTGCATGGCCATCACAGATGATCGTTAAACGTGGCTACGCGGCGATTGTATTCGACTACACGAATGCCGTGCCCGACAATCCTCAAGGGTTTAAAAAATGGACTGCTGATGTATGGGGAAAGACGGGCGAGCGCACCCCTGATGCAGGTGGCTCAATCGCGGCTTGGGCTTGGTGTATCAGTCGCGTGATCGACTGGATGGAAACAGAGCCAACCCTTGATGCAAAACGAATTGCTGTGGTCGGGTTCTCTCGTGGAGGGAAAACTGCTTTATGGGCAGGTGCGACTGATAAGCGGATTGCCCTGACGGTCGCATGTAGTTCTGGCGGCGGTGGTGCAAAACTCATGCGCATGAATTTGCCGAAGTCAGAACCTGTAGCTCGTTTGAATAAGTCTTTCCCACACTGGTTCTGCCCCAACTCTGCTCTGTATGGGCCTGATGAAAATCGCGCACCCTTTGATATGCATTGGCTCACCGCACTGATTGCACCACGCCTATTATATGTCTCTTCCGCGACGCTCGATCTGTGGGCTGGACCGGAAGGTGAATTTCAAAGTTGTGTATTGGCGTCGTCAATATGGGAAGTCTATGGGCAGAAAGGTCTTACAGGTGCCGCATTCCCAGCACCTGAACAACCGCTACATGAGGGAGTCATTGGCTATCATCTCCGCAGTGGCGTTCATTTTCTAACAGAATACGACTGGGTCCAATACATCAATTTTGCTGACAAACACTTACGATAGGCAAATAACAAAAGGACAAAGATAATGACAGCGGGACTAATTATAATTGCAATAGGAGCTATCTGTGGTGGCTCGTTTGGTTTACCTGCAAAGTTTGCGCCGAAAGGTACGCCATGGGAAGTGCTCTGGGGACCATTCTTCTTCTTTGCAACGATTCTATTGCCGCTGACGATCGGCCCTGTGCTGGTAAAAGACCTCTTTGGAATATGCGGTACGATGACTGTGCAACATTGGCTGATGCCTGTTCTTTTCGGATTTTTATGGGGCTTGGGGTCAATGACGCTGGGGCGCAGCTTTGCCTTTATTGGATTGTCGCTTGCGTATGCCCTTAACTATGGTATGCAGATTGCCTTTGGTATGCTTGCTCCGAGCCTTATTTTTAATGCATCTGTTTTTGGAAAACCGCAAGGTGTTTTAATTCTTCTCGGTGCCGCAGTTTGTATTTTGGGGGTTGTAGTCTCTGGGCGTGCGGCATTGATAAAGGAAGCATCTCAGCAAAGCACCGAAAAAACGCAGAAGAAAAATATGCCGATGGGTATCTTTGTTGCTGTATTGTCTGGCATACTTTGTGCCTGTTACGCGGTTGCATCTGGGTATGGAAGCAGTGCGATGAAGTTGGCGGAAGCTGCCAATCCGAGTTCAAGCATGTCTGGATTCATCGTGACGGCTCTCATCCTGTGGGGTGGATCACTTTCCGCTTGCGGCTATTGCGTCCAGCAGTTGTCAGTTAACAAGACCTGGGGCGAGTTGGCCACGTCCAAACAGATGCGTGTTTATGTGATTGCTCTTATTATGGCGCTGTTGCATGATGGAGCGATTGCCTGCTACAACATTGGCGCTCCTATGCTGAGCAAAGTGGGCAATGCGATTGGCTATGGCATCTTCATGTCTCTCGCGATCTTTACGGGCACACTCAATGGGTTTATCGCTGGCGAGTGGAAGGGTGCTAACCCACGGGCCGTCAATGGCATCCGAATAGCCCTTGTGATCCTGGTTGCGGGTGTTTGCATACTTGCGTATGCGAATTCATTATAACATCTTAGGAACTTTCCAAACACTATGATCGCAGCCATTGATTTAGGTTCAACATCAATAAAGGTATGCGTTTACGACGTGGACGGAACATGCGTGGCGTCTGCTTCGCGTCCGACACCGCGGTATAATCCGTATGAGGCGCAACATCCTGAGTGGGTCTTCTGGAATCCGCAAGACGTATGGGATCGCGTGTGCGAGGCCTTTCGAGAGATTAGCACGCGTATAACCGTGGCGAAGGTTTCGGCTGTTGCCGTGACGGGTATGGGCATGGATGGCGTACCCGTCGATGAGACAGGGAATGCGCTTTACCCTTTTATTAGCTGGCATTGCGGACGTACCGCGCCACAGGCGAAGTGGTGGGAGGCAAACATTGGAGCGGACAAAACGTTCTCCATAGCTGGCTTCCCCCCGTGGGCGATGACCGGCGTTATGCGTGTACGCTGGATGATGGAGCATGAGCCTGCTATTCTCGAACGCGCTAAAAAGTGGTTGTTGATTGAAGATTTTGTGAACTGCAAGTTATGTGGCGTGATGGCGACAGACCCGAGTATGGCCACCTGCATGTTGCTGCTCGATCAACGCACACGCCAATGGTCTGATGAGCTGGTTACGCAGTCTGAAATCCCACGACGACTTCTCCCGGATGTCAAACCCTCCGGAACGCGGCTGGGTGAAATTACAGAGACCGCAGCTCGATTGACGGGATTAGCCCAAGGAACGGCTGTCATTCTTGGAGGTCAGGATCATCTCTGTGGCACACTGCCCGTGGGCGCACATCGTCCAGGTGTGGTTTCAAATGTGATGGGAAGCTGGGAAAATCTGATTGCTACGGTTGCCGATGCCACGTGCGATGTCGCTTTGGGACGTTCAGGGGTTTGCGTACAGGCGCATGTGGCACCGAATAGAACTGCGGTATGGGGTGGTGCACCCTCAGCCTCTGCACTGACGTGGTGTCGCGAATTGACGGGTGATGATCAATACGCGTGGGAGGACGTGATTGAGCGGTGCGAGCGAGAGACGCAACCTGGAGCAGGCGGACTCATCTTTCTGCCCTATTTATCCACTGCAACATGTCCTGTGAATAATCCGGTAGCAACAGGCGCATTCATCGGGTTACTGAATACCACTCGTAAATCAGAGGTCTTCCGTGCTGTACTGGAAGGGCTTAATCAGCAGTTTCTTCATATTCTGCAGACGATGGAACGTGGCATGCATACGCGCTTTGACCGTATTATTGCGTCCGGTGGGGCTACGCGCAACGCCTTCTGGTTACAAAACAAAGCAGACATCTCTGGCCTCGCTGTTGAAGTCTCAACCATTCAGGACACATCGCCATTAGGTGCAGCGATGTTAGCGGGTGTTGCCACTGGATTTTGGCGTGATTTAGATTCTGCGGTTGAGCGTGTCAAAGGGGAGACCCGAGTCTTTCATCCAAACGAAGCCAATCATGCACGCTATGAAGCCCTTATTCATGTTTATCAAGGACTGGCAACGACATTAAAGCCTGTGTATACCGCTTTGGCGGATTGGAGAGCAACCTAATATGACTGCAACCGAGAGAATGTGTACGGCAATTAAACGTGGAACGCCAGATCGGATTCCAACATTTGAATGGTTTATTGATCCAAGTGTCGGCAAGGCTCTTACCGGCTCAACCGATGCGATGGACATTGTGGAACGATTAGATATAGACGGCATCAATATCCGACCTGACTATCAAAGAAAATTTTTGGACGAGAAGACCTTTGAGGACGAGTGGGGCAATCGTCGTCAACTCACAGGGGACTGTATTGCGGCTGTGATCGCGCAGCCCATGACCGATATCACCCAGCATCAATCTTTTACCTTCCCAGACGTAAAGGCAGATCACCGCTATGCAACGCTTCGTAAAGCTGTGGAGCGCTTCGGGGATTCGCGGGCGATTATTTGGAATCTACGTGATGGTTTTTCAGATCTGCGTGATTTGTTGGGCTACGAAGAGGCCTTGATGGCTCCGATGCTCGAACCGGATGCTACAAAAGAGTTCTTGGACAGGGTGGTTGATTTCAATCTCGCCCTAGCAGCAGAGGCAGTCAAACGATTTGGAATTAAGATCATTGCAACAACAGATGATGTGGCGATGAATGCTGGACCGCTCTTTCCCGACGAGACGTATCGTGAAGTGATCTTGCCTTCCTTCCGCAAAGTCATCCAAGGGTATAAAGCTTTGGGCTGCTTGACGGTGAAGCATTGCGATGGCGATGTGCGTCCCCTTGTCGATCTTTGGATTGATGCAGGTATTGATTGCCTTGATCCGATTGACCCAGGTGCAGGGCTAACCCTGCGCGACATGAAGGCCAAGTATGGCAACCGCATTGCGCTTAAGGGAAATATCGACTGTGTGAAGACGCTTTGTACTGGATCACCGGAAGAGGTCAAAGCTGAAGTTCGAAAGGGCATTATCGATGCCGGTCCGTCGGGGTTGATTATTTCCTCCAGTAACACCATCCATCGAGGTGTTAAACCTGAAAATTATCGCGCCATGCTGGATGAATTGAGAAAAGGCGAGCTGTAATTGCTGATTGCCCTAAGCAGGTATTTAAGGTATACTTTTACTTTTGTCATTATTAGTTATGATACGAATTCATGCAGGAGAAAGTAAGTATGCCGAACACTATTTTGATAGGAGCGCAGTGGGGTGATGAAGGTAAGGGCAAAGTCATTGATGTGCTGACTGCCCAAGCGGATGTGATTGTGCGTTACCAGGGTGGGAGCAATGCCGGTCACACAGTGATCACCGAAGGTAAAAAATATGTGCTACATCTGATTCCTTCCGGAATTCTCCATGAAGGCAAGCAATGTGTCATCGCCAATGGCGTGGTGATGGACCCCTTCGACCTGATCAAAGAAATAGAGATGTTGCGTGGCTATGGCATCAATCCGGATGGTCGTCTTTTCATCAGTGATCGCACGCACATGGTCATGCAGTGGCATCGCGCGATTGATAAGGCTGATGAAGCCCGTCGTTCGATCGATCAGAAAATTGGAACAACGGGACGTGGAATTGGACCCGCTTATAGCGCAAAGATGGGTCGCCTCGGGTTCCGTGTGGGTGATTTGTTAAGTCCAGATTTTCTCCTTCGTGTACGCGAGACGGCTGAAGCTACAAATGTTCGGTTACGCAAGTGGGGCACGGAGATTTTGGATGTTGAAGAGCTTGTACGAGAATATACGAAGGTAATCGACCTTTTGCGCCCGTATATCACGGACACCGTTGTTTTTCTCAACAATGCGGACCGTGCAGGCAAGAGCATTCTGCTTGAAGGTGCACAAGGAACCATGTTGGATATCGACTTTGGAACCTATCCGTATGTGACCTCTTCAAGCCCGACTGCGGGTGGTGCATGTGCGGGTTCAGGCCTCTCTCCTCGTCGTATTGATCGTGTGGTTGGTGTCATCAAGTGCTATACCACGCGCGTGGGCTCAGGCCCCTTCCCGACGGAGCTTCTGGATGCAACCGGGGAGCATCTGCGTCAAAAGGGTGGTGAATTTGGCGCTACGACTGGGCGTCCTCGTCGCTGTGGCTGGTTCGACGCTGTTGTTGCGCGTTATACAGCCATGGTCAATGGCGTTGATTTCTGGGCAATGACCAAACTGGATGTGCTGGATGAAACCCCTTCAATTAAGATTTGTGTGGCCTATCGTCGCGACGATGGCCATATCTATGAAACCTTCCCGGCTGATTTGCGCGCGCTTGATCGTTGTACGCCCGTTTACGAGGAAATGCCAGGATGGCTGACTGACACGAGTAAAACAACACATTATGATGACTTGCCGATGAAGGCAAAAGCGTATGTTGAACGGCTCGTGGCCTTAAGCGGCGCACGTTTGGGTATTTTGTCGGTCGGCCCTGCCCGTGAAACGACGTTGCGACTGGGCATCTAATAAACATACCTCATGAGTCACGACGTTCATAAAATACCCCAGCATATTGCCATGATTATGGACGGTAATGGCCGTTGGGCAAAGCAGTTTGGTAAGCCACGTTTGGCTGGCCATGAAGCTGGGGCTGAGACGGTTCGGCGGGTGATGGAATATTGCAGGGATGCAGGTGTGCGCTATCTGACCCTTTATGCCTTCAGTACCGAAAACTGGGCGCGTCCCCCAGACGAGATTGCTGGACTCATGAACCTGCTTGCCGGCTTTGTCAGTAGATATGAAGCGGACTTGATTGAGCGAAAGGTACGTCTCCGAATTATTGGCAACCGTGCTGATTTGCCGTCCGAACTTCAAACAACCCTCGCCTCTGTGGAAGAACAGACGAAACACTTTGAGCAGCAGGTGATTATTGCCCTTAGTTATAGTGGTCGTAGCGAACTGACGCGCGCAATCCGAAAAATCGCCGAAGACGTTCGTGCAGGGAAACAGGAAGCAAACGCCATCACGGAATCACTGGTCTCTTCATATTTGGATGCTCCAGATGTGCCAGATCCGGATTTGATTGTTCGAACAAGTGGTGAGTTTCGTCTCAGCAATTTTTTATTGTGGCAATGTGCTTATAGCGAATTTTATTTTACCCCGGTCTTGTGGCCGGATTTTAGTGCGGCAGATTTTAAAGCAGCGTTGGAAGCTTTTGCGGCACGTGACAGACGTTATGGCGGCGTGAAGAAGGAGTCAACTGTATGAATCCGATAGGTCGACGTGTCATAACAGGTGTTTGCCTTTCAGCGTTTTGGTTTTGCGTTATCATTTCCCAACATGCGTGGCTTTCTTTTGGTGCGTTAGTTGCGGCGGTTCTCGTGTGTCACTTTGAATTTTCAAAGATGATTGAATCCCGAGGGGTTGATACGTGCCGGTGGAGTGGTGCGGTTGCGGCTGTGGCTTATTTATTTTATTGCTTTGCCTACCCGAACACCTCTTATGTGATGCCGTCCCTCTTGGTTTTTTTATTATTTGCACGTTTGTTGTTTGATCCGAAGGTTAAGAAACCGCTTGAAAGTGCCGCATTTGCCGTGTTGAGTTTCATTTATCTTCCGTTTATGCTCTCGTTTTTCCTTCGCATCGCACAGGGTGGGACGATTCAGCCGTTTACATTAACTTCGGAAGGCTTTTACGCTGTTCTCTATGTCGTGCTCATCACAAAGGTGACCGATGTGGGGGGATATGCTATAGGAATCCCCTTTGGCAAACATAAGATGTTCCCTCGTATTTCACCTAATAAGTCCTGGGAAGGCTTGGTCGGTGGACTTCTCTTCGCAGGTCTTGCGAGTGCTTTGTTTTGTTACTTTTATCATCCGGAATCCACCCTTAAAACCCTTGTCGGTGCTGTAGGGTTAGGCATCGTGATCGGTGGTGTGGGTGTTGTGGGCGATTTGATTGAATCCATGTTTAAACGGGGCGCTGAAATGAAAGATTCCGGCGGTGTGTTTCATGGGATTGGCGGATTGTTGGACACTGTTGATAGTTTGATTTTTACGCCTGCTATATTTTATCTTTTATTTAAAGTGATGCAATGAAGTCAATTGTTATACTTGGAAGTACAGGATCCATTGGGAAAAACACGTTGCGAATTGTGGAAGCGTTGCCACATGAGTTTCGTGTTGTCGGACTTGCGACACGGACAAGAATTACCCGATTGATTGATCAGGCCTTGCAATTTAATGTACGTGTCGTGGCCGTGGAAGACGAAGCGTTTGTGCGTGAGGCAGAGACATTAGCGCGGCCTCATGGTATTCGTGTGCTGGCGGGGCCCCAGGGTGTTGAGACGCTTGCTGCATGGCCTGATGCGGATTGCGTGGTGTGTTCGGTTGTCGGATTGGCCGCCTTGAAACCCGTGCTATCTGCAATGGAAGCTGGGCATGACGTTGCGTTAGCGACAAAAGAGGTCCTTGTTTCCGCAGGCGATCTGGTTATGCGCAAACGAGCCAAGAATCGTGTTCGGATTCTGCCGATCGACAGTGAACATAGTGCGCTTTTTCAATGTTTACAGTCGGTGACAAGAAACGTTGCGTGTGTTCGACTCGAAGGCGATGGTCAAGCACCTGCGGAAGAGCAGATTGAAAAATTAGTTTTGACAGCTTCAGGCGGACCGTTTGCGAATCGGCCTGAAATTGATTTTGAACGCGTAACGCCAGATGCCGCATTGAAACATCCGCGCTGGTCCATGGGACCTAAGATCTCGATTGATTCTGCAACGATGATGAATAAAGGACTGGAGATTCTTGAAGCCCGTTGGCTTTTTGATGTCCCTGTTACACGTGTTGACGTGGTCGTTCATCCGGAAAGTATTGTGCATTCACTGGTCACCTTTGTTGACGGGGCGACCGTTGCGCAATTGTCAGTGCCAGATATGCGTTTTGCCATTCAATATGCACTGACCTGGCCAGAACGACTTGCTGTCGATATGCCCAAACTCGACTTGACGCAGGTCGGTCAATTAACGTTTCAGAAGACGGATGTAAACCGTTTCCCCTGTTTGCGTTTAATTCGCGAGGCTATTGCCGCTGGCGGTACGATGCCGGCGGTTGTGAATGCTGCTGACGAAGTGGCGGTCAATGCGTTTTTAGAGGGCCGCATTTCGTTTGCGGGAATATGGCGGACACTTGAGGCTGTCATGGCGAAGCATAACGTGTGTGATGGTTCTGATTTAGAGACAATTCTTGAAGTTGACGCCTGGGCACGACGCCAGGCAAAGGAGGTTATTTCGTGATAGCTGCTATTGCATATAAAGTGTTGGCCGGACTCGCTGTGGCCCTGTTGTTTAGCTTGGCCATTTTTATTCATGAGCTGGGCCATTTCTTGGCAGCAAAGTGGTTTGGTCTTAGAATTGATACCTTCTCGATTGGCTTTGGGCCAGCACTCTGGAAGCGAAAAATACAAGGCGTTGAATATAAGATTGGATGCATTCCTTTGGGTGGCTATGTGGCATTGCCTCAGCTTGATCCATCGGGCATGGAAAAAATCCAAGGTTCTTCAGATGATAAAAAAGATGAGGCTGACGATAAGCAAGCAGATGAACAGGAATTGCCCGACATAGCGGCTTGGAAACGTATCGTCGTTGCAGTCGCCGGCCCCTTTGGCAATGTTTTGCTCGCGGTTCTTCTTGCGTTTATCATTTATTGGGTGCCAGCAGCTCGGACGGGTGTTGTCGATACGCTCGTGGGCGTTGTGATCGAAACATCGGAAGCCTGGAAAGCGGGCCTGCGCGCCGGAGATCGTATTTTAGAAGTCAATGGGGAAAAGGTGGATACGTGGATGGGGATGATGGTCGAAAATGTGCTCGCTGGAAATTCTGGCAAGGCGGCGTTTAAGATTGATCGTGCAGGTCAAAAGATCACCTTTGATATTCCATTCACCAAAAATGAGGTCTTTGGCATTCAAACACTGGATGGTGTTTATCCTGAGACAGCTTGTATGGTTGGGCGGTTGATGAAGGGTTTTCCAGCAGAAGATGCAGGATTAAAACCTGGCGACTTATTGCTTTCGGTAGGGGGTGTTCCTGCGTGGGGGGTGTCGCACTTCAAGGAGCTTATTCGCAAGAATGGTGCCGTAGCCGTGGATATTGGCGTGCGTCGGGGCAAAAAGATGCTGACACTCCGTATGACACCGCGCTTCGATAAGGACTTAAATCAGATGTTGCTGGGTGTTCATTTTACAGATGACAGTGCAAAAGCGTGGATGATGTTCCGGCATCCGATGGAACAGCTTAAGTGGGACACCATGTCCGTTGTGCGTGTCTTGCGCGCATTGGTGAATCCTAAGCAGAAAGGTGAGCGCGCTGCTGTCGCCAATAGCCTAGGCGGTCCTGCAATGATCGTCATTCAGCTTTATCAGACGGTCCAAGGCGGTATGATGGATGCGCTTGGATTTCTTCGGATGATCTGCATCAACCTCGCCATTTTGAATTTGCTGCCCTTGCCAGTATTAGATGGCGGTCATGTGATGTTCTCCATGTATGAAATAATTACACGCCGTAAGCCCCATCCGAAAGTTGTTTCAACACTGGTTACAGGATGTGCCTCACTGTTGATTGCGCTAATGATTTTCTTGCTCTGTCGCGATGTATTTAGGGAACACCAAATGTCCCAGCTGCGTCACGCGGTCGAAGAAAACGTGGAGAGCAAGTAGGTGAGCCGCGAGGGCTAGAAACTGAACCCTGACCCCTAACCCCACGTTCTCGGCTACGCATCTGCGCGCTTTAGCACGATAGCGGTACGGCAGGGGAGGTATATCTTGATGACATATACCTTTTCGTTGCCACGCATATCCGGTAGCAAAGCGAATGTCTGATCCCCATCAATTCTGTTTTGTCCGCCAAAGCGCGCCTCATCTGTATCTAAGGCAATCGTATACGACGTGCCCGGGGGAACCAGAATCGGGTAATCACTGACCGACTTTGTACTATGAAAGTTGAAGATGAAAATCAGTTCCCCGCGTTCGAAAGCCATAATTTTATCGCTATCCGATGTGTACAGACGCCGAGCACGTGTTTTTTCTAGGGCCGCCGTTTTGTTGATCATGCGCAACATGCTTTCATCAAATTCGCCCAAACACCAATAGAGAAGATCCGTATTGTCTCGAAGCGACCATTGCCGACGAGCATAGTGATACGAGAAGTTGTTGCCTTCCCTCGGAAAATCAATCCACTCGGGATGTCCGAATTCATTCCCCATAAAATTTAAGTAGGCATGACCAGATGTTGCCAAGGTCGCTAGGCGTGCAAGTTTATGAAGTGCGATGCCCCGTTCCGTACGCAAATTTTGATTTGCACGAGCCATGGATGCGTAAATATCGGAATCCACAAGCTGAAAAAAGAAAGTCTTTCCTCCGACCAGTGCCTGGTCATGACTTTCGACATAATTGACGGTTTGTTCTTCTGCGCGTCGATTGGTGAGCTCATGCCAAAGATAACCGACACTCCAGTCTTCGTCCCGAATGTCACGCACGAGGCGGAACCAACATTCTGGAACCCCCATCGCCATTCGATAATCAAAGCCGGAACCGAAATCTTCAATCGGGGTAGCGATCCCTGGCATGCCACTCACATCTTCGGCAATCGTGATCGCATCCGGACGAATTTCATGGATGACACGATTGGCGAGATTACAATAATTCCATGCGTGTTCGTCAATGGTCGAATCAAAATATTGCTTATAGTCTATGAAATCAACACCAAGGCCATGATGCAAATAAAGCATGCTCGTGATGCCGTCAAATCGGTATCCATCAAAATGAAATTCATCGAGCCAGTAGCGACAGTTTGACAACAGAAAATGCAATACGTCAATTTTGCTGTAATCAAAACAGCGAGAATCCCACGCTTCGTGCCACCCGCGTAACCCGCCATGAAAATATTGGTGTGAAGTGCCGTCAAACGACGAGAGCCCATCGCGCTCATTCTTCACAGAGTGCGAATGTACAATGTCCATGATGACGGTAAGCCCCGCTCCGTGGGCAGCATCAATAAGAGCTTTGAGCTCTTCGGGTGTTCCGAAACGAGAGGAGGCGGCGAAAAAACTCGAAACGTGATAACCGAAGGAGCCGTAATAGGGATGCTCCATGATGGCCATCAGTTGGATTGTGTTGTAGCCCGCTTTGACAATACGGGGAAGAATAGCAGTTCGGAATTCATCATAAGATCCAACGCCATCCTTCTCCTGTGCCATACCAATATGGGCTTCATAAATAAGAGGGGTACGTTTGGGGACAGTAAAAGCACTATTTTTCCAAATGTAAGGTGTTGACGGATCCCAGACTTGAGCAGCGAAAAGATGTGTTTCTGGATTTTGAACAACACGACGAGCATAAGCTGGAATGCGTTCTCCACATCCGCCATCCCAAGCTATCTCAAGCCGATAATATTGACCGTGATGAATCGCTTCCCGTGGCAGACGAATCTCCCATTGACCCGTACTTCCAATGCGCGTTAAAAGGTATTTGTCCTCTTTAAACCATCCCGTAAAGTCGCCCACTAACCAAATGGCTATGGCATTGGGTGCCCATTCCCGAAAGATCCAACCTTCGACAGTTTTATGCAACCCGTAGTATTCATGTGCACACGCAAATTCTGATAATGCCCCAGGCCCTTGCGCTAATTCCACAACACGCTTTGCGGCATTTGATGCACGCCGCTCAATGATTTCACGGTACGGCTCAAGATAAGGATCATCGAGCAGACGGGCACGAATCGCTTGCGTGGACATGTAAAGTCTCCTGCACGGTTCTGTGTTTAAAGAGCGGTTATGGCCTTTTCGGCATGGTCTTCAACCGCCTTGACGAGCGGACGATCTAACATCTTTTCGTAAATACCAATGTACCTTTGTGCGCAGGCATCATGTGTGAAGCGTTTCTTCCCTTCGTTCATGATGCGCTTAATTTGAAACTCGCGTTCATCGGGCGTACGCTTAAAAAATGCCATGGCTTGATCCATCGCCCATTCAAGTCCACGACTGTCATAGATTTTAAACGAAAATCCGTTGCCTGTATTATTGGGGATGTCCAAATGCTCAACCGTATCATGCAACCCACCTGTGTCGTGAACAATTGGGAGCGAACCGTAAAGCTGCCCCACCATCTGCGGAAGTCCGCAAGGTTCGAACAAGGATGGCACTAATGTGAAATCCGAAGCTGCAAAGCCTAGTTTAGACATCCCTTGATTGAAATCACAGATGGCTAAACGACCATAAAGTTCATGCTGCTTAAGAATCTCATAGAACGCCTTTTGATATGCACCGTTTGCAACAACTGCGATCTGCACACGCTCTTTCCAATAACGCGATAGAAAGCGGAAAAGAATGTGGGTCAGCAACTGAGGTCCCTTTTGTGCAGGATCTAAACGGGACGGCCAGAAGAAAATGGGTACGTCTGGGTTTTCTTCAAGCCCCATCTTTCGCTGAAAAGACATTTTGTTAATGCGCTTGGCTTCTCGGTGATTGTCCGCCGTATACCTCATCTTAATAAGCGGATCTATTTCAGGGTCATCTGACACATCTGGCGCATTGAGAATACCCGCCGCGCATCCGGCCTTAAACTTGCTGCGAATTTCCTGACGGAGTTCGCGAGGAATAAAATCGTGCCATCCATTGACAATTTCCTGAAGGAATGTGGGACTGACGGTATTGATAAAGTGAGAGGCGAATACACCACTTGTTTGCATATCGACAAAGTTGGTGCTTCGCGATTCTTCATAATTCAACGGAGGCCGTTTGAAATAGAGGTTACCCCAAAATTCAGCCGCGTCAATACCTGCATCTTCAATGCGAGAGAGTGATAAATTGTGCGTATGAATATTATGTACAGTAAAGAGGCACGGAATACCCATGCGACGCGCAGCCGCAGGAATGAGCCCCGTCATCCAGTCATTGCAATGAATCAGGTCGGGCTGTACGGTCGGTATAATATTGTTAACAACTTCTCGTGTAAACGCCAAAGCCAGTTTTGGATTTTCCTCTTGCGAGTTACTATAGACCGTGTCGCGATAATAGAAGCAACGATCTTCTGCTAAGTGGATGCGTGAATCGGGCAGACGGCTCTTATACACACGCAATTCGTCGTTGATGAGTTGACCGACATCGACATGAAACATGCGCCGGTAATGTGGCAGTGCGACGTGAACGTCTGCGCCAAGGTCAAAGAGTGCAGCCACGAGTGAGGCCGATACATCCGCTAACCCGCCCGCTTTTGCGGTCAATTTATCCGCCATATTTCCCATGCCAGTGGGCAGATAGGTAATTTCTGGCGTAACAATCAGAATACGTGGACGTCTTTCCTTCTTTGCCGCTGATTCTTTTTTCACCGGGGATTCTTTTTTGGCTTTCGCTTTGGCCATGAAACACTCCTTACGTTTTTTTAACAATTGGTTCGTTGATCTTCTGGTTCAGTTCTTCAATTTGTTTTTCTTTTTCAGAAATTTGTTTGCGCTTCTCCTTGATCTCAGGCCGTTTTTCGATTTCGACGCGAATCAAGTTATAGACTTTAATGATTTCGTTTTGGAGGACTTCAACCTTCTTCCGCAAAATTTCAATTTCAGGGGATGTCATTGCAGGATCGTTAGCGGCCTTATTAATGTCTGCTTCGATTCTGTGTGCTTCTATCATGAGCTTCGCACGCAATGCCAGTCTGTCGTTCAATTCTTTTTCTGTCGGCTGGGTAGGGGGAGGAATCGACCCAGCTTCTTGCGCCTGTACCTGTAACAGCAGCAGGCATGAACACACACATACGAACATCATTTTCATTTGCATTCTAACATTATTCCTTTCAAGCAGAATATTTGTTCTATTTTAAAACAATTAGGGGCTAAAAGCAATCCCTACGCGCATTTTTATATCTCTTTTCTTTGGATAATTATTGCAACTGGTTCATGCATTTCACGGTACTCAAGCCCAAGGCACGAAAATATATATTTGTTTTTTAGAAAAGGGGCTTGCCTTTGTT
>SESF01003522.1_pt1 | contig 39252 bp, 32 predicted proteins | sample 3171521 | NCBI WGS metagenome assembly SESF01 (sample SAMN10866945, study PRJNA518727) | freshwater metagenome | biome: subpolar coniferous forest; feature: holomictic lake; material: water; isolation source: holomictic Lake 227, 6 m and 8 m depth | place: Canada: near Kenora, Ontario | collected...
GCAGGCCCCGGCTGGACGGAACTCCGCGCTGCGGCGGGCATCAGCGACACCGAGATCGCCCAGGAGAATCGTATCGGCTCGGCCTTCGTGGGCTGGATCTCAGGCTGCGCGCTCATCTGGGGTTCGCTCTTCGCCATTGGTAACTTCCTCTACTCGTCGGGAGATCCTCAGCGCCTCACCATGGCCTGGGTGCTCACCGGCGTCACGGTCGTCAGCGGCACCGTGCTCCTCAAGGTCACCCAGCAGTTATGGGCGGATAGCACGGCGTCGCAGGCACGCGAAGACGCGAAGCGGGTGTAAGCGGACAAGCTTCGGGTGGCAGGTGGCAGCCCGGGGTGGCAGGTGGCAGCAGTTTTGAGCTCATAGGGAAACCGGAGACCGCATGATTGGCTCGGGTGTATTGGGTAGGGGCGCCACTGCGTGGCGTCCGTGGGCGGAAGGGTGTGATCCGGCCGGATATCTTGCCCGGCTCGTCGTATCTTGTGCTGCGAACGGACGCGACGCAGTCGCGCCCCACCCTCGGGATGAAGAATCGAGACAAGCTATGTCGTGACGCGGTCCCGACCCTACCTAGGGGAACTAGGACAGCACGTGGTGCTGTCCCTACCTCATTACACCGAAACGGAAGATGAGCTGCTGTGCATACTGTTCGCCGGGGCGCAGGATGCCGCTCGGGTAGCCCATACGATGGAAGGCGGGTTGGTTCGGGGAATCCGGGAAGAGTCCGGGCTCGAGGCAGAAGCCTTGGCGGAAGCCCAACGGCCTTTCCCAGCGGCCCTGAATCGTACCGTCGAGGAAGTTGCCGGTGTAGAGCTGCAGGCCGGGGGCGTCGGTGAGTACCTCCAGGGTGCGCCCGGAGGTGGCTTCACTGACGAAGGCGACCGACTTCAAGGTGCGGGCGTTACCAAGGTCGTAGCAGTGGTCATAGCCGCGTGCGCGGCGTAGCTGATCGTCGGGTGCGCCAATGCGTTCGCCGATGGTATGCACGCTGCGGAAGTCGAAAGGGGTTTGGGTGACATCCATCAGCTCGCCGGTCGGAATGAGCGCCGGGCTCACCGGTACGAGGCGGTCTGCGAGCAATAGCAGGCGGTGATCGAGGATGCTGCCGCCGCCGGCCAGATTGAAGAACACGTGGTTCGTCAGGTTGCAGACCGTAGGGGCGTCGGTTGTCGCCGCGAAATCGATGTGGAGTTCATCGGCATCATCGGGCAGGGTATAGGTGACGACGGCGGTGAGCTGGCCCGGGTAGCCTTCTTCGCCATCTGGGCTCACGTAGGTGAAGCGTACGGCGGAGGCCGTCGCGGTGCGGAGGGCTTCGGATTTCCAGACGCGCTTGTCGAAGCCGCGCAGGCCGCCGTGTAGGTGCTGGCCGTTGTTGTTCGCCGCCAGGGTGAAGTCGCGCCCGTCGATGCGCAGGTGGCCGCCCGCGATGCGATTGGCGTAGCGCCCGGCGGTACTGCCGAAATGGCGGTTATGGGCGACGTAGTCCTCTAGGCTGCGCAGGCCGAGGGTGATTTCACTGAGTCGGCCTTGGATGTCGGGCGTGCGGATCGAGGTGAGCATGGCCCCGAACTCGCTGACGGAGATCTGCGTGCCGCGGGCATTGGTGAGGGTGTGGAGCTGCACAGGCTGGCCGTCGATGACGCCATCCTGGTGGCGCAGGGCGAGACCGGCTTGACGTGGCTTCCGTAGCACCAGCAGCGCGACCACGAGCACCGTGATTAGGATCAGAAGTTCGAGCGAGGGCATGGCGCTAAACTGGGCGGCGGTGGGCAGGTCGGCAAATCAAAGAAGCCAATCAATAACAGTGGGTTGCAGCGATGACTTCGTTGAGGGTGGACCCGAGCGACTGACGACGGGTGGCGCGTGGCGGCCGGGGAGCGATGCGATGACATCGCCTCTGCCTGTGTTGAGGCAGGGACGGCCCCACGTGCCGCCCGAGATCCCTGGAGGCTTAGCCATCCGTGACAACTTCCTGTGTCTGTTCGCGAACGGACGAGATGCATGCGCGCCGCTGCCTTGATATGTGCGTAATAAAAAGGCCGCCGGGGAAGGCGGCCTTTTGAAGCAGAACTCAGCGGCTTACTTCGTGGTGCTCGGTGCCGCGGCGGCTTTCGCGGCCACGGGCTGGGCGGAGAGCAGGTTACTCCAGTCGGCGGCGATGCGCACGGCTTCATGCAGCTGAATGTCGTATTCCGGCCAGTCATCATCTTCGAGCGGGTCGCGCATGCGGCTGGCCTTCTTCGATTTTGCGAGGGAGTCCGGGCCTTCCTTCTTCTCCTGTTCGATTGCGGCGTCGAGCTTCACGTCGGCGATCTTGTATTCCTTCTTTGCGTAGTCGGCGAGCTCGCGGCGGATCTGGTCGCGGAATTCAAGGTCGTCTTTGCGCTCGGTGCGGCGCTGTTCGAGCGAGAGGGAGACTTCTTTCCGGCCCTGGCGGTTCTTGGTCCAGTCGATTGTGCGGGAGAGCGTGAGAAACTCCGGGAGTTCGGCCTGGCGGCGGGCGCTGCCGCTGCTGAGCTGCGAGATGAGACCCTCGGAGAGCTTCGCCTTGAGCCAATCGCCTTCATCGGGCTTGGTCATCGTGGGGGTGACGGAATCCCAGGGCAAGGGGCGGTCGAGGTCAGCTTCGGCGACCGGCATCACGGAGTAGACGGACGGCACCACGATATCCGCCGGGACTCCCTTCAGTTGGATGGAGGAGCCGCTGGGGGCGTACCACTTTTGGATGGTGACCTTCACGGCGGACTTCAGGTTCTTGTCGAAGCGGCTGAGTTCGATGATGTTCTGGACCGAGCCTTTGCCGTGGGTCGTCACGTCGCCCACGATGATCGCGCGACGGTGGTCATGCATCGCGCCGGCGAAAATTTCGGAGGCCGAAGCGGAGAGTTTTGATGTCAGCACGATGAGCGGGCCGTTCCAGGCGACTTTCTCGTCTTCGTCACGGTAGTCTTCAGAGCGGCCTTGGCTATCGCGGACCTGGAGCACGGAGCCCTTCGGGATGAACAGACCGGCGATGTCGACGGCTTCGTTCAGCAGACCGCCTCCGTTTTTGCGGAGATCCATGATAAGGGCCTTGATCCCGAGTTTCTTCAATTTGCCGATGAGTTGTTCGATGTCGGCGGAGGGGCTGGAGCCGGAGCCGTCGGGGTTCTTGCCGTAGAAGGCTGGCAGGTCGATGACGCCGAGCAGCAGCGTGCTGTTACCGTTGGGGACTTCGAAGGCCTTGGCGGAGGCCATCTGGCCGACGAGTTTGATCTGGTCACGCTTGAGGGCGACCGTCTTGCGGCCGCCGGCGGCCATGTCGACGAGCAGGCGCACCGTGGTATTCTGTTTTCCGCGGATACGGCCGATGGCTTTGCTGAGGCGCATGCCGACGATCTCTTCCATCTCACCTTTCTCCCCCTGGCCGACGGAGATGATCTTATCGCCCGGCTTCACCTGGTTGGAGAGGTCGAGCGGGCCGCCCGGGAGGATGTCCTTGATCACGCAGAAGCCGTCTTCGTCGGAGAGTGTGGCGCCGATGCCGACGAGCGAGTTGCGCATCGCGATCTCGAATTCTTCAAGCGACTGCTGGGAGAAGAAGGTCGAGTGCGGGTCGTACTGGCTGGCATAGGAGTTGAGGAAGATTTCCTCTACTTCATTCTGGTCGAAGTTCAGGTAGGTGCGGCTTTTGTCGTAGCGCTTCTTGAGGCGCTCGACGGCTTCCTTGGTCTTGGTGGCGGTGATTTCCGGCAGGCCATGGTCTTTCGGGGCCTTGTTCTTCGCCGAGCCGTTCGGACGGTCTTCGCCAAGGAGTTCCGAAAGCATGTCGAGGCGGAGGCGGCGGATCCAGAGGGAGTCGGCGGCTTCCTGGTTTTCGGGCCAGTTGGCCTTCTTGCGTTCGACCGGGAAAGTGCCCGGCTGAGTCAGGTCGATTGGTTTGTCGAGCGCGGCCAGGTTGGAGACGGTGCGTTCGTTGACCTTTTTCTTGAACAGTGCGTAGATTTCAAAAGCTGGCGTCAGGTTGCCGCGCTGCAGGTAGAGATCGAGCGTCTTGCCGTAGCGGGCGGTGAACTCATCGACCTCCTCGGCGGTGAAGTACATCTTGGCGCCGTCGAGATTCTCGCAGAACGTGCGCACGACCGAGTTCATATCTACCGCCGACATCTCCTTGCGGCTGATGTGGAGCTTTTCGAGGAGGGCCGCGGTGGCGCGGGTCTCGTTCTGCATGGACTGCGTGGTCGTGAAGCCGGGTGTCTGGCCGGAAGCCAGCGCAGCCAGGAGGACCAGCAGCGGAATCAGTCTTAATCGCATAAAGGGTGGGGTCTCAGCGTAAGCGGGCGCTGAGTTGCTCTAACCTACGTTTCTCGCCGGCAGTGAGCGAGCCGAAACCCCCGGCGGAAATCTTGTCCAGTAGCCCGTCCAGCTCCGCTCGGGCCTCGGCTTGGGTCGGATTTAAGCGTGGGGTATTGTCTTCAGCTGGGGCTTCCATGGCCGGGCTGGGTGCTTCGGAGGTGGGCATCTGGACCTGAGCGTAGCTCGGACCCTGATTTGTCCGATGGAGATAGTGCCAAGCGACAAATCCTAGAATCAAACCGCCGAGGTGTCCGGAGTGGGCGATGTTATCATGCCAGGCCGCATGCCACTTTGTCCAGGCGTGGCGGCTAGGCAGTTCGGCGAAGATCCAGCCGAGCAGGGTGAAGAGAGCCGTGAGCGAAAGCATCCAGCGGACCTTGAGCGTGACCGGCAGGAAAAAGAACAGCAGCAGGGTGATCTGGTGTTCCAACTTGTCCATCAGCGCAACCAGCATCAGGGCGTAGACTCCGGCCGAGACGCCGAAGCACCGTGGATCGATGGGCAGTCCGGTCTCGAGGGCAATTTTGTAGACCTCGTTTATCCCAGTGAAAAACCATGTGAGCGCACCCAGCAACACGCCGCCGATAAGCGTCAAAAAAAAGACCTTTACGCCATATTCCTGTTCGACGATCACGCCAGTCCACCAGAGTACGAGGCAATTGCCGAGCAGATGCCAGAAGCCGTCATGCAGCAAGGCGTGGGTCAAGTACTGCCAGGGCTGAGGGTGCATCTTGCTTAACGCCATCCACCCTAGCAGGTCCGCACCGGCGGACTCCTGGATCAGGTTGACGATGAAAACGGCGACGAGGACGGCGATGGTCCAAGCGGTAGCGGAAAGGGGCTCCCGGTAAGGGCCCCGATTCCGCATATAGGCCCGGTCGCCGATGCCCATGCGTGTGGCGCCCGCTCAGAGCTTCTTCACGATCGCGTCGGCGAGGCCATACTCGATGGCCTCCTCGGCGTTCATGTAGAAGTCGCGATCGGTGTCCTTGGTGACCTTTTCGATTTTCTGCTTCGAGGCCTTGGCGAGAATCTCGTTCAGCTCGGAGCGCAGGCGTTCCATTTCTTGGGCCTGGATATGGATATCCACGGCGGTGGCTTGGATGCGGCCCATGATGAGCGGCTGGTGGATCATCACGCGGGAGTGGGGGAAGAGGAGGCGGTTACCCTTTTCCTTGGGTGCCTGGAGGAGGATGGAGCCCATCGAGGCGGCCATGCCGGTTACGACGACCTTCACCGGCGAGGAAATCATGCGGATGGTGTCGTAGACGGCCATGCCGGAGGTAATCGAACCGCCCGGGGTGTTGATGTAAAAGGTGATTTCCTTACCTGGGTCGATACCGTCGAGGTAGAGGAGCTTTTCGACGATATCACGGGCGGAGGCATCCTCCACGGCGCCCCAGAGGAAGATCTTCCGCTGTTCGAGGAATTTCTTCTGGATGAGCATGGAGCTCGGTCCGCCGTCCTTGGGGGCGGTCGGGGTCTTCTCGTCCTCGTCTTCGTCGTCGTTACGCATGGGAGCAGTCAAGTTGCCATAAACTCGGGCCGTGGCAAGCGTCGGTAGGCGAACCCGAGGGGGAAATCATTCACATCGCGGGGGTGTCGAGCGACCTTGCGCCCCGGTCGGCCTTCGGCCTAGGTTCGGCGCGTGCCCTCCCTGCGAATCACCGGCCTGCGCCGCCTGCTCGGGACGACTCCGATTCTGACCGGGGTCGATCTCACGGTGGAGCCGGGCAAGTTGTGCTGCCTGCTCGGTCCGTCCGGCAGCGGTAAGACGACCCTTTTGAAGGTGCTCGCCGGCCAACTCGAGCCGCAGGGCGGCCAGCTGCTGCTCGACGGCAAGGATGGCTCCTTCCTTTCCGCCGCGGAGCGGGGTTTCGCCTTCGTACACCAAAACTACGCGCTCTTCCCGCACCTCTCCGTGCTCGAGAATGCTGCTTTCTCGCTCGACGCCGAAAAACTTTCGGCGGCCGAGATCAAGACCCGTGCGCTCGCCGCGCTGAAGTTGGTCGGGGCCGAAGCCTGGGCCGCCCGCCGGCCACAGGAACTTTCCGGCGGACAGCAACAGCGCGTCGCGCTGGCCCGCGCCCTGGCCCTCCGCCCGCAGGTGCTGCTGCTCGACGAGCCGCTGAGCAATCTCGACACCGCTTCGCGCATCGAACTGCGCGAGGCCATCCGCCAGCTCGTCCGTTCATCAGGCCTCACGGTGCTCTGTGTGCTGCACGATCAGAAGGATGCGTTCGCCATGGCGGACCATCTCGCGATCATGCGGCAGGGGCGCATCGTGCAATCCGGTACCCCCATCGATCTTTATCGCCGTCCGGTGGATAGCTGGACCGCGACTTTCCTTGGCTCCGCCAATCTTATCGCCGGCAAGGTGACGCAGGTTGGCGCGGGCGAATTCGTCGCCGAAACGGCCATCGGCGAGGTGCGTGGCGCCTTGGCGACTCCGACCGACGCTCCCGGGGCGGGCGCTCGGATCATGATCTGTATCCGCCCCGAATGCCTGCAGCTCGACTCCGTGCCGCCGGATGAGAACGCCTTCGCTGGCGCGATCACCCACTCGCTCTTTCAGGGCGACCTCTCGCTGCATGATTTCAAGACGCCGAGCGGCGTGGTCCTGAAGGTCGCCGAGTCCAACCCGCGTCATCGCCTCGGTTCCAAGGCCACCGTCTTCGCCTGGGCCGAGCCTGAGGATGTCGTGGGGCTGAACGCGTAGGCTCAGATTTTGCGCCGCCGAAATTTCCCCGGCGTTTGCTTATAGCGTGCCTTGAAGGCCGCTTGCAGGTAATGGCTGTGCGTAAAGCCTGTCTGCTCGGCGATCAGGTCGATTGTGAGATTGGTCTGCCGGAGTAGCCGCTCCACCTCTTGGAAGCGCACGCGCAGGATTTCGTCCTTCGGGGAGCGCTTGAGCGTCGCCTTCATGCGGCGGTCGAGCGTGCTACGCGAGGCTCCGAGCTTCGCGGCCAGCTCATTGACGTCGAGCCCGCGGGTGGCGCCTTCGCGAATGAGCGCGACCGCGCGGGCGACCAGCCGGTCGCTGATCACGAGCTCGCCGGAAGAGCCGCGTACCACGATGCCTTTAGGCGCCAGCAGGATGGGCTTGGTGCGGCTGGCCTTGCCGCGCATCATTCGGTCGAGCAGTTCGGCGGCGGCGAAACCTACCGCCTGGCCATCGAAGCGGACGCTCGAGAGGGGCGGGGTGGTGAAACTACAGAGCGTTTCCTCGTTCTCGGCGCCGACGACCGCGACTTCTTCCGGCACGGCGACTCCTGCCGTCTGGCAGGCCTCGAGCAGGCGGACGCCGAGCTGATCCGTCGATGCAAAGATACCGACGGGCTTCGGCAGTTCCGCGATCCAGGAAATCAGGCGCGACTGGCTCTGCTCCCAGTCGGGTACGCGTTCTGGATGATCTTCGGGGAGTTCTAGGCAGCGGTGTCCGTAAGCGCGGACGACCTTCTTGAAGTTATCTACCCGCTCGACGAAGAAGCGCTCGTTCCGCTGGCTGTAGGCCGCGAAGTGCCGAAAGCCTCTCTCATAGAGGTGTTCGGCCACCATTCGGCCGATGTCCTCATTATTACAGCCCACGAACGGTCGGCCACCGGCGAAGTGGGTCGAGCGTAGTTCGACGGCCGGGAGTCCCGTCGCGGCGACCAGCTTGGAGGTCTCGGCGCTGAACGTACGCGTCAGGATGCCGTCGCCGTCCCAATCCTTCAGCCAGGTCGGCGGCGAAGAGTCGAGGGCGCGAAGTTCGAGGTAGGTCGACCACGGGCCGTGGGCCGCCACGTAGCTCCGGACGCCGGCGAGCAGCTCACGGGTGTAGGAACGGGTGGTCTCGATCAGCAGGGCGACTCGCGGGGCGCGGCGATGGGGTGAGGCGGGCATGGCTTTGACCAGAAACCTTACATTTAGTGCATCATACCTGTAATGACTTTACGGGCAAGAAGGGATATAGTTCCTTACCCCCATGAACCTCCGCCTCCTCACCGTCGGCCTGCTCGGTCTTTGCGCCGTCGCTTCCGCCGCCCTCGTCGACAACCACAACCAGTCCGCGATTTCGTCGGGCGCCGACAAGCCCGAGAACGCCAAGAAGCCCAAGGTGCTTGTCATCATCGGCGACGCCACCGAGCTGCTCGATACGATGTATCCAGTCTATCGCCTGCAGGAAGCCGGTTTTCAGCCGGTCTTCGCCTCGATCGACAAGCGCGTCTACCAGACCGTGCTCCACGAAGTGAAGCCAGGTTGGACGATTACCAAGGAGTGGGAAGGTTACACGATCAACTGCGACATCGCCTTCAAGGACATCAAGCCCGAGGAATATGCGGGCATTTTCTTCAGCGGCGGCCGCGGGCCGGAGTATCTGCGTGAAGACGAAGCCCTCCTGGCGGCTACCCGCTGGTTCTGGGAGCACAAGAAGCCGATGATGAGTGTCTGCCACGGCGTCGAGATCGTTGCCCGTGCCGGCATCGTGAAGGGTCTGCACATGGCCACCGTGCCGAAGTGCAAGTTCGACCTCGAAGTCTGCGGCGGCATCTTCGTCAACGCCCCGGTCGTCATCGACGGCAACATGGTCAGCGGCCGTACCTTCCATGACCACGGCTCGTTTGTCGGCCCGTGGATCAAGATGCTCGAAGCCCAGCGCGACCAGAAGTAATCGCCATGCTTTCCCGCCGCGATTTCCTGCGCACCGTCCCAGCCGCCGCGGCTTTCGCGGCGCTGTCAGCCCAGGCCCAGACGAAGGATGATTTCAAGATCCGGCAGACGCTCTCATCCGCGCTGTATGGCACGATGCCGCTCGACGTCATCCTCCCCGAAGTCGCCAAGGTGGGTGCCGAGTCGATCGACATCTGGTGCAAGGTGCACGGCGACCAGCGCGAGCAGGCGACAGCGCTTGGCGAGGAAGCCTTCGCAGCCCTGCTGAAGAAGCACGGCGTGCGCGTCGGTTCCAGCACCCGCTACCCGCTCGGGCCCTTCAAGCTCCAGGAAGAGATGGCCTGGGTAAAGAAGCATGGCGGCGATCTCGTCATCTGCGGATGTGTCGCGGCGAAGAATCCGCAGGGCGCCGAAGCCAAGGCCGCGATCAAGAAATTCCTCGAGGACATGAAGCCGCACGTCGCCAAGGCCGCCGAACTCGGCCTTACCATCGCGGTCGAGAATCACATCAATCAAATCCTGCACCACCCCGACTCGATCAAGGCGTTCGCCGACCTGAACACTTCGCCGAATCTCGGCCTCGCCTTCGCTTCGCACCACCTGCACGAGTGGCGCGACCAGATTCCTGACCTGATCCGCTATGCCGGTGGTAAGAACCTCCCGTTTATCTATTTCCAAGAGTTCTCCGAAGGCGAATTCAAGAAGGCCAGCAAGGAGATCGAGATGCAGCAGCTGCCTGGTTTCGGTGGCGGGCTCGACTACCGCTTGGTCGTCAAGGCGCTGCGCGACGTCCACTTCAAGGGCGTGGCCGAGATTTTCATGCACCCCATGCCGCGGGGCATCCCGATTCTGCCGACTGTCGGTGAGATCACCGAGGCCGTGAACAAATCACGTGCCTACGTGGATAGGTGCATCCGCGAGACGGCATGATGGTGCGCTGCGCCATCCTGCTCGGCGCCGTCGCCCTGGGTGCTGAGCCTCTCGTCACTGGCTTCGAGCGCTTCCATGCGGCGACGCCGACGGCTGAAGGCGGCCGCCTGCTCTACAACGAGCTCGGCTGCGTGAACTGCCATGGCGGCGAGACCGGTCTGCCCACGTTGCGCGGTCCGGCGCTTGCGACCGTCACCCAGCGCGTCCGTTCCGAGTGGCTTAGCAAGTTCATTGCCGATCCCGCGACGGTGCACCCCGGCGCAGTCATGCCGCAGGTGTTGGCGAAGGCCGACGAACCGACGCTTATCGCGATCGAACATTACCTTGCCGCGCTGAAATCTAAGTCCGCAATCAAGGCCGCCGCGAAGATCATGCACGTGAACGGCGGGCGCGGTGGCGAACTATTCAATTCGCTCGGTTGCGTCGCCTGCCATGCTCCGGGCAAAAATTTCGTCCCGCCCGACGGCGTGCCGAAGGCTACGGATTTCACGTACCGTAGCATCGGCCTCGCCGACCTGAAGGCGAAGTACAGCCTCGATAGCCTCAGCAGTTTCATCTTCGATCCGCTGAAGGTCCGCCTCGACGGGCGCATGCCGAAGATCCTAATGGAGAAACAGGATTCCATCGACATCGCCGGCTACCTTCTTGAGTTTCAAGGTAGCGATGGGCGGCTGGATGTGGCCATCGATCAGGTGACGCTTGATGCGAAACAGGTGGCGGCCGGCCGCAAAGCCGTCATCGCTGCTCGTTGCGCCGCTTGCCACGACTTGCCCAAGGACGTGGCCGCCGCGCCAGTCGCATTGAACAAGGCCGAAGGCGGATGCCTCGATGCCGATCATACAAAGGGTCCGCGCTATGCGCTTTCCGATGCCCAACGTGCCTCGCTGAAACTCTTTCTGGCGAAGAAAGACGAAGCCGCTGGGCCCAAGCTTGCGGCCGACCTCACGCTGCAGGCGTTGAACTGCGTCGCCTGCCATGAGCGCGACGGTCAGGGCGGACCCGATGCCGGCCGTAAACCTTATTTCCAGGGCGACCATAATCTCGGCGACACGGGTCGCTATCCGCCGCCTCTCACGGGTGTCGGCGGCAAGCTCCGTCCCGAGTGGCTCGCCAAGGTGCTCGCCGGCGAAAACCGCGTGCGGCCTTACCTGCAGGTGAAGATGCCGCTCTTCGGGGCGGCGACGGCGAATCTCGAAAAATTACTCGGCGTCGCCGATGCGCGGGCGGCGGTGAAATTCGAAGGCGGCGATGACACCGCCGGGCGGAAGCTCATGGGCACGCAGGGTGGGGCGGGCTGCATCACCTGTCACCGCTGGGGCGATCGTCCGTCGCTCGGCATCCAGGGGCCCGAACTCAGCAACATCGCCGCCCGCCTGCAGGAAGGCTGGCTGCGTGCGTATCTCGTCAACCCGGCGGCCTATCGCCCGGGCACGTTGATGCCGTCGTTCTGGCCAGCCGGGAAGTCCTTCAATCCATCGATTCTTGGCGGCGACCCCGACAGGCAGATCGCCTCGATCTTCAAGTTCGTTGAAAGTGCCAACGGCGAGCCCGAAGGTTTTCCGCAGAACCGCAACGGAGAATATGAAATCGTCCCCACGGAGCGGCCCGTCGTGCAGCGCAGCTTTGTCGAAGGCGTCGGAGTCCGCGCACTTCTCGTCGGTTTCCCGACGGGCGTGCACCTGGCCTACGACGGCGAGCACGGCGGCCCGGCGCTGATCTGGAAGGGTCGGTTCTTCGACGCCTACACGACATGGTTCTCTCGCTTTCCGATTTTCGAAAAACCTCCGGGAGAAAAGATCCTCACCTGGCCGAAAGTGACGGACGGGCGTTTCCTCGGCTATCGCCTAGACGCGCAGGGTACGCCAACTTTCCTGTATGAGCTCAACGGTGTGAAGCTCGCGGAAACCTTCGAAGGCATCGAGAACGGCCTGCGCCGCACGATCACCTGGGCGCCCACGCCTGATTTTACCCCGACGTTCACCCACCCCGAAGGGCTGATCTTGGATGTCAAAGAATCCTCCGCGCCGGGCCGTCGCGTCTTCACCTATCTCTGGAAATGAAAGCCCTCCTCCTCGCCGCCGTCGTCGCCGCCGCAGCGCTTTCCGCGGCGTCTTATGACATCGCCGACATCCTGACCGCGAGCACTGCGGCCGATACGCGCGCCAAGGATTGGAAACCAGGCGCCGGCTTGGCGCTGGAAGTCAGCGGCATGGATTGGACCGCCGACGGCAAACTCGCCGTCGCAATTCGCAAGGGCGAAGTCTGGATCGTCGACGGTGTGCTCGCCGCCCAGCCGAACAAGGCGACCTTCAAACTTTTCGCCTCGGGGTTGCATGAGCCGCTCGGCCTCCTCAGCGACGGCAAGGAACTGCTCGTCACACAACGCACCGAGATGACCCGCCTGCGGGACACGACGGGGGCTGGCGTGGCCAACGAATACCTGACTGCTGGCAGCGGCTGGAATGTCTCGGGTGCCTACCATGGCTACGCCTACGGCCCTAAGCGTGATGGGCAGGGCAATCTTTGGGTCACGCTCAACGTGGACATGGGTGATCACGCCGACAATAAAGCGCCATGGCGCGGCTGGGGCGGCATCATCGGTCAGGACGGCAAGTTCATCCCCATGGTGGCCGGCATGCGCTCGCCTTGCGGCCTCGGCACGAACCTCGCCGGGGACATGTTCTGCGTCGATCAGCAGGGTACCTGGATCCCGACCACGCCGATCTATCATCTGCGCAAAGGCGCGTTCTTCCTGAATCCTGAAGGTATCGCCTCCGAGAAGCTGCCCGAATCGCCGGTGCATCTCTCCGCCCCGGTGCCGTCGAAGATTCCTTACCCGGATGCGCTGAAGGCCCTGCCCGAGATGCGGGCGCCGGCGATCTGGATGCCTTATAATAAGATGGGCCGTAGCGGGACTGACCTCGCCACCTGCGATGCCGGCGGCAAGTTTGGACCGTTCGACGGACAGATGTTCGTCGCCGAATTCACCGACGCCAAGATCAGCCGCGTCTTCATGGAAAAGGTCGAGGGGGAATATCAAGGCGCCTGCTTCCCGTTCGTCGGCGGCTTCGCCTCGGGCATCGTGCGGCTTCGCTTTGCTCCGGACGGCTCGCTTATGGTTGGCATGACCAGTCGCGGTTGGTCCTCGCTCGGCACCAAGGCGTACGGCCTGCAGCGCCTCCGCTATAACGGCACCGTGCCATTCGCCATCAAGGAGATGAAGGCCAGGCCCGATGGCTTCGAACTCGTCTTCACCAAGCCCGTCGACGTCGCCCGCGCCGCGGACATCGCCTCCTATCGCATGACCAACTACACGCTCTTTTACTCGGGCGCGTATGGCAGCGACGAGATCCAGTCGGCCCCGAACAGCATCATCTCGGCCAAGGTCGCCTCGGACGGCCTCAGGGTGCGCCTCAAGGTCGATGGACGTCGGGAACTTTACATCCACGAGCTGCATGCCGACGGTCTCCGCTCGGCGGCCGGCGAATCCCTTGACCATGCGGATGCGTATTATACGCTCAACCGCATCCCGAAGAACTGACTCGCAACGGAGGGGTTATCCTTTCCTCTTGGGGGCTTGGAAACACCGTCCTCCATCCGTTCTGAAATCGGCCCTACGCTCAAGCTGGCGATTCCGATCATGCTCGGGATGCTTGGTTACGGGCTGATGTTCGTGGTCGACGTCGCGATGGCGGGTCATCTCGGCGAAACCGCCCTGGCGGCGTCAGCCCTGGCCTCGAACCTTAATTATATTCCCTACGTCTTCGGCATCGGGGTCGTCGGCGCCATCGCCGTGTATCAGTCGCAGGACAACGGAGCGGGCGTCGAGGAGTCCTCGCCCGCGATCCTGCGTCACGGCATGACCTTGGCCATCGCGCTCAGCATCGCCGCGGCGATTCTTTCGCATGGGGCGGCGCGCTTCATTCCGCTGCTCGGTTCGTCGCCGGCCGTGACCGCCGAGACGCAGGAGTTCTTCATCCTCATGTCTTGGGCGATGGTGCCCGGGCTGGCTTTCCATGCGTTGCGCGGGCATCGTGATTCGCAGCACCAGCCGTGGATCTCGCTCGCGTGGCTGAGCGCCGGCATCCTCGCTAATATTTTCTTCAATTGGTTGTGGATGTTCGGTCACTGGGGTTTTCCGGCGCTGGGCCTCGCGGGTGCCGGTTGGGCCACGCTCGTCGCCCGCTTCGTCATGCTCATCGGGCTCTGGTTCACGCCGGGCCGCGGTGAAGTCCGCTGGGCCGATGGCCTGCAGTTCGCCGTGTTCCGTCGCCTTATGAAGACCGGCTGGCCGGCGGGGCTGCATAGCCTCAGCGAAGTCGGTATCTTCGCCATTGTCCCCGTCATGGCTGGCTGGATCAACGCCACCGCCCAGGCTGCGCACCAGGTTGCCATCAGTACGGCTTCCGCCGCCTTCATGCTGCCGCTCGGTCTCGGCATCGCTGCCGGCATCCGGGTGGGTGAAGCCTATGGGGCCAAGGATCCACGCAAGGTGCAGGCCATCGGGCTCGGGGCGCTGATACTGGGCGGGCTGATTATGACCGTCTACGGTCTCGCGATGGTGCTGCTACGGCCTTTATTGATGCAGACCTATGGGGTCGCCGGCACCGAGACCGCGATGCTCGCCTCGACCCTACTTATCTTCGCCGCCGTCTGGGCGCCCTTTGATGGCGTACAGGTCGTCGCCGCCTATCTCCTGCGTTCCGTGAACTGCGCCGCCTGGGCGTCTTGGAGCGTCTTCACCGTCTACTGGCTATTCTGCCTGCCGTTGGCCCTGGCCTTGGCTTTCCCCGCGGGCTTCCGTATCGGCGGATTGCCTGTCGGCGTCTGGGGCTTGGGTGCGGTCGGCATCTGGATCTCTTTGGCGAGCGGGCTCGTACTCGTCGCTGTGGCCATGACTTGGAAATTTCGCCGCGCTGCGCAGGCCGGGGTCGACGCCTGAGGCGTCACCTGGTTGGCACGGCCGAGTGTACGAATCTTAACATCACCAGCCTTTTCAGGGCAGTGGGCGGGCTTAGGATTCCGGGGCACCCCAATGCACCAAAATCAGAACATCACCTCTAACTGGGAGATGGATGAAGATCCGGAATACGGCTTTCGTGAGGAAGCCGAAGCAGACACCACGCTCATGTCTTTGGAGAGACTCCAGTTGCTCGCGGTCGAGCTGCGCACGCTTCGCCGTGTGCGCGGGGTTCATCGCCGGGCCATCGAGCGCGTCTGTGATTACGTCGTACACGACCCCGTGTATGCCGATTCCACCCGATCCATTTTCCAGTCGACGCTGGAAATCATCCGGAACCGTACGGCTTAGATTCCGGGCGCAGGGCCGCCATGCGACCCGGAGCCTTTTGCTCCGGGGGAGGGAGGTGTCGTCGTGTGGTCCGCCAAACAAAGAAGCCGACCTGATGGTCGGCTTCTCGGGGCGTTAGCCTTGGGGGCTTACTTGATGGAGCAGGCCGTGGAGGTCGTCGGAACGATCTCCACCTTGCGGTGCTCGGCATCCCACTTCACGAGGCCGTCGGCCTTGGCGAAGAGGGTGTGGTCGCGACCCATGCCGACATTGCGGCCTGCATTCATGCGGGTACCGCGCTGGCGGATGATGATCGAACCTGCGGTGGCGAATTCGCCGCCGTAGAGTTTAACGCCGAGGCGCTTGGAGGTGGAATCGCGGCCGTTGGAGGAAGTCCCGCCGCCTTTCTTTGTTGCCATGGTGGTTGAACGTTAAGGGTTAAGCAGAAATCGTCTCGACCTTGATCACCGACAGCTCTTGGCGGTGGCCACGGCGGCGGTAGTAACCTTTGCGGCGGCGGTGCTTGAAGATGTCGATCTTGTCACCGCGCTTGTTCTCAAGGATCTTGGCGGTGACGGTGGCGCCGGGGACGGTCGGGGTGCCGATCTTGGCGGCAACGCCTTCGCCCACGAGGAGGACCTGGTCAAAGGTGAGGATGTCCCCTTCGTTCTTACCAGGGTACTGGTTAACGATGAGGATGTCGCCTTGCTTGACGGTGAACTGGCGACCGGAGGTGATAAATGTGGCCTTCATGGCTGTCGGAAGGTCGGAGCAAACGGAGTGAAGGGGCGTTGGCAAGGGGAATTGTAGGGTGTTTAGGGGTGGGGGTAGGGATTAGAGAAAGGTGTAGGGGTAGGCGCTGGGAGAGGGGTAGGGGTTTTTAGGGTTAAAATGGGCTAAAAGATGGGTGGTCGAGGGGTTCGGTCTTCCCTGTCGGGGGTGACTGCTTAAAGGTTGGGCTGTGAACCCTTTCCACCAAGCCGGCCAGTTCGGAGAGCCCACGGATGCGGATGAAGCCCTCTCGAAGGAGCTGACCCGCAATCTTTCCAAGGTGCCCAGCGTGCATGCCACGGCCTTCGTTCACGCTAGGGCGGTCGTCATCGGGAACGTCACCATCGGCCCCAAGGCTAGCGTCTGGCCGTGTGCGGTCCTACGCGGTGACATCGCCCCGATCTCAGTGGGGGAGGGTTCGAACATTCAAGACGGCGCCGTGGTCCATGTGGCCGATGGGATGCCGGCGGTGGTCGGCGTCCGTGTCACGGTCGGACATCTTGCGATGATCCACGCCTGCACGATTGGTGATGAATGCCTAATCGGGATGCATGCGACAATCCTCGACGGGGCTGTCATCGGCGCCCGTTGCATCGTCGGGGCCAACTCCCTCGTCACGAAGGGGACGCAGATCCCCGCTGGTTCTCTTGTCATGGGGTCGCCGGCTAAGGTCGTCCGCCCACTGAGCATCGCGGAGATGGCGGCCCTGCCAGGCTGGGCGGAGAAGTACGTGAAGGTCGCCGCCCATCATCGTCGTTTCGAGTGAGTGAGACCGCCGCCAGTCGCGGAGAGACCGTCCTTGCGGCGGCCGAGTGGCGTGCCCGCCAGTCCGCGCACCAAGCCCGCGTGGCCGCGATGGTGGAGGATCGCCGAGCACGCGCGCTGCGCGGCGAGAAGGACCCCGTGGAGGATTTCCTCTTCACCTATTATCCTTTCCGCCTCAGCGCGCGTACCCGCTGGTCGCCGGGCGCCGGCGTGGCGCTGGCCGAGGCCGAGGAGCTGCTCGCTGATTCCCGTTTTGGAACCGGGCCGGATGGGCTGACCCGGTTGCGGCCGCCTGATGCGGCCGCCGCGGGTCGCCTGCGTTTCAGTTTGGAATTATGCCGCGCCGTCGCGCTGCGGCCCGCTTTCCTCGGCTGCTTCGGCCTGCATGAATGGGCGATGGTCTACGGGCGCGCCGCCGAACGCCGACACAGCGAGTGGCCGTTGCGACTGGGGGTCGAGGGCACGGATGCGGTCGTCCGGGCGATGCCGGTGCGTTGCACGCATTACGATGCTTTCCGCTTCTTCACGCCCGACGCCAAGCCCTTGAATAAACTTTCCCCGACGCTCGATGGGCGGATCGCCAACGAGCAGCCCGGGTGCGTGCATGTCACGATGGATCTCTACAAGTGGACGATGAAAGCGCAGCCGTGGGTGGAGGCCGAGCTGGCTGCCGATGCGCTGGAGCTCGCCGCCGAGGCTCGGGCTGTCGACATGCGCGCGAGCCCTTATGATTTTTCTGCGGTGGGGCTGGCGCCCATCCGGATTGAAACGCCCGAGGGGCGCGCGGAGTACGAAGCCGCGCAGCGTGCGCTCACAAAAAAGGCGGAACCCGTAAGGGTCCGCCTGATGGAGGCGCTCGCACGAGCGCTGGCTTAGGACGACTGCTCAGGGCAGGCGCTCGACGACGATGTCCTTGTAGTCGACCTTGCAGCCCGGGTCGTGGGCCTGGAGAGCGAACGTGCCCGAGCCGATTCTGCGGCCTTCCATGCCCTTCGGCGGGACCCAATCTTCGGGCTGGGTGAAGTCGACGGTCTGCTTGCCGTCGATCCAGATCTGGATGTGCTTACCTTCGACGCGGATGTGGTATTCAAACCAGACGTTGTCGGGAGCCGCGGGAATATCCATGACGTCGCGGACAGCGTAGAGGCCGCCGGTCTTTTTCTTGTCGGTGTGCGTCGCGTTGACCTGGCATTCGAAGCCGAGCTTCGGCCAGCTTTTTTCCTGATACTGTGCGTGGAAGTAGATTCCAGAATTAGCCTTTTCGTAGGTCTTCACCTTCGCCTTGAAGTCGAAGTTCGTGAAGGTCGCCTTACCGTCGGCGCCGACGTAGAAGAGGTGGTCGGCCTTGCCGCCACGGACCTGGAGAATCCCGTCAACGACCTTGTAGGTACCTTCGGGGGCGGTGGTCGTGGCTTTCCAGCCGTCGAGGGACTTGCCGTCGAACAGCTTGATGGTTTCGCCGGCGAAGGCGGTGGCACTCAGGAGGAGTGCGCCGGCGGCCAGCAGGATGGTGCGGAGGGGTGAGGGGGTGCTCATACGCTAGCCATCGAAGACGACGGGTGGCCGGTGGCAAAGGTTAATTGCTCATGGGCCGGCTTTAGGGCCGGAACGACAGGGACTGTGGCCCCGCCTGCCTCAGCTAAAAACTTTGATGCCCGCTTCACGCATCTCGAGCAGCCGCTTTTTCAGCGTCGAGCGATTGATGCCCAGGATCATGGCGGAGCGCAGCTGGTTGCCGCGCGTCTCCTCCATCGCCCGGCGAATCATCTCGATTTCGATGATGCTGAGGATCGCTTTACCGTCACCCGCGCGGCACTGCCGGTAGATCGAATCGTAGGCGGGCGCCAAGCCGGCGCCAGCGGAGATGATTTCCGCCGGAGCAGTGATGGGGGCGGCGCTGACGGCGACTGGAGCAGCCATGGGGGTCGTCGCCGATTTGCGCGGCGTGAGGACGTCCTGCGGCAGATCCTTGGGTAGGATGGTCTCTCCTTTCGCGAGGACGTTGGCGCGCTGCACGACATTCTCGAGTTCGCGGACGTTGCCCGGCCAATCGTAGGCGAGCAGGGCGTCGAGTGCTTCGTTTGAGAGACGCTTCGGGCGGATCTTCTTCGCCGCGGCCTGGCGCTGCAGCATGTAGTCGACGAGCAGCGGCACATCGCTCTTGCGGTGGCGGAGGGCGGGTAGGCGGATGCGGAAGACGTTGAGTCGGTAATAGAGATCCTCGCGGAACTGGCGGGTGACCACCATCGCTTCGAGGTCTTTGTTGGTCGCTGCGACCAAGCGTACGCTGACTTTCAGCGTGGTTGTGCCCCCGACGCGCTGGATTTCGCCTTCCTGGATGGCGCGCAGGACTTTCGTCTGCGTGGGTAGTGACATGTCGCCGATTTCATCGAGGAAGATCGTGCCGCCGTCGCAGAGCTCGAACTTGCCGGGCTTCTGGTTCGTCGCGCCGGTGAAGGCGCCTTTCTCGTGGCCGAAGAGTTCGGATTCGATGAGATTTTCCGGAATGGCCGCGCAGTTGACGGCGAGGAACGGGCCCTTCGCACGCAACGAGTGCTGGTGGATGCAACGGGCGACGAGTTCCTTGCCTGTGCCGCTTTCACCGGTGATCAGCACCGTCGCATCGCTCGCGGCGACCTGGCCGATCGACTTGAGCACTTCCTGCATCGGCTCGGAACTGCCGACGATGCCTTCTTTGTAGTCCGCCGGATTGACGAGGGTGCGCGTGGACTTGACGGCGTTGGCCAGGTCGCGACGGGCGGAGAGCGCCTTGTCGACGAGGGTGATCAGCTTGGCCTGATCAAACGGCTTCATGACATAATCGTAGGCCCCAAACTTCATCGCCTCGATGGCGGTCTGCGTCGTGCCAAAGGCAGTCATCAGAATCACCATAGCCTGCGGCTGGGCGCCGCGGAGCATCTGGAGGGTTTCAATGCCCGTCATTCCGCCCATGCGGTTATCGAGGAGAATGACATCGGGCTGCTCGCGCTTGGCGGCCACGACTCCCGTCTCGCCGCTGTCGGCCTCGATGACGGTGTGGCCCAGGCCGGCGAGGGCGCGACGGAGGGAGTACCGCAGATCCTTGTCATCATCGATGACCAGAACTTTGGCGTTCGCGGCGGTAGAATTGGCACTCATATTGAGTAAAAGTAGGCAGAATCCGTGCCAGAGGGAGGGACCCCGCCAATATGTCCTCTTTCGACCTTAACTCAATCATGATGTGCCTAAATTTAAGCATACCTCTATCCCGTCCCCCCTTGCTTTTGGGCTTACTGGCTCAATTCTTCGGCCATGTTGCAGTGGATCAAAAAAGGACTCCAGCTTCTGGCCGTGTTCTTGGCGGCCTTCTTGGTGGGTTCCAATGCCTGGGTCTGGTCTGCGGGCTGGGGTCGTTTGGCGACCTCGCCGGCGGAGGTTCCGGCCGGCTCCGTGCTGCTCTTATTGGGTACGGATGAGTTCGTCGCCGGGACACATGAAGAGACCGGGACGTTTCGGCCGCGCATCGAGTCCGCCGAACAGCTGTGCAAATCCGGCCGCATCAAATTTGTCATCAGCTCGGGGACCGAGGCGCACGCGATCACCATGGCTGACCAACTGCGGGCGGCGGGCGTGACGTGCCCCATCGTGGAAGATCCTTATGGCTGGCGCACGTTGGATTCGGTGCTGCGCGCGAAAGCGTATTATCCGAAAGAGCACATCGTCTTCGTCTCCCAGGGCTGGCATTGCGTCCGGGCGCTGTGGCTGGCGGAGCACGAAGGGTTGAGCGCCTCGGCCTATCCCTCTGGTTTCGGCACCGGGTATCGCGCCTATCAGGCGACGGTGCGCGATGTCTTCGCCAAGCCGAAGGCGGTCATAGACCGCTATATTTTTAATAACCCGCTGCTTGCGCCCGTACCTGCCGGGGAAGGCAACCGCCCGCACCGCTGATTCAGGAGCGTTCGTGTCGGCCGTCGGGCCTCCGCACGAGCACGCCGCGGATCTCCATCATCGTCAGGCTCACCGCGGCTTCGGCGACCGCGCACGCCGTGAGCAGCGCCAGGGATTCGGCGTCCTGCGCGGCCCCGCCGGCGAAATGCGGCAGCCACCGTGCGAACTCCGGCGGATCATCCACGAGAGGCAAGGCCGGCGCGCCGCGGCTTTCGCCGAGCTCGGTCAGGATGTCATCGACCGATGTGACGAGTGTGGCGCCGTCGCGGATCAAAGCATGGCAACCGCGGCTTGAGGGGCTATCGGCGCGCCCGGGGACGGCGCAGATGGTCTTGCCGAGATCGCCGGCGAAGCGCGCGGTAATGAGGCTGCCGCCATCGACATCGGTCTCGATCACCACCACGGCGCGCACGAGTCCGGCGACGATGCGGTTGCGCTGCGGGAAACTCTGCCGGTCAGCCGGTCGGCCGAGCGGGAATTCGGAAAGTACGCACCCGTTGCCAGCCATGCGCCTCCGTAATTTCACCGCCTCGGGTGGGAAGGTCAGGTCCAGCCCGTGACCGAGCACCGCCGCGGTTTTTCCGTCGGCGTCGAGCGCGCCTTCATGCGCGGCGATGTCGATGCCCCTCGCCAGACCGCTGACGATCCACCAGCCCTCCTTCGCAAGGTCGCGGGCCAAGGAGCGGGCGAGGGCGGTTCCGTAGGTGGTGCAATGGCGCGAGCCGATGATGCCGACGCAGCGATCGTCGGGCGTATGAGCGCCTTCGGCGTAGAGCACGAGTGGTGGATCCCAGAGCCGGGTAAGCGGGTTTGGCCACGCCGAATCTTCTTCCGTGATGAGCCGGAAGCCGAGTTCCGTGGTCCGCCGCATTTCCAATGCCCAATCAAATTCCCGGGCCGCGATGGCCGCGGCCGCGGTGCGGCTCACGCCGGAGACCTTGGCGAGTTGTTCGGCCGGCGCGCCCAGCGCGGTCGCGAGGTCGCCGCCGAAGGCTTCGCGCAGCCGACGCACCGTGACGGGCCCGACGCCGGTCAGGCCATTCAGGAGAACCCGCTGGGCGCGTGCGTCGGTGGGGATTGGAAGCATCCGCCCACTTCGGACTACCGGATCAAGCTCGCAACGCCGGGGATAACTCAGCCAGCAGGTCCGTAGTTCGCACCGCCTCTTCCCCCTGGTTTTGTCTCAGGTAGTCTGCCGCCCGGGCATGCCATGTGACGGCCGTCACCACGGCCTCGAAAGCCGAGAGCCCCCGTTCGCGTCGGCGAGCCAGCACCGAGGCGACGATGCCGGCGAGAATATCGCCGGAACCACCGCGGGCGAGGATGGGGCCGCCGAAAGGGATATGCACGCTCAGGGTGCCGTCGGTCACGCAGGTCAGCGGCCCCTTGAGCACCACGATGCTCCGCGTTTTCTTCGCGTAAGCGCGCCCGGCGGCCACCGAGGATTTCTTGCCACTGAGGCGGAGGAATTCACCGGCGTGCGGCAGTAGTACTCGGTGCGAGCCGGATCGCGCGGCTTTGACGATGGCGGGGCGCAAGGCATCCGCATCGAGCACGATGTCCTGTCGGCAGCGGGAGGTGATGGCGCGGAGTAATGGCAACGCCGCACTGCCCATGCCTGAGCCCAGGAGCACGACTTCCTTGTTCTCGAGCTGCGCGGCGATCAGCCGCAGGGAGTTTTTATCCAGCGACCCGTGCTTATCCGTCTTCAATCCGACCCACATCGCTTCCGGGTGGGCGACCGCCGCTCGGGCCCGAATCGTTTCCGGCAGGCAGGTGGTGACCAGTGCCGCACCGGATTGCAGGGCTGCGCGGGTGTTCATCAGTACCGCACCAGGCATGCCTTCGGAGCCGCCGACGATGAGCACGCGGCCGTGATGGCGCTTATCGCTGTCCGCCCGGCGCACCTGACGGAGCGGAGCCAGCGTGGCGGCCGTCGCGCTGGTTTCTTCGGTTTCGCCGAGTGGCAGTCCGATATCGATGACTCGGAGACGGCCGACGAATTTCTTCGCAAGGGGCGCCAGCAGCGGCCGCTTCAGGCAACCGATGGAAACAGTGAGGTCTGCGTGGAAGGCTGGGCCACGGGAATCGTCGCCCAAGCCGCTCGGTAAATCGACGGCAATGCGCAGGCCGCGCAGCCTGTCCGTCTGTCGGATAAACTGTCGGAGTCCGGGGCTCAACGGCGGCCGGAAGCCTTGCCCCAGAATGCCATCGAAGATCAGGCAGAATTCTTCATCGGCCAGTCGGCCGAGATTAGCGGCGGCGATTACCCCGATACGCACGCCGCGCTTACGCGTCGCCCAGGCTCGTTGGGCTTGCGGGTGGGCTGGGCCGCCCTCGGCGAAGATCGCCACGATTTCCGTGTCCGGACTAGCGCAGTGCAAGGCGGCGAGGAAAGCATCCGCGCCATTGTTGCCTTTACCGGCGAGCACTAGAATCCGTTGAGGCGGCCGGCCGAGGAAATCCAGGGCTTCGACGGCGATACCACGCGCGGCCCGCGCCATGAGTTCCCAGGAAAGAGCCGTGTCGCCTGCGATAAAGGCTTTCTCCGCGGCGGCGGCTTCAGCGCAACTCAGGACGGGCAGGCGAGATGCGGCGCTCATCTTAGCGGACCAGCACCACGAAGGCCTGGGCGAGCGTGTCGGTGTGCGTGAGTGAGATCAGGAGACGGGAGGCTCCGCGGGCCGTAAGCAGCGCGCGCGCTTTGTCGTCGAGTTCCACCACCGGCTCACCTTCGGGTCCATTGAGCACGCCGACGCTGGTGAGGGAGAATTCAGGGCCGATGCCGGTACCGAAGGCTTTACTGGCGGCTTCCTTGGCGGCGAAGCGCGCGGCGAGCGACGGATACGGATCAGCCTTGGCCAGGCAGAGCGCCTGTTCGGCCGGCGTAAAAATCTTGGCGAGGAAACTTGCGCCGTGCTTCTCGTGGGCGGAGCGGATGCGGGCTACCTCGGTGAGATCTACGCCGACGCCCAGCACGTTGCCGCCTTCGAGCTTCATGCGGGACGGACGAGATGGGATTTCATCTCGGCGACGGCGGAGCGGATGCCGGTGAACAAAGAACGGGCGACGATACTGTGCCCGATGTTCAATTCGTGCAGGTGCGGTAGGGTCAGGACGGCCCGGATGTTGTCGTAGTTGATGCCGTGGCCGGCGTTCACGATGAGGCCGAGTTCGTGGGCCTGGTCGCAGGCCGAGCGCAGGCGCGCGAGCTCCGTTTCCGCTGCCGGGTTTTTCCAAGCGTTGGCGAAGGCGCCCGTGTGCAGTTCGACGACCGGCGCACCGACCGCGACCGCGGCTTTGATCTGCGGGGCGTCGGGGCCGATGAAGAGGGAGACCTCGATGCCCGCCGCCTTCAGGGCTCGGGTGGTCTCACGGACGCGGGTGAGCTGGCCGGCGACGTCGAGCCCGCCCTCGGTCGTGACCTCTTCGCGTGATTCCGGGACGAGGCAGACGGCCGCTGGCCGGAGCCGGCAGGCGAACTCCACCATCGCCGCGGTGCAGGCCATTTCGAGATTAAGGCGGATGCCCGGGAGAAGGGCAATCGCAAGCACGTCGGCGTCCTGGATATGGCGGCGATCTTCACGCAGGTGGACCGTGATGCCATCCGCGCCGCCGGCGAGCGCCTCGCGGGTGAAGGCGACGACGTCCGGTTCCGCGTGGGGTGAGGCGTGCGCACCGCGATAGCGCGCCTGACGGAGCGTCGCGGCGTGGTCGATGTTGACGCCCAGTTGGATGCGCGGATGGCTCATTTTTTCATTTTCTCGAGGGTCTTCTGAAGTTTGTCGGATTCGAGTTGCAGCCGTTTGGCGCGACCCGGGTCACCGCATTTGTCGAAGTAGCCTTGGATGAGGTCAAGCAGTCCCAGCACCGCTTTGAGTCGGAAGACGTCATTCGTGCCATTTCCGGCCATGCGACGGCGGTAGACGCGCTCGATTTCCGAAAGGAACAGCGCCTCCCGTTTCGCGTCGCCTTTGATGGCCTCATAGTAGCCGTCGAGGAGCGTGCGGAAGGTCGGCAGGTGGTCGGCATTATCCTCCAGGGCGCGGCGGTGGAGGTTATTCAGTTTCTCCGCATTCTTCACGCGGTCTTTCATCAGCACGGCAGACTCGCGGGCGACGGCCTTCTGGATGATATCATAGCGCGTGCGGTCGTATTCGCCGTGCCTTTTTTTCTCGGACATGAGCCGGTCGTAGGCGCGCTTGCAGCTGAGGAAGATCTCATCCTCGGTCATCGTCGGGTAGAGGTGTTTCTCCTCCATCTCATCGGCGAGGTCGCGCATATCAGGCCATTCGTCGAAGGCTCGGCGCATGTCGGCGACAAACCCTTTCCATTCTTCGACCTTCACCGAAGGGCCGATGGCTTCAAGGCAGGCCGCGCAGGCGCGCCACGCCTCGAGACAGTGATTGGCGGCGGTGATCGCGAGCCGCAGGGATTCGCGCTGACCGTCGATATTGCCGGCGGCGGCGTAGATCTGCCCCGCCAGCTGCAGGCGTTCGCATTTCAGGAAGCGGTCGCCGCGGCGCTGGGCGTCGCCCAGAATCTGGACTTCGAACTCACCGACGGATAGGCGCGTCTGCGGGTCGGTGGTGTGGCCGCAGGCGTAGCCGTCATTGTAGCGCCCGGTGTTCATGTTCCATTCGTGGTCCTTGCGGAGATAGGCGAACCAGGCGTGGCCGCCGCGATTGCCGTCGCCGGTGATGAACGCCGCGGGGATGCCGAATGCCCGGGCGGTGTTGGCCGCGAAATGGGCCTGGTGCATGCAGATGCCACCGATGGTGAGGATTTCCTTGAGCGTGCCTTCAGTGGGGGCGGGGAGTTTGGTCTTCTCGTGGGTTACGTAATCCATCCGGTATTTGATCATGCCGTAGCTCGGGGCCCATTCGCCAAGTGAGCGCAGCCGGGGTTGCGACAGCGCCCAGGTCATCTCCTCTTCAGTGGCAGTGGCACCCACGACCCAGACCAGTTCGCGCGGCGAGGTCTTGCGGATGTCACCGGAGAGGCGTCCGGCGGCGTCATTGGTTTTGAAATAGCGATAGCGCGTGAGGGCGTCGGCGGAGAAGTCGCCGCCGCCGTCGAAGCGGCTCCAGGTCAGCGGCTGGTCGAAGACCACGGCGCAGGCGATCTGGAGATTGTCGTATTTACCGCGCTGGGCGGCGGTGTCATCGGTGGCCAGCAGCGACCAGACGTGGAGGGCTTCGGCGGCGTTATCTTCGGCCTTCAAGGTCAGGGCGAATTTTTCGAGGAGCTCTGGGCGGCTCAGCAGGTCGATGAGCAATGACTGAAGTTTCTCGTCGCCGCTGGCGGCAGCGCGCAGGGCGTCGGGCGTCACCCGGCGGATGAAGAGCGCCTGCGTCATGCCGAGGGCGAAGAGGCGGCTTTCCCACAGGCGATTGTAGCGGTCGACGCCATCCGTCGCGGAGGTCGCGCGCAGGGCGGGCAGTAATCCTTTCTGCAGGCGAGTCAGATGATCCTCCCATTTGCCGTCCTTCAGGTGGAAGCGGGCCTCCTCCACGAGGGCGGCAAAGAACTTAGGGTCGGTCAGGGCGGTGCCTTCAAAAAGGAAAGGCTTCAGTTCGCTGACGGCGGTCTTCCTCTCCACTACCACCGGTGCATCGACCATCTTGGGCGTGTCGACGGCCTTCGGCTTTGTTTCCGTCGCAGCGACGAACGGCTTCTTCTCCGGTTCAGGCTCCCGGGCGACTTCCCGCGCGGCGGGTTTTTCTTTCACGATGGCGGCCGGTGCTTCGGTGCGCTCATTCGCCTTCCAGATAAACCAGCCGGCCCCGCCGAGAAGCACGAGGCCGATCCCGACGGCGGGCCAGTTGGTCTGGCTGCTGCGGCGAGCAATGACCGGCGCAGGTTTGCGCGGGGAATTCGAAGGGGTGGCCATGGGCAGCGATGGTCATGATGACCTCGCCAGTCGGCGGGTCAAAATAACATCACTCGGACCGCGAGAATTACCCGGTCGGCTAAGCCTTCGCGGCCGCCTTGCCACGCTCGAGGGTCAGTTTCAGCGACGGGGCGGTCGGCGATTTTCGATGGGCGGCCAAGGACTCCGGATCGCCCGAGTGCACGAGTCGACCGCCGGCGTTGCCGCCTTCGGGACCGATTTCAATGACCCAGTCGCCTTCGGCGATCACGTCGGGATGGTGCTCGATGACCACGACGGTGTGGCCTTGGTCGACGAGTGCGTGCAGCAGTTCGATGAGGCGACGGCAATCGGATTGGTGCAGTCCGATCGTCGGTTCCTCAAGAATGTAGAGATTGGGGCGGATCTCGCCGCGGGAGCGTTCGCGGAAAGTTGGCAGCCCTTGGGCGAGTTCGCTGACCAGTTTCAGGCGCTGGGCTTCGCCGCCGGAAAGCGTCGGGCTGCTTTGGCCGAGCGTGAGGTAGCCTAGTCCGGTCTTCACCATCAGTCCGCAGAGATCGCCGAGCTTGGCGTCGAAGGACAGGAAGGCGGCGGCTTCCTCGAAGGTCATCGCAAGGAGGTCGGCGGCGGACTTGCCGTTCCATTGGATGGCTTTGGCGGCGACCCCATAACGCGTGCCGGCACATTCTTCGCAGGGTACATAGGTGTCGGGCAGGAAACTCATTTCGAGTTTGATGCGGCCGGCGCCCGAGCAGGCTTCGCATCTGCCGCCCGAAGTATTGAACGAGAAGAAGCCGGGGCCGTGGCCGCGAATCGCGGCTTCCGGCAGCGAGGCCAGGCGCTCGCGGATCAAATCCCAGGCGCCGATGTAGGTCGCCGGTGTGGAACGCGGCGTCTTGCCGATGGGCTCTTGATCGACGACCACCAACTGACGGAAACCTTTTAATCCAGAGAGCGCAGTGAACGCCGGCTTTCCTTCGTGCGAGACGGCGGTGAGCGCATCCTTGCCGCTGATACCATCCTTCTTCTTGGTGAGGGCGGCGCGGATGGCCGGAGCGAGGAGGTCGGTGACGAGCGTGCTTTTCCCGGCGCCGGAGACGCCGCAGACGACCGAGAGTCGGCCCACGGGGATTTGGACATCAAAGCCTTTGAGATTACGCAAGGCCGCCCCTTTGAGTTTCACCCATTCCGCCGGAGCACCTTTGCCCGCCACCGGGCGGCGGGCGCCGCGGAGCGGGTGCGGGATGGCTTCGCGCAGGAAGCGTCCCGTGATGGAGTCGGCTCTTTTCTCGAGCGCCTTGGCGGTGCCTTGGGCGACGATTTCGCCGCCGTGCACCCCGGCGCCCGGGCCCATGTCGACGACCAGGTCGGCCGCGCGCATCGTGTCTTCGTCGTGTTCGACAACTAGCACGGTGTTGCCGCGGTTGCGCAGGTTCTGAAGCGATTCGATCAGGCGATCATTGTCGCGCGGATGCAGGCCGATGCTCGGTTCATCGAGCACGTAAAGTGCGCCTGATAGCGTGGAGCCGAGCTGAGCGGCGAGGCGGATGCGCTGGGCTTCGCCGCCCGAGAGCGTGTCCGCTCCGCGATCAAGGGCGAGGTAACCGAGGCCGACCGAATCAAGGAAGCGCAGGCGCGCGCCGATCTCGGGAAGAAGCGCATCGACAATCGCCTTCTCACGTGGGCCCAGTTTGAGTCCCGAGAGGAAGGTCAGGGATTCATCGGGTTGCAATCGGAGCAGGCCCGGGAGCGAGAGCGAGCGGCCTTTCGCGCCGGCCAGCTTGACGGAGCGGCCAATCGGACCCAGGCGTTCTCCGTGGCAGGTCGGGCAGGGGTGGTCGCCCACGCGGTCGGCGATGGCGTTCTCGTTGAGGGATTCTTCTTCGTCGGCGGAGAAGGTCGTCACTTCCAGTCCGTGGCCACGGCAATCCGGACACCAGCCGCGCGGTGAGTTCCACGACAGGTGTTTCGGGTCCACTTCTGGGAAGGACTCGCCGGTGGCCGGATCGCTACGCGAGGTAGAGAGGTAGGCGAGCTGGCGACCGGTCGGATCGAGCAGCACGCAGGCGTTCTTGCCCGCCGCCAGAGCCTGCCGGACCAAGGAGCGAAGTGCCTTGTCGCCCGATTCTTCGGATTCGTCGGGGAGCGAGATCAGTCCGTCGGCGCGGATTTCGCCGAAGACCGCATCCACGTCATGCTCGGAGTAGCGGTCGAGGCCTTCGAAGCCGGCGACCTTGAACATCTTGCCGTCGCAGCGGAGCTGACGGAGCCCTTTGGTCTCGGCCCATTCGGCGAGCGGGCGGTGATGTCCTTTGCGGGCCCGCACCAACGGCGCGGCGACCAGCAGGGATCCCTTCTTGAGTGACTTGGCTTTTTTGCCGACTAGGCGGACGACCGCATCTTCGGTCATCTCTTCCAGCGGCTCACCCGTCGTCGGGCTGTGAAGAATGCCCGCGCGCGCGTAAAGCACGCGGAGGTATTGGGCCACCTCGGTCACGGTCGCCACGGTCGACTTCGCGGAGCCACGGGTCACGCGCTGCTCGATGGCGACCGTCGGGGGCAGGCCGGTGAGAGAATCGATGTCGGGCTTCGGGAGCTGTTCGACGAATTGTCGGGCGTAAGCCGAGACGCACTCCAGGAAGCGGCGCTGCCCTTCGGCGAAGAGAATATCAAAAGCCAGGGAGGATTTACCGGAGCCGGATACGCCGGTCATCACGGTCAGCGAACCGTGCGGGATCTCCAGCGAGACATTCTTCAGGTTGTGCTCGCGTGCGCCGCGGAGCGAGATGGCGGTCGGGCGGGGCCGGGTGGGTTGTTGCTCCGGGTCGGCAAATGCCGCGTCGCCCTTCGCCAGGAAATCGCCGGTGACCGTGCCGGCGCGGGATACTTCGGTCGGCGTGCCTTGGGCGACGAGCAGGCCGCCGCCGGGGCCGGCTTCGGGTCCCATCTCGACAATCCAGTCGCAGGCCTTGAGCACATCGAGCTGATGTTCGACGACGATCAGGGAGTGGCCGGCCTCGGTGAGGCGGTGGAGCAGACCGATCAGGCGAGCGACGTCTTCGCGGTGAAGTCCGGTGGTCGGCTCGTCGAGTAACAGGAGCGCGCCGCGCTTACGGGTATCAATCTTGGCAAGGTAGCGGACCAGTTTCAGCCGTTGGGCTTCGCCGCCCGAGAGCGTCGTGAGCGGCTGTCCCATCGCAAGGTAGCCGAGGCCGACCTCTTCCAGGCAGGCGAGTTGCGCGGAGGCCGGGGTGCGGGCACCAAGGAATTGGCGGGCCTCCGTCACGGACATCGCCAGCAGGTCGCCGACGGATTTGCCGTCATATTGGAAGGCCAGGACCTCGTCGCGGAAGCGCTTGCCGTTGCAGGAAGGACAGGGTAGCGCGACGTCGGAGACGAACTGCATCTCGACGGTTTCCCAGCCCGCGCCGCCGCAGCGTTCACAGCGGCCTTCGCCGGCGTTGAAAGAAAAGTGCGAGGGCGTGAGGCCGGCGGCCTTGGCCTCGGCCGAATTCCCGAGCAGATTACGGATGGCGTCCCAGGCGCCGACATAGAGCGCGGGATTGGAACGCGGCGTGCGTGTGGCGGGAGATTGGTCGACCAAGGCCACCTCTTCGGGATCCTTGTCGAACTTGAGCCACTTCACTTCCAGGGCTTCATCGCCGGATTCCGGATCGCGTCGGCCGATCACCTGATGAAGTAAGGTGGACTTGCCGGAGCCGGAGACGCCGCACAGGCCGACTAGTCGGCCGAGCGGAATCGTGCAGGAGAAGTCGCGCAGGTTATTGACCGTGGCGCCCGAGACGCGGAGGCGAGGCGTGGTGTCGTCGACGGGCCTCGGCTGACGGACCTCGGGCTGGCGTCGGCCGGAGAGCCAGTTGCCGGTCGCGGAGTTCTTGATTTTCAGGATCCCCTTCGGCGGGCCTTGATAAAGTAGATGGCCGCCTTCGGCGCCGGGGCGTGGGCCGATTTCAATCAGCCAATCTGCCGCACGCATGACGGATTCATCATGCTCGACTACCACCACTGTGTTTCCTTGGGCGACCAGGCTGCGGAGAATGCCGACCATGCGGGAGAGGTCGCGGGCGTGCATCCCGACGCTCGGTTCATCGAGCACGAAGACCGTGTCGGCCAGGCAGGCGCCGAGGCACGAGGTCAGATTGACGCGCTGGACTTCGCCGCCGGAGAGCGTGCGAGAGAGTCGGTCGAGAGCGAGGTAGCCCAGCCCCACCGCCTCCAGATAGCCCAGTCGCGCGAGGATGGCCTCCAGGGCGTGGTCGGCCGGGTGGCGCGAATCCTTCGGGGCGAGCGGTGCCAGCAGGCGGCGCAACTCCGTGACTGGAATCGCGTAAAGTTCGGGCAGCGTCTTAGCCTGCCAGCGCCAGGCGAGGGATTCTTCGCGGAAGCGGCGTCCCTGGCATTTCGGACACTGTTCGTAGGCGCGCCAGCGCGAGAGGAACACGCGCACGTGCATCTTATACGTCGTGCCTTCGAGCCAGCGGAAGAAGCCGCGGACGCCATACCACTTCGAATCATATTCGCCCTGCACGTAGCCCGGCTCGCCGTTCTCGACGAACTTGCGGTGGGCCGCGGAGAGTTTCTTCCATGGGACATCGAGCGGGATGCCCGCCTTGCGGCAGGCGCGCACGAGATCCTTCTGGCTCTCACCATAGACCGTGCCTTGAAAAGAGGCGATGGCGCCTTCGGCGAGCGTCAGCGCCGGATTCGGAATGATCTTATTCCAGTCGAGTCCGATGACCCGGCCGAAGCCGCGACATTCCGGGCAGGCGCCCACGGGCGAATTGAAAGAGAACAGCGCCGGCGAGGCGGGGCGGAACTTGCGACCATCGACCGGGGATTCGAGGGCTTCACTGTAGCGAGAGAGCTCGGCGCCTTGATCGTCGAGCAAGCGGAGACGTCCGCCGCCGAGTCGAAATGCGGCGAGGGCTGCCTCATGGAAACGTGAGGCCTGCTCTTTCGCCACGGTCACGCGATCTTGAATCACCAGCAGTTCCTTCGCGGTGGCGGGAATCTCATCCTCCGTGAGGCGGATGCGTTGTGGGCCGGCGAAGGCGCGACTGAAGCCCGCGCGGGCGAATTCTTCCGCGATGGTCTTCCATCCGAGCGTCTCCGGCTTGCTGACCGCGAATGCCAGTGAGAGTGATTGGCCAGTGAAGCGAGCGAGGGAATCTTCCCAGGCTGCATCCGGTCCGCGTGGGACGATGGCGAGCCCGCTGGCGGGATCGATCAAGTCGGCGCGGTGGGCAAACCAGACTTTGAACCAATCGCAGAGTTCCGTCATCGTGCCGACCGTCGAGCGGGAGGTGCGCACGGCGTTGCCTTGCTTGATGGCGACGGACGGACGGACGTTCTCCGCCGAATCCAGTGCCGGAGAGGGAAGCAGTTCCAGGAATTGACGGACGTACGGGCTGAAAGTCTCGACATAGCGTCGCTGGCCCTCCGCGTGAAGCGTGTCGAAGACCAGGGAAGATTTGCCGGCGCCGCTGAGGCCCGTGACCACGACCAGTTTCCCGACGGGGATGTCGACGTCGAAGCCCTTCAGGTTGTTCTGGCGAACGCCGCGGAGGCGAATGGCGTCTGGTCGGGGGGCGGTCATCGGCGACCCTCCAACGGACACAAATCCGCCCGCTTGGCAAACTTGCTAGCGCGCTCGGCAGCGAATCACGCCCTGCGGGGTGGCGACCGCCTTAACTTTAATATCATGGGCCTCTTCCGGCAGGCGTGGGACGAGCTGGAAGGCGTGGGCGTGCCCGAGAAGGAAGGTCTTTCGGGGCGATTTGGCCAGGAGCCGGTCGTAGAAACCGCCGCCGAAGCCGAGCCGGCGGCCGCCGGCATCGAAGCCCAGGCCTGGCAGCAGGACGAGGCCGGCCTCGGCCAGCGGGGCGATCGGGGCCGTCGCCTTCGGCTCGCGGATGCCCAGGCGGGATGGTTGGAGTGTCGCGAGGTCCGTGATTTCATGGAGGACCAGCGTGGTCTTGTTTGTCACGCGCGGAAGGAGCAGTCGCTTGCCTTCGAGCAGCGCGACCATCATTAGGGCGTCGGTGGGGAGCTCGCCGCCAAACGAAGCGTAGAGGCAGACCGTCTTCGCCTGTTTCCACTCCGGCAACTGGGTGATCAGGCGGGCGGCGGCGTCGCCGGCGACCTGCAGTTCGCGGGGCGTCAGCGCCGTGCGGCGGTCCTTCAGTTCCGAGCGCAGGCGGGCCTTTTGGGCGCGCGTTTCCATGCGCTTTAGAAAAGACGATTGAGCGTCAGAGTCAACAGGACCAGCGGCAGGTAGAGGATCGAGGCCAGAAACAAGGGCTTAGCGATGGCGGCGCGACGTTCGGGCACGGCGAAGTCGAGCGTTAGTTTGAAGAACCAGGCCCCGGCGAGGAAGGAGACCCACACGAAGGGGCTGGTCCAGCGCGGGAAGAAGTTCGTGGCGATTGCTCCGGCTACGAAGAGCATCGGGATGATGAATAAGAGCGCCCAGCGTGCGGCGGAACGGCCGGAGGGGTCGTCGACCGTTGCGACCTTGAAGCCGCCGCGGGCATAATCTTCGCGGCACATCACCGCAAGGGCCATGAAGTGGGGGACTTGCCAGAAGAACAAGAGGCCGAAAAGCAGCCAACCCATCGTGTCGATGTGAGCGGCGCCGTTTTGTCCGAGTTTGGCGGCGGTGCCGATGATGGGTGGAATCGCGCCTGGCAGCGAGCCGACGAGCGTGCACCAAGATGTCATCGTCTTCAGTGGCGTGTAGAAGAACAGATAGGAAATTGCCGTGGCGGCCGTCAGGGCCCCCGCGAGCGGGTTGGTGCCTTGCCAGACGAGAACCACGCCGAGCGAGAGCAGCAGCATGCCGAAGAGGAGGACAGCGCCCGGTTTTAGGATGCCAGCCGGAATGGGTCGATTGCACGTTCGCTCCATCTTGGCGTCGGCATCGCTCTCCCACCACATGTTGATGGCGCCGCAGCCGCCGGCGGCGAGAGCCGTGCCGATGGCCAGGGAGACGAGGACTTTTGCGTCGGTCGGCTGCTCCGGGGCGCTGCAGAAGTAGCCCGCGAGCGAAGTGAGCACGGAAAGGAACGACAGCCGGGGCTTGGTCAGCTCCCAGAAGGCGGCAGGCAGGGATCCGGCGCGTTCGCTCATGGAGTGGTGGTGGCGGTTTTGGCTGAAAGGTTAAAGGTAAATCCGTCCGTGCTTCGGAAAGCCGGATTAGGCTTCGGCGAAGCGGCCTTCCTGGCGGAAGGTCAGGGCGACCGCCGCACAGAGGGTCGAGAAGAGAGCCGCGCCGACGACCAGGTGGACCGTGCGGACGTGCGGGTTATGTGGCAGCTGGATGCTTAGTATGCCGAGGAGCACTTGAAATGTGACCAGCGCCACCAGTGAGGCCCAGCGGAGCAACGGGAAGCGCCTTCGGGCGAGTTGCACCGCAAAGCCCAGCACCGCCAGGCCGGCGAGGACGGCGCCGCTGCGATGCAGGAAATTAATCCACCAAACTATTCCCGTACCGATGGATGGGATGAACAGGCCTTCCTGTGGCCCGGAGACCCAGGCGGTGAAATGTCCCTGGCGCATGATAGCACCGGCCAGGATGACGGAGAAAACGAGGAGGGTAGCGGCGATCCCGCCGCGTCGAACGGAGCTCGGGGTGCATTTCCCGGCCTGATGCCAGGCGAGGCTATGCGTGAGCACGATGAAGGCGAGCAGGGCGATGGTCAGTTGGGCGTTCACCGCGTGCCCGACCGCGAAAGCCACCGCCTTGAAGTTGCCGTCGCCCCCGATGTTCAGTTTGTCGAGAAGCACGCGGAGCCCGCCGAGGCCGCCTTGCAGGACGACGAGTGCGACGAGCCCATACGCTGCCCGGCGGACGTGCCGGCGGGGTTCGAGCACGGCGTGCGCGAGGGCGATAGCGATGGCGATAAGGCCCAGTGCCGTCGCGGCAAGCCGGTGGGAGTGTTCGGCGAACTTATCGATTTCGGTGAGCCAGCCGGGCGGATTGACGGAGCCGTTGGAGAGCGGCCAGTCGAGGAACGCCATCCCGGCGTGGATGCTGGTCGTGAAGCCGCCCGCCTGGAGCACCAGGATCGACCACAGGAGCGCAAACAGGCACAAGCCGAACAAGCGGCGATTGGGCGTGGTACGGTCGGGCTCTCTCATCGGCGAAGAATGACGCGGGAAGTGGCCGCGGCGCAAATCCGTTTCCCGGAAACAACCCTTTCTTTAGGGCCGCCGATGAGGCCTATCAGCGATTCACGGCGGTGCGACCGAATGCGCGGATCTTCCCGACCAGATTCGTGAGCCCGTTGCGGCGATTAGGCGAGAGGTGCTGCGTGATGCCGACCGCGGCGAGGAAGTCGGCGTCCGTGTCGGCCACGGCCTGCGGGCTTTCGCCGTCGTAGAATTCGCAGACCAGCGAGGCCACACCCTTGGTGATCAAAGAATCGGCGTCGCACCGAAAGCGGCAGACGCCGTTCTCGACCGACGGAATGAGCCAGAGGTTCGATGTGCAGCCCTCGATTAGAAATATCTCGAGCTTCAGTTCGGCTGGCAGCGCCGGTAGGGATTTGGCCCGGTCGATGACATATTGGAACCGCTCATGGTGGTCGCCGAATGGTTCAAGTTCGGCGATGAGCTCTGCACGCTTGGCGGCGAGGGACATTTTAAAATCAGCGACCAGCGAGGGCCTCGGGGTCGAGGTTGCTGCGGATCAAAGGCGTCATGCTGGCTTCGAGGCGGCGGACGCGTTCAGCCGGAAGTTTTGATTCCGAGCGGAGCCATGCCACGCCGTCCTGCCAGACGACGGGGGAGGGGCGGCGCATGTTGAGCAGCAGCTCCAATTCGTCGGCGACGGACTTGCGGGTGCCGTATTCAGCCGTCTGGCCGGCGAGGATACGCGCGCTGATATAGTCGGCCCGCAGTTGGGAGTGGCGCGGGTGGGCGATGACGCCGGCTTCCAGGACGCGTACGGCGGAATCGCTGGCGCGAACCTGACGCAGATGGCGCCCGACGGAGCGGTAAGCCTCGGGCCCGAGATCTTTGGCCTTCAGGAATTCGGCGAGATAGCGGTCGCCGATGTCGTGGTCGCGCTTTTCCGAGGCGGCGTCTTGTTTGCGGCGCGAGTGGTAAGCGATGCCCAGAAGTGCCTGTACGATCGGCTCGTTGGATTTGAAGAATCCCCGGTCCGCGGCGACGACCTGCTGATACTGGATGATCACCTGGTTCGGATCTTCGCTGTTGAGCAGCGCTTCCAAGTGCAGGGCGGCGAAGGTCGCGCGTTCGAGATTATGATTGGCCGCTGAAGTCGCGATTGCGACGGTCAGGTTGGTGTAGCCTTTTTCCGCTGCAAAATTCGCGAGCGCGATCATCGCCGAAGAGCTGCCGGCATATTTTTCAAAAACCAGGCGCAGTTCTTTTTCGAAATCATCTTTCAGGCGGAGACGATCGAGCAGCTGGAGTTTTTGAATATGAGGGAAGGGCGCCTTCTCGTCGGCGGCGATACGCTCTTCCGTGACGGCCAAGGCGACCTTGGACTGGCCGAGAAGGATATGGAAGCGAGCGAGCTGAGAAAGGACGGCATCGCGGGCGCTGCCCTTGAAGGCGGAGGTATTCGACTCAAGTAAGCTGATGGATTCCAGGGTCTTGCCCCCTTCGAAAAGAGCGCGAGCTTTGAGTAAAAGACCGCTAGGCTTGTCATCTAACCTGTTGGCAGTGATGATATTAACGGAATCTGGATATTTGCCCGTCCAGTAAAGCGAGGTGGCCACCGCCAGGGAGAGCGAATCACGGAGGTGGGCCGGGACATTCTTGGTATCGCGGAGCAACTTCAGGCCTTGATCAATGACTTCTTGATCGCGCTCCCGAGCCTGGAGTAACTGGAAATAGCGATCCAGGTAATCCTTGGTGAGCGCATCGTCGATCGGGAGAAACTCTAGACCATGCTGAAGGGTCTGAATCGCGTCATCCGTGCGATTCATGGATGTATGTAAGAAGTTGGCGTAGAATAGTTTAGCCTTAGCATTGGCCGGATTGCACCGCACCGCAATTTGGATCAAACGAAGCGCGTCAGCCTGCTGATTGAGCGCCTGGGCTTCCATTGCCTGTTTCGTGAAGTATTCCGAGAGTTGGTTAAGGTATTCCTGACGAAGGGCGGCGGCTTTGTCCGGCTGGTCCTCGATTTTGGTCAGCGCGAGCCGAACCATCTGTTTGATTGTAGGGTCTTTGATTAAGTCCGCCTTGATGTAGGTTTGGCGGGCATAGCTTAGCACAGACTCTTTGTCTTTCAGCGAGGGAATGCCTGCTAAAATGATGGTTTCGGCGTCATTATCCTCATTTTTAGCTCCTTCAACGGGTTTGGTTGCGGTCGGCAGCGCCGGTGACGCGCCCTGGGCCGGAGCAGACTGGGCCCACCCTTGAAGGCATGACATCCCGAGGAGAAGAGCGAAGAGGGGGCGAGCGGGGAGCATGAGAGGGGTTTTGAGTAATGGCGTGGGCACTGGAATTGTCCCGCCAAAAAAGGCGAGAGAGGGCGGTTGGAGGTAGCCGAGTAAAGAAACCTTAAAACCTAAGCACTTTCCTCTTGCATGAGGGGCCTCGACCCCTATGCCCAAACACTCTTTTCCCTATTTACCGAGGTCCATGCCTACCATCAACCAGCTCGTCCGTAAACCGCGTGTCCAACCCAAGGCCAAGTCGAAGTCGCCTGCCTTGAACAACTCGCCCTTCCGCCGCGGCGTCTGCGTGCAGGTCATGATCCGTACGCCCAAGAAGCCGAACTCGGCTCAGCGTAAGGTCGCCAAGGTGCGCCTGACCAACGGTCAGGAAGTCATCTCCTACATTCCCGACGAAGGCCACAAGCTCCAGGAGCACTCGGTCGTCCTCGTCCGCGGTGGCCGCGTGAAAGATCTTCCGGGCGTCCGTTACCACATCGTCCGCGGCCCCCTCGATTGCTCCGGCGTCGAGAAGCGTCGTCGCTCCCGTTCCAAGTACGGCGTCAAGCGCCCGAAGGAAAAGAAGGCCTAATCCGTTTCCGCACCCAACTCCCTTAGAATATGTCTCGTCGTCGCAAAGCAGCCAAGCGCGCCCACCTCCCGGACGCCCGCTATAGCAGCCCCCTCATCAGCCAGCTCATCAACGTCGTGATGAAGTCGGGCAAGAAGTCCATCGCCCAGGGTATCGTTTACGGCGCGATCGAGAAGGTCAGTGAAAAGCTGATGAAGGGTAACCCCGTCGAGCTGCTGCTCGGTGCCCTCGAGAACTGCCGTCCGAAGCTCGAAGTGAAGAGCCGTCGCGTCGGTGGCGCCACCTATCAGGTCCCGGTCGAAGTCTCCCCCGAACGCCAGAACAGCATCGCGCTGCGCTGGGTCGTCGCCGCCGCCGCCGGCCGCAAGGGAACCACGATGTCCGAAGCCCTCGCGGCTGAAGTCGTCGACGCTTACAACAACACCGGCAACGTGGTGAAGAAGCGCGAAGAAACGCACAAGATGGCCCAGGCGAACCGCGCCTTCGCTCACCTTAAGTGGTAATCTCCGACTGAATTAATTTTAGGCCGATACCTGGTTCCGACCATGTCCACCCTCTCTCCCCTCAATTCCCCGACCCGTGCGTTCCCGCTGGAGCACACGCGTAACATCGGCATCGCCGCGCACATCGACGCCGGCAAGACGACCACCACGGAGCGCATCCTCTTCTACACCGGCGTGGTGCACAAGATGGGTGAAGTCCATGACGGCACCGCCACTACCGACTGGATGGAGCAGGAACGCGAGCGTGGTATCACGATCACCGCGGCCGCTATTTCCGCAGGCTGGAAGACAAAGGAAGGTCATTTCGCGAATATCGATCACCGTATCAACATCATCGATACCCCGGGTCACGTGGACTTCACGGCCGAGGTGGAGCGTTCGCTCCGCGTCCTTGACGGTGCGGTCGCCGTTTTCTGCGCCGTTGCCGGCGTGCAGCCCCAGTCCGAGACCGTCTGGCGCCAGATGAACAAGTACGGCGTTCCCCGCGTCGCCTTCGTCAATAAGATGGACCGCACCGGGGCCGATTATTTCGGCGCCGTCGACGACATCCGCGAAAAGCTTAAGGGCAACGCACACCCTCTCTTCATCCCGATCGGCCAGGGCGAAGACTTCAAGGGCATGATCGACCTGATCAAGAACACCGCCTACCTCTACGACGAAACCGATCCGAAGGGCATGAAGTTCGACACGATCGAAATCCCTGAGAATCAGAAGGCCGAAGCCAAACTCTGGCGCACCAAGCTCATCGAAGGTCTCGCTGACTTCGACGACGTGCTCGCCTCCAAGTATCTCGACGGCCAGGAAGTGACCATCGAAGAAATGCGCACGGGCATCCGCAAGGCCACCCTCTCGCTTAACTTCATCGGCGTAATCCCCGGTTCCGCTTTCAAGAACAAGGGCGTGCAGATGCTCCTCGACTGCGTCGTCGACTTCCTGCCTTCCCCCATCGACATGCGCCCCCAGAAGGCGTTCACCGACGACGGCGAAAAGGAAATCGCCATCGGTCCGGACGACAAAGCCAAGGTCACCGGCCTTTGCTTCAAACTTTGGTCCGACCCACACGTCGGCCAGCTCGTCTTCTACCGCGTGTATCGCGGACAGCTCAAGAAGGGCGAAGCACTTTACAATCCTCGCACCCGCAAGAACGAGCGCATCTCGCGCATCGTCCTCCTGCGCGCCAT
>SESF01009405.1_pt1 | contig 39084 bp, 37 predicted proteins | sample 3171521 | NCBI WGS metagenome assembly SESF01 (sample SAMN10866945, study PRJNA518727) | freshwater metagenome | biome: subpolar coniferous forest; feature: holomictic lake; material: water; isolation source: holomictic Lake 227, 6 m and 8 m depth | place: Canada: near Kenora, Ontario | collected...
TTCCATGTTTTTTATGATTTTCCCCCCTCCTTTGCCAATCTCGTGACGACACTATCTAGATGTGTGAGCCCTCAAAATGCCCCGGAATGTTCGCCCCGCGCTGCGCGTCGCGCACGGAAGGGATTGCCGCCGATACCTCTTATAGAAATGGACCGGGGGAGGGGGATCATCAGGGGATTGGTGGTTGTGGCGGCTTTGGCCGCCGCTGCTTGTGGCGTGCGCGGACCGGGCAAAGAGGCCGCTGCCAACGAGGAAAATGACGAGGCCCCTCTCGCCGCCGTCCAGGCGTTGCTGCGCCGGGAACGCCTCTATACCGGCCCGGTGGACGGCGCGCCCGGCGCGGCGACCGCCGCCGCCATCCGCCGCTACCAGATTTTGCACGGGATGCGCGCCACGGGCCGGTTGGACCCCGGCACGCTGCACGCCATGCTCGCCCCTGCGCCGCCCCCCTCCGGGGCGCTAACGGCCGCGGACCGTGAGATCCTGCGCGAACTGGCCGAAACGCCACGGCCCGAGCCGGTCGCCGAGCGCCGCCTGCCGATCCCGGCCTCCCCGCCTCCGGCGATTGCCGCCCCCTCGGCCACGCCGCAGTCCAAAGCCGTACGATCCCGTTCCGCCAAACACCGCCGCGCCGGTTCCACCTGGGCTCCGTCGGATTGATGCCCGCAATCGGGCCAAAAATGCCGCATTTCCGAATCCCTTGGTAGAGGAGATTTTATGAACCAGATCATGCCTTCCGTGTGCGCCTTGGCCCTGATTGCCGGATGCACCTGCCCTCAATCGCCACAGGATTCTTGTGCCAGGCCAGCCCGCCCTGTCGGATGCGCCTATCCCCCCCCTTGCGATGACTCCTACGTCCCCCCCCCGCTCAAAGGGGTCAATGTCTCCTGCTGCTACGACGCTTACCGCGAGCCCTACCGGATCGACTATCCCCGGCTTTGCCCCACTCCGTCGGATCTGGTGCAGGTCGGCAATACCCCGCAGGCGCTCGCCATCCGGCGGACCGCCATTCTGCGGCAGCGCGCCAATGTCCGTTTTGAAAAAGAGATGCTCGCCGCGTCCACCCCCATCGTGCAGCCCTCTTCCACCGGCACCGTGATCTTTGGCGAAACCGAAGGGGCGGGCGTCTTTGAAAGCGGGACGGGCTGTCCGCCGCCCGCTCCGCCTTATCCCGGCCCCCGGGTCGCTACGCCGCGCACGGTTTTGGGCGGGTTCCGTGGCGCGCCGCCCGCCGTGGGGGAACACGTGCTCATCGCCACGCCTGTTCCCGGCAAGCCCGGTTTTGTTTACAGTCCTTACGCGCGCACCCTGGGGTACATTGATGTCCGGGGGATGTCGCCCGGCTGCCTTGCCAAAGACCCCTATTCCGGGCGGACCTTCCGGGTTCCCTGAAGTGTGTTTGTCATCCCGAACGCCAGTGAGGGACCCCTCGCACGTCTCCACGCGCTCCCTTTCTCAGGGCCCTGGGGGTATGGAGAGATCCCTCGCAAGCTCGGGATGACGCGCCGTTTTACACGTGGTGCGCGTGCTCCGGCATCTGGGCCGACTTGTTGATACGCTCCGCGACTTGCGTGAGCTTCTTGTCTTCCTCCCCCTCCTCCTGGAGCGTGAGGTTTAAGAGCGATTCATCGTCGTGGAGCCCCAGTTGCGCGGCGAACGCCCGGGCGCAGCCGTAACCGGCGATTTCGTAATGTTCCATCCGCTGCATCATGGCGATAATGCCCGCGTCCATTACCTCCGGCTGGGATTCTTCCATGATCCAGTCTTCGGCCTCCTCCAGGATGCCTTCCGCGCCTTTGCACTTTGCTCCGCGGGTCGATTTGCCGTGGCGTTCAAAGATCTGCTCCAGCCGCTCCATCTGGATGCGCGTTTCCTCCCGGTGCTGCTCCAGGCTGTCGCGGAGCGCTGCCGCGGAGGCGTGCCGGATGATCTTGGGTGCCGCGCGCAGAATCTGCTTCTCCGCGCTGTAGAGATCCTTGAGTTCGTAGAAATAGAGGTCTTGCAATGTTTCGTAGTCCATGTGTCGGGTTCCTTTTGGAGGGCGTACCGGAGGGAGAACGTGGGGAAGACCGCGCGCCGTTTTGTGTTCTCCCTCCAAAACGCAGCCGCCGCGGTGCGCGGTTGCTAAAAAAAACGCCGCGTTCCATTCCAGCCTTGCTTCGCAGGGCCAACCCGCGTTTGCTTTTCGAAGGTAATGGAACCCTTGGTTTTTTCCTTATGAAAGCCCTCTTGCTGACGAACGAGTATCCCCCCAACGTGTATGGCGGCGCGGGAGTCCATGTGGACTACCTGAGCCGGGAACTGGCCCGCTTGATGGACGTCGAAGTCCGCGCTTTCGGAGCCCAGGACGCGGCAGACGCCCATCTGCGCGTGCGCGGGTTTGGGATCGATCCCGCCCGCCACACGGAACCCAAGCCCCTCCAATCCATCTTCGGCGCCGTGGAGCGCTGCACCGCCTTTGCCAGCGCCGGGATCGACGCCCAGGTCGTCCATTGCCACACGTGGTACACCCATTTCGGCGGCATCCTCGCCAAACTCAACTACGGCATCCCGCTCGTGTTGACCGTCCACTCCCTGGAGCCGCTGCGCCCGTGGAAGCGCGAACAGCTCGGCGGCGGCTACGATTTCTCCCTTTGGGTCGAGAAAACCGCCCTCGAAATGGCCGACGCCATCATCGCCGTCTCGCGCGAAACGAAAGCGGACATCCTGCGGCTCTTTGACGTGGACGAGCGGAAAATCCACATCCTCTACAACGGCATCGACTTGGAGGAATACCGCGCCGTTTCCGCCACCGACGCCCTCGTGCGCTACGGCGTCGATCCGGCGCTCCCCTACGTCCTCTTCGTCGGGCGCATCACCCGGCAGAAGGGGATCATCCACCTTGTCAACGCCATCCAATACCTGCACCCAGGCATCCAGGTCGTCCTCTGCGCCGGAGCCCCGGACACCCCGGAGATCGCCGCCGAAATGCAGACCGCCGTCCAAGCCGTCCAGCGGCCGGGCGTCGTCTGGATCCGGGAAATGGTCGATAAAGCGACCGTCTACCAACTCTACTCCCACGCCGCCGTCTTCTGCTGCCCCTCCATTTATGAGCCTTTCGGCATCATCAACCTGGAGGCCATGGCGTGCGAAACCGCCGTCGTCGCCAGCGCCGTGGGCGGCATCAAAGAAGTGGTTGTGGACGGCGAGACCGGCTTCCTCGTCCCCCTCGAACAGATGAAGGAGAGCCCGTTTGAGCCCCTGCACCCCGACCAGTTCTCCCGCGACCTCGCCGCGCGGATCAACGAACTGATGGCCGACCCCGCCTTGCGCGCAAAAATGGGGCAGGCCGGGCGCCGCCGGGCCGAGGAACACTTCAGTTGGGCCGCCATCGCCCGCCAGACCGCCGAGCTTTACCAGAGCATTGTCTGCGGGGCAGCGTAGGGCCGGGGAGGGGGGCGTACAAAGAAAGCAAAGGAATTTCTTCCGACGCGATTTTGTATCCACCGTGCGAGCCTATCGGAAGCGGCGGGCGTCAGTCGCCGCTGTCGCGCGGTAGCGCGAAGAAGATCAAGCGGCACGCTTGATTTTCCTGTTTTCAAAGAAGGCGGGGGAGGCGTATGCTTTCCCCCCTTTCTCCATGAATCCAGTCAAAGTAGCCGTAGTGGGAGCGTCGGGTTATTCCGGCCAGGAACTGATCCGCATTCTGATGCGGCATCCGGGGGTGGACCTCGTTTGCGTCACCTCGCGGCAGCTTGCGGGCAAGACGATCGCCGAGGTCTACCCGCGCTTCCAGCACCACCGCTTCGCCGGGGTCCGCTTCAGTGCTTCGGATGCCGATGCCGTCGCCGCCTCGGGCGCGACCATCGCCTTCCTCGCCCTCCCGCACGGGCTGGCGCATGAATACGCCAAACCGCTGCTCGGGCACGGGCTCAAAGTCATCGACCTGAGCGCCGATTTCCGCATTAAAGATCCGGCGGTGTTCCAGGAATTTTACGGCCAGGAACACCCCGCGCCCGAACTCCTCTGCCGCAGCATCTATGGCCTGCCGGAAGTCTACCGGGAGCAAATCCGCACTTCGGACCTGATCGCCTCTCCCGGTTGCTACCCCACCAGCATCCTGCTTCCCTTGATCCCGCTCCTGCGGGCGAAGATCGTCGAGCCCTCGGGAATCGCCATCGCCAGCATGAGCGGCGTCAGCGGCGCGGGGCGCAAAGCCTCGGTGGACTACCTCTTTTGCGAATGCAACGAGAGCGTGCGCGCCTACGGCGTCCCCAAGCACCGGCACCTCTCCGAGATCGAGCAGGAGTTATCCGCCGCCGCCGGAACGCCGGTCGTGATCAGCTTCACCCCCCACCTCATCCCGGTGAACCGGGGGATTGTGAGCACCACCTACGCCCCCCTCGTTCCCGGCGCGGGCGTGGCGGAAATCACGGCGGCGCTGGAAGCCGCCTACAAGGACGAACCGTTTGTGCGCCTCCAGGGCCCCGCCGGAACGGCCGACTTGAAAAACGTCACCTTCACCAATTTTATCGACATTGCCTGGCGGCACGACCCCCGCACCGGCCGCGCCGTCCTCCTGAGCGCCGAAGACAACCTGGTTAAAGGAGCCTCCGGCCAGGCCGTCCAAAGTCTGAATATCCTCTGCGGCTGGCCCGAAACCGAGGGCCTGTAAATCTCCACCCTCCCTCCTCCTTCCACGCACCCCCTTTTTCATGAATAGCTTTACTGAGATCCCCGGCGGCGTCACCGCCCCGTCCTCCTTCCTCGCGGGCAGCATCTTCGCGGGCATCAAGCCGGCGAACACGTCCAAGCCCGACATGGCGTTTGTCGTCTCCGCCATCCCGGCCGTCGCGGCGGGCACGTTCACGACCAACAAAATGAAGGCCGCCCCCGTGCGCGTCTCGCAGGCCAACATCCGCTCCGCCGAAACGCGCGCCATCGTCGCCAACAGCGGCAACGCCAACGCCTGCACCGGCGTCATCGGCATCGACCACGCCAAGCGGATGACCAAGGCCACCGCCAAGGCCCTGGGCCTCAAAGAGCGCCAGGTGCTCGTCTGCTCCACCGGCCGCATTGGCGTCCCGCTCCCCATCGCGGCGATGGAGAAAGCCATTGCCCTATCCCCGCAAGTCATCGCCCCCGACGGCAGCCACCTGGCCGCGCAGGCCATCATGACCAGCGACACGAAGGCCAAGGAAATCGCCGTCGAAATGGAACTCCACGGCAAGACCGTCCGCATCGGCGGCATCGCCAAGGGGGCCGGCATGATCGACCCCAACATGGCCACCATGCTCTGCTTCGTCACCACCGACGCCGCGGTCAGCAAAAAGCTCCTCCAGCAGGCGGTCTCCGACGCGGTCGAGCAATCCTTCAACCGGATCACCATCGATGGCGACATGAGCACCAACGACACGGTGCTCGTCCTGGCCAACGGCGCGGCGGGCAATCCCCCCCTGCGCGACGGCGAGCCCGAGTTCGACCGCTTCCAGAACGCCTTGAACCACGTCTGCTGCGCCCTGGCGCGGATGATCGTCGAGGACGGCGAGGGCGTCAGCAAATTCGTCACCATCCAGGTGCGCGGCGCCAAGAGCCGCCAGGACGCCCGCAAGGCTTCCGAAGCCGTCGCCAACTCCACCCTCACCAAATGCTGCTGGTTTGGCGGCGACCCGAACTGGGGCCGGGTCATGGACGCCATCGGCTACTCCGGCGCGCGCGTCCACGAGGAAACCGTCGATATTTACTACGACGGCCTGATTGCCGTCCAGAACGGCACCGCCGCCGCCACCCCCTTCTCCAAGCTCAAGGAAGTGGTCGCCAACCCGCGCTTCACCATCACCGTCGATCTCCATATGGGCGAAGCCGAATACACCGTCTTTACGACAGACCTGACCACCGCCTACGTCGAGTTTAACATGGGCGAGTGACCATTTTTTGGATTGCCCAAACGGCTCCGGGGCGATCCAATGGACGTTTTTCCTTAACCGACTCCCCTCCGTTTTCCCACATGCCCAATATTTCGCAACTCGCCCGCACGGAATCCCTTATTGAAGCCCTCCCGTTCATCCAAAAATACCGGGGGCAGCTTTTCGTCATCAAATACGGCGGCAGCGCCATGGAAGACGAACACACCGTGGACCGCCTGTTGCGCGACATCGTCTTCCTGGAAGCCGTCGGCATCAACCCCGTCCTCATCCACGGCGGCGGCAAAGCCATCACCTCCCGGTTGCGGGAAGCCGGCATCAAGACCCGCTTCGTCAACGGCCTGCGCGTCACCTGCGAAGAGTCCATCCGCATCGTCGAGGAAGTCTTGAGCGGCGTCATCAACCCCGCCATCGTCGGCACCCTCAACGAATTCGGCGGCCGCGCCCTTGGCATCTCCGGCAAGGAAGTCTTCCGGGTCCAGAAACTCCCCACCCAGGTCGATGAGAAAGGGGAGGAAGCCGATCTCGGCTTTGTGGGCGAAGTCATCGGCTGCACCCTGGACCAGATCCGGAAAGCCGTGGACGAAGAAGTGGTGCCCGTCATCTCGCCCATCGGGCGCGATGGCGAGGGGCACGTCTTTAACATCAACGCCGACACCGCCGCCGGAGCCGCGGCAGCCGCCCTCGGCGCCGAGAAAATGATCTATTTGAGCGACGTCCCCGGCATCATGCGCGATCCGAAGCAGAAAGATTCCCTTATCCCCACGCTCTCCGTCTCGGGCGTCCAGGGCTTGATCGAGGAGGGAATCATCGCGGGCGGCATGATCCCCAAAGTCGCCTCCGCCATGAGCGCCATCGAGCAAGGCGTCAAAAAAGTCCACTTCATCGACGGCCGCATCCAGCATTCCCTCTTGCTGGAAATCTTCACCAACACCGGCGTTGGCACCGAGATCGTGGCATAGTCAAGGAGACAGAGAATGGAAAGCACGCCAGAATTATTCGAACAAAACGTCATCCCGACCTACGGGCGTTTCCCCCTAGTCCTTGAGCGAGGGGAAGGCTGCCGCGTCTGGGACGAAGCGGGGAAGGAATACCTCGACTTTGGAGCCGGCATCGCCGTCTGCTCCGTAGGCCACTGCCACCCGCGCGTGGCCGAAGCCACCGCGCGCCAGGCCCGCAAGCTCGTCCACACCTCCAACCTTTATTATACCCGCCCCCAGGGCGAACTTGCCCGGCGGCTCGTCGGCTACGTGGGCCATGCGGGGAAGGTCTTCTTTGGCAACTCCGGCGCGGAAGCCAACGACGGCCTCTACAAACTCGCCCGCAAATACGGCAACGAAGCCCGCTCGCCCCATTCCCGGCACGCCGCCGGGGAAAGGCTCGAATACGCTCCCAACCGGTTCGAGATCATCACCTTCGACGGCTCCTTCCACGGCCGCACCCTGGGAGGCATCGCCGCCACCGGGCAGGAGAAAGTCAAAAAGGGCTTTGAACCGATCCCCGTCGGGTTCCGGCACGTCCCCTTCAACGACGTCCCCGAACTCGTCCGCGCCATCGGGCCCGAAACCGTCGCCATCCTCATGGAGCCCATCCAGGGGGAAATCGGCGTTCTTCCCGCCACGGTCGCCTTCTTGAAAGCCGTCCGGGCCCTCTGCAACGAGCACGGCCTGCTCCTCATGTTTGACGAAATCCAGTGCGGCCTCGGCCGGACCGGCGATTGGTGCGCCTGGCAGACCCTCACCGGTGGCGAGGTCGTCCCCGACGCCATCAGTTGGGCCAAAGGCATCGCGGGCGGCTACCCGATGGGAGCCTTCTGGGTGCGCGACCGCCAGATCGCCTTGAAAGACGGCGGCGAAATCAGCCTGGCCAATCTCCTTGGCCCGGGCTCCCACGGCTCCACCTTCGGCGGCACGCCGCTTGCCTGCACCGTCGCCAACGAGGTCCTCTCCATCATCGACGAAGAGGGCCTCCTGGCCAACGCCCGCGAGATGGGGGCGTATGCCAAAGCCGCCATCGAAGCCCTCGGCTCCCCGCTGATCCGGTCCGTGCGCGGCGTCGGCCTCATGATCGCCTTCGAGCTGGCCCCGGATTTCTCCGAACGCATTGGCGACACGCGGGCTCCCAGCCAGGCCCTCCTTGCCCGGCTCCACGCCGCCGGGCTGCTCAGCATCCCCTCGGGCACCCACAGCCTCCGGTGGCTGCCGCCGCTCAACGTCACCCGGGCCGAAATCGACCGGGCCGTCGGCATCCTGCGGTCTGCATTGTCCTAACACCCCTACCAGCCATGAAGCACCTGCTTTCCCTCGAAGCCCTCCCGGCCGCCGACATCGCCGAAATCCTCGCCCTGGCCAAGACCCTCAAGGCCACCCGGGGCCGCCATGCCGAGCACCCCCTCAAAAACCAGTGTTGGGGGCTGATCTTCAGCAAATCCTCCACGCGCACCCGCGTCAGCTTCGAAGTCGGCATCCGGGAACTCGGCGGCGACGCCCTCTTCCTGAGCGCCAACGACATCCAGCTTGGCCGCGGTGAACCGATCAAGGACACCGCGCGCGTCATGGGCCGGATGCTCCACGGAGCCGTCATCCGCACCTTCGCCCAGCAGGATGTGGAGGACTTCGCCCACTACGGCGCCATCCCCACCATCAACGCCCTCACCGACGACGAACACCCGTGCCAGATCCTCGCCGACCTTTTCACCATCCAGGAGAAACTCGGCCGCTACGAAGGCAAGACCGTCACCTTCATCGGCGACGGCGCGTGCAATGTCCCGCGCTCGTGGATTTGGGCGGCGTCCAAGCTCGACTTCCAGCTCCGCATCGCCGCGCCGAAACCGTTCCAGCCCGCGCCCGAACTGATCGCCCAGGCGGGCGGCGACATCGTCGTCACCGACGACATTGAAGCCGCCGTCGTCGGCGCCGACGTCCTCTACAGCGACGTATGGGTGAGCATGGGCATGGAAAAGGAAACCGAATACCGGCTCGCCCAGCTCGCGGGCTACCAGATCAGCGCCCCCCTCCTCAAGCGGGCCGCTCCCGGAGCGCTGGCCATGCACTGCCTGCCCGCCTACCGGGGCAAGGAAATCACCGATGAAGTGATGGAAGCCCACGCCGACACCATCTTCACCCAAGCCGAGAACCGCCTCCACGCCCAGAAAGCCATCCTTTCCTGGCTCGTCAAATAGACGGTATAAAAATGAAATAAAGCTCGCGCAAAGAGCGCAAAGAACGCAAAGGAAAGAGGATTCCCTATTCCCATGAAAACCCCGATTCCAGGCGGTCTTTTAGTTGCTGTTGAGGGCATTGACGGCGCAGGCAAAACGACGGTGGCCGGGATGCTCGCCCAATGGTGCGGCGAACGGGGCCTTGCATGCGTTTTTTCCAAGGAGCCGACGAGTCTTACTTACGGGCAGAAGCTCCGGGAATCAGCAAAGACCGGACGGCTTTCCATTGAGGAGGAATTGGAGCTTTTCCGGCTTGACCGCAAGGAACACGTTGAACGGAGCATCGGGCCCGCTCTCGCGGAGAACCAGATCGTCATTCTCGACCGCTATTACTGGAGTAACGCTGCTTACCAGGGGGCGCGCGGAGTCGATCCGGGCCGCATTGTGGCCGACAACGAGGGCATCGCTCCGATCCCGGATTTATATCTCTTTCTGGATGTGGAGGTTGGCAGCGGCATCGGACGCATTCGTGGGCGAGGGGATGCTCCGAACGACTTCGAGGGGCACGAATCGCTGGAGCAAGCGCGCGCCATCTTCACGGCCCTGCACGAGCGGGGCGACCGGCCCTCCGTGCGCATCGACGCCAGCCGCGACCTGCGCGCCGTCTGCGCCGACGCCCTGCGGGTTTTTAAGGAAACGGCGTTGCGCAAGATCCTCGCCTCCAACCCCGTTTTGCTTGCGCAATCGGGCGGCCTGTTTGATAGCAACTAGAAAAAATGGAACCCGATCCGATCAAGAAACAGAGGCTGGCCGGCCTGCAGGTCTTGCGTTTTGTTGCCGCGGCTCTGGTGCTATGGGCTCATGCCAAGTTCGCGATTGAGACGAACTCGAGTCCCCTCATGAAGAACCCCTTTATGAGCACCTCTTTTGGGGCGATCGGGGTGGATATTTTCTTTGTGATTAGCGGGTTCGTCATCGCATTGACCGCGGAGAAGCCCGGCATGAATTGGCGGCTTTTCCTTGCGCAGCGGGTCGCGCGCATTGTGCCCGTCTATTACTTTTTTATTGGGGCCACGGTGCTGATCAAGGCTCTGGGCCATTACGAGTTTGATGGCGGCTCCTATTGGTGGAACACCTTCTTTTTCGTCCCGCTTTTTGATCTCCATCGCTATGGCCGCGGGGTGCACAACTTCGGTTGGACGCTCTCTTACGAGATGTGGTTTTATGTGGTGTTTGCGGCGTGCCTTTCCTTTTTAAGGCCCAATCGGGTGCGGTTGGCCATGCCCATCTTTCTGGCAGTGGGAGCCTTGCTCATCTTCCCAAATTATAGCGGGGCGTGGTATATGCCTCACTTCGCATTCCATCCCCTGGTGCTGGAGTTTTGCAGTGGCTGTTTGCTGTTCCATTTCCGGCATCGGTTGAAGGGGGCGGTGGTTTGGATCTTGTTATGCGCCTTGCCCGCCTTTGCCTATGGCTCCGTCCTTCACGAGCGGTTAGGGGATCATTTTGGGGTTCTGGAAAGTGTGACGCTCGGTTATCAGCGGGCGGGCATCTGGGGCGGTTTTGCGGTTTGCCTTGTTGGGTGCGTGATTTGTTTGGATCAATCGGGGAAGGTGAATTTCCCAAGGTGGCTTGTGCTCCTTGGAGACGCCTCGTATTCCATCTATCTGATCCAGCCGCTCTCCTTGAAGGCCCTGCAGAAGCTTTTTGTGGGAGTGGGGGATGGCGTGAAGCTCGTGGCCTACGTTGTCATTGCGATTGTTGGCGGGCTTTTGGTCCACCTTTACATCGAAAAGAGCATTTGTTTGAAGACAAGGCGCTTCCTGGAAAGACTGGTCAAACCGGCTCCGGCGCAACTGCTGCCCTCATCGGTCGCGGGGGTGGGGGACCGCTGAGGAGGCAATCAGAACTTCACGTTCAGATCGAACTGCACGACCTGCACGGAGTTGGCGTCGGCGAGCTTCGCCCCGCCGGTGGCCTGTCCGCCGATCAGGTTTTTGCGGAGATTGTCGGCGGTGCAGAGGCTTAACTGGGCGATGATCGCGTCGGTGAAGTTGTAGCCGAGGCTCGTTTTCCACCCCCGGAGGTTCAGGCGGCTAAGCCCCCAGTCCGAATCGTTCAGGTTCGGGTCGAGGGAGCCGAGCCCCACCACCCGGTAGTTGACGTAGAGGGACCAATCCCCCTTTTTCACGTTCTCGCCGATCTGAAGGCCCGCGAGCCAGGCGAAGTCGTCTTTGCCCGCGTGATTTTTGACATGGTCGAACTCCACGATGTCCCCGGCTTTGTCGTATTCCGGCAAGACGTAGATGTCGTTGACCCGCTTGGCCCCGTCGGCGTTGTAGACGGCGTCCCAGAAGAGCTTCATTTTCCAGCCGCAGAGCCGGAAGGAGAGGTCGCCGGGGAGCTGGAAGAGGGACAGATCGCGCGTTTCACCCCAACCGGCCGGGAGGCCGTCGGTCCCGGTGCCGTTGATTGTCTGGGCGAAGCCCTGCTGGTTCCAGACGGTGTTTACCTGGGCCGAGTTGTAGGTCAGGTAAGCGGGGGCGAGAGTGAATTTCATCTGGTTGCAAAACCGGAGGGTAAAAAGAAGTTGTTCTTCAAACAGATAGGCGTCCGTATTGCGGCCCGGGGGATTGAATTCCTGGTTGTCGTCAAAGAAGAACTGCCCGGTGATGAGCGTGAGCGTCCAGGGGCACTCCACGGGGGCGCGTTGGACGGAGCGGACGGTTTTGCCGTCGGGGGCGTATTGGATCGTCTCCTCTTCCCCGCCGCAGCCCAAGAGCTTGTGGAAAGCGATGGTCTCCACCACGCCGGAGGGGTTGATGTCCGGGTCCCAGAGCAAGTCGGTCGTGTAAAACGGGTTTGGCTGTTTGCCCGCGATGAGGGTGAGCCAGTCGAGGCCGCGCCAACCGGCGTAGACCCGGCTGATGTAGATGCCGTAGTTCTGAAACCCGCCATCGAAGGTCTGGTTGCCGCTGTCGGAATACTGGCTGCTTTGGAGCTGGACGCCGCCGAACCAGTCGTCCTTGAGCTGGAAGTCGGCGCTCAGGCGCAGGCGGAAGCGCCAGCGGTCGCGCTGGTCGCCGTGGCCCGGGTCCTCCCACCGCTGGTCCGCCGTGTTCCAGCGCTGCAATTGCTGGTCCACGTTGTCATACTGGAAGCGCAGGCGGGCGTCGCCGTAGAGGGAGAGCTGCGTGACGGGGCCGCTGAGCTTGAGCTTCTCGGCGCTGGAGGCTGCTTTCTCTTTGACAAGGTCGGCCCGGAGGGTTTCCGCCTCCTGGCAGGTGAGGACTTTTTTGGCGACCAGGAGGTCCAGCAGCGCGCTGCTTTCCTCCTCGGCGGGAGCGAGGGCCGCGCCCAGCCAAAGGACGAGGCCGGCGGCAAAAAGGGGAAGCTTTTTCATGTGGGGCAGGAGAGTCACCCCGCAATCGGATGCGGCCCGGCTTTTGCGCGCTAAAAACTAATGCGCTCCGTCGGCGATCTCGCAGAGATGGGCGATGGCGGTGTTGCCGGTCTTCGCGTGGTATTGGGCCACGAGGGCTTCCTTGACGGCCGCCGCCTGGTCGCGTTCCAGCAGCGTGACGGTCGCTCCGCCAAAGCCGCCGCCGGTGAGCCGCGAGCCGAGCACGCCCGGCAGCTCTCGCGCGATCTCCACCAGGGCGTCGAGTTCCGGCGCGCTGTTTTCGAAGTTGTGGCGCGAGCTTTCATGGCTGGCGAACATGAGCGCGCCGAAGCCGCATACGTCGCCGTTGCGAAGGTGTTCGATCCCCTCCAATACGCGCTCGTTTTCGCCGACGACGTGGGCGGCGCGCCGGTAGGAAAGCTCGGGGAGAGTCGCTTTGCCCGCTTCCAGTTGGGCGCTGGTGACGTCGCGCAGGGCCTTGGCCCCGAGACGCGCGGCGGCGTCAAAGCATTGCAACCGGCGCTCGTTGTATTCGCCGCCGGAAAGCCGGTGGGGGACGCCGCACTGGGTAATGAGAAGTTCCACGCCTTTGGGGAAGGGGATGGTTTCCACGGTTTCGGCGCGACAGTCCAGGAAGATGGCGTGCCCGGCTTTGCCGAAGGCGCTGGAAGCCTGGTCGAGCAGGCCGCAGTTGACGCCCACGAATTCGTTTTCGGCGCGGCGGCACATCTTGGCGATCTGGAGCCGGTCGAGGTTCAGCCCGAAGAGTTTCTGGAGGAGCATGGCGGTGGAGACTTCCAGCGCGGCGGAACTGGAGAGGCCCGCGCCCAAGGGGAGGTTGCTCTGGATTTCGGCGCTGAAGCCGCCCACGGCGATGCCGTTCTTTTGGAAAACGTCCACGACGCCCAGGAGATAGTTGGACCACTCGTGCTCCTTGCTGGGTGCGAGCGCTGTGGCGTCGGCTTCGTAGGTCAGCCCCAGTTTCGGATCGCACAGGGTAATGCGGGAGGAACCCGTCCGGTCGCCCGTGAGGGTGACACCCCGGTCAATGGCCGCGGAGAGCACCACGCCGTCGTTATAGTCTGTGTGATTGCCGAGAAGCTCGACCCGCCCTGGAGCATACGATGTTTGCATCACCGCATTTGCTATCCCGAGACGGGCGCGGAATCAATAAGGGATGCGAGGCAAGGAGAAAAAAGTGGGGATTTCACCAGGAAAGGGGCCGCACTTGGGGACCGCTGAATAATGCCAAGGGGCATCTGCGGGAGATTTTTGTCGTCAGCCGCCCCCGTTCGCAGCGTCCATATCCAAGGCCATTTTGCGCATCTTTTTGCCGTGGGCGGCGTCGCGCGCTCGGCTCCTTGCCCACGCCAAAAATCTCCTGCAAACGGTCCATCGTTCCTTATTTCAACAGGCTGTTAGGCGCTGCCGATCAGGATTCCGGCCAGGAAGACGAGCAGCCCGCCGACGACCACCTGGAAGGCGGCCGCGAGGAACGGCGTGTCCATGTAGCGCTTGCGGATGTAGCTGATGGCGAGCAGTTCCAGGATGACGACCGCCACGGCGATGGCGGTGGCGGAGTAGAAGTTGCGGATCAAGTAGGGGAGGGTGTGGCCGATACCGCCGGCCGTCGTCATGAGCCCGCAGACGACGCCCCGCAGGTAAGGTTTTCCCCGGCCGGTCATGCTGCCGTCGTCGGAAAGCGCCTCGGCAAAGCCCATGGAAATGCCCGCGCCGACGCTGGCGGCCATGCCGACGAGGAAGGCGTCCCGCGTGTTTTGCGTGGCAAAGGCGGCGGCAAAAACCGGGGCGAGCGTGGAGACGGAGCCGTCCATCAACCCGGCGAGGCCGGGCTGGATGATCTGGAGGACGAACAGCCGGCGGTTGACGTGCTCTTCCTCGGTCGCGGCATCGGGGGTGAGGTGCTCTTTCTCGATGTTCTCGGCCAGGGTCTCGTGGACGCGCTCGGCTTCGGCCAGGTCCATGAGCAGCTTGCGGGTGGAGGCGTCGGTGACGTACTGGGCGGCCCGCTCGTAAAAGAGCCGGGTCTCCATTTCCATGATCTCGGCCTGGCGGCGGACGGTCTTGATGCCGAGCGGCCGGACGAGCCACACCGGTTTCCGGCTGACGAACCCGCGCACGTCTTCTCGCCGGATGAGCGGGATATGTTCGCCAAAGCGGCGGCGGTATTCGTCGGTCAGGAAGCGGCGGTGGCCGTTTTCCTCGGCCGCCATGTCCAAAAAGATTTTCGCCGTGGCGGGGAAATCGGTTTTCAGGCCCTGGGCGAAGTCGGCGTAAATCCGTCCGTCGGTTTCTTCAAGGGAGATTGCCAGCGCGAGGATCTCCGGTTCGGTGAGTTCTTTGAAATTCTTGGCCATAAGAATGGAAGGGCGTTGCATTCCATTTTGCCCAAGAAAAAGCCGGGTGCAATCCTCAAAAAGCCCCGGTGTGATGCGGCGTTATGCGTTGCCGCTCTTGGGCGCGATCCGGTTCCACGGGACGAGCACGGGGGCGTCCTGGCAGCGGCTGCGGAAGGCGGTGACGCCGTGGGCCTCGGCCAGCAGGCCATCGGTGAGGACCGATCCCGGCGCGCCGGAGGCGACGAGCCGGCCCTGGTGGAGCGCCAGCAGGCGGTGGCAGAAGCGCGCGGCGAGCCCCAGGTCGTGCATGACGACGAGAACCCCGGTTCCCTGCCCGGCGAGGGCCTGGAGCGTTTCCATGAGTTGGAGTTGGTGGAACGGGTCGAGCCCCGCGCCCGGTTCGTCGATGAGGAGGAGCGCGGGGTCGCCCGCCAGCGCCCGGGCCAGAAAGACGCGCGCCCGTTCGCCGCCGGAGAGTTCGTGGATCCCCCGTTCCCGCAGGTGGAGCGCGTCCACGGCTTGCAGCGCCCGGGTGATGTGCTCCGCGTTGAGTTCGCTGGAGCTGCCGCGGAAGGGCAGCCGCCCGAGGGCCACGACCCGGTCGGCGGTGAGCGGCCAGTGGCATTCCGCCGCCTGGGGCAGGTAGGCCAGGGTTTGCGCGACGGTGCGGGGTGCGATTTTCCGCAACGGTTTGCCATCCAGGCACACCTCGCCGTGTTCCGGCGGCAGCAGCCCCGCCAGCGCCCGCAGGAGGGTCGATTTTCCCGAACCGTTCGCGCCGATAAGCCCCACCAGTTCGCCCGGGCAGAGGGTCAGATCCAGCGGCTCCACAATGCGCCGCCCGCCGAGGGCGATGGAAAGATGTTGGGCTTCGAGCATGGCTTAGAAAAGGCTTTTGCGGGTGCGGATGAGCAGGAAGAGGAAGACCGGCGCGCCGACGAGCGCGGTGACGACGCCCACTTTCAACTCCTGGCCGGTGGGGAGCAGCCGCACGAGCAGGTCCGCCCACAGGAGAAGGAGCGCGCCGCCCAGCGCGCTGACGGGCAGCAGCCGGGCCGGGTCTCCCTTGACCAGCGGGCGCAATAAATGGGGAATCATGAGGCCGACAAACCCGATGCAGCCGGTGACGGAGACGGCGGCCCCGACGGCGAGCGCCGCTCCGGCGATGATCTGCATCCGCACGCGCCCGGTGCGGAAGCCGAGGCTGCGCGCGGTTTGTTCTCCCAGGCTGAAGGCCCGCAGGGCGTTGCCGCAGCCCAGCAGGAGAGCGCCGCCCAGGGCGATGAGCGGCGCGGCGAGGAGCACGTGGTCAAAGCTCCGGTCGGAGAGGGAGCCGAGCAGCCAGAAGACGATTTCCATCCCGGCATACGGGTTGGGCGAGAAGTTCAGGATGAGCGAGGTGAACGCGCCGCAGATGGCGGAGACGGTGACGCCCGCGAGGATCAGGTTTTGGATGGAACCGTCGCGTCCGGCCAGCGCGCAGACCAGGAGGACGGAGGCGAAGGCTCCGAGGATGCCCCCCAGCGGCACGGCGTAGGCGAACATGGCGCTCAGGCCCGAGTAAAAGGCGAGCACCGCACCCAGCCCTGCTCCGGCGGAGACGCCGAGCAGCCCCGGTTCCACGAGCGGGTTGCGCAGCAGGCCCTGCATGGCGGCTCCGGCCAGGCCGAGGCTGCCGCCGACCAGCAGGGCCAGCAGCAGGCGCGGAAGGCGGATTTCCAGGAGGACGAGCCGCAGGAGCGGGTCGCCCTGGCCGCAAGCGGCCTCCCAGAGGGCGCGCAACGGGATGGAGGTGCTGCCGATGCTGAGGGAGAAAAGGGCGGAAAGGGCCAACGCGGCGGTCAAGGCCACCAGCGGGCTCAGCGGGGCGCGGTTTGGGTTCATCGGGAAAGGGAATTTTGCAACATCTCGGCGAACTCCAGGTTGCTCGGGTCGGGCGAGGCGACGTGCCGGAAGGAGACGGAGAGGATCCGGCATCCCGCGCCCAGGCGGCGGAAGAGCGGTTGGGTGGCGTTGACCTGGGTTTGCGTCGGGCTGGTTTCGCGGTAGCGGGTGAGGATGAGGAGTTGGGGGTGGGTCATGATCACGGCTTCGAGCGGAGCCGACGCTCCCACGCCCGCGCTGAACCGCGCGCCGAGGTTGCGAAACCCGGCCGCCTCCAGCAGCGCGTTGGCGAAGGTGTGCCCGCCGGGGGTGAAGCCGTCCTGGAAGTAAAAGAGCGCCGTGGGCCGTTGGGCGGGCGGGGGGCGGCGGGCTTCCAGCCGTTCCAGCCGGGCGTCCATGGAGCGGATGAGCGTTTCCGCCCGCTCCGGTTCGCCAAAGGCGCATCCCGCCTGGCGGATCTGGGCGCGGAGTTCGTCAAAATCGTTGGGGATGCCGAGTTCCAGCACGCGGACGCCGATCTGCCGGAGCGCCGCGGCGGTGAATTGCGTGGCGTGGGCGGTGATGAGGACGAGATCCGGCTTGAGCCGCGCGAGCGCCTCGGCGCTGCTCTGCGTGGTGGGGATGCCCTGGGCCAGGTTGGCGTGGGCGGAAATATCGGGGTCGGCGGCAAATTGGCTTAATGCCGCGATTCGCTCCCGGGGAAGAAGTTGGAGCGCGAGCTGGTCCCCCTGCACGCAGATGGAGACGATGCGGTGCGGCTTGGGCGCCGGCTGGGGCGGTTCGCCGCCCCCCGCCGGAACGGGGGGCAGCGTGATCAGCCCAAGCGCCGCCAGGGCACAGCCCAGCCTGCGGATACGGGCGCGGCTGGGTTGCTTCCTGGCTTCGAGGTTCATCAGGCGTTAGAACGTCACTTCGACGCCGCCGTAGTAAGCGCGGCCGAGGGCGGGATAGCCGAGCACCGGTTGATAATCTTCATTGGTGACGTTTTCCACGCGGGCGGTGAACGCGACGCGCTCGTTCAAGGCATACCGGCCATAGACGCGGGCGGTCATATAGTCTTTCAGATTCACGATTTTCCCAGCGTAGGTCATTTGCCCGTCGAGCACAACCGGTTTGGAGTAGCCCCAGTCTACGTCCTGACGTTGCGCGGCCAGGGAGGCTCCGACGCCGAGCGTCAGTTTGCCCACCGGCAGGTCGAAGGTGTAGTTGGTTTCGGCGCTGAAGAGATGCCGCGGGATGCGCAATGCCCGCTGCATGCCGCTGAGCTGAATCTCGTCCACATTGTTCCAGCAATATTTGGACTGCTCGCTTTCCGTCCAGGTGTAGGAAAGGCGAGCCTGCCAGTGGTCGTTGATTTTTGCCGTGGCCGCTGTTTCGATGCCGTGGCTGTTGGCTTCGTCGGAGTTGATGTAGTAGCCCTGTTTGGGAGACGTCTGCGAGAGATACGTGATCAGGTTGTTGATGTGACTCTGGAAGAACGTCGCGCCCAGCGAGATCCTGTCGCCCAGGAAGTATTGATCGACGCCCGCGTCCCAGCTCTGGGAGCGCTCCGGCTCCAGGTTGTTTCCATTCGCAAACGAGGTGGTGCTCAATTGATACACCGTCGGTTCCTTGAAGCCCGTGCCGAGACTGGCGTGGAACTTGGTGTGGGTCGGCTCCACCAGGTAGGCGGCGCCCACGCGGTAGGTCAGCACATCGGCGTTGAGATTGTAAGGCGTCTTGAGAAGCTGGGTGGAGTACGGGTTGGTGCTGAGTTTGCTGCCGTCGCCATCCAGCTGGTCGTGATCATACCGGAGGCTCCCCGTCAGGGTGAGATGGTCGATGACCTCCCACTGGTCTTCGGCATAGACTCCAAGATCCGTGGCCGAGCCGTAGGCGATATTGTGGATGTTGGAATCATAAGCATAGGGATTGCTCATGGTGTAATCCGAGTTGTACTCGTAGTGCCCCGTCTGGTAGAGGAGGGAAGCGCCCGCGACCAGCCGGTTGCGGTCGGTCAACTCCAGCGTGTTTTTCCAGTCGGCGCTCCAGTTGGCCGACTCCATTACGTTGTGTTCCGACGTGTTGCTGTAATCCGGCGAGGGGGGGAGGAAGGACCCGATGTAGGGATTTGTCCATGTCCAGTCGACCGGGTTCCAGTTGATGGGCGTGTAGGTTCCCAGGTAGCTGGCCGGGTTGTAGGGGTTGTTGAGCACGTAACGTTCCTGGTAGGTCCCCAGCGTGAGCTTGGTCGTCCAGATGTCCGAGACTTTTAATTGAGCATACGTGGAGACGGTCGTGGCTTCCTGGTCGCAGCGTTCGTTGGGATCGTTGAATCCCCAGTCAATGGGGCGGTTGCTTCCCGGCTCGTGGTAGATGCCTTCCTGTGTGCGGACGGCGAGGCCTACCGTGAGTTGGTCCGAAACGGTGTAATCGAGCCGCAGCGAGCCGCTGTTGACTCCCAGATCATTGTTGAGGCGGTCATTGTTCGTGTCTTCGCGGGCGTAATGGAAAGAGTAGTCGAGCGGCCCGAGGGAGCCGCTGCTCAAGAGGCCTTCGCGGAAGGTGTCGAAGCTGCCGCCTTCAAAAAAGAGGGTCGCGGTGGGGGTGCCCGATCCGCGCTTGGTTTCCAACGCCACTACGCCTCCCATGGCTTCGGGGCCGAAGAGCGAGCTGTGCGGCCCGCGCACGATCTCCACGTCCGCAAGGTTGAGGTTGGAGGCGAAGCTCAGCAAGGGCGAACCGCCGTTGCCAAACATCACCGAGTCGGCTTTCACGCCGTCCACAAGGGTGAGGGTATCCACCGACCGGTTGCCCCGGATGGAAATGTTGGTGAGGCCGCCCTCGGCTCCTTGCTCGCGGGCGACGACGCCGGGCGAGAGGTTCACGGCTCGCTTGACGTCTGGAATCTGGTCGCGCTTGATTTCGTTGGCATCCAGCTTGGTGTAGGAGCTGGTGATATATTCAGCGGTTTCATCGGAGCGCGTGGCCGTGACGACGACTTCCTGGAGAAGCGTCGGGTTGGCGGCGTTCGTGCCGGAGGTGGCGGGCGTGGGTGAGGGGGCGGCCTGCTGGGCGCGAACGCCCGGGGCGGCCAGGCAGAAGGCGGCGGTGGTGAGGAGCGCCGGGAAGATGCGGGTTTGCAGGGGCTTTCGGAACAAGCCGGAAGCGGTGGAATGTGAGGTCATTGATTTGGATGGATGGTTGTTTTTTGCGGTTGCCGACCGCCTGCGTGTTGAGCGAGGGAGGCTTTCTCGGGAACGTGGAGGCATAAAAAAACCTCCGCAGCCCCGAAGAGGGTGCGGAGGCGAACTTGCATTTCTCAAAAAGAGAGATGCTTGGAGATGCTTCCATCCCTCATCCTGCCTTCGGCGAGGCAGAACGCCGCGTTCCATTGGTGAAACACGGCATGATGAGCGTCGAAAAAGCAGGTCTTCTGGCTCCGAGATCGTCCGGCTCGCTCCGCCTTTCCATTTCTTTTGCAAGAAACAGTGGCTGCGCCTTGTCAAGGCGCGTTAGGAAGCTTTTGTCACTCGTTACAGCGGCGCTACCGCACGGGATTCGCACCCGTTTCCCTATTCTCCACAGGCCTTGCGGCCGAGGGCACTTTTCGCGTTAATCAACTGATGATTGAGCGCCATGGACCGATGGTTGGAAGGCCCATGGCTGTCAAAGAACCGCGCGCATTGTTCCCGGAACTATTTGCCGGTGTCAATCCCCTTATTCCGGGGATGCGTTGGACGAGCCCCCGCATTTTGGAAATTCTTTTCGGGAAATGCTCCACAGATTCCGGGGATTGTGGAAAGAAAGGCGGATGCAAAAGACCACAGGACCATCGGAAGCCCCCTCCTTTGGCTGCCCGCGCTGGGAGCGGGCCCCGGGGGACTGGGCGGCGATTGACGCCGCGTTTGCCGGGATCCCCGGGCTGCCTTTGCGCCAGGCTTGGCGGGAGAGCGCGGAGCCCCGGTTCCGCAGTGCGGTGGCGAGGATGGCCCATACGGCGGAGGCGTTGCTGGTGGAGGTGGAGTTGGAAGACGTGGATGTTTTCAACCCGGTTTCGGTGTTCAATGAACCGGCTTTTATGCAGGGCGACGTGGTCGAGGTTTTTCTCCTCCCGGCGGGAATCGACCGCTACATCGAGATCCACGCCACGCCCACCGGCGGCGTGTTCCAACTCCGCTGTACCGTGGGATGGAGGGCGCGGTGCATTCCGGGAGCGCCGCTTGATTTCCGGGACCGCCTGGTTGCTTCGCCGGTGGCGAAGGTGCTGACGCGCCGGACCCCGGGCGGGTGGTCCGCGTTCCTGGAGATCCCGTTCGCCCTGGCGGAAGCCTTTCCCGAACCCCGCGCGGCGTGGCGCGCCGCCGTCTGCCGCTACGACTACACCCGGGGCGAGGAAAAGCCGGTGCTCTCCTCCACGGCTGCTTTTCCCAAGGTGGATTTCCATCTGCCGGATTGCTGGAATCGGCTCGTCTTTTGACGGTTGCTCTATTTTTCTGTAGCCGCGCATCGGCCCGCGGCGCTCGCAAATCATCGGCTACATCTCAACTTAAAACGCTAACAGCCTGTGGAAAAATGGCCTTTGTTCATTTTTCCACAGGCTGTTAAGCGCCGTCTTTCCCGGCGGCGGCGGAGAGGGCGTCAAGGAAGACGCGCAGAGGGCAGGCGGTCCGGCCGCGATGCCAGACGACCAGGAAGTCCCAGCGCGCCTGCGGGTCCGCTACCGGAACCATGGCGATGCCGGCGGCGGGGAAGTCGTGCATGTACGCGGGCACGAGCGTGACGGCCCGTTCGCTGAGGATGAGCGAGAGCAGGTGGCTGACGCTCTCGGCCTCCTGCACGAACTGGGGACGAAACCCGGCGGCCGCGCGGCAAAGTTGCGCAATCCAGCGGTTGCGGCCCGGCATGTCGGCTTCCGGGGAGCTGATAAAGGGCTCGCCGCGCAGCGCCTTGAGGAAAATTCGCGGCCGCGCGGCCAGCGGATGCCCCGCGGGAAGGACGGCGAGGACGGGCAGATTCGCCAACTTTTTGGTGTAAAATTCGCGTCCCAGGATGTCCCCTTCCTGGCCGATCACCGCGACGTCGATCTCCCCGCGCCGCAGCGCGGCGATCTGCTCGCCGGGCGAGAGATCCAGCAAGGTCACTTTGACCTCCGGGTGCGCGCGGCGGACCTCGGCCAGCGCCGGGTTTAAATAGACCTGCGCCATGGAGATGAGGTAGCCGATCCGCAATTGGTCGCTCTGGCCCCGCGCCAGCGTGCGGACGCGCCCGAGGGCCGCTTCGTACTGTGCCAGGATGGGTTCCATGGCGATGGCCAGCGCGTAGCCTGCGTCCGTGGGGCGAGCCCCCGAGGATGTTCTCTCCAGGAGCCGCCCGCCAAGCTCCTGTTCCAGCGCCTGCATCTGCCGCGTAAGCGCCGGTTGCGATATCCTCAACCGGGCGGCGGCGCGGTTGAGGCTGCCGTCCTCCACCACGGCCAAAAAGGAGCGGAGCAAGCCAAACATGAGCCGATGTTATGCAAAAACAGCATAACTGCAATAACGAATGGACATTAGGCATTCCACCCGCGCGGGATTACGCTCTGTTTCGTTCCCAATGGGACATTCAACCCAAAAAAACCATCCATGAAAACATTGCTTCCTCTCTTCAAAACCGACGCCGCCATCTCCACGCTGATCCTACGCCTGACGTTGGGCGTGGTTTTCCTGCCGCACGGCGCGCAGAAAGTCCTCGGTTGGTTTGGCGGCTACGGTTATTCCGCCACCATGGCCTTCTTTACCGGGCAGATGCACATTCCGGCGCTCTTTGCCTTCCTGGCGATTGCCGCCGAGTTTGCCGGAGCCATCGGTCTCATTCTCGGGCTGTTCACCCGCGTTGCCGCTCTCGGCATCGCCGCCAATATGGCGGTTGCGATAGCGATGGTCCACTCCGCCAACGGGTTCTTCATGAACTGGTCCGGCGCGCAAAAAGGGGAGGGCTTTGAGTATCACCTGCTCGCCATCGGCATCGCCGTGGCGCTCATGATCCGGGGCGGCGGCAAATGGTCCGCCGATGCGGCCATCGCCAAAAAATGGGCCGTCTGATGCTGCTGCGCTGCCACGACTACCCCTTCCTCGTCCGGCGCTGGCGCAAAGTGGCCCGCGCCGCCCGGTTGGAAATGACCGCTTTCGCCGAGGCCGACGGGTATACCGTCTGGAGGCTCGCCCCTCGGGAAAGCGGAGGGCCGGGCGAGGGGGGCATTTACTTGTCGGCGGGGATTCACGGCGACGAACCGGCCGGCACCGAAGCGCTCATTGGTTGGGCTGAGGCGAACCTCGATTGCCTGCGCCGCCAGCCGTGCCTCCTTTTCCCGTGCCTCAATCCATGGGGTCTCGCCCACAACTCGCGCACCGACGCCGAAGGGCGGGACCTCAACCGGACGTTTCAACACGACGGCGTCCCGCACATCCGGGCGTTGAAGGCCTTTCTGAAATCCCGCCGGTTCCGGCTCGCCCTCACGCTGCACGAAGACTACGACGGCCGTGGGCTCTACCTGTACGAACTGGAGCGCCGGACCCCTTTTTGGGGTGAAGACCTCGTGGACATCGCCCGGCCGCTGATCCCCATCGAGGGCCGCGCCACCATTGATGGGCGGCGCACTTCCCGCGCGGGCCTGGTGCGGCGCAAGATCGACTTGCGGCGCTTCCCCGCGCTCCCCGAAGCCGTCTACCTGCACCTGCACCACGCCGAGCGCACCTTTACCTTTGAGACCCCCAGCGAATTGGCCCTGGACCAGCGCGTGCGCGTTCAAATCGCCCTCATCGGCGAATGCATCCGACGGCTGGAGAACGAGGCCCCCCGCGCCGGAAACCGTCCCGGGTGCCGCTTAACAGGCTGTTAACGCGACGCGGGATAGCTGCCCGCCAGCGTATATTCCGCCAGGACGTGCCCTTTCATCGCCTTGAAAAGTTCATTGGCGAAGAAGCCGTCCTTGAGATCCAGTTTGGCGTCGAGCGCATACACGTGCATCTCGTAGACATGCGCCTTGTCGGGCGGGGCCATCCCGCCATAGCGCGAGGCTTCGGCGTCGGACAGCTTCGCGTCGCCCAGCAGCCGCGAGGCCCAACTGTTGACGCCCTGCACAAACCGCCCCTTCGGGTTGGCGCTCGCGTTTTCCTCCAGCCGGGGCTCTGTCAAATTGGCGGCCACCCAGTGAATCCACGAAAACCGCGCCACGGGGATCGCGTCCCTGTCTTCGAGGAAAATGGCGAACGATTGCGTCCCGCGCGGGGCATTGTGAATCTCGATGGGCAAGGAATAATCGGGCATCCCTTTCAGGAAATGCGATCCGTGTTTGCCGTATTTCAGAGCGATGATTCCATTCACGATGCCCGTGCTGGTCACCGTCATTCCATTGGAAGTTGGAGAAGCTGCCATGCCCGACACCATGACAAAAAGGAAAACCGCCGGCAGCAAAAAAAGGAAGCGCTTGGCCATCATCATGGTTTCGCTGAAAGGGGGCATTCCAGAAGCCCACAACCCAGCTTGAAAGCTACAGATGCCAGCTGCGGGGGAAATGTAAAGATCACGATGCATTTTGTAGAACCATTTCGGCATTATCCCGTGCGCAGGCGCGCCTCTTATTAAGACAGCGCTTGATTTGCGCACCGCGAACCTTTAGGAGTGCAAAGTCTAAAGCGCCCGTAGCTCAGCCGGATAGAGCAACGGATTTCTAATCCGTGGGTCGCGTGTTCGAGTCACGCCGGGCGCGCTTCTAAAAGTAGCTCGCTTTCAGAGGGTTAGCCGCACCGCCGGAGAAGGACTTTAAATTTTATTATCAGCCCTTTTCATTCGTTTTTGGCGTCCAATGACAGCGAAGCATTTCCCTTCACTGTCAGAAAACTGACAACGAAGCCTAAAAAGATTGGTCAAATAATTATGAGAAAGTCTCCATCCAACAAGAAAATCGTCCGTATCTTCAATGAGTCGGATGTTCGGGGAAACCCACGTGCTCGGCGTCGGTTGGATCGCCCGCAGGCGGCTGGAGTTTCTTTGAGCGAACACGACGCCACCAGGTCAGATTGCGAAGTCGGCGTATTCCGGTTTCACGAGTTCCGTGGGGGGAAAGAGCATTCCGGCTCCCGCCGTGGCGTTGGTGCCTTGTTCGATGAGGATGAATGCCCCGGTGAGGCGATTGGTGGCGTAGCCGTCGAAGTGAAGCGGTTTGGAAGTCCTGAGCCGGATTTCGCCGATGTCATTGAGGGCGAGTTCGGAGGGGGTGGACTCCGGTTCGAGATCAGTGAAGTTGAGCCGGTGTTCGATGGATGTGACGATGGCTTGCACGGTTTGCGTGGTGTGTTTGAGCAAGTATTTGCGGCCGCGTTGGAGTGGGCGCGGGTGCATCCAGCAGATATTCGCCTGAAGTTCCGTGCTGGAACCCGGGGGGGTGTTAAGCCCGGCGATCAGGTCGCCCCGGCTGATGTCGATGTCGTCTTCCAAGACGAGCGTGACGGACTGCGGGCTGAAGGCTTCAGTCGCCGGCCCTTCGGCGGTATGGATTTCCTTCACGGTGGTGCATAGGCGGCTCGGCAGCACGATGACTTTCTTGCCCACGCGGACGATACCCCCGGCGATCTGGCCGCTGAAGCCTCGGAAGTCATGCAAGTGTGGGTCGGTGGGACTGGCTGGGCGGTTGACCCATTGGACTGGAAGGCGGAAGCCGTCCAAGGTTCGGTCGCTGCCGATATGGATGGTTTCGAGGTGGGCAAGCAAGGTCGGACCGCCATACCACGGCATGCTGGCAGAGGGCGTCACGACGTTGTCTCCGCCGAGCGCGCTGATGGGGATGAATTTGACATCCTTCATGTCCAGGCGCGGCAGAAACTCTTCAAACTGGTCGCGGATTTCCAGGAAGCGCTCTTTGCTCCAGTCCACAAGGTCCATTTTGTTAACGGCTACGACGAGGTGCGGGATGCGCAGGAGCGAGGCGATGCTGGTATGCCGCCGACTCTGTTCAATGACTCCCAAGCGCGCATCCACCAGCACGATGGAAAGGTTGGACGTGGAGGCTCCCGTGACCATGTTGCGCGTGTATTGGATATGACCGGGTGTGTCCGCGATGATGAATTTGCGGCGCGGCGTGGCAAAGTAACGGTAGGCCACGTCGATGGTGATGCCCTGTTCGCGCTCGGCGCGCAGGCCGTCGGTGAGATTGGCCAGGTTAATCTGCCCGCCGCCGGTGATGTCGGCGGAGCGTTCCAGAGCTTCGATCTGGTCTTCCATGAGCGACTTGGAGTCGAAGAGGAGCCGTCCGATGAGCGTGGATTTGCCGTCATCAACGCTGCCGCACGTGTTCAGGCGCAGGAGATCGACGGGATGAGGTGTGGAATGTGGCATGCTTGAAAGCCTTTTTAAATTAGAAATACCCGGCTTTTTTGCGGTCCTCCATGGCGGCTTCGGAGGACTTGTCGTCGGCTCGCGATCCCCGTTCGGTGACGCGGGCGGCGGCGATTTCAGCGAGAATATCGTCCACGGTGGCGGCGGGCGATTCGACGCAGCCGGTGCTGATGATGTCGCCAATGGTGCGCACCCGGACGATGAGTTCAGCAATTTCTTCGCCGCGCTTGGGCGGCACCAGTTCGTTGACGGGAAGCCACTGGCCGTGGCGGCGCACGCAGCAGCGTGGGTGACTGAAGTAGATGCTGGGCACTTCAAGGCGCTCTTTGCGGATGTATTCCCACACGTCCATCTCCGTCCAGTTGCTCAGCGGAAACGCGCGCATGCTTTCGCCCGGATTGACGCGGGTGTTGTAGAGGTTCCAGATTTCCGGGCGCTGGTTCTTGGGATCCCACTGGCCGAAGCCGTCGCGGAAGCTGAAGAAACGCTCCTTGGCGCGGGCTTTCTCCTCGTCGCGCCGCGCGCCGCCGATGCAGCAGTCGAACTGGAATTCGTCGATGGCGGCAAGCAGCGTGGGGATTTGAAGGCGATTGCGGCTTACCTCGCCCGGTGCGGGCACGGCGATCCCCTGTGTGATGGCGTCTTCCACGGTGCGGATGATCAATTTCGCGCCGAGTTCTTTTGCGCGGCGATCCCGGAATTCATTCAACTCGGGGAAGTGGTGCCCCGTGTCGATGTTTAGGAACGGCATCGGGATGGCGGACGGGCGGAAGGCTTTCTCCGCAAGCCGAAGCAAACAAATGGAGTCTTTGCCCCCGGAGAAGAGCAATGCGGGCCGTTCGAATTCCGCCGCCACCTCACGCAGGACGTGGATGGCTTCGGCTTCGAGGAATTGGAGGTGGTCGATGTGGTAGCTGCGCATCACGAATGTCTTCCCAATTCAGCCCTGCACGGCGCTGCCGCCCCATGCCGCGTGCAGTCCGCACTCGCGTTTTTCGTCGGCCTTGGCGGGATCGAAGTAGTCCCACTCGTTGGGCAGATTGTGTTGCGCGAGATAGGATTCGAGTTCGGCGTCGGTGTGATAAAAGAAGGGGCTGACTTTGAGCGTGTGGAAGTTCTGGTCGAGCGATACGATGTCGAGCCCGGCCCGGTTTGGGTTTTGCACTTTGCGCAGGGCGGTGATCCAGACCGTGGGGGCCAGTTCCCGCATCCCCCGCTGAAACGGTTCGAGCTTTATCAATGTGCTAAATCGCTTCAAGCTCTCCTCGTCATCAAGGTCGGGAAGCGCCCCGTTGATCGCCTTGTAATGGGCGGCGGTGATCCGGGGAAGGCATGCGTGGATATTTAGCTTGAGCAGCGCGCGGAGTTGCTCCGCATGGCGATAGGTGGCGGGACGGTTGAACCCGTGGTCCACCCAGAGCACGGGAATTTCCGGTTGCGCCTGGGTGGCGAGGTGCAGAATGGCCGCCTCGTAGGGCCGGAAGTTGGTGGAGACGATGGCGCGTCCGCCAGCCTGGGCAATGGCCCAGCGGGTGATTGCGAGCGGAGACTTGGAGCGCAGCTCGGCGTTCCATTGGGAGATTTGATCCGGTGTCATCTCAAGATTGTGCGGGTTGTTCGTTCCACAGGACGCGCGCGACCCAGTCGCCGAAGTGTTCGCCATCCAGCCGCTCCTGCGCATAGCGCGCAAAGAGCGGGCGCAGTTCGCCGAGGATATCCTCGTCTTTGACAACCTCTTTCCAGACGCGGGCCAGGCGCGTGGCGGCTTCGTTGCCGCCCAGGTAGAGCTGGTATTTTCCCGGAGCTTTCCCCACGAGGCCGATCTCCGCCACGTAGGGGCGCGAACAACCGTTGGGGCAGCCGGTGATGCGCACGATAATCGGCTGGTCCGCCAGGCCGACTTCGCCGAGCGCCGACTCGATCCGCCCAAGCAATCCAGGAAAGGCGCGTTCGCTCTCTGCCAGCGCCAGGCCGCAGGTAGGCAGGGCGACGCATGCCGTGGAGGCGCGGCGAACGGCAGGGATTTGTTCTGGCCGCGGAACGCCATGTTCGTCCAAGATTTTGGTAATGGCGTCTATGTCTGCGGGCTGGATATTCGCCAGGATGAGGTTGTTGCCGGGCGTAAAGCGGACTTCCGGCTGGAACCGTTCCACGATGGTTTGTAGTGCTGTCTTGGTCCGGTGCCGATCGGTATCCTGAATGCGTCCGGTTTCGATGAACAGGCCGAGGAAGCGCTTGCCGTCGGGTTGCGTGTGCCAGCCGAAGGGGTCTCCCTGGCGGGTGAACACGAAGGGTTGGGCCGGATGAATGCGAATGCCTGCGCGCCGCTCCAGTTCGGCGCGGAACCAGTCGGCGCCACGTTCGGCAATAACATATTTGAGCCGGGCGTGCTTGCGGTTGGAGCGGTCGCCGAAATCACGATGGATGGTGACCGCCGCGAGGATCGTCTGCTCCAATTGCTCCGGCGTAATGAAGCCGATCACATCGCCCAGACGCGCAAAGGTCGCTTCATTCCCGTGGCTGCGCCCCATGCCGCCGCCCGCGGCGAGGTTGTAGCCGGCGACCTTTCCCTCCTCCACGATGGCAATCAGACCCACGTCGTTGGTGAATACGTCGGTGTCGTTCACCGGCGGAATGGCGAAGCCAATCTTGAATTTACGCGGCAGGTAGGTCTTGCCGTAAAGCGGGTCGATGAAGCCGTCGTTCAGATTGAGTTCCTTGCCGTCGAGCCAGATGCCGTGGTAGGCGGGGGTGATTGGCGAAAAGAACTCGGAGAGTTTGCGTGCCTGGAGTTGCAGCTCCGCGCCCACCGCCTCACCGGGGGAAGGCGGCACGGTGATGTTGCGCACCACATCGCCGCAGGTGGCCAGCGTCGTGAGCAGGCTCCCGTTGATTTCGCGGATGACCGTCGCCAGGCTGGATTTGAGGACGCCATGAAATTGAAGGGTCTGGCGGGAGGTGATGCGCAGGGTGTGGTTCGCGTATTGGTCCGAGAGTCGGTCGAGTGCCAGGTATTGCCAAGGCGTGATCACTCCGCCCGGCACCCGGACGCGGATCATCATGATGTATTTCTTGCCTGTCTTGCGGAGGTCCCGGTCGTCCTCTTGGTAGATGCCGTGGAATTTCAGAAACTGGTTGTCGTCATCGGAAAAGCGGTCCGATTGCGTGTCAGCCAACGCCTGAGTGATGGTGCCGTCCAATGTGGGGTGGGCGAGCTTGAGCAATTCGTTGGCGGAAGGCGGGGCGGAGGAGAGAGGTGACGTCATGTGGTAGTGGGACGATGCGGACGGAATGAGGTGGTGGAAAAGCTGAGAATAAGGAGATACTACTCCATGTCAATCGGGATTATGATATTTTTTGAGAAACTTGTTGCAAAAAGGGCGCGGCCCGATAAATAACAAACACCACAAACCCGATAGAGATTATGTTTTCTTTTTCGGGGCATCCCAAAACCAATCTGAAATTTCGACTATGGAAAAACTACGTTTTCTCACCGCGCCCTTACGAAATATCGTTCTTGCCGCCGCGCTTTTTGCGCTGGGCAGCGCCGCCAGCGCGACGGAACTCCTCAACGTTTCGTATGACCCGACGCGCGAATTTTACACGGAATACAACGCGGCTTTTGCCAAGTCTTGGAAGTCCAAGACGGGGCAGGATATCGAGGCGAAGCAGTCCCACGGCGGCTCGGGCAAGCAGGCGCGCGCCGTCATCGACGGCCTGGAGGCGGACGTGGTGACGCTCGCGCTGGCTTACGACATCGACGTCATGGCGCAAAAGGGCCTTCTCCCGGCGGATTGGCAGGCAAAGTTCCCCAACAACAGCGCCCCGTACACCTCGACCATTGTCTTCCTTGTGCGCAAGGGAAACCCCAAGGCGATCAAGGATTGGAACGACCTCGTGAAACCCGGCATCTCAGTCATTACGCCCAATCCGAAGACCTCGGGCGGGGCGCGCTGGAATTACCTGGCCGCATGGGCCTATGCCGAACGGGCGTTGGGCAAAGACGAGGCGAAGGTAAAAGATTTCATCGGCAGGCTCTACAAAAACGTGCCGGTGCTGGACTCCGGCGCGCGCGGTTCCACGACGACTTTCGTGCAGCGGGGCATCGGCGATGTGCTCATCGCCTGGGAAAACGAAGCCTACCTGGCGCTCAAGGAATTTGGTGCCGACAAGTTTGAGATCGTGACGCCCTCACTGAGCATTCTCGCTGAGCCGCCCGTTGCGGTGGTCGATACCGTCACGGCCCGTCATGGGACAACGGAACTGGCCAAAGCGTATCTGACGTACCTTTACTCGGAGGAAGGGCAGAACATCGCCGGGAAGAACTTCTATCGCCCACGCGATCCCAAAGTCGCGGCGAAATACGCCAGCCAATTCGGCAAAGTCACGCTGGTGACGATTGACGACGTCTTCGGCGGCTGGAAGAAAGCCCAACCGGCGCATTTCGTGGATGGCGGAGTCTTTGATCAGATCTACACGCCCTCCGCCAAATAGGCGAGCAGCCAGCCGCATGAGACGCATCCTCCCCGGTTTTCCACTTACCCTCGGATTTTCGGTGGTCTATCTGACGCTGATCGTCCTGATCCCCTTTGCCGCGCTTGCCGCCAAGGCGTTCAGCGGCTCATGGCAGCATCTCTGGGAGGTCGTGACTTCGCCCCGCATGGTCGCTTCTTACAAGTTGAGCTTTGGGGTGTCGCTGGCGGCCTCGCTGATGAACGGTTTCTTTGGATTCATCACCGCTTGGGTGTTGACGCGCTACCGATTTCCGGGCCGTCGCGTAATGGACGGGCTGATCGATTTGCCCTTCGCGCTACCCACCGCCGTAGCGGGGATTGCATTGACGGCCCTTTATGCTCCCAACGGTTGGGCGGGGGCGCTTCTGGCGAAGATCGGCGTCGCCGCCGCGTTCAATCGACTGGGAATCCTGATCGCACTAGTGTTCATCGGATTTCCCTTCGTGGTGCGGACGCTGCAACCGGTGCTGGTTTCGCTGTCGGAAGAGGTGGAGGAAGCGGCAGCGATGCTCGGGGCCACCCGCTTTCAGACATTCCGGCGCGTCATCTTTCCCGCAGCGCTTCCGGCATTGTTCACCGGCATCACGCTCTCCTTCGGGCGCGCTGTGGGGGAGTACGGCTCGATTGTGTTCATCTCCGGCAACATCCCGTTCAAAACAGAGATCACGCCGCTGCTCATCGTGGCCAAGCTCGAACAGTATGACTACCAGGGCGCGGCGGGGATCGGGCTCGTGATGCTCCTGGCTTCGTTCGGCATTTTGGCGGTGGTCAACGCCCTACAATGGTGGAACACCCGGCGGATCAACCCAAGCCACTGACCTTCTTATGGCAGGCGCAATCCAAGATTTAACCACAGCGCGGCACGCAACGCCCCCCCGGCGCGCAACTGAAGAAGGGCCTCTGATCCGCTGGACGCTCATCGTCCTCAGCGTCGGTTTCTTTGCCGCGTTTTTGCTGCTTCCGCTGGTGGCGGTGTTTGCAGAAGGGTTCCGGCGCGGGGCGGGGCTCTATTTCAAGACGTTCGCAGATCCCGTGACGCTGGATGCGATCAAGCTAACCTTGGTCACGGCGGCCATTGCCGTTCCCTCCAACACCATCTTCGGGGTGGCGGCGGCGTGGGCGATCACGCGGTTTGAGTTTCGCGGAAAACAGTTCTTCTCGACGCTCATTGAGCTGCCGCTCTGGGTCTCCCCCGTTATTGGCGGGTTGGTCTACGTACTGCTCTTCGGCTCGCAAGGGGTGCTGGGACCGTGGCTGCAAGCGCACCATTGGAAAATCATTTACGCGACGCCCGGGATCGTCATTGCCACGGTTTTTGTCACGTTTCCATTCGTCGCGCGAGGGTTGATTCCCTTGATGGAGGCGCAGGGGGTTGCCGAAGAAGAGGCGGCGCTTACGTTGGGCGCGCGCGGCTGGCAGGTGTTTCTTCGTGTCACCTTGCCCAAGATCAAGTGGGGGTTGCTCTACGGCGTCATCCTGGCCAATGCCCGCGCCATGGGCGAGTTTGGCGCGGTCTCGGTGGTGTCTGGTCATATAAGGGGGCTCACCAACACCGTGCCGCTTCAGATCGAGATTCTCTACAACGAATACTCATTTGCGGCAGCCTTCGCACTGGCCTCCCTGCTTTCGCTGCTGGCCTTGGTGACGCTGGGCGTCAAGACCTACGTCGAATGGCGCGCCCGCCAGCAACTCGAACAATCGCAGCGTTAAGATTCAAGACATCCAAATTATGAGTATTCGCGTTGAAGGCTTGAGCAAGAAATTCGCAGGCCATGTTGCTGTGGAGAGAGCCTCTATCGAGGTCGGGACCGGCAAACTCGTCGCCCTGCTGGGGCCGAGTGGTTCCGGCAAAACGACGCTCTTGCGCCTGATAGCAGGCTTGGAGTTCCCTGATGCAGGGCGGGTCTTCTTCCACGGTGAGGAGGTGACGGAGAAAAGCGCCTACGAGCGCCGGGCGGGGTTCGTGTTCCAACACTACGCTCTCTTCCAGCATCTGAGCGTGTTTGATAATGTCGCGTTCGGTCTGGAGGTGCGGCCTTGCGCGACGCGCCCTCCCAAAGCCGAAATCCGCGAGCGGGTCCACTGCCTTCTAAAGCTGGTGCAACTCGAAGCGTTCGCAAAACGCTTTCCCTCGCAGCTTTCCGGCGGCCAGCGCCAGCGCGTTGCTCTCGCCCGCGCGCTGGCTATCGAGCCGCGCGTGCTTCTCCTGGATGAGCCCTTCGGTGCGCTGGACGCCAAGGTCCGCAAAGAGCTTCGTGCGTGGATACGCCGCTTCCACGACGAGACCCACAACACGAGCCTCTTTGTCACCCACGACCAGGAGGAAGCGTTCGAGGTGGCCGACGAAGTGGTGATCCTCAACCACGGCCACATCCAGCAAATCGGCGCGCCGGGACTCATCCAGCGCGAGCCCGCCAACGCCTTTGTGCAGGATTTTCTGGGGCTGGATTTCCAGATTTGAAAAAATGCACAAACAGTCGGGGGGCTTGACCGCTTCGTGGTGCATCTACCGTTGGTGAAGCGCCGTTCCACTGCGGCGAATCTGCCAGCATCGAGAGAAGGACAGGGTTTCCTTGATGCGTGTGCGGGTTGATTGATGCCGAAGAAAGCATAGTGTAACGGTGAGGAGGGGGAAGATTCCTGGATGCAAAGCGAGAAGATCTTGAGCCAGCCCGAAACGACTCTGCCTGGGTTGCAGGAGGGGAGAGGCGTGGAGCGCCATGGGCAACAGGCCACTGCCCGCGAACACCCGGACACACAGGGGAAAGCTGCGGCAGCCCCTCTCAACGTGCTGATTGTGGAAGACCGGGCCAGCGATGCCCAGTTGATGGTGCATGAGTTGAAAAAGGCTGGGTTTGATCCGCAGTGGAAGCTGGCGGAGAACGAAGCGGAATATCTTGCGCAGCTCAATCCCAGCCTGGATTTGATTCTGTCGGATTTCCACATGCCCGTATTCAACGCTTGGGAGGCTTTGCGCCTGTTAAGCGAGCAACGCCTGGATGTGCCGTTTATTGTGGTCACGGGGAGCGTCGGCGAGGAAGTGGCCATGAAGCTGGTGCGCGCAGGGGCGGCGGACTATCTCTTGAAGGATCGCCTTGCTCGGCTGGGCGAGGCGGTGAAACAGGCCATCACGTTAAGGAATTACCGTCGCCAGAAGACCGCGGCGGACGAAGCCATTGCCCTGGCAAGAGCTCTGGCCGAGCACCGCCTGGCGGATATGGAAGCGCTGATGGAAGCGGTGCCTTCCATCGTCTTTATCTCCCATGACCGGGAGTGTCGGCGCATGGCCGGAAACCGTCTGGGCCGCAAAGTGCTTCGCCTCCCCGCCGATGCCAACCTCTCGAAAACCGCCCCGCCCGGTGAAGTGCCCATGGGTTTTCAGGCCATGAAGAACGGCACGCCCATTCTGCCGGAGGAACTGCCTTTGCAACAGGCAGCGAAGGGCCGGGAGATCCGCGATTACGAAATGGATCTGGTGTTTTCTGATGGATCCATCGTGACGATTATTGGCAATGCGTCCACGCTGCGGGATGAGAATGGCAAGCCGCGCGGAGCTGTCGGGGCGTTCGTGGACATCACCGAGCGCAAGCGTGCAGAGGAAAAGCTCCAGGCCGCCAAGATTTCCCTGGAACGGGCCAAGGAAGCTGCCGAGGAGGCTTCGCGCGCCAAGGACCGCTTTCTGGCAGTCCTCTCCCACGAACTGCGCACCCCGCTGACGCCGATCCTCGCTCTTACTTCGACCTTGGCGGAGGATGCGAGCCTTGGCGATGCGGTGCGCGGGGATTTGCAGATCATTGAGCGCAACGTGGAATTGGAGGCACATTTGATCGACGATCTGCTTGATGTGACGCGGATTGTCCACGGGAAAATCAATCTGGACAAACGCCCCGTCGATCTGTGCGAGGTCATCCGGCGCGTCGTGGAGGTCTGCCGGGAAGATATCAAGGTCCGCCGGATTCATTTTGGAGTGAAGACCGAAGGGGAGCCTTATCCGATCCTGGCGGATGCCACGCGCCTCCAGCAGGTCTTCTGGAACCTGCTCAAGAACGCACTGAAGTTCACCCCGGAGGATGGGTGTATCGGCATCCAGTGCCGCCGCGCCAGGCAGAGTGTGGTGGTCGAGGTCAAAGACAGCGGCAAAGGCATTGCTGCGGAGGATTTGGGCCGCATCTTCAACCCCTTCGAGCAGATTGAGCGAAGCGAAAGCGGCGCGCGCGGGGGACTCGGGCTTGGTTTGGCGATATCGAAGGGGGTGGTCGAAATGCACGAGGGAACGATTGAGGCGAAGAGCGAGGGATTGGGGCTGGGGGCGACCTTTTGCGTGTCCCTTCCCTTGGCCGAGACCGTGGCTCCGGTGGTCGCCGGCCCCGCCGTTCCACTCCCCCTTGCCAGCTCGCCCGTGTTGCGGATTTTGCTGGTGGAAGACCACGGGGATACGGCGCGCGTCTTGGGTCGCCTGCTCAGAAATCAGGGGCACGAGGTGCGGACCGCCGCAGACCTGCAAAAGGCCTTGGAGTGGTGTCGGCAGTGGGAGTTCGACCTGTTGATCAGCGACCTCGGGCTACCGGATGGCACCGGGCTCGATCTCATGCGCCAACTGCGCTCCCTCCGCCCAGAGATTCCCGGCATTGCCCTCAGCGGCTACGGCACCGAGGAGGACATCCGCCAGAGCTATGAGGCGGGCTTTGCGGAACACCTGATCAAACCGATCGAAATGGATCGCCTGTGGGAGGCGATCTATCGCATTGCAAACGCTGTGCCCCTCCATCCGCCGGGCCGTTCTTGAACCAAACTGCGATGTACCAGAAGAGGAATACGGCGGGCGATTACAAGGGCGAATTGGAGAAATGCCCCACGGGCATCCCCGGGCTGGATCAGATCACCGGCGGTGGGTTCCCGCGAGGCCGGCCCACGTTGGTGTGCGGGAGCGCGGGCTGCGGCAAGACGCTGCTGGCCATGGAGTTCATTGTGCGCGGAGCGATGCAGTACAACGAGCCCGGCGTGTTCATGAGCTTTGAGGAAACCGAGGAGGAACTGGCCAAAAATGTGCGCTCGCTCGGCTTCGATTTGAAGGACCTCGTCGCCCACAGAAAGCTGGCGATGGATTTTGTGCGGGTCGAGCGCAGAGAGATCGAGGAAACCGGCGATTACAACCTGGACGGCCTGTTCGTCCGCCTCAACCAGGCCATTGAAACCGTCAAGGCCAGGCGCGTTGTGCTCGACACCGTCGAGTCGCTCTTCTCCGGCTTCACCAACACGGGCATCCTGCGGGCGGAACTGCGGCGGCTCTTCCGCTGGCTCAAAGAGAAGGGCGTCACTGCCATCATCACCGGCGAGAAGGGAGAAGGAGCGCAACTGACCCGCCAGGGGATCGAGGAATATGTCTCGGACTGCGTCATCATTCTCGACCACCGCGTGAGCGACCAGCTTTTTACCCGCCGCTTGCACATCGTCAAATACCGCGGCTCCACCCACGGCACCAACGAGTATCCCTTCCTCATTACGGAACGCGGCATCAGCGTCGTGCCCATCACCTCCGTGGGGCTCACGCACACGGTTTCCAGCCTGCGCATCCCCACGAAGAAAGGCGGCCAAAAGTGAAGACGCAGCCCAAACGCCAAACCAAAAAGCCGATGGCAAAAGGCGAGCCCACGGCCGAGTGGGACTTGTGGCTCTACGTGGCCGGGCAGACGCCGCGCTCGGTGGTTGCCTTTGCCAACCTCAAGAAGCTCTGCGAGGAGCACCTTGCAGGGCGTTACCACATCGAGGTGGTGGATCTGATGGAGAACCCGCAATTGGCCAAGGGCGACCAGATCCTGGCCGTCCCCACGCTGGTGCGCAAGCTGCCCGAGCCGATCAAGAAAATCATCGGCGACCTCTCCCAGACGGAGCGGGTCCTGGTCGGGCTAAACCTGCGGGAGCGCCCACCCGCCGGAGAGTAATGGCTTAAAAACGGAGGCGAACATGCCACGCAGCACAAAAAACACCCTCAAGGCGCTGGGCCGGGGGGCGCTGGCCTTCGATCGGGCCCTCGCGGACACCTCGGGCGCACGCTTTGTCCTGCGGCTCTACGTCAGCGGCATGACGCCCCGTTCCACCCGAGCCATCGACAACATCCAGCGGCTCTGCGAGGAGCATCTGGCGGGGCGCTACGAGCTGCAAATCATCGACATCTACCAGCAGCCCGAGCTGGCCAGGGAGCAGCAGATTATCGCTGCCCCCACGCTGGTCAAGAAGCTGCCCCTGCCGCTGCGCAAATTCGTGGGTGAAATGAGCGATCCCGGGCGCATCCTGCTTGGATTGGGTGTTGAGCCGAAGGGAGGCCCGCGATGAGCCGCACGCCTTCCAATGCGGGGTGGGAGCGGCGCTTGAAGCAGTTGGAGGTGCAAAACCAGGCATTGCGCGCACAGGTGGAGAAGGCGGAACAGACGCTGGGTGCGATCCGGCGAGGCGAGGTGGACGCCCTCGTGGTCAACACCCCACAGGGGGAGCGCCTCTTTACGCTGGAAGGCGCAGAGCGCCCCTACCGGGCGTTGATCGAGCAGATGCAGCAGGGAGCCGCCACGCTCAGCCAAGACGGGGCGATCCACTACGCCAATCGCGCCTTTGCCGATATGTTGAAACGTCCGCTGGAAACCCTCATCGGCACGCGCATGGAGCCTTACATCCAGGAGGCGGACCGTGCCGCCTTCGCAGCGATGCTGGGCGAGTGCGGCCCCGGCGGTGCCCAAGGGGAGGTGGGCCTGTGCGTCGAGTCTGGCAGCGGCTTCCCCGCCCTGCTGAGCTTGTCACGGGTGGGGAAGACCGTTGCGGGGGACATCTACATGATGATCGTGACGAACCTCAGCGAGAGGAAACAAACCGAGCAGGTGTTGGCCAGCGCAAAGTTTGCCTGGGCGATCCTTGGCCAGGCGGAGGGGGCGATCATGGTGTTTGACACCAAGAGCCGGCTCGCCTTCGCCAACAGCGCCGCGCGCCGCCTTGCCGGACTGGATCCAGCCGGAATCAATCTGGATATTGGGGAAGCTGCTTGGGGCAGTCAACGCTACCCCGACAACCGCCCCCTGCCGCCGGAGGAACACGCGTTGGAGCGCGCCTTGCGCGGGGAGCGCACGGTGGCACTCGAATGCCGCATGCTGCGCCCGGACGGCAGCTACTACGACCTGCTGGTCAGCGGCACCCCTTTGCGCGACGAACAAGGCAGAGTCATCGGCGCGGTGCGCATGTTCACCGACATCACCGAGCGCAAGCGCATGGAGGAGAACCTCGCCGCCGCCAAACAAATCGCCGAGTCCCATGCCCGCCAACTGGAGGCAGCCAACAAGGAAATGGAGGCTTTCTCCTACAGCGTCTCCCACGACCTGCGCGCTCCGCTGCGGAGCATCGATGCCTTCTCGCACATCCTGCTTCAAGATTACCTGCCGCAGTTGCCCGCCAAGGCGCAGGCGTATCTGCGGTTTGTGGGCGACGGAGCCCGGCAAATGGGCCGGCTCATCGACGATCTGCTGGCTTTCTCCCGTTTGGGACATCAATCGATGCAGCTTCAGCCCCTTGCCATGGACGCAATCGTGCACGAGTTGGTCAATGCGCTTGCGCCGGAGCGGGAGGGGCGCAATGTGCAGGTGCAAATTGGCGAACTGCCCCCATGCGTGGCCGACCTCGGCCTGCTGCGGGTGGTCTGGCAGAACCTGCTCTCCAATGCGATGAAATTCAGCCGGGGGCGCGACCCCGCCGTGATCGAGATCGGATCAAAGCGCGAGGCGGGCGAAGTTGTATATTTCATCAAGGACAATGGCGTGGGCTTTGATATGCGCTATTACGAAAAGCTTTTTGTCGTTTTTCAACGCCTGCACAGCGCCGAGAAGTTCGAGGGGACCGGCATCGGCCTGGCGACGGTTCAGCGCATCATCCATCGCCACGGCGGGCGGATCTGGGGCGAAGCGCAGGTGGATCGCGGAGCGACCTTTTTCTTCACCATTGGAACAGGCGTGCAATAATGAATCCCGTGGACATCCTGCTGGTGGAAGACAATCCTGCCGATGTGGTAATGACGCTGCACGCCTTGAGAAAGCACCATCTGGCGAATCAGGTGGAGGTGGCGCGCGATGGCGAGGCGGCGCTGAACTATCTCTTCGGCGATACAACGCCTGCGCCAGGAGGCCCGCATCCCAAGCTGATCCTGCTCGATCTGAAGTTGCCGAAGGTGAATGGCCTTGAGGTGCTGCGGCGGATCAAAACCGACCCGCGCACGCAGATGATCCCCGTAGTGGTGCTGACCAGCTCCCAACAGGAGCGGGACGTGGTGGAATCCTACCGGCTGGGCGTCAACAGCTACCTCGTCAAGCCGGTGGACTTCGAAAGGTTCATGGAGATGGCCCGGCAACTCGGCTTGTACTGGTTGCTCTTGAACAAGACGCCCTAAAGTCCAATAGGAGATCCCCGGGCTTTGCCGGGGAGGCTCCCAGAGTTTGAGTGATAGAGCGGCCATGGGAGGAGAAGGCGGGGA
>SESF01022082.1_pt1 | contig 39064 bp, 23 predicted proteins | sample 3171521 | NCBI WGS metagenome assembly SESF01 (sample SAMN10866945, study PRJNA518727) | freshwater metagenome | biome: subpolar coniferous forest; feature: holomictic lake; material: water; isolation source: holomictic Lake 227, 6 m and 8 m depth | place: Canada: near Kenora, Ontario | collected...
TTTTCATTTTTAAGTTAGAAGCCAAGACGATACATTAGTTCAAGTTGAAGAGTATTTCCAAAACCATAAATACACTTTAAATCTATATTACTTCTAAAATTCCCATACCCAATACCAAAAACAGCTGAGTTTGAATCAAAAGTATTAGTAGTTGTATAATCAGTTATTAAGTTACCATATTCATCATAATAGTAAGAATAATTATCTGAAATTACATTAGCCGCGGTTAAAGGATTATAACTATAACCTACTTCACCAAACAAACTTGCTTTTTTCTTAAAATTACCAATGCAAATCATGTTTGTAAGTCCTGTATATAAGTCAAATTCTGTCTTTGTAAAAAACCAATTTGTAAACTTAATATTAATCCCAACTCCTATATCAAAATAACTTGGCAAATTTACTGCAACCTGTGCACCAAGTGAACCAAAATCTTTAAATTGAGCCTTCTTTTTTGTTGTCAAATCTGAACTGACAGGATTTGATTGGACAGGTGTTAATTTGACTTCTGTTAAAGTTGTGTTGGTTTCCGTTTTTAAAGGTTGTTCCATAATCAATGTAAAATCGGTTTCAGCTCTATATTGAGAAACAGAAATATTTTTTCAGATTTCAAATTATTTTGTTCTATCCGTACTGAGTGATTTCCAGAGCTTATTTTGCCATTAAAATTAACCGGTCACTCCTGGAAGGGAAAAAATAATAATTGTAAAAATTCCACTTCCGATGCCATAATTAATCCAATTTTTTGTTTTTTTGATTTTATAGGCTTTTGCTTTATAACAATTAATATAATCCTGATCTGTCATTAATTTTGAATTAGGGATGTTTAAATCTATTTCTTTGGGTTGTGATGCATTTAAAAATAATGTAGGAATAATTCCAACAACTGGAGACAATATACTAGTTATAACAGCAGTCCATATTGCACCGGAGTTTTTCCCTTTATAATTTGCTTTAGCATCAGCCTCTGCTTTCTTGCATGTTTCCATATTTGGAATTTCTGCAGAAGGAAGTTCTATTTCTTTTTTAATTAAATTACTATCTCCAATTATTTTTTTCTCATAGTCAACAACTGTTTCCCCAATAGGCTGAGATGTCACTTTAGGTTTTTCTTTCCTTTCTTCTGCTTTTACCTGTAAGGTCTGGTTTGAAATTTTTAAACCATCAACATTCTGAGTTTGTACTGTAGAATTATTCTTGTTCAAAACAGAAGTTCTAACCGAAGTAGAATTTTGGGGGATAAATTGCTCATTTGAGAACGTTTCGTTAATAAAAGTGTTGATTCCGTCTTCAATTGTTATAGTTTTATTTATTTTTTCCATTCCCTGTTGTAGCACTAAATTGTGGCTTCCAATAGTTAAAACCCCATTGTAAGGAGTTTTACCAACAAAAATGCCATCAATAGTTACTGTTGCACCCGTTGGGTTTGAAGTTATGGTAGCTGTTCGTTCGGTAATGGTCTTAATTACAGGAGCAGAATTTAGCGGTTTAGGATTCTCCGGTTTAGGTCTTTCAGAACTTGAGTATGTCAGAGTTGAATTTAAAATGTTAGTAATTCCTTCATTGACTGTTACGGTTTCAGTTTTGGTCAGGTATCCCTGTCGGGATAGTTCAACTGTATAATCACCGGTAATTAACTTTCTTAATGTTACAGGCGTTTGACCCATAAGTTCTCCATTTAGTTTAACAGTGGCTTCAAACGGGGTACTTATTATTTTTAAATTACCGGTTCGAGGTTTTGGTTTTAAGGTAATATTTACGGGAATACCTATTTCAATGGTTTTATTTTCAGAAGCTGTACTATACTTCTCTAATTTTGCCTCAAAAGAATAAACAGCAGGAGTTAATCTGCCCTGCCAGGTTCCGTTGGCTTTAAAAACACCATTAATATAAATATCGGCCTTGGGATCTGATTGTAAAGTGACCTCCGAAAATGCCGGATTCATATTGATAACTACTTGTTTTGTTTCGCCAGGAATAATGGTTATACGTTGGGAAGTGGTTTCGTAAAAATCACAACTAACTTTAAGTGTATGATCGCCTGCCGGAACGGTTTCCAAATTACAGGGAGTAGTTTTACCTGTCGGAATTCCATTCAGACTTACTTTAGCTCCGTTTTCAGGAGTACTTGATATTTGTACTGTACCATAATTCGGTTTCAACTGCGATTTGATGATTTGTTTTTGATCCCCGGGCTTTAATTCTACAATTCCTACATCGTTAATATATTGATCCTTTTGCAAACGATAGGTGTATTTACCAATCGGAAACTCATTCTGATAAGGTGTTTTGCCAACAGGCTGGTCGTTAATATATACATCGGCACCAATTGGATCGGTATCAATCAGCAACCATTGTGTATCCATTTCATTTTTTTCAATGATGGTCACCACTTTGTCGGTTGTCAAAATCAGTTCATACACCGTTGCCTTTTCTACTGACATAGGAAACATATAATCTCTCAAAAAACCAAGTACAGGATGCGCAATGGTAATTCGTTTGGTTGAAAATGGAACATATACCCATATTTCGCCCGTTTTTTGAACGGTTTTCATGATGCCAATCTGTCCGCAATCAAATGTAAATCCGGTTTGGGAAGTAACCACTTTGATGATGGCACATAAATCGCCATTTTGATCTTTAATTGATTCATTTAAACGCGCATCAAGGTCTGTTTCGAGCTTTCGGAACGATTTAACGCTAATCTCTGCGCATAAAGATCCACTAAGGCATAAAAGCAAAACGAAGGATATTAGTTTCTTAATCATAAGATTATTTTTTATGGTTATTTTTTAAGTTTTAAAAATCCGATAATCCATATATGCTGCCATCCGGATTTTTCTCAGGTTGCCAGGTACGGACATGAATCTGAGGTGAAATAGTATCCGAAAGGTCTATAAGGAGGAATAAATAGCCAGAGTCTCCATAATTAGTCGAGAAATAATCCTGTTTAATCTGAATCCCATATATATCATTACTTTTGCCGGAACGACGAACAGTATTGTCAGCAAAACGGATATTAATATACTCATTGCTTTTAAACGAATATTCGAGATTTTTCAGGTACTTGGCTTTAGTCAAGCGATTGTATTTTACGATAGTATTATTTAAAAATTTGTTTTCGGGCGTATTATTCACTTTCGTTACAGTTCCGGTAATGATAAGTGCATCGTCTGAAAATATTTTTTGAATGTAATCGAGCCGTTTCAGCGAATAAGCCGTTTTGTAGTTTTCCATAAAGCTCATTATCAACATCCGTGTTTGCTCACTCCAGTTAGTGTTTGCTGCTATATCGTCAACAGACAATTTCGACAAACTGAAAGTAAGATTACATATTTTGTTGTCTTTATCAAAATAAAAAACTACATTTTCAACGAATGTACGGTTGTTTGATTTAAAATTAAAACTCATGGGAATGGAACGACAGATCACTAATTGATCGTATTGATAATATTTTAAATCATTCATTTTCAAGATTCTGGCATTGCCGTATTCCATTAATTTTTGAAAAATAGAATAACCGTCGTCTGAAAAAAGACCTTGAGCCGCTTCATAATTTTTAGTATTGATAGCTGTAATAATCTTTTTCATAACCACTTCTTTATCCGCAACATTGTTTAGTATATTCATTGAATTTATACCTGCTTTCGGCATTTGTTCAGCTTCTATTGTCGGAGTTGCCGGAGTAGTTGTAACAGAATTTACGGCAATACTATTGGTTTCACTCACATTATTTGTTTGAGCAATGCTTATCGCTTGGGGCAATGTTGCAATCGGTTTTGTTGTTTTTGTATTGACAATCATGTAACTGCTTTTGTATGGAACCTGTGGGATTTTTTGCATAACATCGCGCAATTCCATATCAATATTTGCTTCACCCTCAAAAGCATATTCCATTTTTATCCGAATGTCAGTTCCATTATCGGTCCGGGGTAATTCAATTACACCTACACCGTCCTTAGCACTGACAATATTTGACCAGTCTTGTCCACCCCAATAGGTGTAATCGAAGCTGTGAACAGGTTCATTTTTATAACGAATATCAAGCAGGCAGTTGGTGTAGTTATCCTTTTTTTCCACCTCATCTATTTTAATCATCATATTTGAAAAAATCTGATTTATCTGAACCGGAAGCCAGGTTATCAGCAGTACTTCTTCACCCGAAGAACTTGTCATTTTTATATCCGATGCGTCGGGATGACTTCTCAGTAAGGTTTGAGCCCAATAATAATAGCGAAGTGCATCGGCAATCTGAATATTTTTCAGGGCCGCCTCTCCATTGTGAGCCAGTTCTATAAGTTTGTTTTTTCGTGATTCAAAAACTTTGGCAACTTCGGTTCTTCTTACATATCTGAACACTTTTGTATCGGGTTCATTTTGCACAATAACTCGTTCGGTATTTTTCAACGTGGCACTCGAGTAAGTTTTCAACACATCATTAACCGTTTCTTTAAATTTATCGCCAGTCTCGGAAACTGTTTTCTCAAATCTGCTCTCAACCTGTGTCGATATTTGCCCAATGATGTCAGCCAATGCAATCTGATCGGCTTCTTTCAGCGTGGCACCGCTGCCTTCACCCCAGATAAAATTCTCACGGTCAGCTTTTATTTCAGCTATATTTTGAGCTTTTAATTCCTTAGGTAGAAAGCCTATAAAAATACATCCGCAGATGAACAACAATACTTTTTTATTAATCATAATACTTGGTTTAATTTTGAAAAAGAATGCAAAGTTGGTTATCCATTAATTTCTCCCGGAAATTTTATTTACATCAATCACTTCGCCCTGTTTGATTTCGAATACTGACCATACATTGCCTGTTTTATCACGTGGGATATAGAATGTGTCCTTTAACTCATTGTTGTTGTAAATTCGCAAAACAGCTTTACTGCGTGACAGGTCTGACGTTTTGGGATTTGAGTTGTCGCTGTAGTCGTATACAAAGCAACTGTAACTCGCCGTATTATCTGTTTTGTTTATAGTGATAGTTTCAGGTCCGAATCCATCCATATCATCCCGGTCGAGTTGGGCAGTTCCATCGGCCGATTTAAGCATATCATGAAAAGAAATATGGTAAGAGCCTGATTTTGTGAGATGTAAATCCAAATCAGCAGGAGATTTATCCCAGTCAAGAACAATGCGGATAGCTCCAAGCTCTGTCCGTGGACAAACCGAAAAACGATTAAAAAAAATCGTTTCAGCTATTACTTCAAACTGATAACTGGCAGATATATAGTCATTTTTAGAAAATGTAAAAGCATATTTCCCATCTTTTACTTTAGCAAATCTCACTTTTCCAAAAGCATCAGAACTAAATTCTCCAATTTCAGCAAGTGTGATTTTAGCATCTTTTACCGGCTGTCCTGTCTGGGCATCAAAAAACCGTAAGGTCAGTTTCCCATCATTCATTTCAGATTCTGTATCTTCCAATACATCAATCATTTTGGTATATTGTGCCAATAAATTGAGTGGCAAAAGGCAAGCTAGAATCATACAGAAAAAAGTAAAATTTTTCATATCTGTAAATTTAAAATGTTAGCGTCCTGGAAATTCTGTTTTTATTTTGGTATATAAATTGTTTTCAACGTAAATACCACCGATTAGGGTGGAGCTAAACTGAAAAAATCCGCTTTCGCGATTCAGTGAAATTAATTTATTTTCAAACCGGTCACCTACTTGTTTCATCTTCAGAAACTGTGGTTTCAGTTGCGACGACAAGGCTGAGTAAATTCCATTGGCAAATGCAAACCAAAGTCCATCAGTGGTACCAAAAGGCCTGTCATCAAAGCCTGTTGTGTCATTTTTACAATTGGGTTCTGTTATATAGAACAGTTTAAATCTACTATTATCAATCTTTAGTGAATCATAAACTAAATCCTGACTTATCCAGCGGTTATTGCTTAAATAATAGCTCATCATTTCTGAATGGCCTTTTGTCTCACCTGAGTAAATAGCAGAGGTTTTTATGTAAATTTTCGTATTTGTTTTGTTGTTTCCATCCACTTCAGTTTCTTTGCTGTAGAGCTCAACTGAACTCTTAAAACGAATTCGCTCAACAGACTTTGGATGGGTAGAATCAATTTCCAACTTCAGAATAATCTCACCACTTTTCAACTGTATTGTATTCAAAACTTTTATTGACGATACTGCTAAATTACATTCACTTTTCAACTCGCAAAATTCCTCGTAGTTTGAAGATGTACTTTGGGCCGTAGCATCATTGAAAAAATCACTCATACCACGTGCCAGTGAATTTTGCAATGCATAAACTGACAATGCTCTCATGTAAGCCTGTTGGTATGCTTTTGTTGAATCCATTCTTGGCTCTGAAATTCCAATATATCCATTTGATATACAATCACTAAAATCACAGGGTAGCATTACTTTCAATGCTGTCAGAGCCGGACTCTGTTTTTTTTTAATATCGGGTAAGGTGTTCAACACATCACGAATAGAATTCTGCGAAAATAATCCCACGCAACAAATATGAAAAGTCAATATTAAAACAAAATGTCGCATTGGCATTCTCTTAATTTTAATGCAGATCCTCTCCCTGAAGAGAGGATCTGTTGTATTATTGCAAATTATTATTGACCAATTTTACCCATTTCCTCGTTGAAGGTTTTTTTGTATTTTTCGTAATTGTAATCCACTTTCAACTGTTCGTTGTTAGTCATTTTGTTGTTAATTTGTTGCAAAATGTCGCTGCCACCAAGTTCCAGACAAACGTAATATTTGTAGTTTCCAGAGCTTTTAATCACTGTTGCTTTTTCGCAAATAACCACACTTCCGGCAAGTGATTGATTGATGACTTCACGGTTCATGCCTTCATAGTTTTTCATCAACTCTTCTTTGTTGTTGTAATTCCCCGATTTTACATAATTGTCAGTTACACCTTTTACCAAGGTATTGATAGCACCAGCTAAACCAGCACGGGCTTCGCTCATTGCTTTCTTCTTAGCAGTCATTTGATCCATGCTTTCACCGATAGCACTGAAACGCAATGCTTTAGAATTACTGTTGAATTCTGCACCTGAACAAGGTGTTTTGATTTCTACTTCTCCTGAATCAGCAGGTGAAAGCACTTTAGCAGTTTTGCACGATACAAACATCATACTCATGGCGCCAATAAACAGAACGCCGGTTGCTACTTTTAAAAAATTCTTTTTCATAACGATTTTGTTTTAAAATTAATATTAAGAAAGTTATATATTCAATTTGTTGAATAATTCGTTTAATTGTTTTTGTTTTATCCAGCCGAAACATAATTACGATTTACGGAATGCATACAATACAGGTTTCTTTGTTTGTTTTGCCAGGTTGATTTATCATTTATTTTATTTCCAGGTGATGAAAAATTTATCGTACTAATTTAAAATATCTTTTTGGACATTTACGGTTGCCTGTGAATGATCGGGCGAATAGTCAAATAATAAATTTCCTTTTCTCGAGACCATTTTGATATAATTGAGGTTATACCAAACCACTAATTTCCCAACTTTAATGCCCGACAGAATATCGATTTTATAATCACCTCCCGGCACTTCCGAAATGGAAATCGTGCTGTTGTTGGTTACTTTTACTTTGTCAAAACCTATGTCTCGCCCATTTTGAGTTTGAATAGTAATAACCCCTTTTGCATTCTGAACGAAATTTATTTTCCCCAGATTAGTGTAAATATTTGGACATAACTTGCTGAAGGTTGGGTTGTTTTTATCCAATGCATCTTTAATTTTAGACCCGGTAAGACTAACGCCCATGTATTTTACCAACCGAATGGCTGCCATCAATCCGGCAATGGCTTTATCAGCTTGTTGTGCTACAAATCTGTCACTTTCAATCCGTAATAAATCGGATAAATCGGCTGAGCTTTCCGAAGCAAAAGCTACTTTCTTTTCAGTTCCGGCTAATGCCAGAGCGTTATTCATCATTCCTGAATAAAAAATAGCACCCGTAGCATCTACAAATAATCCTAATGTGCGATCATCCAGCTGAGCTGAAGCATGTTTAACTGCTTGTTTCACGCCTTGTGAGCTGAATGTCACCGAAAAAGCAGTAGAGTTGGTATCTGGCAGTGATTCTAATCCGCCCCGGTTCAACCACAGTAAATCACCCGCAGGAGAATAGGATGCAACAAATAAATCAGCTTTTCCTTTTGCTGAACTGATGCTCTTTTCACCCAAACGAATAACTCCAGTGAATACACCGGCTAAAACAATATTGCCTGATGGTGCCGTTTCAATAGACATACCAACGGCATTTCCACTGGCAACAATCGATTTTGCCCAAACGGTTTGTCCGCTCTGATTCATTTTAGCCACAAAGCAATTGTGTGTATTTGATGTTCCGTTAAGTGAAACATTCCCTAATTGTACCGGATTGGCAAAATATCCTGTTAAAAGAATATTACCATCGCTGAGTGTTTTGCTGTTTTTCAGGTTACTTCCTTTGTTGCAACCTGCATTTTGAACCGTTTCCCAGACTTTGCCGAGCGAAAGTTCTTCAGCATTTCCATTCTTTATTTCCAGTATTTGAGGTGATACAGTTTTATATTGTGGCATAGTCAAACCGGCTGGGGCATTGACGTAAGTTGGATCTGATACTATAAATTTACTGTTTTTATACAACAGATAATCTCCAATTACTGGTGCCGAAAATCCAACTGCAGCTGCCACATGTTCAGGATATTCAAGTCCGATAACTTTGAGTCCAAGCGTTTCGCGTATAAGATAGGTGAATAACACATCTCGGTCGTCGCAATCGGAAAAAGGATAGTAGAATATTTCATCTACAAAATCGAATTTCTCACGCCCAAATTGTTCATCATCCGTTTTATACTGAAAAGCAGTTTGAACAAACCGCAGTATAAGGTTAACTGCTTTTTCTTCATTTAAACCTGCAACGAGTGGTTTAAATGCCGCTGCAAGAGATTCTTTTGCCAATACAGAAGCTGCAGCATTCAGATTTACGCTGTAGTCAACCAAAGGATAATCTTTATAGAAATTGACTAAATCAGGGTCGTAACTGATATGAACTTCGTAGGGTTTATCTTCAAAACTGAACGAGAGGGTTTTATCGGCCTTTTTGCCTGCAAAGTTTACAGGTGAACTGATATTAAAATCAAACGCCCGACCTGCAGCTTGATAATCTTTATCATAGGTAAAATAATTAGCACCTTGCAATTTTGGGAAAATATAATAATTCATTCCACCCAAAGTCAAAAAACTGGTTGCATAAACTTGCTGCAAAGTCGGCACGAGCAAGGCAACCTCGTTGTTCTGAAAAGCCACACGAACGCCATATCCGGAGCGAACAAGTACAAACCAGGCCATCAGTCGGGCTGAATTTTCACTTTGAGGGTACAGGTTTTTTGTAAATTGCTGAACAATCATAAAATAGCCATAATCGTTGATATTCATGTCTGCTTTTGTTTGAAGCAGTTGTTCAACAGCGGGTGAATAATTAGTGGCACTAACTTTTTCCCAAAACAAACCGATTGCAGGCTGATCTACTGAGGTTAAATCACACTTTGCCATTATTGGATCATACGGAATAGCTATTGATCTGCCGTAAAATGATAAACTTGCAGTTTGCATGTTAGTCATAACCTGGGCAGGTTTTCGAATAGGTTCGACTGGCTGAGGAGTAATTTCAGGTGAAACAGTTTGGGAATTTACTATCGGCTTTATGACATGAGTTTCAACACTTGTTGGATTTTGTTTACTCACTGTGGAAGTTGCCGGACTGGTTGTAGGAGGTATATAGGCAGGAATATTTTGCGGCTTTGGTTTTTCCTTTAATTTTTTTCCGCTAAAAACCTGATAATTTTCCCACTCTTTGAGCAAATAATCAGTCCATTCTTTATCCCGTTTAAGAACGTAATCGGTATATTCCTTTTGTAAGCGAGCGAGTCCTTCGTTTTGCTCAATGGCATACTTTTGCATTTTGGCTTGCTCATTTCGTTGGTATTCATCGAAAGTCTGAGCTGAGATTCCACTGATAATGAAGCTGAATAGCATCAAAAAATAAACATTAAGTGCTTTCATAAAAATATATTTTGAGGTTATAAAACATAGTTTACTGTCTGCCAAATCCAGAAATTAAAAAAAGGAATTTATTTGTCGTAAATATTTTAGGATTACTTATTTTATTGGATTATAAATATGTTATAATTTTGTGATTTTATTTAGAAAAAGTCGTAAACTTAGCATTCTAAATTCTTTAATATCAACTAATATATTATTACAATAAAAATCAAGTAAAATATTTATCTAATTGATAATGTGATTTTTGTAATTTTACTGTGTACATTAATTAGCTAAATTAACACAAAAAGCGAATAAAATAAAAATAATTACCCTACAAAAATATAGATAAATTTTAAATAATTAGCATTAAATCCTGTTTATTTTTATTTTTTATTTTTCATCAGATATTTGTCTTTATACACATAAAATATATATGTTATCCGTTTCTTAACAAATTTACAATTAACAGAGCATCTAGAAAACAAATAATAAATTTGGCAAAGCAGCAAGTTGTTAATAATGTCTCAAAAGATGTTTAATAATATGTATTCATAGCTTTTGTTGCTTATATTTTCATAGTTTTGTTGATGTTTCTCAGGCATGTATTGTTTAACAAAATAGTCTAAAGATAATTTTACGTATTAAACTATTAGTCGAAAATAAAGTCTTTATAGATTCATCCTTGGTAAAAATCAAGTTATACTGAACTATTTATATAATTGTCAAAATATATGAAAATAAAATCAATCTTTTTAGTTGGATTATTTTTAATTATTTCTATTTCTGCATTTGCAGTTACAAAAAAAAACAGTGCCACATTTTCTCAAATTGTCACTTCACGTTTTACAAAACAATGGTATAATTTTCCACAAGAAAAACTTTATCTGCAAACCGATAAACCCTATTACAGTGCCGGAGAAGAGATCTGGTTTAAAGGTTATCTAGTAAATGCTACGACGCTTGAATCAAGCGCATTAAGTCGATTTGTTTACGTGGAATTAATTGACAAACTCGATTCGGTTCTCTACCGTCAAAAAATCAAAAAAGACTCATTCGGTTTTGATGGTCATATAAAACTTAAACCCGAATTAGCTAGCGGATATTATAAACTCCGGGCATATACCTATTGGATGCAAAATGCGGGAAATGATTTTTTCTATTCAAAGAATATTTTGATTGGCAATAGCATTGACGACCGTGTTTCAACCAAGATTGAATATGGCGCTGCTGTGGATGGACAAATTCCGGTCAAACTTACTTTTACTGATGCAATTCAAAATCCGATAAGTGGGAAAAAGGTAGAAATTGTCGAAAATTGGGTCAGTGCTACAAAAAAGAAAAAAGTTTTGACTACCGCTATAGACGGTATAATATCATGGAAAATTAAAATCAATGAAGCTGACAGTTCCAAAAAATATATGGAAGTGTCGATGAAGGACGAAAAATATACAACTAATATTTTTTTACCGGAGTTTAGCAATGATTTTGATGTGCAGTTTTTTCCTGAGAGTGGAGTACTTTTGAATAATTCATTACAAACTCTTGCTTTCAAGGCTATTGGCAAAGATGGTTTGTCGGTTGATATAACCGGAAAAATTTTTACAGATAAAAATGAGGAAATTTGTGATTTTTCCACCTTGCATAAAGGAATGGGAAAGTTTTCCATTCAGACTCAACCAAACGAAACTTACTATGCTCTTGTTAAAAATTTAAACGGAATTGAAAAGCGGGTTAATCTACCAGTAACTCAAAGCGAAGGCGTCATTCTTCATCTATTATCTAACCGGGGTAAAATCTTGTATGAAGTTATTAATCAGACTAAATTAGCCAATAAATCACTTTATATTCTCTTACATTCACGAGGCAAAGTTTTTGTGATTCAGCCTTTACGAAATCTGGAAGGACAGATTTCGGAATCATTACTTCCTCCCGGAGTTGTTACATTTGCTGTAGTCGATTCGTTGGGTCACACATTTTGTGAACGATTGAGTTTCGTACGGAATTTTATTTTGCCGAATGTTTCGATGCAAAGTGATAAACCAGATTATACGAAGCGTGAATTGGTTAATCTTGATATAAAATTACAAACTAATCTTTCCAATCCTTTAAAAGGCAGTTTTTCTATGAGTATAACCGATAGTCATACCGTAAAACAAGACTCCTTGGCAGATAACATTCTGAGTAATTTATTGCTTACGTCTGATCTAAGAGGATATATTGAAGAGCCAGCTGCGTATTTAGTTGATAACAAAACTGCTACCCGAGAAAAAACCGATGTGCTTATGTTGACACAGGGATGGCGTCGGTTTAATACTTCTGACATTGTGAAGGGAATTTATACTAAACCAACCTATTATCTTGAAGAAGGCCAGGCACTTTCGGGTAAAGTGTTGAATTTGTTTAATGCTCCTTCCAAAAAATGTGATATCATTATGATTTCACCTTATAAAAATGTAATAAAACTGGCAAAAACGGACTCATTGGGACGTTATTTAATTGATGGAATAGAATTCCCGGATAGTACCGTATTTGTTTTGAAAGCTAAGAAGCCGAAAAGCCTGACCGATGTTGAAATTATTCCCGATGATGATGATTTCCCTCAACCAAGTGGTTATATTCCAACTCCATTGAAAATTAATACTTTTTCTGAACAGCAAGAATACTTTAAACTAAGCAAAGAGAAGTATTATTATGAAGGTGGAATGCGTGTTATTAATCTGGGAGAAGTAACAGTTAAGGCCGATAAAAAAACAAAAAAAGACGACAACTATTACTCTGGAATGGCCGATAATGAAATAACAGCTGAACAACTCGAAAAATTTCCATCGACCAGTATAATCAATTTATTATATACAATTCCGGGAATTCAGATTACAGGTGATAAAATATCGATTCGAGGTGCTACAGGGAATCCAATGTTTTTGGTAGATGAGATTGAAATTCAGGATATGGAAGAAATTTCGTATCTTACTTCGAACGATGTGGAAAGTATTCAGGTATTTAAAGGCGCAAATGCAGCTATTTTTGGTTCCCGTGGTGGAAATGGTGTAATTGTAATTAAGTTGAAAGAAGGTGTAGATTTGAAAACTCCTACCCCAATTAGTCTGGCCCATGTTAGTCCACTAGGATATCAAAAACCTGCTGAATTTTATGTTCCGAAATATAATGTTGACAGCGTTTATAAAAGTTCAAATCCTGATTTGAGAACCACAATTTACTGGAATCCATCACTGGTTTGTGATAGTACCGGAACTGTTCATGTGAAATTTTATACAGCTGATAAAGCTAATAACTATTCAGTAATTCTCGAAGGAATCTCAACTTCCGGAGAAATTTGCCGATATGTGGGAATTCTTAAAAGAAAAGCTGAATAATACCGATTTTACAAACTTTATTGCCCAATTACGACTTCGTCTCATCGTTCTATTTGGTTGTTTATATCGAACCAACTGTAAATAAAAAACGCTCACATGAAATTGTGAGCGTTTTTTGTTAAGTAAGTTGGGTTCTTATTGAACTTTATAAATATCTACGTCTTCCACTTCAAATTTTTTGATAAATGCAGCATGACGACGAACTTCAACTTCTCCGTAGTTCAGGTAAACTTCGGCCGATTTGCGATATAAATCTTCAGTATCACGTGAAGCATCAATAAGTAACAAGTAGGTCATTACAATATGTCCGGCCATTTCGACTAAGCGTCGAGCCTGAAAATCAAGATACTCCTGATTCTTAATTTCATTTACACGGTTCACAGCATTTTCGTACAAATTGGTCATAATCTGTAAGCGTTTGCGCAATGATGTAAATTCAGGATTGATAGCCTGGGTATCATAATCACGAATTATTTTCAGATAATTACCCGTGGTTACGTGGCGGATAGCGGCCACAACCTGCAATTGAGATGTTCCTTCGTAAATAGTCATGATGCGCGCGTCACGGAAATGACGTTCGCAGGCATAATCTTTCATAAAACCTGAACCACCATGAACCTGAATAGAATCGTATGCATTTTGGTTTGCATATTCGCTTGTAAACATTTTAAGCATAGGAGTCAATGCATCAGCCAATTTAGAATATTCTTTATATTCGGCTTTTTCGTCAACTTCCAGTTTCCGTTCATTTTCAATAGCTTCGTACGCTTTGTAAATATCAACAAATCGGGTAGTTTCGTAAAGTAAAGCTCGTGAAGCATCTAATTTGGCTTTGATAACTGATACCATTTCAAAAACAGCCGGAAATTCAATAATAGCTTTACCAAATTGTTTCCGATCACGGGCATAAGCTAAGGCTTCGTTGTAGGCTGCTGCTGAAAGTCCTACCGATTGAGCACCAATTCCCAAACGAGCTCCATTCATCAACGACATTACATATTTAATCAGACCCATGCGGCGGGTTCCAACTAATTTAGCGGGTGTGTTATTGAACACTAATTCGCAGGTTGGAGAACCTTTTATACCTAATTTGTTTTCGATGCGACGAACCAAAACTGTATGGTCATGTTTGTTGTCGGCAACAAAATACGATAAGCCACGACCGTCAGAAGTCCCTTCTTCCGAACGAGCCAAAACTAGTTTGATCTGAGCATCGCCGTTGGTGATAAAACGCTTCACTCCGTTCAAATACCACATTCCATCTTTTTCATTGAATGTTGCTTTCAATTGAACAGCTTGTAAGTCAGAACCTGCATCAGGCTCAGTTAAGTCCATCGAGCAGGTTGCACCTTCACAAACGCGTGGTAAAAATTCATTTTTAATTTCGTCGGAAGCAAATTCAGCAATAGTTTCCGCACAATCCTGGAGTCCCCAGATATTAGCAAATCCAGCATCAGCACGGGCAACCATTTCGCCCGACATAACGTAAACTATAAACGGGAAGTTTAACCCACCGTACTGTCGTGGTAAGGTGATACCATATACACCGGCCTGTGTCAGTGCATCGTGGTTTTCCTGAGTTCCGCGGGCATAGATTACACGGCTGTTTTCAACCTGTGGTCCGTCGTGGTCAACACTTTCAGCATTAGGAGCAATAATATCACCGGCAATTTCTCCGATAATTTCAAGTACTTTTTCGTAGTTGTCAATTGCATCTTCAAAATCGCGTGATGCATAATCATATTTATCTTTATCAGCAAAATTGCGCTCCTTGAGGGCAACGATTTTCTGCATCAATGGATGCGAAAGCTGAAATTTTATGGCAGGATTGTCGTTAAAAAAGTTCATGTTATTTCGAGTTCTTTTTGTAATACTTAATCATTTTAGGAAGCACTTCTTCTACTGTACCGGTAATCACGTAATCAGCAATTTGATTGATCGGAGCTTTTGGGTCATTGTTTATAGCAATAATCATAGCACTTTCCTGCATACCGGCAATATGCTGAATCTGACCAGAAATACCGCAGGCAATATACAGTTTCGGACGAACGGTTGTTCCTGTCTGTCCAATCTGACGTTCATGCTCAGCAAAACCTGCATCCACAGCAGCACGTGAAGCACCAACTTCAGCACCTAATGTCGTAGCCAGTTCGTGCAATAGTTTGAAATTTTCTGCACTTCCAACACCATAACCACCTGAAACAATTATTGGTGAGCCTTTGATGTTCAGTTTCGATTTTTCCATATGCCGTTCGATTACTTCCACTACAAAATCTGTATCAGCAACGTATTTAGCAACATCCAATTTGTTTGTTTTTCCAACAAATTTGGCGTCTTTAATTTCTTTTTTCATTACCCCTTCGCGAACCGTTGCCATTTGGGGCCGACAGTCAGGATTCACGATAGTTGCAACTATATTTCCACCAAATGCAGGACGAATCTGATAAAGTAGATTTTCATATACTTTTCCTGCTTTCTTATCTTCATACGTTCCAACTTCAAGCGAAGTACAGTCGGCAGTCAAACCGCTAAACAAGGCTGAAGAAACACGTGGACCTAAATCACGACCGATTGAAGTAGCTCCCATCAAGGCGATTTGTGGTTTCTCTTCCTTAAAAAGATTTACAAGTAAGGATGTGTGTGGCAACGAAGTGTACGGGAAAAGACGTTTGTCATCGGCCAAATGAAGTACATCTACGCCATAAGGGAAAACCTGCGCACCAATGCCATCCAATTTAAATCCGACAGCGAGTGCTTCTAATTTACAATTCAGTTGTTTGGCCAGACTTCGGCCTTTTGTGAGCAATTCCAGGCTAACATCGCCTACAATGCCATCTTCTATTTCAAGATATACAAATATATTGTTCATGGTTCTTATCCTATCGTATGGTTAGCAATTAATTCTTTCATCAGATCTTCGATTTCGATATCAGAAGCTGTCATTCGTTTACTTTCCTTGGCGGTAAATACAACGTTTTCTATTTGTTTTACCTTGGTTGGAGATCCTGAAAGCCCAAGCCATTGAATTTCGTGATCAATGTCACCTACACCCCACTCTGTAATATTAAGGTAAGGGTGTGAGTCAAAATAATCTGTGTAGTCGTTACCTGCTTCTTGTTTTTCGGTAGGAGTGACAGCACGTTTATATTTCATGGTTAGTTTCGCATGACGAGGACGGCATTCTGGAGCCGAACTATTAACGGTGATTACCATCGGAAGTGGACCTCTTACAATTTCAACGCCTCTTTCTAAACGACGCTTAACTGTGATTTTGTTGTTCGATAAATCTAAAATTTCTTCTGCGTATGTAATTTGTGGAAAGCCTAATTTCTCGGCAACTTGTGGCCCAACCTGAGCAGTATCACCGTCGATAGCTTGACGACCACAAATAATTAAATCGACTTTACCCATTTTCCGAATGGCACAAGCAAGTGCATAGGATGTGGCAAGTGTGTCAGAACCTGCAAATTCACGTCCACTCAACAGATAACCACCATCGGCGCCCCGATACATACTTTCACGGATAATTTCAGCTGCACGGGCTGGTCCCATTGTCAGGATATGAACCGTTGCACCTTCAATCTTGTTTTTCAAGCGAAGTGCTTGTTCCAACGCATTCAAATCTTCGGGGTTATAAATGGCCGGAAGCGCTGCACGGTTTACTGTGCCATCAGCTTTCATTGCATCTTTTCCCACATTGCGTGTGTCGGGTACTTGCTTTGCAAGAACAATAATTTTAAAACTCATTTTCTGATAATTAGATTAATATATTGACTTATAAACTCTATTATTTCAATAAAATCATTCGTTTTTCCGCATAGATTTCATCTATATTATAATGAAAATCTAAATTTAAAAAAAAGACCTGCAAAAGTAACTTTTTTTATTCAAATCACAATTCTTTATTGGACAAAAATTCTAAATTGCACACAATAAATAGCCCATTAGGCATAAAAAAAACGTGGGACTTTTCACAAGGTCCCACGCCGTAATAGGTATTAGTTTTTTTTAAGGTATAAAAAAGATTGTGTTGTTTAGTTAACGATGCAAATAAACGGGTAAAAACGGAGTTGTACAAGTAGAAAAATATGTTTTACAACCTATTTTTTGATTTTTTCTCTTATTTAGCAAAGAAAGAATTGATAATAAGTGATAATTAAGATCTGAATATCAGATAATTAAAAGAATAAATTATAAGTATATGAATAATAAAAAATCATTCAACGGTAATGTATATTTAATGCATAATTATTTCAATTATTTGAATTGTTCAACAAAGCTAATGTGTATTTTAATAGAACCACTAAATATGAGCATACTTTCAGGTTCTGAATAAGCAAATCGTAAGTTACACCAAATTGATTAATTAGTCTCCTGATTTCCATATCTGTCAGATTCAAAATAGATTTTTACGTAAGTTATTTAACTCCGTAGTCTAAGTACCTAAACAATCTTTAAATTTTTTTTCGCTTCCCAGCAAAATACAAATTTACATGCTAACTATATGTAAATTAATCCTCCAGAATCTTTTCAAAAGCTTACTGCAATGTATTATTTAATTGTAATAAAGATCACCCTAATAAATTGTTGATAGTAAAATCTTGCATACCTTTTAGAGAAAGTGGTCTTAATTTTTATTTGAGCTGCTTAAAAATCGACGATTTTTATGTAAGTTTGCATTTCAAAATTAAAAAACCATTTGTAGGGTTCAAAACGTATGATTAAAATAACATTTCCCGACGGTTCTGTACGCGAATTTGCCAAAGGCATTACAGGACTTCAACTGGCTGAGAGTATCAGCTCCCGACTTGCACAAGAGGTGCTTGCCATCACTGTAAACGAACAAATTTGGGACTTAAGTCGCCCAATCGAAACCGACGCTGCTATCAAGTTGCACAAATGGGACGACGAAGAAGCAAAACATGCCTATTGGCACTCGTCAGCTCATCTTATGGCGGAAGCCCTACAGGAATTGTATCCTGGTATAAAATTCGGGATTGGACCTGCTATCGAAAATGGATTTTACTATGATGTTGATCCTGGCGAAGTTTCTATAAAAGAAGCTGATTTAATCCTAATCGAAGCGAAAATGATGGAATTGGCAGCACGCAAAGAAGCTATAATTCGATCCGATATTAGTAAAACCGACGCTTTGGCACGATTTGAAGCTATCGGCGAAGTGTATAAAACCGAGTTGATAAATGACCTGACTGACGGAACTATAACACTTTATTCACAAGGAAATTTCACGGATTTATGCCGTGGACCACACTTACCTAATACCGGTGAAATTAAAGCTATCAAGGTGTTAAGCGTGGCAGGAGCTTATTGGCGTGGTGACGAAAAACGTAAAATGCTTACCCGTATTTATGGCATCTCTTTTCCTAAACGAAAAATGCTCGAGGAATACCTTGTGTTACTTGAAGAGGCAAAAAAACGGGATCACCGAAAAATTGGAAAGGAATTGGAACTTTTTATGTTTTCCGAAATGGTGGGCAAAGGATTACCTATTTGGCTCCCAAGGGGAACGGCATTGCGCCTTCGGCTTGAAGATTTTTTAAAAAAAATTCAACGACGTTTCGATTATCAACAAGTAATGACTCCTCATATTGGTAACAAACAATTGTATGTTACCTCAGGTCATTATGCTAAATATGGTAAAGATTCATTTCAACCGATACATACTCCCGAAGAAGGAGAAGAATATCTTTTGAAACCGATGAATTGCCCTCATCACTGCGAAATTTACAAATTCAAACCTCGCTCGTACAAAGATTTACCGTTGCGATTGGCCGAATTTGGAACTGTTTACCGCTATGAGCAAAGTGGTGAGTTACACGGATTAACCCGTGTACGAAGCTTTACGCAGGATGATGCACATATTTTTTGCCGTCCCGATCAAGTTAAAGATGAGTTCTTGAAAGTTATGGATATTATCTTTATTATTTTCAAAGCACTTGAATTTGAGAACTTCGAAGCACAGATTTCACTTCGTGACCCGAATAATAAGGAAAAATATATTGGCTCTGACGAAAACTGGGAAAAAGCTGAAACTGCAATTGTTGAAGTTTGTCGTGAAAAAGGATTGAAAGCCAAAGTTGAACTTGGCGAAGCGGCTTTCTATGGTCCGAAGCTTGATTTTATGGTTAAAGATGCCATTGGACGTCGTTGGCAATTAGGAACAATTCAGGTTGACTACAATTTGCCTGAGCGTTTTGAACTAGAATACACCGGCGAAGATAACGCAAAACATCGTCCGGTAATGATTCACCGTGCGCCTTTTGGTTCAATGGAGCGGTTCGTGGCTGTATTAATTGAGCATACTGCGGGTAAATTTCCGTTATGGTTGACTCCTGACCAGGTTGTGATATTGCCTATCAGTGAAAAATTCAATGATTATGCTTTTCAGATAGCTAAACAAATGAACTCACAGGACATTCGGGTGACAGTGGATGATCGAAACGAGAAAATTGGTCGTAAAATACGGGATAACGAGTTGAAACGAATTCCGTATATGCTGATTGTGGGCGAAAAAGAAGCCGAAAATAATGAAGTAGCCGTTCGCCGACAAGGAGAAGGTGACAAGGGGACTATGTCAGTTGCCGATTTTTCTAAACTGATACTTGACGAAGTGGATGGTTTGGTAAGTAAATACTAAACGAAAGATCAATTTGATTTGGAAAACATTAAAAAACGCGAGTCGGTCAAACCGATTCGCATTTTTTTTTAAGTATCAAACTTAGTTCTGAAATTGAAATCAGAATCTTTGTAGAAACTCGCTTAAATTTACATCCCTTTGTAAATCCATTTTTTTTCGCAAACGGTAACGGTTTGTTTCAATACTTCTTATTGAAGTATTAAGTAATGGAGCGATATCTTTGGATGACAAATCCATTTTCAGATAAGCACATAGTTTCTTGTCACTGGTACTTAAATCAGGGTACATTTCCCCTAATCGTTTCAGGTAATTTTCATATACAAGGTCAAAATTTTCTTCAAATTTTTTCCAGTTATTGTCATTTTCAATGTTTTGTCGAATATTTCGTTCGATTTTATTCAATCGGGATAATATACTGTGAGAGTCCGAATTGTTCTGAATTTCATGACTTGTCTTGGTAATTGTGTCCATAATTTCGAACAGCATTTCATTTTTCCTAATCAGATTCATCGTAGAGCTCGCTAGTTCTTGTGATTTATGTCTTAATTCATATTGAAGTTGTTGATTCTTAAGTTCCTTTATTTCCCTTTTCTTTTCCGATGTTTCCGTTTCGAAATATTTTTTCTGTTCATTCAATTCAATTTCTTTAATTTTTTCCATGTCTTTTGCCCCTTTTTTTGACTGATAATCAATAAAGAATACGATAGCTGCCAGTAAGAGGATTATTAATAAAAAATACACAATGAAGGCAAACTGACTTTCGTACCAGGCAGGCAATATATAAAATGAATAACTGCAAATGGCTTCTTTCGACTCCAAAATATCCTTAGCTCTAATCTTGAAGGTGTAATGTCCTTTCGGTAATTGTGTGTATTCTTTTGTATTGTTGGTGCTAAATTCCGACCAGTTTTCATCAATATTCTCTAACATATAACTATATTGAACCAATCCTTCATTTCGGTACTCAGGTGCAATAAATTCAAAACGCAATGAATTTTGATTGTGTCGAAATTTCGTTTTTATTTTTGTGTTTTCATTCAGTTTGTTCTCATTGACAGTGCTAGAACGTTGATTGGTAATAGTTATATTATCCAAAAAGACCTTGAAGGTATTTTTGGATGACCTTCCCTGACGGGTGTCAATCGAACTGAAACCATCCTCCGTGCTTAGAATCAGTCTGTTGTTGTCAATAAAATTAAAATGTTCAAATCCTGTAATGATTTTAGGTTGTAGAATTCGATAAGTCAATGAATCCATACTAAAAGTATTGTTCGCATTTTTTTTTGCTAATCCGATAAAGCGTCCCGAAACAAACCACACATCTCCATTCCTACATTCGTGTAAACGCATGTAGTTCGGAACAGATTTAAACATCTTATTCCATGCTGTATAGGGATCTATTCTGTTTTTAATCCTATTATAAGTGTAAAAACCTCTTTCTGACGAAAAAATAAGTTTATTGTTTATTCTAAAAACAGTGTTACTCTGAATTGCCGGAAATCCTTTGTTGTTAAACAATTCTACCCGGGTTATACTATCCATTTCTGAATTGAAATGTAATCGGAACATCCCTTTTTGCCAATGACTGAACCAAACAGCTCCATCAGCATCTTCCTCGAACATTGGACTTGATTCTGAGAACTTACCTTTGATGAAATGGGAGAATTTCCACGTGTGTCCTGTTTTCTTTAAAATAAATAAACCTTGATATGAACAACCTAAAATAAAGTTTGGGTGAAGTCGCAAGGACTTAAAATTCCAGGTGCCAGTTAATTCTTCAATACGCTCAGCTCGGTTTGAATAAATAATAAACGCACCGTGGTCGTCACCACAAAAAATTGTACCGTCAATTTCTGTCAGACACCAGATTTGCCCCTCGAAACCTTTAACTAGTTTCGGTTGTATCGGAAACGGACTGTTTGTTAATGGGAAAGTTGTTGAGTAGAGACCTTGATTCGTCCCCAAATACAAGGTTTTATTTTTTAATAATGAAGTATAACCAGCTCCGTTAAGGTTATTAGTACCAAAAATATTTTGTATCGGACTGTTCAGCATTACGTAGTCAATACCCTTATCCAGACCAAGCCACAAATTATTATGATTATCAAAAGCGACGCTTAAAACTGTATTGTTTTGAAGGCCTGTGAATGTATTCACATAGGTAACATTACGATCGGTCAAATTTAATACGGCTATACCTCGTTGTACAGTTCCGAATACCAATTGATTGGCATTTCTGGCAGCGCAGAAAACCTGATTTTGTTTCAAAAAATCATCTATGCCAGTATTGTAAGGTATTATCGTATTCCCGTTAAATAGGTATACACCATTAAAACTGGTTATTAATAATATATTGTCGCCATCGAGAGCAATGATAGAACAAACCTTTTTGTTTATTAGTAATTCTGATCCAGGTAAGCGGACAAACAAGTTACCATTAAGCATAAAAACACCGCTTTTTTCACTTGTCAAAAACAATATATTATGGATAAATGCTGATGCATCTATTTTGCTGTGAAAAGGATAACTTGCAATATTTTTACCATCGTATTGATACACTGTTTTATCACCCTGGAAATAAATTTTATCATTTCCATTTTGGATATTATATAATTCATTGGATTCTTGTTTGTTAATTTCTATTTTTGGAACTAATGAGAAATACTTGAGTTGTCCGTTTGTCTGCTTTTTGAAGTACCCAAATTCATTAAATGTAGAAGCATAAAACCGACCATCCTTTGTGTGAACTAAGGAACGGACATTGGTTCCATTATTTATGGGGAAAGTAGCCCAGTTCTTACCGTCAAACTGAAGCAGCCCATTATTGTTGGCAAAATACATGAAATTCGATTCATCCTGAACAATTGCCCAGTTTTGAGTGCCTGCTTTATATGTATCACGTTGAAAATTACGCACTAAAGGATGATTGGCATAACCCGTAATACATAAAATAGAGACAGCAGCTGTTAAAAAAATATTTTTCATTTCATTTTTATTGTAAAGATTCACATATCATACTTTAATCGTTCAATTTTACTACAATTAATTCAGGTGAAATGAATGTTGAAATATGTTATACAACATGTATTCTTTTAAATGTCATAATATCAATATGATATAAATTTGATTGATGTAATATTGAGTAGTAAAATTATAGTACTTGCGTATTATTGTGAAGTAAAATATTTGGTATTTCATTTACAACCAACTACATTTGCAATGTTGATTTGATTCAAAATATTTAAAATTAGTCAACATTATAGTCAACATTTATTTTCAATTCTAATTTGTATAATTTTAAAATTAAGTCAGTATGAAAAAAACACTATTACTTTTATTGGCGTTTACATTTACAACTTTGTTATCTGCTCAGAACTGGCAGGTTTCCGGAGTAGTTACTTCTTCGGACGATGGTTTAGCTTTGACCGGAGTAAGTGTAATGGTTCAGGGTGTAAGCGGAATGGGAACTATTACCGATATTGATGGAAAATATACTGTCAAAGTACCACAGGGAAAATCTATTGTATTTTCTTACATAGGATACCTTCCACAGACAAAACAAATTAATGCTTCTACTACTATTAATGTAGTATTGCAGGCTAACACCAAAATGCTTGACGAAGTGGTAGCTATTGGTTACGGTACTATGAAGAAAAGTGATTTGACCGGTGCTGTATCTTCGGTAGGTGCTGATAAAATAAAAGAGAGACCTGTTTCAGGAATCGATCAGGCCTTACAGGGACGTGCAGCAGGTGTAACTGTTAATTCCAACAGCGGACAACCGGGAGCTTCAGCTGTTGTTCGTATTCGTGGTATTGGTTCTATTAATAGTAACTCTAATCCGATTTATGTGGTTGACGGAGTGATTTTGGATGAAATCAGCTTTCTTAGTCCCAGTGATATTGCAACTACTGAAATTTTGAAAGATGCTTCGGCAACTGCCATTTTTGGTTCGCGTGGTGCTAATGGTGTAATTCTCGTTACTACCAAACGTGGCTCGGATAATCCCAAAGGAAACATTTCGGTGGATAGTTATTTCGGAGTTCAAAATCGATGGAATAAGTTAAGCCTCATGGGTCGCGATGAATTTACAAAAACGATTTCAACTTTTGATGGCTCAAACGATTACCTAACTCAATACGGCTTAAACAAATGGATTGAAGCGTATAAAACAGGTTCTAAATCACAGTATTTCCCAAAGATAAAGACAGATACTTATCCTCAGGGAATGGATTACAATACAGTGGATACGGATTGGCAGGATGCCGTATTTCAAAAAGATGCAACGATTCAGAATCATCATATTTCAATTGACGGAGGAAGCAAAACGTCCAATTATGCTATCAGTGCCAGTTATTTTGACCAAAAAGGAACAGTTATGGGTTCAAATTACAATCGTTTCACGCTTCGTGTGAATACGGCACATAATGTTCGTTCGTGGTTGAAAATTGGTGAAAACCTTTCGTTTATGACTTCTACCGGACGAAATGCCATGAACAACAATGCGCAGCCTGGTGCTTCTGTTTTATCAGCAGCATTGGCAATGGCACCATGGGATCCAACCCATTATCCACAAGGTGCATGGAGTTATTCAACCGTTGCAAAAGGGGGTTATCCTCAAGGTCGCGATTTAAGTGGACAAATTTCAGCATCTTCGAACTTTAAAAACGTGACCAATCCATTCAGTATGGTTCAGAATATTGTACCAAAAGATATTGCTGAACGCTGGGTAGGTGATGCTTATATTGAAATTACACCAATTAAAGGCTTGTTGATTCGCTCCGATATCAGCATGGATTTGTCGAATGTTGACAGTAAATCTTTTATGTATGCTTTTGATTATTCTTCGTTCGACCGAAATCTGGTTAACCACCTATCATCAAGTATGGCTAAATATTCAACTATCATCAATGAGAATACCGCAACATACAATAAAAAGATTGGAAAGCATGAATTTTCGGTATTAGTTGGTGAAACCTCACAAGAGTTTAATTATTACAAACTCTCTGGTTCCGGATCATATATTACTAATCCGGAAGAAAAAAACTGGTATCTGCAATTTACTGCAAATAAACCTACCAGCATCAATCCCGATTCAGTTCGCGGTGTAGGTGATGAGGTAGCACGTACCCGTATGCTTTCACTTCTTAGTCGTGTAAACTATAAGTTTGATAATAAATATATGGTTACGCTCAATTTCCGTATGGACGGTTCCAATAAGTTTCCGGAAAACCCTTGGGGTTATTTTCCTTCAGTAGCTTTAGGATGGAAAATCAGCGAAGAGGCTTTTATGAAAGAAATTCAAAACCTGGACTATATGAAACTGCGTTTAGGTTGGGGACAAATAGGAAATGAGAAAATTCCAAGTAATTCTTTTCAAACGAATATGTTTATTACTGGTCCTACATTCTCAGATTATATCCTAGGCTCTACTCAATCATTGGCTTCAGGAGCAACTGTTCTTACCTATGCCAATCAGGGCGGAAAATGGGAAACTCATGAACAATGGAATGCCGGAGTAGATTTCGGATTTTTTAAAGGTTTGATTTCGGGAACAGTAGATGTATTTAGAAAAGATACTAAAGATGCTCTGCTTACTGTTAAAGGCCCTGCTTTTGCAGGAAACCTTTATGATCCAATGAAAAATGTTGGGAATATACGTAATGAAGGAATTGAAATCATGCTGGATCATAAAAATAAAATCGGTTCTTTTAATTACAGCTTGAATGGTAACGTTTCTTTTATCCGCAACGAGTTGACGAAATTGAATGGCGGCCAAAAAATGTACAATGGTATTGATAATATCTTACTTTGCGACGAAGGCTTACCAGTAAATACATTTTGGGGTTATAAGTATTTAGGTGTTTTTAAATCAGATGCTGAAGCTCTGGCTTATACCAATAATGCAGGAACAGTTATTCAACCCGGAGCAGTAGGTGGAGATGCCAAGTTCCTTGATTTGAATGGTGATGGAAAAATTGACGACAGCGACAAAATGAATCTTGGTAACCCATTTCCATGGCTTACTTATGGGTTGAGTGCTTCGGTTGATTACAAAGGTTTTGACATGCAATTGTTCTTCCAGGGCGTTTATGGTAATCAGATTTACAACCAGGTGCGATATCGTACTGAAGGAAAAGGCGAAGAAGCAACACTAAGTACTGCCATGCGTGATGTGTGGACCTCAATAAATCCTACAGGAAATATTCCTAATCCTTACGGAAGTACAAACAACTTCAGAGCTTCAAGTCGTTTTATTGAAGATGGTGCTTACCTTCGTTTGAAAGACATTCAACTAGGTTACACTATTCCTAAAAGCATTACTCAGAAAGTTCAGATTAACCGCTTGCGTATTTATGTTTCAGGGAATAACCTGCTGACTTTTACCAAATATACCGGATACGATCCTGAAATTGGTGGTGGAATTGATTATGGAAATTATCCTCAGGCCAGAACCATGTTGGTTGGTGTAAATTTAGGATTCTAATCTTTAATTCAAAAACAGTAGAATAAATCAGATTCAAATTTAAAATACTACAAATATGAAAAAATATATATTCAAAGCCGCTTTCGTACTATCTATGGCTTTATCGTTGGTTTCATGTCAGGATTGGATAACAGCACCATCTCCTGCAGTAACCAAATTGAGTGACTTTTTCACCTCCGGAAGTACCGCCATTCAGGCAGTTAATGGGGCCTATGTGCCATTAATGTGGGAATTCAACTCTACCTATTTTCCTGAATGGTTTATTGGCGATGTTGTTTCGGACGATGCATTGAAGGGTGGACAGAGTATTGGCGATATGTCGATAGTTTATGACATGGAAAACTTTAAAACAGCAACAAATAATGCCTATCTGCTTGATTTTTACAGAGCACAATACATTGGAATCGGACGTTGTAATTTAGTGCTTGATCAGGTTCCGGGCATGAAAACTGATGCTTTACTGACTGCCAGTGTAAAAAATCGGGTTATTGGTGAAGCCAAATACCTCAGAGCAATGTATTATTTCCGTTTGGTTCGTATATTTGGTGGTGTACCTAAGGTTGACTTCGTGGTAAGCAGTTCGAAGCAATGGGCACAACCTCGTGCAACAGCAGACTCTATTTATAGCTTTATTATTTCAGATTTAAAATCAGCAAACAGCTTACTTTGGAAAAAAAGTAAATATACTTCCGGTGATTTGGGACGTGCAACTAAAGGAGCAGCTCAGGCTATGTTGTTGAAAACCTATCTATATACCAAACAATTTAATATGGCCAAATCATGGGGTGATTCAATTATCAATTCGGGTGAATATTCCTTAGTTCCGAATTATGCTGATAATTTTACACTGGCAGGAGAAAATGGAAAAGAATCCGTTTTTGAAATTCAATATATGGCTGAAGGAACAAGCGATTACGGTAATGGAGATGGGTTTACCCGTGGTACTTTTACGTCAATTCTTACCCGTTCACGTGCTCCGAAAGTTGGTGGTTGGGGATTCAATAAACCGACTCAGAATCTTTACAACGAATACGAAACAAAAGATCCTCGTCGTGATGCTACAATTATTAACCCAACAGATGCAGAAATTGCAAATCCAGCTGAAGAGATATATCTTGGTTGCCGGTATTTGAATAAAAAGTATGCGTTGATGAATCCTGATAGCACTTATATAGGTTTATCACATCCTACCCGAGGTCCAATCAATAACAAAGTAATCCGTTATGCAGATGTGTTGTTAATGTACGCTGAAGCTTGTTGTGAATCCAATAATTTGGTTGCTGCAAAAACAGCTCTGGAAAATGTAAGATCACGCGCTCGTGGAACTTCTGCCATATTACCGACTTTCCCTTATGGCACTTATGCCGATAATCAAACCGATTTACGCAAAGCTATTCGCCACGAACGCCGTGTAGAACTAGCCATGGAAGGTCATCGCTGGTTTGATTTAGTTCGCTGGGGAATTGCCAAGGAAACTATGGATGCCTACAAAGCAACTGAAACAACTGCAGCACAAAATGAAATGGCTGCATTTGAAAAAGGAAAGCATGAATTATTCCCTATTCCTGCTGCCGAAATTGATCTGAATCCAATGGCACAAAATCCGGGATATTAATAAAAAAATTTAACCGGCTTTAGTAGGCCGGTTACACACAATAAATTCCAATTATTTATTATTTATTATTTACAATTTAATTTTTTATCATTATGAAGAAGCTTACTATTTCTATTATGTTGCTGGCTATGAGTGCTATTGCAACAAGTGCTTTTGCACAAGACGATTTCACAAAAGGTTCAAATTATTATCTGATTTATTTGGATGATGTTTCAGCAGCCAAGATTCCGACAGCTAACATTGTAAAAGATTTCCGTGTTGACGATACCAATAACTTTTTGTATGTTTGGAGTAGTACTTATACTGCGTTAACAGCCTCAGGCCCAAACTGGAACGGTGAAGTTGGAACTTTCCTTTCCTTTTCTGTAAATTCAGTGGGTTGGTCAGGATTTGGTTTCTCAGGCCCGGTTTCTAAAGATATGACAGCAGTAACTTCTGATTACACCTTACACATTGCAATGAAAGGTTCTAACACTGCTTCTCATATTATTGGTATGGATGGTCCTGGTGGATTGACTGCTCGTGTTTGTATCGGTGCAAGTGCTTTTGTAGATGGTACAACTACCTACCAGCCCTACACAAATTTCACACGTGACAACAAATGGCATTTGATTGAAATCCCGATGTCAGCATTTTTTAATCTGGGACTTCGTTATCCAGGTGCAGTACCGGCTAATGCCAATGTGGTTTATTTCTTAAGCGGTGGCGTTTCAGGAACTACTATTAATATGGATGCTATATTTGTTTATAAAAAATCAACTACAGCAGTAAATTCTGTAAAATCTGATTTGGATGTCATTCAGACTGGCAAAACAATCAGCGTGGTTGGAGCAACTCAACCAATTGAACTATACAGTGTTACCGGTTCTAAGGTAAGAGTTTCAAACGAAGCTATTATGGGTATTGAAGATATTCAGAAAGGTATTTATATCGTCCGTTCAGGTAGCCTCAACAAAAAGATTGAAATTAAGTAATCGATTTCAATTTTAATTCAACAATTAAAATTCTCATCGAGTAAGAAATTATCCGGTGAGAATTAAATCTTCTTTACAATATCGATAAATTTATGAAAAAGGTATTCGTTTTAAGTTTTATAGCTTTAATATGTCTGACTGTCAGTGCTCAAGGTGGCTATTCGTTGGTTTATGCCGATGAATTTGACGGAACTACACTCGATTTGACCAAGTGGAATATTCAGGTGGGTTATGCTGCCAATCAGGAACAAGAATATTATACCGATGGTACAAACAATATTAGGGTTGAAAATGGAAACTTAATCATTACAGCCAAAAAAGAAAATTATGTGCTAGATCGTAATTACTCTTCCGGTCGAATTTATTCGAAAAGTAAAGGATTTATTAAATACGGAAAAGTGGAAGCCAGAATTAGTGTTCCTGCAGGTAAGGGTACTTGGCCTGCATTCTGGATGATGCCCCAGTCGAGTGTCTATGGAAGCTGGCCTAAAAGTGGTGAAATTGACATCATGGAGCATATCGGTTCTAATCCTACTATGACATCTCATGCAGTACATACTGCCCTGAAGAATGGTACTATTGGAAATAACTGGTTTGCTAAAGTGTATCAAGCTAACATGGAAAACAACTTCCATATTTACTCAATTCAATGGGATCCGGATCAAATATTGTTTTATGTCGACAATGTTAATACAGGTACGCTTTATCGCAATTTTACCGATACGTCAACAGGATGGCCTTTTGATCAATATTTCTACGTAATTCTGAATCTTGCTATTGGAGGTACAATGGGTGGTACAGTTGATGATACAATTTTTAATAATCCGGTAGAAATGATGGTGGATTATGTTCATCTATATCAACTTAATACTGCTGTGAACGAATTACAAGATGTAAACCTTCAGGTATATCCAACAAAGTTTTCGGATGTAATTAATGTGAAAACAGACACTCCAACTTCAGTAAAACTATTTAATAGCCTTGGAAAGGAGATATTACAAAAGGATATAACAGGTGACGAAACATTAAAAACAAATCAGTTAGCAAGCGGGATTTATTTTTTGAAAACTGATAACAAAACATTTAAACTAATAAAATAATAGCTTAGGTACTTCAGGCTGTAGCTATAAATTTCATAACAAATAAACAAATAAACAATCAAAAAAATTACTGTCATGAAGAAAATTACTAGATTTTTCCTTATTTTAGTTGCGATAGCAACTTGGGGAAGTGTAGCTAATGCTACAAACACTGCATGTGCCGGAACATTAACTACAGCGGCTCAAGGATCTTTTACGTTAGGGTATAATTATACCTTTACAACGTCTGGAACTAGTGTAACAATTACTTTTGAATTGTTGGACACTAAAACGGGGCTAGTAGCACAACTTGTTACTCCAGCTAATGCTTATACCAACATGGCTCTTGTAAGTGGCCAAAAATACACTTATACACTAACTGGACAGACTCCGGGTGCAACTATAACTTACGCTTGTTATTTTGCTTATGCTGGAGCTTCTGCAAGAACTACGGATTTGACTTATACTGTAGGAGATGCCTGTGGTACATCGAGTGATGTTACGAAGCCTGTAATGGGAACAGCTGTTGTGGTAGGGACACCAACCGTAAGTTCTGTAAATTTAACATTAACGGCAACCGATGACGTTACTTCACCTGTTATTAATTATGTTGCCAACGATGCAACAAATGGTATAACTAATAAAGCACTTCTTACTAACTCATCTGGAAATGTTACAGTTACCGGTTTAGCTGCTTCTACTAGTTATAACTTGACAATTACCGCAAAAGATGCTGCGGGAAATATATCGACTAATTCAGCTTCTGCAAGCTTTACAACAGCTTCACACCCCGTTGCTCCTACACCACCAACCCGTAATGCTGCAACTGTTATAGGAATTTACAGCGATACCTATACCTGTGTATCAAATGCTTTTCAATGGTGGGCCGCTACCACTTCTGTTGACGTAGTTACGGGTGGTAATACCTCGAAGTTAATTACAAGTGGGAATTGCTTTGGTACTCAAGTTTCAACCTTGCAAGATGTTAGTTCAATGCAATTTTTACATGTTGACATTTACCCAACCACTGTAACAACTATGCAGATAGGTATTGTAGCACCTGCTGGCAATGAATACCACCCTGCTAATACATTAGTTGCAAATCAGTGGAACAGCTTTGACATTTCATTAGCTGATTTTAAAACAGGCAAGCCAAGTCTTGATTTAACTAAATTGACTCAAGTCGGCTTTTGGGGAATGAACGGTACCTTCTATTTGGATAATGTCTATTTTTACACAAATGTAGTACCATCACTTGTTGTTTCGACTGTATCATTAACTATTGCACAACCTGCAACAAGTACAAATACGTTTGGTATTACTACATCAAGTACATGGACGGTTGCCAGCGATCAAACATGGCTTACACCAAGTAGTTTAAGTGGTACAGGAAATGCAACTATTACATTAACTGCTACATCTGCAAACTCTACTTATTCAAGCAGAACAGCAACTGTTACCATTACAGGAAGCGGTACAACTAAAACTATTACTGTAACTCAGAGTCCTTTATTACCGTCAGCAGCACCAACTCCTACTCTTGCTGCAGCAAAAGTTATTTCGGTTTATAGTGATGCCTATACAAATGTTGGGTCTCCTAATTTCTTCCCAGGTTGGGGACAACAAACGGTAGCTACTGCAACAACACTTGGAGGAAATAATGCAATGCAATATTCAAATTTCGGTTATCAGGGAATCACATTAAATGCAACCGATGCTAGCAGCATGAATAAATTGCATGTTGATATTTTCCCTACAACAGAAACAACTGTAAGATTAACTCCAATCAGTCACAACCCCGGAGGAGCTGAATTTCCAACTTCACTTGGAACATTAACAGCATATACATGGAACAGTTTTGACATTATGCTGACAACTTATACTGGAGTGGTTTATACAGCCATCGACCAATTTAAATTCGACGGTGGTACTGGTGGTACATTCTATATGGATAATCTGTATTTTTTCAATGATACATCGACAGGCTTAAATGCAATTGAAACTTCAGAACTTGTAAGTTGTTATCCAAATCCAATGACTGATAAACTTACAGTTTCAGCTAAATCTGAAATTAGTCAGGTGATTGTTCGTAACTTGGTAGGACAAACTGTAAAAATAACTATGGTAAACGGTCTTGAAAAGTCAATTGAATTAAGCAATGTTGCAGCCGGAAATTATCTGGTAACTGTGAAATTGACTAATGGTCAGGTTTCTACTCAAAAACTTGTTAAACTATAAATCTATAAATGTTCGTCCACGGGGATTTATCTGTGGACGAACTTATTTGTATTTCAATTTTCAAATAAAACAAATTATTAATTTTAAAAAACAAAAGTTATGACAAAAGTTACACGTTTTTACTTTGCTTTGGCAACAATGATTGCTTTAGCAACAGCAGCCATATCGGCTCAACCAACATCGTCTGCTCCAACACCTCCTGCTCTTTCAGCGGGTAATGTTATCTCTATTTTCAGTGATGCTTATACCAATGTGACCGGGACAGATTTTTTTCCTAACTGGGGTCAGGGAACTGCCTATGCGCCTTTAACCATTGGAACCACTGATCATATTATTAAGTATTCAAATATGAATTATCAGGGTGTACAGTTCGGGAGTGCACAAGTTTGTACCACAATGAAATATCTACATCTCGATGTATGGTCCAATGACGCAAATACTGCTACTTTTCCAATTGGAATTATCTGGACTGGTGGCGAATTCACAGTAACTAAAACTGTAGCTACAAATGGTACATGGACATCGCTTGATATTCCATTAAGTGCATTTACAGGTGCTGTATTAGCTTCTGTAATTCAGTTTAAATTTCAATCGAATGAATGGTACTCATTGGGAGTTGCAGGCAGTGCCTCTAAATACACAACTGTATATTTAGATAATATCTATTTCTGGTCTGATGCAACTGCTGATACACAAGCACCAACTGGTTTCACTGCCACAGCAGTTAATGGCACAAATTCTGACGTTATTCTGAAACTAAATGCAACTGACAATTCCGGGGCTGTAAATTATACCATTACGTATGGCACCACAACATTGAATGTAGTAGGAGTTTCAGGAGTTGAAAAAGATTATACTGTTACTGGTTTATCCGGTTCGACTCCTTATTCGTTTAGTGTTACTTGTAAAGATGCTGCCGGAAATGCTGCGGCAAATAACCCGATTGTTGTTCCGATTACAACAGGTTCAGCTTTACCTGCTTCACCAATTCCTACAGTGGCTGCAGCTAATGTAAAATCAATTTATAGCGATGCATATACTGCCTCTGTTACAAATTTCGTATATCTAACTCAACAGTGGTGGAACTCTACCTGGTCGGCAGCAACCTTAGCGAATGGTGGAAATGCATTAAAACTGGTTGCCACAACAGCCGGTGGTGGTGGAGGTGGAATTCAATTCGATGCATTAACCATTACCGGAATGACAAATTTGCATTTTGATATTTATCCGGGTACCGATGCAGTAGGCGCTACACTGAAATATTGCGTAACTCCAGCTGGTACATGGTATGTATTACCTACTCCTACAAATCACAGCAGTCTTACTGCGAATGTATGGAATAGCATTGATATTCCAGTAAGTTCTTTAGCATCAGGGGCATCAACTTTGCCAATTCAGGTTGGTTTTGGAACTTTCTCCGGACCAGGTACTTTCTATATTGATAATGTAATTTTCTATAATGGAACCTGGACGTTTACAAACGGCATCAATGATGTGTTAGCTTCTCCAGTCATTAATTGTTATGTAAATTCAGGAAAACTGAATGTATCATGCCAATCAGAAATGAGCGAACTAACTGTTCGAAATTTATTGGGTCAAAACATTAGAACTGAAGTTGCTAATGCAAACTCAAAAGTAATTGACTTGTCAGGTTTAGCATCCGGTAATTATATTCTGGTTGCAAAAATGGCTAATGGTCAACTTTCTACACAAAAATTTGTAAAATAATAATTTTCTTCAGGTCCGCGAAGAATCTTCTTCGCGGACTTATTTTCTAATTTTTTCACTTCAAAGATCTCCTATTTGAATTTCATTTTCTTTATCTCTCAATAAAATGTTAAAACAGGTATTGTTTTTTTGTATGCTCGTATTTTCTCTGTCGATGATAGCTCAGGACTATAAACTTAAGTGGGAAGATAATTTTGATAATCCTTTTTTGAATGAAACTCAGTTTTGGAATGTTGAAGTAAACGGTGATGGTGGTGGTAATAATGAATTGCAATACTATAGGCGAGAGAATATTGACATTGAACAGGATGTAAGTGGGGTGAATTGCCTTGTTATTAATGGCAAACGGGAAAATTTCGGTGGAAAAGTAGTTACTTCCGGAAGATTAAATACACTTAAAAATGTTTCGTTTAAATACGGAAAAGTGGAAGCTCGTATCAAGTTGCCTCATACCGCGAATGGCTTATGGCCGGCATTTTGGATGTTGGGCAACGATATTAGTTCTGTCGGTTGGCCTCGCTGTGGTGAAATTGATATACTGGAAATGGGTGCTGCAGGAGGAATTTCTCAAGCAACGCAGGATCGTTTCATGGATGGCGCTTGTCATTGGGGTGAAGTGTGGACTTACAATTCGTACGATACAACTGCACCCTATGGTGTTCAGGATGATTTTCATTTATATACATTGATTTGGGATTCACTGGCAGTAAAAATGTATCTCGATTTAGATAAATATCCAACCGTTCAACCTTATTATCAGTTCAGTATTACCGGAACAAATCTGATTGGTGATAAATCTTATTACTTTCATAAACCGTTTGGGGTTATATTTAATCTCGCTGTAGGTGGCAATTTTACAGGAATTACTGGGAATTCAAATATATCCAAAATAACAGCATTACCCACCGATGGTACTCCTGCGAAAATGTGGGTCGATTATGTTCGTATTTACCAACAAGGCGTAAAAGGTGAAATTTTCAATGGACCTACAACCACCGTTGATACTCAGTCGCCAACTGCATTTACTGCTTCCAAAGGTGCTGTAACTCCCAATAGTGTAGAATTATTGCTCAATGCTACTGATAACTCAGGTAGTGTAATCTATTATATAAGTTATGGAACTTCCACACTCACTGTGAAAGGGACATCAGCTGTACAGACTTCGTACATTGTCAACGGACTCAATTCTTCTACTAATTATACTTTCTCTGTTGTTGCCAAAGATCCAAATGGTAATGCTGCAACTAATAATCCGCTTAGTATTTCGGCCACTACAGGGATTTCTTATAATGGTGTTGCAACTATTGATTACGAAACTATTGGTCAAAACTGGACATGGATATTGTTTGGGAATGGAGACAATTCCAGTTCACTTTACTCAGTGGTAGCAAATCCAAATCCGTCAAGTATAAATTCTTCTGCAAATTGCGCAAAATATACTGTCAATGCCGGAGCCATGTCGTGGGCCGGTCTTTATTCGGATAATATTGGATCAATCACTTTTACAGCCGATAATAGCAAAGTGAAAGTGATGGTTTATAAAAGCTATATAAGTAATTTCGACTTAAAGTTAGAAAACGGATCAACAAACTTCGAGATGATCGTACCAAATACCCTTATTAATCAATGGGAAGAACTCACATTTGATCTTACAGGACATATTGGTCAGACAATTACCAGACTTACACTTATACCCGATAATTCATCGGATAGATCAGCTCAACGTGTAAGTTACTGGGATAATATTTCTTTTAATTCCAACAAGACTAATGCTGTGGAATCAGTAATGAATCAGAATGTTCATATTTTCCCAAATCCGGTAATTAACAGTTTACATTTGACAGCTGATCAGGAAATCAATCAGATAGTATTATGTAACCTTGTCGGTCAGAATGTAAAATTATTAATGGTTGGAAGTAGTGAAAAAACAATTGATTTAAGTGATGTTTCTTCCGGCAACTATTTGATTAAAATTCAATTGGCTGACGGTAGTATTTCAACTCAGAAACTAATAAAACTCTAAGCAAAAAAAATCTGATAGTATGGAAATCAAACAGAAAACGGCAAATTTATGTGTGGGACTTTTATTTTTTGTTTTCGCTTTTGGCATGCATCAAGCATGGCAACAAAACAAAAACCCTTTTGCAAGAAACATACAAAATGAGATACATAATACAGAACTAACTGTTTCAACTAATCATTCTTTTGGAAACTTCAGGGTCCAAAATGAGTTTTTTAAATCGGGTGTTGAATGACTTTGATTTATTAAAAAAAAAAGATATTTAATGAAAAATACAATAATCGTGTTTTTTTGGTTATTTTCCCTGGTAGCCCCAGCACAGGATTATAAACTTGTGTGGGAAGATAACTTTAATAAAGCAACAATAGATAATACTGTCTGGGTATCTGTTTTAAGCGGTGATGGTGGCGGAAACAAGGAATTACAGTATTATAAACCTGAGAATATCTCAGTGGGGAAAGAACCGGTTAGTGGCGAAAATTGCTTAATTATTACAGCAAGAAAGGAGCTATATGAAAATAAGTCAGCTACTTCGGGACGTATATCTACCAAAGGTAAAATGAATTTTCAATATGGAAAAATTGTAGCTCGAATAAAACTTCCTAAAACTGCAAATGGTTTATGGCCTGCATTCTGGATGCTTGGAAGTGATTCATCTGACGCTATTTGGCCCAAATGTGGTGAAATTGATATAGTTGAGATGGGACATAAAAAAGGAATTGATTCAGGAACTCAAGACCGGCTTTTTAACGGTGCCTGCCATTGGGGGGAAAGCTGGAACGGTGGTAAATATCCAAATAAGGGAATATCCACAACTAATGATTATTGTTTGCAGGATGATTTTCATACCTTTACGTTAGTATGGACTCCCGATTCGATAAAAATGTATCTGGATTTAGAAAAATTTCCGAATACGAAACCTTATTACCAAATGCCAATTACAGGCAATAATTTAGTAAATCAAACTTCTCGTTATTTCAGAAAACCATTTTACCTAATCTTCAACCTGGCTGTTGGTGGTACTTTCTCAGAAATATACGATATTAATGAAGTTACTGCTCTGAAAAATGGTGAAGCCCTAATGTATGTAGATTATGTTAGAGTATATCAGAAAAAAACAGGAGAAGAGGAATATATTTTTTCGAAACATTAAGGCTCACTATTTAATAACAATGTGTAAAAAGCCTTGTTATCTATTCAGTCTTCAACTCTCAGAATCACAATCATAAATATTTAAATCAATACTTATTATGAGTAATTATAAAACAGCACCGCAAGATATTGTTCCTTTTGGGCAAAAAATTGCATTTGGGTCAGGGCATTTAGCCAATCAATTGTTTCCGGCAGCATTGGGAGTTTTTATGGTTGTGTTGGTCATGTCGTTGCACATGAATCCGATTTTGGCCGGTTTACTCGGTGCAATTCCGCGCTTTATGGATGCTTTGCTCGACCCGATTATGGGATTTATTTCCGATAATACAAAATCAAAATGGGGACGTCGTAAACCTTACATTTTAGTCGGGGCATTAATTGCCGGACTTGCTTTTATGGTTATGTGGCAATTACATCCTGAAAACTCCGAGTTGTTCAATTTCTTCTATTTTTTAGTTGTATCGCTGTTCTTTTACATTGGTTATACCGTTTTTGCAGCACCGCTTATCGGGTTAGGATATGAAATGACTCCCGATTACAATGAACGCACCCGATTGATGGCCGTTTCGCAATTTATGGGTCAAATAGCCTGGATGATTGCTCCATGGTTTTGGGTAATTATTTATGACCAATCTATTTATCATTCAGCACCCGAAGGTGCCCGTAACCTGTCGGTTTGGGTAGGTGGATTATGTATGATTTTGGGAATTATGCCAGCACTTTTCAATAGAGAAAAGGTAGATTTAGACAAAAGCAAGTTGGCCGATTTGTCGATGAAGGACTTGGCTGTCAACTCAAAAGAGTTTTTCAGAGGAATTAAACTCACGTTGAAAAACAAGCCTTTTGTGAAGCTTTGTGCTACGACATTCCTTATATTCAATGGTTTTCAAACCATAGCTCAGTTTGCATTTTTTATTATTGTGTATTATCTTTTTAAAGGCGATACAAATGCTGCGGGAACATGGCCGGCATGGTTTGGTACAGTAAGTTCAATTGCTACAGCATTTTTGGTAATTCCAATTGTTACTGCCATATCAGTTAAAGTGGGAAAAAAGAATGCATTTATCATAGCCACATTACTTTCAATGATTGGTTATGCTCTGAAATGGTGGGGCTTTAATCCTGCACATCCCTGGTTAATGTTTATGCCTATCCCTTTCCTTTCGTTTGGTATTGGTGGACTGTTCACGTTGATGATGTCGATGACTGCCGATGTATGCGATTTGGATGAATTGAATAATGGTGAACGACGAGAAGGTATGTTTGGAGCTGTTTACTGGTGGATGGTAAAACTCGGAACGGCAGCTGCCATGTTATTAAGTGGAGTGGTTTTGCACTATATTGGTTTTAATCAGGAAGTTAAGGTACAAACCCTTGAAACCATAACAAACCTTCGAATTGCGGATATACTGATACCTATTTTCAGTGGGATACTTGCTATTGTTGTGATTTGGAAATATGATATCAACGAAGCAAAAGCATACGAAATTAAAGAAAAATTGGCTGAAAGGCGTGCTGATATTCAGAAAGTTTGACGATATACAAATAACTAAAATTGTGGAATTAAATTGATTTAAAGGTTTTAAAATCAATACTTTCATTGAATTTCTATGAAAAAAAGAATATTACTGGTTTCATTATTTGGAGATATAAATACCGATCACAATTATCGGGTTGACAATATTTATAAAGCTTTTCATAACTTTGACAT
>SESF01001423.1_pt1 | contig 38960 bp, 46 predicted proteins | sample 3171521 | NCBI WGS metagenome assembly SESF01 (sample SAMN10866945, study PRJNA518727) | freshwater metagenome | biome: subpolar coniferous forest; feature: holomictic lake; material: water; isolation source: holomictic Lake 227, 6 m and 8 m depth | place: Canada: near Kenora, Ontario | collected...
TCAACCGGATAGGCATGGAACGACCTTTTGCAACCGCGCGAATATTGTCGGTGGCCACCGCGGTTGTCTCCGGCGAGGGCAAAAAAAGGACGGCGGCCGCAGCCGCCGCCCCTGCCGCAAACGGAAACCTCAAGCGGCTCAGGCCGCCCTGCTGGTGGTCAGCTGCGTCACCCCGGCCGTGCCTGGAGCGGCGTTGATCGCGATCGTGCGCGGCTTCAGCGCCTCAGGCACCTGACGGACCAGTTCAACGAACAGCATGCCATTCTCCAGCCGCGCCCCCGAGACATGAATGTAGTCGGCGAGCTGGAAGCGCCGCTCGAAGGCCCGGGCCGCGATCCCATGGTAAAGGTAGGTGGTCTTGCCGTCTTCGGCCTTGGCCTTGCCCCTGACTGACAGTACGCCCTCGTGGGTGACGATCTCGAGGTCCTCGGCGGAGAAGCCCGCCACCGCCATGGCGATGCGATAGGCGTCCTCGCCAACCTTCTCGATGTTGTAGGGCGGATAAGACAGGGAACTGTCGTTCACCTGAAGGGCCGCATCCAGGGCCCGGGTCAGATGGTCGAAGCCGACGGTCGAACGGAACAGCGGCGACAAATCAAACGTACGCATGATGATCCTCCTTTGAGCGATCTCATCGCGGCGTGCCCTCCCTCGCGGCGATCCAGAGGGGGCTCGACGTGCCGGAAAGGCCACGCCTCGCGGGTTTCACGAGCGGGCGGACCCGGTTCGGCATCCGCCCGGTTTCTATTTGGAACGTCCCGGCCCCGCCATCAAGGGGGAAAATTCAGGAAATCGTCCAGTGCGACCGGTGCCAGTTCCAGGCAGAGGCCACCATCTCCGAGAGTTCCGTGAAGCGCGGCGCAAAGCCGAAGGTGCGGGTGGCAAGGCCGGGATCGGCCACCAGTTCCGGCGGATCGCCCTCGCGCCGGGGGCCATAGCGCACCGGTACCGGGCAGCCGGTCGCCGCCTCGGCCGCGGCGATCACGTCCCGCACCGAAAAGCCCCGGCCGACTCCAAGATTGGCCGCCACCGAGGCGCCACCGCCCAAGAGATGGCGCAAAGCCCCGACATGGGCCGTGGCCAGATCGCAGACATGGATGTAGTCGCGGATGCAGGTGCCGTCCGGGGTCGGATAGTCGGTGCCAAAAAGGTCGAGATGGGGCAACCGCCCGGCCACCGCCATCAGGGCCCGTGGAATCAGATGGAATTCCGGGTCGTGCGCCTCACCGGTCTCACCCTCGGGGTCGGCGCCGCAGGCGTTGAAGTAGCGCAGGGCCGCCCAGCGCAGATCATGGGCCACGGCGTGGTCGGCGATCATCTGCTCGACCATTGCCTTGCTCCAGCCATAGGGATTGACCGGCGCCCGCGGCTGGGTTTCGTCGATCGGTTGACGGACCGGCAGACCGTAGACCGCGGCAGTGCTGGAAAAGACCAGGGTATCGATGCCCTGGGCCCGCATCGCATCCAGCAGCGAGATCGAGCCCGCGACATTGGTCCGGTAGTACTTGCCGGGATTGACCACCGACTCGCCGACCGCGATCACCGCCGCGAAATGCAGCACCGCCGCCGGACGATAGCGCAGCATCACCTCGGTCAGGCGGACCTCGTCGCGGATATCGCCGATCTCCAGCGGCCCCCAGCGCACCGCCCAGCGATGACCAGACGAGAGATTGTCGTAAACCACCGGCGTGAAACCGGCCGCAGCCAATGCCTTGCAGGTATGGCTGCCGATATAGCCGGCGCCGCCGGCCACCAGAACTGTGGGCATGTCGGATTTCACACGGGAGAGAGGGAGAGGGTGGACAATGGACGCGGCGAAACCGCGGCAGGCCTGATGGTAGCGGCAGAGCCACGCCGGCAAAAGCCCTTATCCGCAGTGCACGCCGGACAAATCTCCACCGCTCGGGACTCGAGAGCGCCCGAGTCGGACGCCGGCCCAGCTCTCAAGCTCACACGACGATGTTGTAACGCGCTCCGGACCCCGACGTGCCGGTCATGGCTCCCGCGGTGACACTACCCGACGACGCGGCCGCAACCTTGGGACGGGGCAGAACGGCTGCCGCCTCTGCCGCACTGGCGGAGGGATCGCCGGCCGACGGCATCAAGACCCCCACCGCCGCAGCCTCGATCGAGGAAACCGCCGGAATCGACGAGGATGCCGCGCCCGCGGCGACTCCCTGAGTCGCGGCCACGCTCTCCTTGACCCGTTTCAGTGCCTGTTCGTACTGCCGCAACGCCTGTTCCGAGGGGATTTGCACCAGCACCGCACCGTTGCCGTCACTCATCAGCATCACGACGCGCCGCGTCTCGGAATCGTATTTGAAGGTCGGATTGACGGCGGCGGCTTTCCCGCCCGCGTCCCCGGCGCTCCCCGCAGCGGCGTGCCCGGCCGCGCCTGGAGTCACGCTGGACTCGGACCCTTTGCCGTCATGAGTCGACTCGGCACTTCCGTGCCCGATGGCCGACACGGCAACGCGGGGCTGAAGGAACTCGATGGGTGCGACCGGCCCAGATGTCGCGGTTACGGCCGAGGTCATGGACATGACGCCCTCGCCACCTTCGCGTTTCTACCTCTAGAGGCTCCACCATCGGCCAAACCTATAGCCTCAGGCGATCCGGCCTTCTGCCGGCAGGGATGTTGATGCAAACTTGTCTAAAAAGCTATACTTTTAAGCAGACAAAACAAGTCAACACTAACTCCCTCATGTTAGTATAGGGGGCTTCTGTGATCAGGTAAAGTCCTTTTTTCAGGTGCGCCTCGCTCTTTCCCTCAGCAGGTTATCACCCCGCCCTGCCTGCCGTCGCCCGGCCGAGGCTCGGTCAGGGCATCGGACGGCTTGGTTCATCGGCAAAATTTTGATATCAGGAAGCGTTGGCCCGTTTCCCGAAAGCGGTCGGCAGTCTACAGGGAGCATCCGATGGCGCATTTCCCCCCGTTGACGGCAGCCCGGTTCGCCACACGCTGGTTCCTGGCGTTCTTTGTGCTGACCGCGACCTACAACCCCTCGGGGTATTCCTACTATCATTGGGTCACGAGCAAAAATAACGATTACCTGTCGCTCAAGGTTGCCTGCGCCATTTTCCTGCTGACCGCCTATGGCTCGGTCTGGCCGATCATCTATACCTCGATCGGACCGATCGGCATCTTCATGACCTCGGCCTTCGTGGTCACCGGCAGTCTGGTGATGTGGGATTATGGCCTGCTCGAGGGTGTGCGGCCCTCGTTCTATCCTTATGGCATGCTCGGCGGCATCGCCTTCGTCACCGCGGTCGGATTGGGCTTTGCCCACTGGCAACTGCAGTTCTGGCACATCAAGAGCTACCGCAAGGTCACGACCAAGCGCTATCCCGCTTATGTGCCACCGACTCCGGCTCCGGTGCCGCCGCCGCCGCCGACCGCCCCGCCACCGATCATCTGATCGCCTGATTCTGGTCGATAACGATTGCCTTGGCAGGATGCGGTATCCTGAGCCACGGTTTCCGCCGCATGTTTCCCGGTTTGCGCCGCCCCAACTCCGCAAGGACGGGGGCGCACCCCGGAAAAAACCCGGAGAGTCTGATGAAGTCGAAATCCAAAGCCCTGATCGGTCTGGTCGCCGCCATGCTGACGGTCACTATGGTCCCGGCTCCGAACGCCCTGGCCGGAGAGTGGGTCGGCGACAAGAAATCGGGGTGCAAGGTGTGGAACGGCATTCCCGAACCGGGCGAATCGATCTCCTGGGACGGCCCATGCGAAAACGGCTTTGCCAGCGGTTCGGGTACACTCTTATGGTTCAAGGACGGCAAGCCGAACGGCAGCTATATCGGTGAGCGGGCCGGCGGCAAGGCTCAGGGCCACGGCATCAATACCTGGCTCTCGGGCGACCGCTATGAGGGCAACTGGAAAGACGACGCCCCCAACGGCAAGGGGACCTACACCTGGGCCAACGGCAGCGGCTACCAGGGCGAATGGCGCGACGGCAAGAAGCAGGGCAAAGCGGTCTATATCTGGCCCAACGGCGACCGCTTCGAGGGGCTCTACCAGGACGACAAACCGGTTTCTGGCATGTACATCAAGGCCGACAGCAGCCGCTACGTCGCCGAAATCACCGATGGCACCATCGGCCCCGGCAACCGCCTCTACACCACCGAAGAGCGATTGTCGGTACGCCGGGTTGGAACCAAGGTCTGCCGGATCGGCAGCCCGGTGCTCGGGGTGCTGGAAACCAAGATGGTCGGCTTCGTCGAAACCGTCACCGACGCCCGCATCCAAATCCGCATCGTCGATCCCGGTACTCTGATCGGCCAGACTTACCTTGGTCTGCCGATCGAAAAGAACAGCATCATCTGGGATGACCCCGACAACTGGGGCCCATGCTGAGCAGTTCTCCCCATCGCGGGTTTTTCTTCTTCTCCGGCCCGTCCTGGTTCCGAGAAGATCATGATTGATCAAGGACCTCACTCGTGCGGACTTCAGGCAACACCCGTGTTCTGGTCACCGGCGGGGCCGGTTTCCTTGGTTCCCATCTCTGCGAGCGGCTGATCGGCGCCGGTCACGAGGTGCTGTGCCTCGACAATTATTTCACCGGCAGCCGGACCAATATCCGGCATCTGCTGGACAACCGGAATTTCGAGACGGTCCGTCACGACGTGACCTTTCCGCTCTATGTCGAGGTCGACCGGATTTACAATCTGGCCTGTCCGGCCTCGCCGGTCCATTACCAGCACGACCCGGTTCAGACCACCAAGACCAGCGTGCATGGCGCGATCAACATGCTCGGCCTGGCCAAGCGCCTGAATGCCCGCATTCTCCAGGCCTCGACCAGCGAGGTCTACGGCAACCCGTTCGTTCATCCCCAGACCGAAGACTATTGGGGCAATGTCAACCCGATCGGGCCGCGCGCCTGCTACGATGAGGGCAAGCGCTGCGCCGAAACCCTGTTCTTCGACTATTACCGCCAGTTCGGCCTGCCGATCCGGGTGGTGCGCATCTTCAACACCTACGGCCCGCGCATGCATCCCAATGACGGCCGGGTGGTCTCGAACTTCATCGTCCAGGCCCTGACCGGCCAGCCGATCACCCTCTATGGCGACGGCAGCCAGACCCGCTCGTTCTGCTATGTCGACGACCTGATCGAGGGCTTCATCCGCTTCATGGCTCTTGAGAGCGATGAACCCGGGCCGATCAATCTCGGCAATCCCGGCGAGTTCACGATGATCGAACTGGCCGAGCAGGTGCTGCGTCTGACCGGGTCCTCGTCGACCATCGTCCACAAGCCGCTGCCGGTCGACGACCCGTTGCAGCGCCGGCCCGACATTGCCAAGGCCAAAAAGCTGCTCGACTGGGAACCCAAGGTTCCCCTCGAGGAGGGCCTCGTCCGCACCATCGCTTATTTCCGCGCCCTCCTTGATGGCGGCGCGGCGTCATAACGGACCAAAAGCACCTGACGAAAATGACAGCGCCCCCCGTATCCGGAGATGCGGGGGGCGCTGTCTTCAGTCCGATCCCCGGTCAGTGCGCAACCACCGGCACCGAATAGCCTGAGCCGAACATGAATTCCTCGCGCTCGTGAATATCGTCCTCCAGGTCCTTCTTAACCTCCATGAAGAGATCCCGCATTGAGACCACGCCGACCACGGCGCCATCTTTTTCAACCGGAACATGGCGGTAGCCGAACGACTGGATCATCTCGAGCGCATCCGAAACCGGGGCGTCCGACGGCAGAGTGTCGGGGCTCTTGGTCATGATGTCCGAAAGCAGGGTGGTCTCGGAATTGCGGCCGAGGGCGACCACCCGGAAGTTAATATCACGCTCCGTAACAATACCGATCAGCTCGCCTCCCGAGGTTACCATGACGGCGCCAACCCTGCGCTCGAACATTTTGCGGGATGCGGCAGAAACCGACGTCTGCGGCGCCAGACAAACCAGTTTGCTCTGGTTCACGACCTGGGCGATCAGTTTCCGTTTCGGCATTGGTCTTACTCCTTTAGGCGGATGTTCTGCCTGGTTCCCAAGAACTTTTTGGCCATCGAACATCTTCTGTTAGTCCGGTATCGCTTTGCCGGGAAGGAATGCAACAAGCGCGCCAAGAGCCGGGCTCGGCAAGAATTTCCCGTAAAATTTTATTTTTTTGATAAATCAATGGGTTGTCTCATTCTCAGAATGAGACGGCACTTTTGCATTTTTCAAGCCGCTGCGACATCGCGTCGCAAATTTCAATAAACGGCCGCCCCTGTCCTCGCAAAATCCGAAAAAATGCTCGTTTTTGGAGAACATGTCCAGGACACGCGCTTATTTTAAGGCGCTGGGTTTGTTGTGGTCTCGATGACGGCCCTCGGCTAAAACTCGGATGAAATTCCCCGACCAACCGCAGGGAGTCAACCATGAGCGACCTCGCCAGTCTCCGGACAGACATCGACCGAATCGATGACCAGATCGTCGATCTGTTGGCCCGCCGCTTCGCCATCTGCCGGAAGGTCGCCGAATACAAGCTGCGCCACGGCATTGCGGTGGTGCTGCCAGACCGAATCGAGCAGGTCAAAAACCGGTGCGCCGACCGCGCTGAAGCTCTTGACGTCGACCGCGCCTTCATCCTCGAGCTTTACACCCGGATCATCGACCAGACCTGCGAAACCGAACGGGCGATCCAGAGCGGACTCCAGGACACCGGCCAAAACACCGGACGATGAACGAAAAAAGGGCCGGACTTGCGCCCGGCCCCACCCCGGTAACCGGGATCACTCCCCTGCCCTATTCGCGATCGATGGTCAGCTTGAGAAAATGGGTCGCGCAGCTGATGCAGGGATCATAGTTGCGAATCGCCTGCTCGCAACGCCACTTCAGCTTTTCATCGGGTAGATTGAGGTTCCTCTGGACCACGCCCCAAAGATCGGCTTCCATGATCTTCTGGTTCTGGGCGGTCGGCGGTACAATGCGGGCGGTGAGAATGCGACCCTCACTGTCCAGATCGTAACGGTGATAGCAGATGCCGCGCGGCGCCTCGGTACAACCGTGACCGCGCCCGGCCCGGGGCACGATCTCCAGCGCCGACCGCTCCGGCTCTTCATAAGCCTCGGTGAGACGCAACGCCTCCTGACAGGAATAAAGAGTCTCGATCGCGCGCACGGTAAGACTCTTGAAGGGATTGCGCTCAACCGGCCCCAGCCCGGCTTCCTTGGCCATCTGCTTGCACAGCGGCGTCAGTTGCTCGTAGTTGAGGGCGTAGCGGGCCAGCGGCCCGACCATGTAGGCCGGCCCGTGCGGTCCCTTCAGCACCCCGTGCAGGGCGTTGGCGTGCTGGACGTGCTCCTCGTCGAAATACTCCTCGAATTCCGGAATCGAGATGTCGAGGCCACGGTTGCTGCGCAGCCGGCCCTTCTCGATCGCGTATTCGTCGGGGTGGTGCATCGCGACGAAGGTGTAATCGTCCTCGTAGTCGGGAAAGGTGAAGGTCGCGAACAGCCGGATGGTATCGATCGAGTCGTCAATCGCCTGCTTCAGCGGTTCGATCAGATGCCGGACCCGCTCTTTGGATGGCGCCTTGTAGAAGCCGCCGACCTTGGTATTGACCGGATGAACCGCCCGACCGCCGATGATTTCTAGAATCTCGTTGCCGAGCTTCTTCATCCGCAGCGCCTTCTCGACCACGCCCGGATGGTTCTTGGCGATCTCGATTGCGTCCTCGTAGCCCAGGAAGTCCGGGGCATGGAGCAGATAGGTGTGAAGCACGTGGCTTTGCAGCCACTCGCCGCAATAGAGCAACCGGCGCAACAGGATCAGCGAGGGATACTTAACCTCGACCCCGAGCGCCATCTCCATGGCATGGCTAGCCCCCATGGTGTAGGCGATCGGGCAGATGCCGCAGATGCGTGAGGTAATGTCCGGAGCATCCCAGAACATCCGCCCGCGCAGCAGCGCCTCAAAGAAGCGCGGCGGCTCGAAGATGCGGAACTTGACGTCCTTGACGACGTTGTCCTTGACCCGGACGTAGAGGGCGCCCTCGCCCTCGACCCGAGCCAGGGCATCGACCTTGATGATGCGAGGGGGGGTGGTGGACTGGGCTTCAACGACGGTCATGGAGATCACCTTCCTTGCGGAATGCATCGGCGTTGGCGTTGAACGAGCGGAAAGCGAGGCCGATGTCCTGCTTGCACATCCCCAGTTCCGCCATTCGGGCCGCCAGACTCGCGGTGTTGGGCATTTCCTTCGGACCGAAGCAGCCATAGCAGCCACGGTCATGGCTGGGACAGAGCGCACCGCAGCCGGCGTGAACCACCGGCCCGAGGCAGGGCGTTCCCTTGGCCACCATCACGCAGATATTGCCAGCCCGTTTGCACTCCAGGCATTCGGCCGAGGTCGAGACGTTGGCCCGCCGACCGTTGAGGAGGGCATTGAGAGCCTCTAACAACTGATACTTATTGATCGGGCAGCCGCGCAACTCCCCTTCCACCGGGACATGGTCCCGGATCGCGGTCGAGGTGGGCAGGGTGTCAATGAAGTCCGGCCGGGCATAGACGGCATCGATCATGTTGCGGACATCACGGAAATTCTTGACCGCCTGGATGCCGCCCGCGGTGGCGCAGGCACCGATGGTGATCAGAATTTTCGACTGCTTGCGAATCTTCTTGATCCGCTCAATGTCGTGGGGCGTGGTGATCGAACCTTCGACCAGGGAGACGTCGTACGGCCCCTTGATCTCGACCCGGGTTGCCTCGAGGAAGTAGGCGATTTCCACCGCCCCGATGACTGCGAGAAGTTCGTCTTCACAGTCGAGCAGGCTGAGCTGGCACCCGTCACAGGACGAGAACTTCCAGACCGCCAGTTTGGGTTTGCGTCGTGCGGCCATGGCTCAAAGCTCCCGAAGCTTGAAGAGGTCCTTGATGCGGTCGAACCGGTAGACTGGCCCGTCCTTGCACACAAAGGTCGGCCCGAACTGACAGTGACCGCAAAAGCCCACGGCACACTTCATGTTGCGCTCCATCGACACATAAATGCGGTCGTTGGTGACGCCATGCTCGTTCAGGGCCTGGATGCCAAATCGCATCATCACTTCAGGGCCGCAGACCATGGCCTTGGTGTGAGGCCGGTCGAAACCGCCACCCTTGATCAGTTGGGTGACCACGCCGACCCGGCCGTTCCACTTGCCGGTCACCCGGTCGACCGTGACCTGGCAGTTGACGTCGAAGCGGGAACGCCAAGCTTTCAGCTCCTTGGCAAACAGAATATCCTCAGGGGTGCGGGCACCGTAGAGGATCAGCACGTTGCCGAACTTTTCCCGCTGGGCGAAGACCGCGCTGATTGCCGGCCGCAACGGCGCGATGCCGACGCCGCCACCGAGAATCAGGATATCCGAGCCGAAACACTCCTGGACCGGCCACGGCGTTCCGAATGGCCCGCGCACGCCGACGCTGTCGCCGGGTTTGAGGGTCGCCAGTGCCGACGAGGTCTTGCCAACCGCCCGGATGGTGTGACACAGCACCGTGGGATCATTGGGATCGCCGCTGATGCTGATCGGCACCTCGCCGACCCCGAAGGTGTAGAGCATGTTGAACTGGCCGGGCTGAAAGCGAAAGGTTCCGCCGTCCGCCGGCTTGAGAGTCATGGTGAAGGTATCCGATAACTCCCGCTTCATCGCTTCGATGCGAAACAGCCGCGGGAGCATGGGATCCCGGATCGCCGGTGAGGCGACCTTGCCCTGATGGGTCATGGGGCACCCTCCCGGCTAGAAGTTGGAGACCGGCGTCGGAGCGTAGAGATCAAGCATCTGCAACCGCGCCGCCGTCAACCGCGCCGCCATGACGCGGATATAACGCTGCAACAGCGCATAGCCGAAATCGTGATCGTGCTCGCACAACGTCCGCAGCCGTCTGGCGTCCAACCCGAGGCACCGCACCAGCGACACCGCCCGGGCATCGAAGCTCCAGCGGTAGGGCGGCACCAGCCACGACCAGCCGAGCAGATCCCCCTCGGTCAAGGTCTGAAGCACCAACCGGCCGCGCGGCGGAGCCGCCAGCTCGATGGCCACCGTGCCATGACGCAGCAGGTAGAAGGTGTCGGCGGCCTCGCCGTCATGAAGGATGTACTGACCGGCGTCAAAGGTCTTGGTGGTGACGCAGGGCACGATCAGGTTGAGAGTCGCGTCATCAAAATCCTGAAAGAACGCGGCCTCTTTGAGCAAAAGCTTCAATCCATCGGTTTCGGCCATCTTAGAGAGTTCCCTCGCTGTCCCGGATCGCCCGGGCTTCTTCGGTTATGTCAATGCCGACAGGGCACCAGGTGATGCAACGGCCACAGCCGGTGCAGCCGGAGCTGTCGAACTGATCATGCCAGTTTGACAGCTTGTGGGTCATCCACTGCCGGTAGCGGGACCTGCCCTCACGCCGGATGCTGCCGCCGTGGATGTAGGTGAAATCCAGGGTGAAACAGCTGTCCCATTTGCGCCAGCGCTCGGCGTGAACCCCGGAAAGGTCGGTGGTGTCCTCGACCGTCGAGCAGAAGCAGGTCGGGCAGACCATGGTACAGTTGGCACAGCCAAGGCAACGCGCCGCCACCTCGTCCCAGCGCTTGTTCTCGAGATTGCGCTTCAGCAGCGGCCCGACCTCGGGGACCATCTCCCGGCCCATGCTGGCGGCGGTCTTCGCCACCACGGCATCGGCGGCGGCAATGTCCGCGGCGCCGGCCACCCGCTTGGACAGCCCGGCCAGGATGCCGGCGCCCCGCTCGCTGCCAACCTCGACCACGAAATCATGACGGCCGTCACCGACCAGCTCGGTCAGAGCGAGATCGAAACCCGGCCCGGCCTTGGGACCGGCGTCCATCGAGACGCAGAAGCATGTGTTCGCCGCCCGGCCGCAATTCACGGCAACGATGAACGCCGCCTGACGCCGGGCCGAATAGCCGGCATCGGTGAAACTGGCGCCGCTGGCTCCGGCAACGCCGCTGCCATTGTAGCCGAACACCCGGTCCTGAATCGTGAGCGCCTTCAACTCACAGGCCCGAACGCCGAGGAAGGCGAAGGGCTCGGTCGGCTCCGGCTCGGGAATGATCGTGAAGCCGGCTTCGCCGCGCTGACTCTGCCACAACCTGTGATTGGGCGGAAACAGGTAGCGTTTCCAGGTATGAGGGCCAAGCGTGGCGCCGAAGATGGCGCCGTCGCCGCCTCTGACCAGCCGATAGCTGCCGCCCTGCTGCTCATCGAGCCAACCTGCTGGCAATTGGCGGACATCATCCACCGGCTCATAAGTAATGGCACCGTCAACAGCTTGCGGTCCAATCACCCGGTATCCCGCTTGCCGCAATGCAGCAATCAGGCTCCCCAAGCCGTCACGGTCAATGACGGCTTTTTCTTGAGACAGATTATCACTTGATGTCATCGTTTCCGCCCGTTCCCCCAGGGTTCCGCCGAAAGCGCCCCGGTCTTTGGTGTAATTTTGCGGTGATTATGCCTGTTCCTTGTTCCATATTCCAGTTCGGTTATGATGAACCATCGAAAAATTACCCGTGAAGCGCGCTGGTTTGTCGCAGGCCAACCCTGAGGTGTTTCTGACTCAACCGGCATCCGGAATATTTCAGGTCTCGGGTTTCGTCCTGATTCGAACCATTACAAGCCGAGAAAGGGCGATCTTCCAAAGGCCTGGATCTATCGAACCCGCCCGGATGCCGCTTTCGGATGGGTCGGCGAACCGGTTGATTGGCCCTGCCCTGCTCCCTGCCCCGCCACCGGGCCGTTCGGTGCCTGCGGGCGTCATCAGGGGCAGTCGGAAGCCGCGGGATTTGAAAACAGAACCGAATCGGCGCTCCCCGCGGACTCAGGGGGTCGCAACCCGATTCAGTTCATCGAGGGCCTGGCGGGCCTGAGCCAAGCCCTGGGTCGCGGCCTTTTGTACCAGATCCCGGGCTCGGTCGCGGTCGCGGGGTACACCGACACCATTGAACGCCAGCACCGCAAGATGAAACTGGGCCGGTGCGAATCCCGCGGCGGCGGCCCGTTCGAACCACGCTGCGGCCTGCCGGTAATCCTGAGGCACGCCCTTGCCGGCCCGGTAGAGTTCGCCGAGGTTGAACGCGGCTCGGACATTGCCGGCCTCGGCGGCCCTGGTGAAGGCCTCGGCGGCCCGAACGAAATCGGCAGGACCATCGAGACCCAGGATCGCTCGCACCCCCTGCTCCAGCGGATCCGCCGTCCCGGTCGCCGGCTTCGGTCCCTCGGGCTCGGGAGCGAGATCGATGACGATGCGGTGCACCGCAGCCCCGTTTCCTGTGGCCAGTTCCCGCACCGAGAGCACGCGCAGTGGTTTTACGGCTTCCAGTTCGACCTGTCCGGCGCCGCCAAGCGCCGGTTCAAACCGGTAGCGGACCAGCGGCCCCGCCGTCTGCAGGGTCTGGGTTTTCGCCGGTCGCCAATCGATATCGATCAGGGTCACGGTCAGATGCCGGCCGTCGCCGGCCATGTCCCAGGTAAAGGGGACCGTGGTCGCCAGATCTAGCACGATGCGAACCCGGTCGGCATCATGACCGAAGCGAATGGCGGTGAGCGGAACCCGCCCGGTTCCGGCAAAAGCCGGTGTAAGGCCGCAGATCAGGCCGCAGACCAGGATCAGCGCCGAAGCGGACCCGTTACGACACATGGGAAAGCAGGACTTGCACCATCGTTCGCTCCGGTACCGCTGGTGGTGAGGGATAGAGTATCACACCTTCCTCGCTGATATCGACTTTGGCCTCAGGATAGACCAGCAGCACATTTTTCAGAACCTGGAGGAATGACTCCCGGAATTTGCGCAGCCGTGAGAACTGGGGGCCGAACTGGTTTTGGATATCTGGCCATGGGATCAGCTTCGGTTTTTGCAGAGCGCGCAACCGGTAGGCCAGCCAGACATAGGTATCGATGGCCATCGACTGATTGCTGATTTGGCGAATCGCCGGTTCCCAGATCGGTACCGGGTGCTTGCGCAGGGCATCGAAGAAGGTCTGGCTGATCACCACCGTGTCTTCCCACAAGGACGGTTGGCGGGGATCGGCGTCATTGTGAAAGACGATGCCGCCTTCAACGATGCTGTCTTTCTTGAAGCCGGAATAGCGTTTGCCGCCCTCGGTCTCGCCCTCCCAGGAGAAGCGCAGGCTGCAGGCCGAAATTCGCGCCGCCTGCTCCTTGACTTCGCGGTAGGAACGGCCGCCGATGGCGATGCCCATCCGTTGCAGCCAGTCATACATGCTGCTGCCGAGTTCGACCTCGCGGCAGTTCTTTCTCAGGGCCTGGGTTTGCAGATAGAGCAGGATCAACCGGGCCCGGGAACCGTAGGGCACGCCATAAAGCACATCGCGGCCATCGATATAGAGGCTGCCCGGATCCACGGTCAGCGACATCGGGCCGACATTGCGGTGCCATTTGTCGTTGGGCGTCTCAAGGGCACGATGAGGCAGCGAGATCATGCAGAACCCGCTGTAGGTTACGCCGATACCCCCCTTCTCATCGCTGAGAAAGTTGTGAACCTTGTCGATCAGGCGACGGTCTTCGGGATCTGCAGTTAGCCGTTTGGCCTGATCCCGGCCCATGCGGGTAACCAGATCATGTATTTCACCCATGGCGATTCCCCAACGTCTTGGGTCATGACAGCAGATACCGGTCGGAGAGTCGAGTTGGAGTCTAGGGGCGGCCGGTGGTGTCGGTTTCACGGTGGTTTTGCTGATGTCCGGGCGATCGGCAATGGCTGGACCTGGACTTTAGGGGCGGCTCTCAATCCGGGATGCCGAATGCGCGTTGATCGGCATCCAGGATTGCCGATAAAAGGGAAGAAAATGAGGGCCGAATCGGAAGGACTCGGAACATTGAATTCTCAGGGCAACAATCAATAAGAAACGTCGTCGTGTAAGAAGATGATGGAGAAAAATGTGTCCTGGCTGTGCTGACGAGTCAATGGTTATTTGTTTATTTGTCTCGAGCTATTTGTTTGTGCCCCTAAATCCCAGTGGATAACACGAGTCGCGCCCCTAGAGTCCAGTGATCCGCCCCTAATGTCCAAACCGTGGCGCCCCTAGACTCCAGGGGATAACTCCATGGAGACTCGGCAGCGCCCCCAGACTCCAGGGGATAAGTTCAAAAACAGGCCGGGACTCGGCCCCGGCGAGTCGCCATGGGGCTGATGAGCGAGGATCGGTCTCCTTGGTTACGAGGGCGGGGTGACAGGTTTGATCGCGTCGCCTCCGGGTCTGCTGGAACCGCCCTGACCCGGTGTCAGGCCCGATGCCTAAGCCCAACCCTTGCACGCGTGCCGTTGTCATGCCGTCATTTAGCCTCCATGGCGGCGTAATACCATTATATCACCCTTATTTTGCCGTTTTCATGATGGTGGAATCCCGTTATTATGCCGCCATCATAACGGCGGAGTGGCAACGCCATGATTATCACGGTGGGCGGGATCAAAGGCGGCGGTGGCAAGACCACGGCGGCGACCAATCTTGCGGTGATGCGCCGGCAGGCCGGTTTTGACGTCCTGCTGATCGATGCCGACGAGCAGCGATCAGCCAGCGAGTTCGTTTCCCAGCGCGAAGCCCTTGGCCACGGCCCGATCCCGTGCGTTCAATTGGTCGGCGCCGCGGTCCGGGCCCAGGTCAAGCAACTGGCGCCGCGTTACGCCGACATCGTGATCGATACCGGTGGCCGCGATACCGCGTCCCAGCGGGCGGCACTGACGGTGTCCGACGTCATGCTGGTGCCCTTCCAACCCGGCAATTTTGATCTCTGGACCCTGGAGCAGGTGGAACGGCTGATCGACGAGGTGCGCAGCGTCAACGAGACCCTTGACGCCATCTGTTTCATCAGCCGCGGCTATACCACCGGCGCCGACAATGAACAGGCTGCCGAAATGCTGCGCAAGTCCGAGGTCTTGCGTTTCGTCAACGCGCCGGTGCTGGGCCGCAAGGCCTTCAACACCGCATCAGGCGAGGGGCTGGGGGTGATCGAGGCGCGGCCCCGGGATGCCAAGGCGGTGGCGGAGGTTCAGCGTCTCTATGACGCCGTCTTTAGCGGCCTTGACGGCGTCATAGCGGCAGGACAACAGCACGATAGCGGCATAAAAGCGGCATAACGGAGGCATTGATGGCGGTCAGACCCAGAATCAAACCAGCCCAGCCTCTGGTCGAGGCCGATGAAACCGTGGTCTCTGCGATCATCAACCGGGGCGGGGCGCCGGCGGCGGTCGAGTGTGCCCCGGCTCCGGTAGTGGTTGCCGCGCCTGTTGCCGCGCCGTCGGCTGAACCGGTCGACGCCGAAAAGAAGTTCACGCTGCGGCTGCCGGCGTCGCTGCTGGCCACCATCGAGAAGGACGCCAAGGACCGGCCGGATCGCATCTCGGTTAATACTTGGCTGATCGGCGCGGCGCTCCAGCGGTTAAACCGGGTCGGGTAAAGTGTCGGCCGATCCTCGATACCCCTGTTATCTTGTTAAAAGGAATCGTGTTATCAGGTTATCGTGGCGGATCTCCCTGTCAGACCAGGGGGTCGGCCGGTGATCTGTCGCCCCTCCCCCGAGCTTCTGTCGGCAGGGGCTCGAGTCCCCTGCCCGCTTCTGTCGCCCGGCCCTCGATCTTCCGTCGCCCGCTCCTCGTCACGGAAAATCTGTCGCCCGACCCTCGAATGGTCGAAGCCGCGGTTTTCCCGGGTGACGGCGCCGGCAGGATCAGGTGTCGGCGGACCCTCGAGTGGTTGTCGCCCGATCCTCGAACCACCGGCGGCCCCGGGTCGACAATCGGGCGGATTTACCGAGTCAAGCCCCCGGGACTCGTGGTTGGGGCGACATCCTTTCCTTCGGGCGCGGGCCGGCCGCGCGCAGCCGCCGGATACGGGGGGAAATGTTCGAGGTCCGGCCGACAGCCGCCGCTTCCCGCGTGACCGGCGGCAGGCGCTTGTTATCCTTGATCGGGTAGCCGTCGGGGCGCGGTGAAGCGAGAGATTTCCATGGAACAGGAACTGGTGCCGGCTGGGACGTTCGATAGTCCCCTTCACGGGACGGTCAAGAATGACCGCCGGATGATGGTCTGGAACTTCTTTTCGCTGGATACCTCGCGTTCGCGCACCGAAACCCTCAGTTACCGCGACGGTGAGGTGGCGATTGAGGTCAGAGCTGGTCCGATGGGCATGGCCACCATGGCCGACAAGGAACTCTTGATCTACATCGCCTCCCTGATGGTCGAAAAGATGAACCGGGGTGAGACGCCGGGACAGGTCTTTACCTTTACCGCCCATGATTTCTTCCGGGTTTGCGGCACGGCTGCGGCGGGCAGCGCCTATGAGCGGATCAAGGGCGCCCTCGACCGGCTCCAGGGCACCCAGGTTCGCACCAACATCGAGACCGGCGGCGAGGGGCGCGACGAATGGTTCTCCTGGATCAAGGCGGCCCGCCTGGATTATCGCCGCACCGCTGGCGGGCGGCGGACGCTCAAGGCCATCCAGGTCGAACTCTGTGATTGGCTGTATCGGGCGATCCTCAAGGACAACCGGGTCCTGACTTATGATCGTAAATACTTCGAGTTGACGCCGTTGGAACGCCGGCTCTACGAGATCGCCCGCGCCCATTGTGGCCATCAGCGCGGTTTTCGGATCAATCTCGACAAGTTGCGCCAGCGGGTCGGCACCGAGAGCGATCTCCGGCGCTTCAAGTATGATTTGCGCAAGGTTGCCGATTCGGGCCGGATTCCCGAGTATGGCATCATTCTCAAGGGCGATCCCGCCTCCCCCGAGATCAAGGCCGCACTCGAGCGCGGCACGATCAAACGCCGGCCCAAGAACGCTACCGTGCTGGTGGTGTTCTGGAACAAGCGCCGCTATTTCGACGAAGGCGGCATCAAGGCCGCGACCGGCTGGAACTTCGACGGTTTCGAAGAGGTCGAGTGAGGCCAACCCAGGCGCCGGCCCGATTGCGCGGTGTTGCCGCTATACCGTGATGTCGAGGAACATGCCACGGTAGTAGTTGCGCGGCAGGGTCAGCATGCCGTTGACCACCAGGGCGGCCAGTTGGCGCAGGGTCGGGATGCGCTGGCGGCTGCGGCCGGTGGCGGAATCGCTCCGGCGCGGCCCGCTGCCGGGAATGGTGCGTTCGCCCGGAACCTCGGGACGGACACCGTCGGTGATCGCACGGCTGGCGGGGCGGGTTTCAACCATGGGCGGGCCTCATCGACTGATGCCGCAGCATCGGACAAACCGGCCCGAAAATCCAGAGAAATGGCATGATAACGGCATAATGGCGCCTTAACAGTGTCATAATAACATTATTACGCCGCTTTTATGCCGTTATCATGATGGCATCGGTCGATTATTGACTGGGCGTGGCGGTCCGGAAGCGGCAGGACGCCACTGATGGTCAGGGCGGCATTATAACGGTATAAAGCCGTTATAATGCCGTCTCTATGCCGTTAAAAAGACCTCACCGGCGGGACAGGGGGGCGGCTTCGCGCAACTTTTCAATCAGAACCTGCCAGCGGTCCTGGACCTCATGGGCCCGATTTTGGAACCAGTCGCTGGTGTCGCCGACGCGGTTTCGGACCCAGTCGGCCGAGGCGGCCCAGGCGCCTCCGACCGCCGCCAGCGGCGGCCCCAGGGTGGCGTTGACGGACTCGATGGCACCGGGCAGGGCAGCCGCACCCTTGACATAAAGTCCGTCGGCGATCAGGCCGCCGGCAAGGCCGCTGAGCACCACCGCGGCCGCCTCGAAGCCGCTCTGACTGTCGAAATCCTGCACCAGTTCGAAGGCCTCGCGGCTGGTCAGGCCGCTGGTGCTGACGAAGGTGTCGACGACCCAGCCATCGATAAAAAGGCTCATCGCCCCCGCGCCGACCAGCACTCCCGCCGAAGTGGCCACGATGCGATAAACACCGCCGATGCTGTTCCACTGGTCTTCGAGGCTGAGCGCCGGTGGTGCGGTCGGCTTGGCAGTGGCGGTTTCGGCCCGGCCCGGCGAGGCGGCAACAACCGCCGAGGCGACTAGACCACCGAAAACCAGGATGCGGAGTGTCGTCATGCGGGCGATCCGAGGGGGCGGCGGGACGGGCGAAAACTGAAGGCGTCGCGGCGGCGAAGAGCCGCCCGCGGGCAGTGTATCAATTACTTGCGCCGGTTGGTACTGGAACCGCTCCTGCCGGCGTCAACATCGGCATGCCGTCGTATCAACGGCATAAAGCCACTATTACAGTATTATATTAATATCATTACGACGTTAAAATGCCGTTATTATGGCGGCAAGCGTCGCGATGGCGTCGGTACGGCGGTACCGGAGGGTAGTGGCGAGGGCGTGAGCCGCGGCGACGCGGGCCTGACGCTGGACCGGATCGGCCAGGGCCGCGAGCGCGGCATCAATGGCGGCGGGGCAGGGGGTGCCGTCGGATCGCTCGGGGATCAGCCAACCGGCGGCACCCAGGTCCCGCCAAGTGTCGGCCTCGGCCGAACCGGCGAATAGGAACGGCCGGCCGAGGCTGACCGCGGTCAGCGCCTTCGAGGGGACCGCCAGATGAGTGGCCGGGCCGGCGAGGCTGACCAGGTGGGCGGCGGCGGCGGCGAGATCGGCTGTGGCGAGGCGATCGTGCCAACGCACGGCGGGATGACCGGTCAGCTGCCGGCGCAGTCCTGCGGCATGGCGGCCGGAAACCGCGAGGGCGAAGCGAAAACGAGCGGGATCGGCCTGCCCGATGATCGAGGCGAGTGCGGCCGGGTTGTGCGCCTCGCCGAGTGTTCCGGCATAGACCAGGGTCAGTGGCGCGGCGCTGTCGGCGGGTGCCGCCGCGGCGGTACAGGGTGGCAGCAGTCCGACCGGCAGGACCAGCGCCGGGGGCAGGGGGCCGCGCCGGGCGGCGAGGTGGCTGAGTTGGGCTGTTCCGAGTCCGATCACGGCGTCGGGACGCAGCCGGGCATCCCGGCCGGCGACCAGACGATAGAGGAGGCGGTCCTCGCGGGTCAGCCCGGCGGCGGCGAAGAACTCGGGATAGCGGTCGAGGGTCCATTCGATCCAGCGCCGGCCCCGGCGGCGGCAGGCCGGGCCGACCCAGAGCGAGAGCAGGGGCGGATCCGTGAGCGAGATCACGATTTCGGCCTCCTCTGCCGCCAGTCGGGCGAGCGCGCGGCCTTCGAGCAGGCTGGCGAGCAGACGGGCCGGCGGCCAGGAGCCGGCATAGAGCGAGGGGATGCGCCGGATCGCCAGGGCCTCCCGGGGCTCGGCTGCTGCTGCGGTCCCGGGGCGATAGCACGCATCCGAGGCATAAAGGGTGATCCGGGCTGCGGGCAGGGCCGCCCCGAGGTCGCGGGCCAGTTCGGCGGCGGCGGCGGCGGTCGGAGCGGCGTCGGGCGGCGCGAAGCGGTTCAGGATGGCGATGCGGACGGACGGCGCCGTCATTCCCGCCCGTCTTCAAGCAGGTCGAGCCCCGGTCCCGAGAGCACGATGCGCCCCCGTTCCAACACATGGGCGGAATCGGCGAGACGCAGCGCCGCCGGGGCGTTCTGCTCCATCAGGATGATGGTCATGCCCTCGGCTTCAAGGGTGCCGATCAGCTGGAACAGCTGGCGGGTCAGCTTGGCCGAGAGCCCGCGGGTCGGCTCATCGAACAGGATCAATTCCGGTGCGGCCATCAGACCGCGGCCAATGGCCACCATCTGCTGTTCGCCGACGGTGAGGGCGCCGGCATCGATGTCGGCATAGTCGGCCAGACGCGGAAACAGGGCGAAGATGCGCTCCAGCCGCTGGTGACGGCCCGGCCGGGCATGGGGCGGCGAGGCTCCGAGTTCCAGATTTTCGCGTACGCTCATCGAGGTGAACAGGTGGCGGCCCTCGGGAACCAGGGCGATGCCGAGCGCGGCGATGCGGTGAGTCGATAGACCGGCCAGTTCCCGGCCATGGAACCGGATGCTGCCGCGGCTCGGCTTTGCGAGACCGGCGAGGGCGTGAACGAGGGCGGTCTTGCCGGCGCCCCTGGTGCCGACAAACGTGGTGGTCGAACCCTGGACAACCTCGAAAGAGATCTCGTCAAGCGCCCGGACCGCGCCATAATCGAGACCGAGGCCGGTGACCGTCAGCAGCGGCTGGGTCCGCGGTACCGGATCCGGTGCCTGGGAAGCGGGGCCGAAGCCGGTCATGGCGGCGTCACCCCGGGCTCGATCTGTCCGTGCTTAAGCACGCTGGTCTGTCCGTGCTCAAGCACGATGATTCGATCGGCGAGGGCGGCGACGGTATGGCGATCATGCTCGGCCAGCAGCAGGGTCAGGCGGTGGCGCCGGGCCAGGGCCTGGAGGGTCTGTACGAGCGATGCCGAGTCCGCGGGCGATGATCCGGCCAGGATCTCGTCCAGCAGCACTAGGCGTGGCCGGGTCGCGAGCGCCCGGGCGAGATCGAGGCGCTTGCGTTCGGCGGGTTGCAGGCTGGCCGCCGGCCGGTGACGCAGCGGCGCCAAACCCAGCGCCTCCAGACTCTCAAGGGCCTGACGGCGGGCTTCGGCGACAGTGCGCTTGTGGAGCAGGGCGCCGATGATGACGTTATCCTCGACGCTGAGAGCCGGAAACGGCCGGGGCGGGTCGAAGCAGCGGGCGATGCCGAGGGCGGCGATACGCTCGGGGGCGAGGCCGGCGATTTCGCGGCTGTCAAAGCGGATGCTGCCCTGATCGGGGCGGAGAGCGCCGGCGATCAGGTCAAAAAGGGTCGTCTTGCCGGCGCCGCTGACGCCGACCACAGCGAAGATCGTCTCCGCTGGCACCGCGAATGATACCTCGACCACGGCGCGGGCGCCGTCAAAGCTCCTGGAAACCGCCTCGAGGCTCAGCAGGTCGGTCATTCGGCCTCCGGCTGGTTGGGAGGCGGCGGTTTCAGCAAGCCGAGGGCGCGGGCAAAACCCGGCCACAGGCCACCCGGCGCGGTCAGCGCCACCAGCACCAGAGCGAGACCGGCGGCGAGCGGCCTCAGGGCGGTGAGATCGTGGTGGCTATGGCCGATCAGCCACAAGAGGGCCTGATCGGCCGGTACGACCACGAAGGCGCCGAACACCGGCCCGATCAGGGTGCCGATGCCGCCGACGGCGGTTCCAAGCACCGGGCCGAGGGACCGCGAGAACGACAGCAGATGATCGGGATCGGCGTGACGGAGATAGAGGGCGAGGAAAACCCCGGCCGGTGCGGCGAGCGCCGCTGAAACCGCGGCCGCCGTCACCCGCGTCCGATACAGCCCGATGCCGGCCGCGACCGCCGCCTGCGGGTCCTCGCGCACGGCCAGCCAGGAATAGCCGAGGCGGGAGCGCAACAGCAGGCGGACCACGACCAGGGTCAGCCCGGTCAGGATCAGAATTGCGTAATAGAACAGCGCCGGTTTGCCGCCGGCGGCCCCGCCGGGCAGGGCGAGGCCCGCCGCTCCGCCCAGGCCGCCGAGTTGGAGGACGCCGAGACGGCCGGCTTCGGCCAGGATCAGGGTGACGAGAGTGAAATGGATGCCCTTGAAGCCAGCGCGACAGCCGAGGGCGGCAGCTGCAGCACCGGCAGCCGCTGCCGCCGGTACCGCCAGTATTGCGCCCGGCCAGGCGCCGAGACCGCTGCGGACGGCGAACGCGGCGGCCAGATAGGCGCCGATGCCGATGAAAAGAGCATGACCGAGGGAAAACAGGCCAGCGTAACCGGCCAGCAGGTTCCAGGACTGTCCGGCGCAGGCCAGCCACAACACGGCGATCATGGTCGTGACCAGGGCCGGCCCGGCCCAGACCGGCAGGCTGACGAACCCCAGCACCAGCACCATGCCGAGCGCCTGGCCGCGCCAGCTGGTGGTGGCGCGCCAGTCGTGCCACAGGTCGGCGAGACTCCGGGCCAGTTGTTCGGGAGCGGATTTGATCAGCCGCACGCAGTCCTGCCTTCGGGCGTGAAACCAGATTGTCCCGTTCATTCGCTCTGCCCCAGCAGACCATAAGGCCGCAGTGCCAGCACCAGCAGCACCACGACAGAGCCGGACAGGTCCCGAAGGCCCGGAGCCAGCAGGGTTCCGGTCAGGGCTTCGGCGACGCCGATCAGCATGCCGCCGAGCAGAGCGCCGCCGATGTTGCCGAGACCGCCGGTGAGGGCGACGATCAGCCCGAGCGCCAGCCAGTCGAGAGCTGGCGCCGGCCGGGGGTCGGCGTGGGCCAGCAGACAGCCGGAGACGCCGGTAATCGCGGCGCCGAGGCCGAAGGCGACGGCCTGGAGCCGATCCAGATTCAGCCCGATCACCCGCGCTCCGAACGGGTTATCGGCGCAGGCCCGGATTGCCTTGCCGGCACTGCCAAGGTTGAAGAACAGCACCAGCAGCGCCGTGACAATGCCCGCCATCAGAGCGGCACGTAACGCGCTCCGGTCGAGCAGGAACGGGCCGAACGCCATATCGGCGGGACGGGGGGCGTGGCCGTCGGTTCCAGGCAGAAGTGCGAGGCCGGCGGCCAGGATCAGTGCCAGCCCGAGCATCACGAGAGGTTGGCGCTGATCGGGAGCTTCAGCGGTCAGAGGTCTGACCACCCGGTTGATGAGCAGGCGATGCAGCAGAAAACCGCCGAGAAACAGCCCCGCAGCCACCATCGGCATGGCCAGCAGCGGATCCGCGCCGTGTTTCGCCGCCAGTGCCGTAGCGCTCCAGAGGCCAATGGCCATCAGGCCGCCATGGGCGAGATTGACGATCCGGGTCACGGCAAAGATCAGCGACAACCCCAGCGCCGACAGCCCGTAAACCAGTCCGGTCAACAGGCCGCTCATCACGATGTTGAGATAGAACGTCAGGGACATCTCACCCGTCGTCGCCCGGAATCTGTCGCATATGAGCGCGGAGAATCCGAAACCGCAAGGGACTTGCTGCCACGGGTCAGTCCTGTTTGCCGGCGGCCGGGGTGGCCGGCGGCTTGCGGCGGGCCATGTTTGCCGCGGTCCGATAGGCTTCCTCGAAGATCTCTCTGGAGGTCTTGTCCGTGGCCCCGTGCGCCAACCGGTGCTTGAGCACGGCGATGTAGGCCTTGCCAGCCAGCATGGGTTCAATGATTTCGCCGAGAGTCTCGGGAGTCTCGTCAAACTGGGAACCGGTGCCCATGGTCAGGATATCCCTCGTGCTGCGGCTGGCCACCCGATAGGCCTCCTCGTAGATCTCCTTAAAAGTTTTGTCCGAGGCCCCGTTGGTCAAGCGGTGTTTCAACACGGCGATGTAAGCCTTGCCGGCAAGGCAGGCCTCGATATCGCCGTGGGTTCCCCGAACGGGGGCTCCGGCCTGCGGGGCGCTGTGCACGATCATGATCCCCCCCCCTTTTCGTTCGGAACGGCCTGCTGAGAGTACATGATGCGCCGGGCAACGGCAGCCCTGTTTTTTTGCCCCCGCTTTGTTCTGCCTATTTTTAGAGCAAGCCACCGGTGATCCGGTGCAGGCCCTCGCGGACCAGCCAGACCGGCCAGCCGGGCAGGGTGTCGCGGGCGTCCATAAAGGTGGCCCGGAACTCGTGCCAGCTTTTTTTGCCGGCGAGCAGGCGGAGGCGACGCACGGTTTCCACCGAAAACCAGCGGCAGGCCATGCGGCGCAGGGCCTCGGGGCTGTCCGGGCGGACCATCCAGGTCCGGGCCAGAGTCCGGTATTCCTCGTGGAGCCGGTTGACCTTGGCCGGTTTCAGAGTCAGTGCGCCGACAGGCTGGCGGTACTGGTAGAGCGTGCGCTCGAGCGGCACCGTGCGCATGCCGAGGACAAGAGAGCGGATAAGGAAATCCCGGTCGGCGGCCAGCCGGTAGTGCGGGTCATAAAGGCCGGCCCGCCGGTACCAGCTGCGCCGGAAGAAGCGGGCGCGGCTGATCGGGTTGCCCAGGGTCAGCGGACGCCAGTCGGCAAGGCGCTTGAGACGCTCACTGCGCCAGCTCCGGATCGTCTGGGTCGTGCCGTCGGAGGCCAACCGCACCAGTTGGGCGCCGCCGCAGGCGGCCTCGGCAGCCCGGTCGCGGGAAAACCCATCGGCGACCGCCGCCAGTGCGCCCGGCAACAGGATATCGTCGCTGTCGAGCAGACCGATGATGTCGCCGGTGGCCTGACGAATGCCCTTGTTGATGGCGTCGAAGGGACCGCGGTCGGGTTCGCTCAGCCAGTGGATGCCGTGGGCGCGCTTTAGAACGTTGAGTGTGCCGTCGGTTGAGCCGCCATCGATCACGATATGCTCAACCTCGGCATACCCCTGATGAGCGACGCTGTTCAGAGCATCGGCAAGCAGGTCAGCCCGGTTCAGCACCGGGGTGATGATGGTGAAACGCGGTGGGGCCAAGGGTCGGACCCTTATTTCTGGACAGTCTTGAGAGCGGCGTCACACACTAGCGATTGAACAGCAGGTGGCCGAGCATGCCGCCGAGAACGGCGCTGGCCCCGATCGCCGGCAGGCTGAGCCCGGTGCCGGCTTCCAGGGATTCGGCGAGCGACACCCCCTCCAGCATCAGGGAGCCGGAGATCAGGGTACCGGCTACTGCGCTGGCCAGCACGATGCCGGTCACGGCACCGGCGATCACCGCGAGGACCGGATGAATGTTGAAGTCGGTGCCATCGGCGACCGCGGACGGACTCGTCTGGGCTTGGGCGTGGGCGGTGGCGGGCAGCCAGCCGAGCAGGGCAACCAGGGCAATGATGATCAGCCGGCGCATGAACCGTTCTCCCTTTGGGGGCGCACGAATGGCCAGGATGGTACACGCCGGCCCGGAGTCACTCAACACCGGCCTGTCGTCAGCCGGCCGTCTTGGCAAAGGATTTTTCTGTCCGTCCGCAGGACGCCATCGCACCGGGATCAGACATAACGGCTGCGGATCGCTTCCAGAATGCGCGGACTGGCCTGGCCATCGCCATAGGGTGAGATGCCCTTGGCCATCGAGCGGTACAGCACGGAATCCGTGAGCAGGGCCTGAGCCTCGGAGACGATGGTCTGGTAGTCGGTGCCGATCAGGCGGGCGACGCCGGCCTCGATGGCGTCGGGACGCTCGGTTTCCCGGCGCAGCACCAGCACCGGCTTGCCGAGGGCCGGCGCCTCTTCCTGAACACCGCCGGAATCGCTGAGGATCAGCGTTGCCTGCTTCATGGCCGTGACGAACGCGCTGTAGCGCAGCGGCGCCACCAGATGGATGCGCGGATGGCCAGCCAACAGCGAACGGGCGACGGCGGTGACGTTGGGGTTCGGATGCACCGGCCACATCAGTTCGACGTCGGGGTTGGCCTCGACCAGGGTCAGAAAAGCCCGGCAGATGTCGTTGATCGGCTGGCCGAAATTCTCCCGGCGATGGACGGTGGCCAAGATCAGGCGTTTGGCGGGGTCGAGGCCGCAATCGAGCGGCTTGCTCCGCTCGGCCATCCAATAGAGGGCGTCGATCACGGTGTTGCCGGTCATTACCACGGTGTCCGGCGCCACGCCTTCGGACAGCAATTGGCGCCGGGCGCCTTCGGTGGGCGCGAAGTGCAGCGCCGCCAGCTTTCCCGCGACCAGACGGTTGAACTCCTCGGGAAAGGGATTGCGAAGATCGTGACTGCGCAGCCCGGCCTCGACATGCAGAAACGGCAGATGCCGGTAAAAGCAGACCATCGCCGCCGCCATCACCGTCGTGGTGTCGCCTTGGGCCATCACCAGATCGGGCTTGATCTCGCCGATCGCGGCTTCGAGATGGGTGATGGCGCGGGCGGTCAGGGCCGGCAGAGTCTGGTTGGCCTGCATCAGGTTGAGGTCGTGGTCGGGCTTGATGCCGAACAGTTCCAGCACCTCGTCAGCGAGTTCCCGGTGCTGGGCGGTCGCCACTACCACCGTGCGCGCCCAGGGCTGCTGCCGGAGCGCCAGAATCACCGGTGCCATCTTGATGGCCTCGGGGCGCGTGCCGATGATGCACGCGATGGTCTTGATCATCGGGATAACCACCTTGGGAGGAAAAGGAAAGAGGGCCGGATCATGGCCCCCGGGTCAGCACGAAGGTGGCGTTGGGGATGATGTCGACGTCGATATCGACTTCCGCCAGCCGGTAGCCGTCGCTGCGGACCGCGTACACCGACTCGGCGGCGTTCAGCAAGGTCATGATGATGCTGCGCTGGATGGTGCCGACCACGCCTGACGCATCGGTAATCCTGGCCATCAGTGCCGCCTTTTCCGGCTCGCTGAGGCGGCGCTCGAACGCCAGCGCGAGGCCGATCTTTGGAACCAGTCTGGCTCCCACCGAAATCGAGGCGACACGGAAACCGGCCTGCCGGACCAGCGCGTCAAACGACGAGAGATCGGTGTCGATGCTGTGCTTGAACCGGTCGACCTCGTCGACCACTGTCTTTTCTTCGCGGTAAACCAAACCGCCGACCCAGCGGGACAGGCTTTCGAACGGCGAGAGCGCCGCCGCCACCCAACTCCAGGAGCTTTCGGTCGGAACGAGCGCCGGTGCGCTGGTGTCGGCACGGGCGACCGTGGCGCCGGACAGCAGAACGGCCAGCACCAGCGCCGGGATGCGGTTCGGCAGAACGGTCTTCGGCATGAGGTGGTGTCCTCACCGCGGTTATTTCTTGAAAAAGATAGGGAAAAACCGTTCCGGCTCACGGAAATTCCTGAGCCGGAACTGGATTTCCGACGCTATTTCAACGATATGTGAGGGAAGAGGCGCTGTCAAGCCCGCCCCGGCCTTTCTTGCCGCTTGACCTGCCGCGAAGATCGCCGCACTGTCCGTCCAGCCCTTGTGGCGACTCGGGACAACCGGCACCGCATGGTGTGAGGACACGATGAGTCTCAGTTCCTATCTGAATGAATCCATTGCCTTGATCGAGAAGTCGTCGCAGTTGATCGACGACGAAAAGATGACGGCGGTGGTCGAGGTCGTGGTGCGGGCGCTGGCCGCCGGAAAGCCGCTGCTGGTCTGCGGCAACGGCGGGTCCGCCGCCGACGCCATGCACATCACCGGCGAACTGGTCGGCCGCTTCCTGATCGAGCGCCGGGCGCTAAAGGCCATCTGTCTCGCCGACAATCCGGCGGTGCTGACCGCCTGGAGCAACGATTACAGCTATGAGACGGTGTTCTCGCGTCAGGTCGAGGCTTATGGCGAACCGGGAGCGGTGCTGCTCGGCATCAGCACCTCGGGCAACTCGGCCAATGTCGTGGCGGCCTTCGAGCAGGCCCGGACGATGGGCGTAACCACGGTGGCCATGACCGGCGAGGGCGGCGGCCGGATGGCCTCGATCTCTGATCATCTGCTGGCGGTGCCGTCACGAATCACACCGTTGATTCAGCAGTTGCACATCTGCCTCTACCACTATCTCTGCATGGCTATCGAACGGCGGATGGTCGAGCCCGCGTGAGCGACGACGAAGAGCGCCTGGCCACCGATCTTTGGATTTCGGCGCATCTTCGCGTGGCCGGCGCCGAAGGCGTTCCGATGACGGTGGCACGCAAAGGCGACCGCACGCGCGGCACGGTATTGCTCAAGATCAACCGTCTTGACGGCTTTTGCTGGGTGTTGGCCCAGATCCGTCACCTGGGCATCCTGGCCTGGAGCCGCGGCACCGGTCCGGATCCGGTGTCCGAGGCCGAAGCCGATCGCTACATCGAACGCCAGACCCGCTTCGATCCCGACTTGTGGGTGATCGAAATCGAGGACCGTCAGGGCCGGCACTGGTTCGAGGGCAGGATCGTCTGATCAACGGATCACTGGTAATAAAGGGCGTAGATCTGACTCAACGTCACCGGTTGCTTTATCCGATCCCGCCGGGGACGGGGCAGATGATTGCGCGTACCGCACGTCCACTTGTCAAACTGGCTGTGATCCCAACGCCGGAACGGGCTGATAGTATTCGTGATTTTCCCTGTCTTTGATAGCAAAGACAAACTTGATGATCTCGACAATATGTTCGACAAGACGCCCTCCATTTGGAAACAGATGTTTATGACGGTGTCCTAACGGCCGCACAAAAATTTAACGACTTTTGCAGCCTTATTTTGTGGCTAATTTAACACATTTTTTCCGACAATCCGCAATGCCCCGGCTCGCGACCGAACCAGGGCGCGCAGAGTCTGCCTGGAACGGTGTTATCCTGTCATGAGAAACAGAAAAAGTCGCCCCTGGTCGGTTACGTACGGGTCTTCCCGATCAAAGGCCAATAATGTTGATTATTTGTCACAGCTATATTGAAAATTATGGCGATTTAACCTTAGATGTCCTCGTTGATCGAAAGGGGTATTGCTGAGGTAGCATCAGGACCCACCCGGAATTAGGGGCAGTCACTCTTGAATGCTCGGGGTATGGTGCGAAGCGCTGCGGGCCAGAATCATCGTTCGAGTGATGAGGGCGTGGTGACGGCCGCGCGCCATCATCGCCGCTCTCAGGCCGGGGGGCTACTGAGCATCCGGTCCAGTTTTCCCAGGCTGCCCCTGTTTTTCCTGCCGGCGGCGCCTACGTAAATCGCGCGCCGGTCCGATCGCTTGCCGCCTTCAGACTGATTGCCTGCCGCCGGCTTTTGGGTGCTTGATACGGCATCATCGCCCCCTGCTTCGTTGAGGCCATTTCATTATGCGCGTCGTTTTTCACCAGACCTTTCACGAGTCGGACTATTCCGATGACAAGTATGACAACGCCGCAGATCCCGGGCGGCTCGTCGGTATCATGGATGCCCTGCGCGGCTATGAGGTCCAGGAACCGGCGCCCGCGGCGCGGCAGGATCTGCTCCGCGGCCACAGCGAGGTCTATGTCGCCTCGGTCGAGCGCAAGCCGGTTCTTTTTGGGATGGCCTCGCTGGCTGCCGGAGCCGCCATCCTGGCCGGTGACCTTGCCATGCGCGGTGTTCCGAGTTTTGCCTGTGTCCGGCCGCCGGGCCACCATGCCAGCCGAAGCTCCGCCTGGGGCCATTGCACCTTTGGCAACGTTGCCTTGGCGCTGTTGCGGTTGCGTGATGCCGGGCTGGTTCGCTCTGCGTTTGTCGTCGATATCGACCAACATACCGGAGATGGCACCATTGACCTGCTGCGCAGTTGGCCTGAGGCCCATGTCTTCAACACTTATGGAGATAATTCTGCAGAGTATATTCGCGTTCTTGGGGATCGTCTCATGCAGGCGCCCCAGGTGGACATTCTCGCCGTCTCGGCGGGCTTCGATACCTATATCCATGACCTCGGCCGCAAGCTGACGACCGACGATTACTTTACGATTGGTCGACTTCTGCAAGCATACGCCATCCGTCTCGGGCACCAGCGGCGCTTTGCCGTCTTGGAAGGGGGCTATTACCTCCCCGACCTCGGCCGTAATGTCCTTAGCTTCTGTCGTGGCTTCGAGTGAGTGCCGGCCCGCTCCCCTGGTGTTGATGCCCTGATCGGACTCAGGACATCAACAGGAAGGCATGAGAACTGCCATGAATCATGGACTGGAATTTACGATTACGCCCCGAACCACTCCTGAAGGCTTCGAGCGTATCGACATCGATCTGCCCACCGTGCGGGTCGGCAATGTTCGCTGCCATTTCAGGGGTGATACTGCGATCGTGTATTCGATCCAGGTGTTTCCCGAGTTTCAGGGCAACGACTACGGCACGGCGACCATCGATATGCTGAAAAGCCGCTTTTCTACCATCATCGCCGATCGGGTGCGCTTCACCGCCCGTGAGTTTTGGACCAAAATGGGTTTCAAGGAACTCCCTGATGGCAATTGGGAATACCGGCATACCATCAGACGGTCGGTTACGTTTACCCGATAGAAGCCATCGCCCCCTGTCAAACTTGACAAGTGGGCGGGTGGCGGCCGCGGCCAAGATTACGTCCATGACCTCACGGGCCAGCAGAGGAGGGCGTGGCGATGACTTTGGAATCCCGCAGCATGGATGCAGCAACACCCACCCGTCAGCCAGTGACATCGACGGTCCGCCATCAACCGGTGGTGTCGACCGTCCGGCACCAACCCGTGTCGTCGACGGTTCACCATCAACCGGTCGTCTCGACCCGCCATCGTCAGCGGGTTGCCGCGAATCCGGTTCCGGTCCCGCGGCACCCGATCGTCGGCGTGTCTTCGATTCTGCCGGCGGATGTCTGGTGAGTCGCCTGTCAGCGGGTCTGGTGAGGGGCCGTGCGCTGGATGACATAATTCCGGGCGTGCAGGCTGACGAACAACCAGCTGGCCAGACTTGAGCCGGCCAGGGCTCCGGCCAGGGTGGCACCGCCGCCGCCGACCAGGACATTCATCAGGATGCCGCCGCCGATGACGCCGAGCATCACCGTCTGGGTGTATTCGGTGGCGAAATGGATGATGCCGTTCTGATCGGGGAGAGGGGGGGTGGCAGGGGTCTGCGCCTGCACCGTGAGCGGCGTTGCGGCGAAAAGAAGGATCAGAACCAGTATCAGGAAGCGTCTCGGCATAGCATATTCCTAAATCGTATGACTTCCGGTGTATCGTTCGAGTCAAAGACGATCGAAAGGATACAGAATCTTTGTGATATCAAAGCAGGCGTCGCTGCCGGGACGATTTGGTTCCTTGGCAATCTGCTTTAGTAGACTTCCCGCACGATATAAGTGTTTTCGGCCTGCTTGAGATAGAGCCAGCAGGCAAAGAGGGTTCCGGCCGCGGTGCCGGTCATGGTGGCAACGGAGCCGCCGATCAACCGGTTCATGACCAGGCCTCCGGTCAGGAGGCCGATCATGACGGCTTCGGTGTATTGGCTTGCAAGGCCGAGGAACGCCGTATGCTGGTCGACGGTCCGGTCTTCCTCGGTGAGGTAGCGGGATTGAGTCTGATCGGCAGTCGACAAGCCGAGGGTTTGAGCCTGCAGCGGACACGGAGCTGCAAGGGCCGCCAACGCCACCAGCAGGCCCAGAACGATCAGCAGGCCAACATCACGGTCGCGAGTGATTGTCATCGCCAGCGGCTCCACTTTCCCCTGACACCACAGTATCAGCATCGGGTGTGAGTCCGACAGGGGTGTTATCGGGCGGGGAATGATCGGGAATTGAGCTGGTGCGGGCTGGCGCGATTACCGGGGCCGGATATGACGCCGGTCTGCCTGACGTCTGTCGACGCTGGCTCGGCGCGGCCGGGGTTGGCTGGGAACGGCCTGAGTCGCGTCCGGGACGTCGGCTTCGGCTCGAGACTCGGAGCCAGATTCTGGTGTCTAGCCCCGGGTCTGGTTGGGCGAGCTGGCATGGTATCGACTAACACACTGTTTTAAATCATATTTCAAAAAAGCGGGCCTTTGTTACACTCAGTATGCGCCGACCCCCCGACCACGCTTTCTAATTCGCCGGATCATTGCTATCTTCGGGGCAATATTATCCAGCCTATAGGTTTCGGCCATGTTCAATGCCTCGAGTTTCCTGGTCCGGTGGGTGTTGGCCATGTTCATCGTTTTTGCGACGTACAACGCCTCCGGATACTCATATTATCATTGGGTTACCGGCGCCGGCGCCGAGAACTGGCCGCTGAAGAGCTTCGTCGGGGTCTCCCTGCTGACGTCGTATGGCGTGTTCGCCATCGCGATCTGGCGGTCGCTGGGACCGGTCGGCGTTGCCACCTCGGCGGCCTGCCTGACCGCTCTGATCTGGACGCTGGTCGACTATAACCTGCTCGACCTCAACAATCCCGATGCGGTGTCCACCGTGGTCGGAACCCTGTTCGCCACCATTTTGTCGTTTGGCGTTTCCTGGTCGCACATCCGCACCCGCCTTAGTGGTCAGGTGGATTCGAAGGACGTCAACCAGTACTGAGCCTTAACGGTCATGCCATAAAGAAGGCCCCCGCACCGATGGTGGGGGGGCCTTTCCCGTTTTCGGGAACCGCAATCTGGAAGCGGCCAGCGTTCAGGCCGGCGGCAGCAGGCGGTTGATTTCGTTGACCAGATCTTCGTTGTCGAATGGCTTGTACAGCACGGCGTCGGCGCCCCAGGTTTGGGCCAGCGCCGCCGAAACGTCGATTGGCTTGCGCATGCCGCCGCCGGAAATGGCGATGACCCGGATATTGGCGTTGGTTGCGCGCAGTCGCTTCAGCAACTCGACACCGTCGAGATTGGGCATCCAGAGGTCGGTGACGATCAGATCCACTGCCTGGCTGTCGAGGACATCAAGAGCTTCCTTGCCATCGGCGGCTTCGATGACCTGATAGGCGATGGCCTCCAAGGCGGCGCGAATCGATAGCCGGACCGCCGGTACGTCATCAACGAGCAGGATGCGCTTCATGAGTTCATGCCCTGTTCAACGGAGTTTCCCGGCATCTGAGGTGTGTCCGGGGGAGAGGCGCCAACCTTGTTCCAGCGCGATCAGGCGATGGCATCGGCAGATGCGCAGAATAGCATATAAGGTGACCGAGCCAACGCCTAGAGCGGATCCCAAAGGGGCAGAACCGTCTCGCAGCATGCCCCATGTCGACAAAGGGAAACAGGCTGGATCGCGATCCAGCCTGTTGTTTTCCTGAGTCGGCGCTACTGTTTGCTTAGTGGTGGCGCGGATAGAGCGGATGCACGGCGTCGCGCATGTCCTCGTCTTCATCGTGGCCGTGGCTACCGTGGCCGCCGCCATGAGCGTCATGACCTCCGTGGCCGCCGCCGTGAGCATCGTGACCGCCACCATGGGCGTCATGACCGCCGTGGCCGCCGTGGCCGCCGCCATGAGCGTCATGACCACCGTGGCCGCCACCATGGGCATCGTGGCCGCCGTGGCCGTGGTCGCCGTGGCCACCATGCCCGTGTCCATGGCCATGGTCGCCCCAGACCGGCGCCATCAGGCTGTGATAGGTAAAGGGCCAGGAGTGGGTCCGGTAGAGGTGAACGGAGAGGGTCAGTACCGCTAGCAACCAAAAGTTCAACAAATTCATCAACCACAGCGTCAGGCAGACGCCGAAGATGGTCATGTAGCAGGACCAGATGGCGAGCGCGACTCCATACGCAATGCCGCGCCAAGCACCGAACGAGTGCCAGGTCGAGAGCGCCCGTAGCACCAGCAACCCGAAACTACCGGCCGCCAGCGTCAGAATAAGGCTGACATTCATGTCCTGACCCTGAAAGGTCAGGTGATTGAAGACCGGTTCCAGATGGAAGTTGAACGGATTGACCCGGTCGAGCAGGAATGAGGTGTAGGATAAATTCCAGGGGCCATCGGTACGGAAGATATTATCGATGGTAAAGAATTCTTCATCCAGATTATAGTAAACCATGGAACCGCCCAGGGCGACCCCGGCAAGGATTGGCAGGTTCCACGAAATCGGCATCAGATACATGCCGGCGGTGTCGATCTTTGGCAGCCAGCGGGCACCCATGATCATGGGCAAGTAAATAATGGCCAGAATGCTGGCGGTCTTGGCCAGGAGAATGCTGGCGGTCATGCCTAACTGCAGGATATCCATCGAGTCTCATCCCCCTGGAATGACGCCTATCCTGGCCGGTCCACTGGGGGGCACGTCACCGGAACGGTACCGGAGGCCGGATACGGCATCGCCTCCCCGAAGGGCCGCGACCAGGGTCAGCTCTGGGCACGACATTAACAGAAACGGGCGCCTCTCGGCACCCCAGACATACTATCCTTATGACCCATTATGCCATGGGTGTCTACTAATAGCCAATCCAGGATCGACCGCCTCCAGACGATTTTCTCCGCCCGCAGCGGCAGCGAACGCAGACACCCAGGAGAGCCCATCCGGCCCCGACTCGCCCTCACGATCTGCCGACGCCGCCGAGCGCCGCCATACCCGGGGCTTACAGCCGTATCAGGCGATTTCCCGGAACCATTTACGGGTTCCGAGCGGAGGAATCGGATTGGTGCGGCCGGGCTTCCAGTCGTTGTCAAGCATCATCTGCTTCAACCGGCGCTTGGCGTCAGACTCGTTGACATGACCACTGGATAGCTGCTTGTAAATAACGATGGCGTGACGGAATTCGTTGGGGCCGATGCTGCCGTCATTGCTGGCGAACGCTTGCAGTATCTCCTTGACGAGCTTGTCGACGTCCTTCTCAAAGATGAAATCGTTCTCGGATGCGACAGCCATAAGAATGCTGCGAGCATCCTCCAACGGAATTTCAAAACGGGTCACGCCTTCGCCAAGAATCTTTCTTTCCCGATCGCGGGACAGATACTTTTCATCAAACACTTGGAGTTTGATATACTCCGCATATCGTCTTCTGACATCGTCCGCAACGGTCATTTTACGTCCTCAACTGGATCTCGGCTTAAATGAAAATCCTTGGCGGCGCCCACAAGAGCCTCTTTTGGAGAAGGGGCGTGCCCCGTATGGAGGTAGACCAACAAGTCCATATGCTTGAGGCATTCATACCACGACTGACCGTACTGTCAAGTTGGCACGTACACTTTTGATCTGCGGCCAAATGGTGGCGGGAACATGACAGACGAATCGACAGACCGGGGTATGGCGACTGGTCGGGCCGCCGCCGGCCGGGCGCGGGGCGCCCAAGAACTGGGCATCGGGAGACAAGGGATTGGGGTATCACCCTTTTTGACTTGACGCCCCCGACCTGCCGGTTAGGCTGTACGCACTCCCCGATGGAGTCGGTCATGAGGCGTGGTGGGCTTTCGTGCCCTGGCGAACGGCGGGCCATGAAAAATCGAGGGGCGGGTGGAAGAAAAAGGGGTCGCGATGATCAGAAGGGTGGAGGCGGTTTGGTGATCGGCTTGATCCGCATGATGTCGGCGCTCTTGATCGCAGCGATGCTGACCGTGTCCGGCGTGTCCGCCGGCGCCGAGGGAACGGGCGCTCCGACCGTCGCCGCGCAGAACCTGTGGGACACTCTGCGGGCGGGGGCCTCGGGAGTGCTGGAGTACGGCTCCCAGATGGTTCGGTCGGTGACCGGCTGGTTTTTCAGCAGCGGTGGTGAGAGTGACGAGGCCAAAGCCGAGGACATCCGCGGTCTGCTCAGCCTGTCGGACAAGGAGTTCCGCGAGTTTGAGACTCTGATCCGGGCCGCGGGCTATGGTCTGCAAGGATACAGCTTCGGTCTCGATGGCGAGTCCGAGGTTGAACTGGTGTTTGATTTTGAGCGGATGATCTCGGATCGGGAGCGTTCGGAATTGCGCCGCCAGTTGGATCACCAGGGGGGAGGCGGTAGTGCCGCGCGCCGCAGCATCATTCTTGGTCTGCTGGACGCTACCCGCTACGTTGACGCATCCCCGGCCACCGGTTACCGGTTGGCCGGAATGACGATGCGGCTGAATTCTCCGCCGGATGTGCGCATCCGGTTCCGGCGGATGAAGCCCTGAGAATAAGATGGCCTTTCTCGTGTCGTGGCTCTGCCGCTTCGGACCGAGACGGAAACTCCGGTAACGGCCGGGTGTGCGGGGGAGGGGGATTTTTATGATCGTACCGGCATGGATCAATCCGTCCTTTCAAGTGATTGAGGATGGAAAGACCTACGATTGGGCCAGCATCAATGCTCTGGCGGAGCGGCTCGGACCGCAGTTGCCGCTGGGCAGTCGCATCGCCGTGACCGCCCGCTCGGTGCCGACTCTGCTGGCGGCCCTGGTTGCGGCCCAGCGCGTTGGTGTCGAACTGGTATTGCTGCGCGGCGCAATGTCCCGGTTCGCCGGAGCCAGCGTTCAGATCGCCAAGGATGGGCAACTGGTCCGGCTGGGGCCTGGAATTTCAGTCAACGCCCAGAGTTTCGCGGTGCTGATTCCGACCTCCGGCACCACCGGGGAGCCCAAGCTGGTTCGTCAGGACTTCACGCGGCTGATTGGGCGCGTGCGCGGCGGTCATGGTCGCGACTCGCGCTGGCTGCTCACCTACGAGCCGACGGCGTTCGGCGGCTTGCAGGTGATTTTGGCCGCGGTCACTGCCGGTGCCGTGCTGGTCGCGGCCCCCGCCGTCGACAGCACCGAACTGGCTCGTCTCGCTCTTGAGCATCGGGTCACCCACATCAGCGCCACACCCTGCGTCTGGCGGACTCTGCTGGCGGCGTTCGGCACCACGATGCCGCCATTGCAGGTGGCCACGCTCGGTGGCGACATCGTCGATCAACCGTTGCTCGATCGTTTGGCCGCCAGCTTTCCGAGGGCGCGCCTGCGGCGCATTTATGCGTCGAGCGAGGCCGGGGCGGTGTTTGCCGTCGGTGATATCAGGGTCGGATTCCCGGCGGAATGGCTGGAGTCCGGCGTCGGCGACGTCGAGCTGCGCATTCGCAACGGCGTGCTTCAGGTCAGGAGCCCGCGCGCCATGCTCAGCTACGCCGGCGGTGAGACCCGCCCCTTCACTCGCGATGGCTGGCTGATCACCGGCGATCTGGTGGAGCGAGTCGGCGACCGTGTTCTGTTCACCGGCCGAATCGAAACCCTGGTCATGGTCAACGGCGTCAAGGTGTCACCGGCCAAGGCCGAGGTCGCCATTCTTGAGGTTCCCGGGGTGGCCGATGTTCTGGTTCAGGGGGTTCCCGATACTGCCGGAGGAAATGCCCTGGCCGCCATTGTGGCCATCAAGCCTGGAACCAACACCGAAATTCTGACCGAGCGCATCCGGCGTCATCTCGAAACCAGGCTGACTCCGGCCGAGCGGCCGTGGAAGATCGATTTTACCGATCACATCGAGTTGGCTCTTTCGGGCAAGAAGGTGCGGGCGACTTCCTCGCAGTTCATGGGCGCCTCTCCCTTCCGGCCGCATTGAAACGGCTCGCACAGCGAGGCGGGACGTCCCGAAGGAGAAAGGACCTGTATCTTTGAGCCATCTTGCGTCAGGATGCTTCGGTTTCCGTTCGGGATGAGTCCTTCGATGACCGATCATGTCGCCGTTCAGTTGGAATTTGCCGGCTTGTCCGATGTTGGGCGGTCGCGATCACGCAATGAAGACAATTTCGATATCAACCGCGAGATCGGGCTTGCGGTGGTGTGCGATGGCATGGGCGGCCATGCCGGCGGCGACATTGCCAGCCGGACTGTCGTCGAGGTCGTGATCTCGTCGATTCTGCGGGATGGCAAATCCGGACAGGATGCGGAAACACTGATCCGCGCCGCGATCCATCAGGCCAATCACCGCCTGCTTGCCCTCAATCAGCAGCGCGGCTTTCCCGAAGGCCGGGGCATGGGCACAACCGTGGTCGGTCTGTGGCAGATCGCCGGCACCAACCGCATTCTGGTCTTCCATGCCGGCGACAGCCGGCTCTATCGCCTTCGCGCGGGTGAACTCCGGCAGATCACCCGCGATCACAGTCTCTATCAGGCTTGGCTGGACGCCGGCGCCCATGGCCAGCCACCCCATCGCAACATCATCGTCCGCGCCCTCGGCACCACCACTGACGCCGACCCCGATGTAGAGACCCAGACCGTTTGTCCGGGTGACCTGCTGCTGATCTGTTCGGACGGTCTCACGGGCATGGTTTCCGATCTGGAAATCGCGGATATCCTCGGCACCGCCGGGAAGTTGCCGGCTGCGTGTAAACAGATGGTCGATCTGGCCAACGAGAAGGGCGGGCATGACAACGTCACCGTCGTGCTGGCACGCTGTCAGGCCGTGCCGGCGCCCGGTTCATAGTCGCCGCCATGCCGGCGCGGCCCGCACCGTTTTGCGGTTTTTGCCCATGACCCCCTGGCTCGTGCTGCCCGGTGCTGCGCTGGCCGGGGCCTTTCTGACGGGAGCGGTGACCCGCTATCTCCGGCATCGGGCGATTCTCGATCACCCCAATGAGCGCAGCAGCCATGCCGTGCCGACGCCGCGTGGTGGCGGCTGGGGCATTCTCCTGGTGCTGGTGCCGGCCTGGGCAGCGCTCGGGGTTGCGCCCTGGGTGCTGGCTGCGGTGGCGCTGCTGGCGGCGGTGTCGTGGCTCGACGATCGTCATGGCCTGGCACCCGGCCCGCGCCTGCTGGTTCAGGCAATCGCGGTGGTGGCGGGGCTGATGGCGCTCGGAGAGAATGCCGAAGTGTTTCAGGGCTGGTTGCCCGCTTGGCTCGACCACCTGACGACCGGTCTCTGCTGGTTGTGGTTTCTCAACCTTTTCAATTTCATGGACGGCATCGACGGTCTGGCCGGCAGTGAGGCGGTTTCGGTGGCCGGCGGTCTGGCCCTGGTCGCCGGCGTCGGCGGCACCGCGGTTGGACTGCTCGAGCCGGCCCTGGTGCTGGCTGGAGCTGCCCTCGGCTTTCTGGTCTGGAACTGGCAACCGGCCCGGGTGTTCATGGGAGATGTCGGCAGCATTCCGGTTGGCTTCGCGCTCGGCTGGCTGCTGTTTGCCGCGGCTGCTGCCGGATTGTGGCCGGCGGCGGTGCTGCTGCCGCTCTATTTCGTCACCGATGCCTCGGTCACCCTTCTGCGCCGGCTACTGGCCGGCAAGCCAGTGCTGGAGGCTCATCGCGAGCATTATTATCAGCGGGCGATTCAGGCCGGACGTCGTCATGCCACTGTGGTGCGGTTGGTCATCGCCGCCAACGCCATCCTGATCGCTCTGGCGCTGGCGGCGCCGGCGCTGGGCTGGCCGGTGCTGGCCGGCGGCGCGCTGACCGTGCTGACGCTGATCCGGATCCTCTGTTCCCCGATCACCGCGACGTCTTGACGGCGGCACAATAGCGGTGAAATGACGGCATTGAGACGGCACAATCAGTCGGCCGCGGTTTCCTCGAGGATGCGCTGCACCACGGTTGGTGCCGCGGCGGCGACCTCGGCGGTAAAATCGTCGCCGAAGCCAAAATCACCACCCTCGATGCCATGAATGATCAACTCCGGCGGCAGCCGGCCAAGAGTCCGGGCGGTGGCGATCGCTTCGGCGAGACCGAACAGGTGACTGGAATAGCGGAAGAAGTCGCGCGGCAGCGCCGTGCCCACGGCGTCGAGCCGGTAGAGCGTGCCGGCGGCCGCGCCCGAGGCGACGGCATCGACGACAATGACGCGCCGGGCGGTGCTCCAGGCCTCGATCAGGCCGGCGCCCTCGCCGCTGTGCTCGATCGCGGGCCGGCCGTGCTCCCGCAGGCGGTCAGCAATCCAGGGGCCGACGCCGTCATCCCGGCGGAAGCGGTTGCCGATCCCGATGATTAGATATTCACTGGAATACGTTGTTTTCATTATTGTTTCCATCTTTACGCCATCT
>SESF01010928.1_pt1 | contig 38926 bp, 48 predicted proteins | sample 3171521 | NCBI WGS metagenome assembly SESF01 (sample SAMN10866945, study PRJNA518727) | freshwater metagenome | biome: subpolar coniferous forest; feature: holomictic lake; material: water; isolation source: holomictic Lake 227, 6 m and 8 m depth | place: Canada: near Kenora, Ontario | collected...
GCTCTACGATAATTATGCAGCCATCTGGAAACCTTGATTCCATGCTATCGCCTCTAACTCTAAGTGCGTAGGTATGAGCTTTTGCTCGGTAAGTTGTTTCAATTCGTTCTCCTTCGGTGACGGATAAATTGTCGATTACATTCTCCCAGTTGCCTGCTTGTACCCACGATATGAGGGGAACTAATCCTAATAGGTCAGGGGCATTGCCGACATTAGAGGTAGTACCGATATGACTAAATTTTATATTTAATATTTTGGCGAGTTTAGTCAGCGTTTCCGTTTCCGGTACAGACAATCCTTTAAGTGTGCGAGAGATGGTCGCTTGAGGAACACCAGAGCGCCTAGCCAATTCACTTTGCGACATTGGTTTAGGGCGAAAGGCCTTCATAGCCTGATCAATTTGTTCAGCAATATTCATAGACTGAACTATGCGTCCGCGAATTGGATTAAGCAAAAATTCATGCTTTTGCGTATTGACAATACTATTCATTTGCGTATAGAGTGGTGTATATGGAAAACAGCTCCCAAAAATTAGTTCAAAAAATATCAGATTTAGGTCTTTCTGATTCAGAGATTGCCAAGCGGGTTAGCGCCAGTCAACCAACGATCAGTCGTTTACGGAACGGAACGTCTAAAGACTGTATGGCAAGCCTTCGGGTTTCGCTTGAAGGTTTGTTTGCTCAGGTGGTCAAAAAGGAAGTAACCCATGACTGAACTATCTGCTATTCAGCTTGATATGTCACGCAAGATCGAACGAACAATCTTGAGTGCGCTTTCCAACGCTGGACAAGTGGAAGTGGCAAAGCTATTGGGTATCCATGAATCTACAGTCAGTCGCTTTAAGGATGGACACATTGAAACCCTCTCTAATTTATTAGCGGCGCTCGATCTCAAGTTAGTGCCGACATCTTTCCGCACTATTGATCCAGAGCGCATGAAGGCGTTTTGCACTTTATTTGAAGCAGCCATGACTAGGCCAGACAGCCTAGAACATCTTTTATTGGAGAGCGAATAATGAGAACTCAAGTATCCCAAACCAGTCTTAGCGCTTATCGCGGCTTATCTACTGCCGCTTTAACAGGTACAGAAATGGAAGTCATGGCGGTAATGGGTGACGGAAAGGCGAGAACCCGCCGTCAGATTGCTGATGCACTCGGATGGCGTGATGGCCCGACTTGTGGTCGCTGCAACTCCCTGGTTACTAAGAAAGCATTGATCTCAGTGGGTGAGCAGAAGAACCCAGAGAGCAACAAGTATGCAGAGCTATTACAAGCCCCCAAAAAGAACCCACAAGGCGTTTTATTTCAATGAACTACTACTCGTTTCATATTGGTGATTACGCAACCCACACGCGGTATTTAGACCTTTTATCAGATCTTGCTTATCGCCGACTATTGGATTTGTATTACACAAGCGAATCACCAATCACTTTAGAAGTCGATAAGGCATCAAATCTGATCGGAATGAGAGAACATTCTGAAATTGTTTCTGAAGTCTTATCTAATTTCTTTCTGAAATCAGAAGATGGCTATAGAAATGCCCGTTGTGATGCAGAGATTGAGGTGTATCACGCCAAGGCAGATCGCGCCAGAAGTGCAAATACTAAGCGTTGGGATAGTCAAAAACAACCAGATTCTCTGAAATCAGATCTTAAATCAGAACAATATCGTATCCCAACCAATAACCAAGAACCAATAACCAATAACCAATATAAAAACAAAACCATTACGCCACCTATCGGTGTCGATGAACTTGTTTGGAATGATTTTGTTTTGCAGCGTAAAAACAAAAAGTCACCAATCTCAGCAACCGCACTCAAGGGAATTGAGAGTGAGGCGCGTAAAGCAAACCTATCCTTGCAAGCTGTTTTAGAACTTTGTTGCGCTAGGGGATGGACTGGATTCAAGGCGGAGTGGGTGATCGATAAAAAAAACCCATCACAAACTCTCAAGGATCAAAAGATGGAAGGGCTGCACCAACTGACCGGTGGGATGTTAAGGCCACGAACGAATGATGCTGTGTTTCAACCCTTAAACCAATCGATTGAGATGGAGAACAGTCATGTCCTACTCGGAAACTGATTTTTGTAAAGCAGATTTTGGCGTGAAGTACATCTTTGCCAAGATGTCGATCATCTACGGATCATTGTTCAGAAACCATTTTGGTGATACAGATCGTCAATCAGTGATTGATACTTGGGCAGATATTTTGGGGGTGTACTCAACCTATCGCCCCAGTATGGATTTTTCTTTAAACAACATGGATGCCAAATTTATTCCATCAGCCCTGGCGTTTAGAGATCTTTGCAGACAAGGGCCAAGAATCCCATCAAAGCCCCATACCCTCATTACTAAACAACCGACTCAAGCAGAAGTAGCGATGACGGCTAAAGCCAAGAATGAGGCCTTAGATTTGATCGCCAAATTTACAAACAAAGTGGTGAAGTGAAATGTCAATCATGTGCAATAAGGATTGCAAAGAAGGAATCCCAATCCCTTTCATCGGGTTTGTATGCGCTGGATTGTCTCCAATGTGCAGCAGCTTTGGTCTTATCAGCGAGGCCATCACGATTGCAACAAGAGGCCATGTTTGCCGCGATCTCCAAGGCCAGGAAACCACTCAGTCGAACTGCCGTCATTGCGGCGATAAAGGATGTGGAAAGTGAGCGAGAAACTATCCCTAGCGCTATACAACCCGACTCAAGCTCATCAATGTATCAAACAAGCCTGGGCATTTGCTAAAACTTTGACTGAATCAGGGGAAAAGCTAATCCTTGAGGTCGGTCCAATGTCTAAGACTCGCGAACAAGAAAAGAAATATCACGCAATGGTAGGGGAGATCGCGACTCAGTCTGCTCATCTAGGATCTCGCTGGATGCAAGACGACTGGAAAAGATTGCTCCTGGACAAGTTCGCTAGGGAAACAGGCAGAAGTCATGGGGCGATTATTCCCAACTTAGATAACACCGGAGTTGTACAAGTCGGGATTCAGTCTAAGAAATTCTCCAAGGAAGATGGTGCTGAATTTATCGAGTGGTTGACAGCCTGGGGTGTAGATAACGGGATTGAGTGGAAGGTGCAAGATTGAAGTTGCCTAATTGCTCAATCTGCCAAAAAGAATTTACCAAACAGCGCATGGGCCAGGTAGTCTGCTCCCCAAAATGCGCTATCAAAATCCATAAAGTTACTAGACAAAAAGAAAAAGCATTAGTAACAAAACGTAAAGAAGCCATTAAGACTGCTAGGGATTACATCAAAGAAGTACAAATTGTGTTTAACGCCTATATCCGTGAAAGGGATAAGCATGAGCTTTGTATTTGCTGCAATCAATTCTTATCTACGGGCGATGTTGGCGGTGCTTACGACTGTGGACACTACCGATCTGTCGGCAGCGCTCCGCACCTACGATTTGATGAGCGCAATGCACATGGACAACGAAAGCAATGCAACCGATGGGGAGCAGGCCGAGCTGTCGATTACCGAATAGGCCTCATTCGTCGCATTGGAGTTGAGCAAGTTGATGCCCTGGAGTCAGAACAGACCCCCAAAAAATGGGGTAAGGAAGATTTACTGGAGTTAAAGGCGCAGTACAAACAAAAATTGAAGGACTTGAAAGGGGGCACGCATGGCTAAGAAACGAATGATTGTGGCAATCGGGGAAACTGGGGAGAGAGTAGGGGAAGATCATCCCAAGGCTGAGCTCACCAATGAGCAAGTAGATCGCATGAGAGATCTGAGAGAAGACTTTGATATGACCTATACCCAGTTAGCCGCGATGTACAACGTCACTAAGCGATCCGTTGCTGCTATTTGCCAATACAAGCGCAGAGTGAGCACTCCTTTTGGGTTTAAGACTTTAATGGTGGAGGTAGAAGATGGCCTCGCCTGACACTAAAGTAGTGAAAAATAGTGGAAAAAAAAAGCCACCAGCTGCCGGTATGGGTAGGCCTAAAGGTGCGGTCAATAAAAATACTAAGGCGCTCAAGGATATGATCCTAGGCGCATTGGCTAAAGCTGGTGGTGAAACGTATTTACAGCGCCAGGCAGAATCTAATCCTAATGCGTTCTTGTCCTTAATTGGACGGGTATTGCCCACTGAGCTTAAAGGTAGTCTTGAAGGCAACATTACTGTCAACGTGATTACGGGTGTGCCGCGTGCATGATAAAGAGTTCAGCCTAGGACTGGGTTACTTTCCGCGCGACTGGCAGCGTAAATGCCATGTTGAGCGTAAGCGCTTTAACGTCTTAGCTTTGCATCGTCGGGCAGGGAAGTCAGAGTTCGCGATCATGGAGTTGATTGATAAGGCCGTTGATTTCAAGATGGAGTTGGGATTCTTTATCTATATCGCGCCATTTTTAAAGCAGGCCAAGGCGATTGCCTGGTCAAGACTAAAGGCTAGACTAGAACCCATGCGTCAACATAGCATGGTGGAGATAAATGAGTCAGAGCTCTCGGTTAAGTTTAAGCACAATGGCGCGATCATTCGCATCTTTGGTGCGGATAACTATGAAGCGCTCCGAGGCTTGAGGATTGATGGCGGGGTGATTGATGAAACAGCCCAGGTCAAACCGGAAGTATGGCAAGACGTTGTGCAGCCGGCTACATCAGACCGAAAAGGCTGGATTATCTTCATTGGGACGCCACAAGGAGTCAACTTATTCTCTGAGCTGTATTACAAGGCCAAGAGTTTGCCTGACTGGACCAGTGCCAAGTTCACGGTATATGACACTCACTCGATTGATGCAGATGAAGTAGAGCGTTTAAAGCGAGATATGAGTGAAACCTCCTTCTCTCGCGAGTATCTTTGCGACTTTACGGCAGCCGGTGATGACCAGTTAATGTCATTGGCAGATGTAGAAACAGCAGCGCATACGGAATATAAGCCAGGGGAAATGGATTACGCAGCTAAGATTCTTGGAGTAGATCCAGCACGCTTTGGTGATGATCGCTCGGTTATCTTTCCAAGGCAGGGCATGGCAGCGCTCACTCCAGAAGTCTATCGGGGTATCGATAACATGGATCTGGCCTCGCGTGTCGCCGCTAAGATTGAGTCCTGGAAGCCAGATGCAGTATTCATTGATGCGGGGAATGGATCAGGCGTCATCGATCGACTTAGACAACTAGGTTATGACGTCATTGAGGTGCATTTTGGTGGCAAACCTATCGATGGTGCGTATCTCAACAAGCGTGCAGAGATGTGGTTTGAGATGGCTGGCTGGATTAAGCAAGGTGGATCTATTCCGAATAGCGTCGATCTCAAGCAAGACTTAGCCGCGCCGATCTATTGGTTTGATAGTGCAGGCCGTAAACAACTAGAACCCAAGGATGACATTAAGAAACGGGGATTGCCGTCACCAGACTTAGGTGATGCCCTAGCACTTACCTTTGCTCAACCCGTAGCCAAGCTCACCATCATGGATAAGATGCGTCAACAGAACGAGCGCAAGCGGGAATTTAATCCTTATGAGCACCTCAGATGAATACAGACTATCGATTGCAGTTTGATTTTTCCGACAATGGCACAGTCACAGTCACCGAAGGCGGCGCTCCTAGAGCAGAAAAGCCAGAAATGTTTGCCGCGATCTCCTTTGCTCTTAGGGGGATGGCAGAAGTCCTAGAAGCAGAGAAAAAGAAGCTCTCGCAGGGCAAGTAGTACACATACTAAGGCGTGGCGCTCATAGCATTGAGTCAAATAATTGTGAGGCCACACAATGCAAGTAGTCGCAGAATCATTAAATCTTTGTACCGAACCAGACTTGGGATCGGCGGTGGAGTCATTTTCGCTGCCGTCATTAGATCGACGGGATCGTATTCAAGCGTTTGAGAACGTACTCATGGGGATGCCCCAGGTAGAGCTCTCAGTAAAGCATTACTTTGCCGATGGACTCTATGCCAGGGAGATGTTTATTCCCAAGGGAACGATGCTTACGGGCGCATTACATCTGTTTGAGCACATCAACGTATGCAGCCAGGGTGACATCTCTGTTTATACCGAAGACGGCATTAAGCGCGTTGTTGCTCCCGCCACATTGGTATGCGCACCAGGATCTAAGCGCATTGGTTATGCCCATGAAGACACGATCTGGACAACCTTTCACGCAACCACAGCGAAGACCATTGAAGAGGCAGAAGCCACTTTGGTATTAGCAAATCACGATGGCCTCACTTATGCGGAAGCCAAAAAACAAGTTAAGGAGCTTTCACAATGAGTATGGGAATTTCCGCAGTAGCTTGGGCAGGAATCGCGGTTGCATCTGCCACAGCATATAGCGCTTACAGCGCATCACAGAACGCCGCTAAAGCTAACGCGACTCAGCAACAAGCGATGCAGCAGGCTAAAGGTATTGCAGATCAGCAAGCCACCGTTCAGACAGAGCAGATCAATAAAGCTAATGCCAAGTCACCAGACGTCGGCGCGTTGCTATCTGCTAATGCACAAGCAGCTAAAGGCGGTCAGTCCGGCACGATGTTGACTGGCCCTGGCGGTATCGATCCTAATACGCTTTCTTTGAGCAAAAGCTCATTACTAGGCGGCTAATGACTCCCGAAGAGATCATCAAGTCCGATGCAGATGAGCGTGGCTTAGACCATGAAGCCATCCTTAAAAGCATTGGTCACTCGATAGATAAAGGCGAATCCGTTGCCTTCCATGAGGGCAAATCAGTCTTGCTCGTTAAAAAGATTGATGAGAAAGACGCTGAGCTCCATCTGTTTACATCGGATAAGCCAATGGCTCTAGTCAAGGCAGTCATTCGATTCATCGATCGTATTCGAGAAACCAATATTGAATATGTATATGGCAATGCCGATAAAGATCACATTGTTGAAATGCTCAAGATGTTGGGTATCAAGGTAGAAAAGACGGATAAAGCGCCGTATAACTGGAAAGCCAAAGTGGAATGAGGTATGGCCTTGATTCCACTCTACCGATAGGCGCTTTTGAACATTGCGGTAATGGTCGTATTCGTTTATATGGTGGAGGCGGAAGCTGGAATCCAGTCACGATTGTCGAAAATGGCGCATCTAGCGTTGCCGATGTAGCGTCTAGCGCGGTAACTGCCGTCACTACTGCTGTATCTGATGTAGCTCAGACAGTAAGTAAAGCAGCCTCCGATGTGGGCAATACAGCCGTCACCGTTGCTAAGCAAGTAGGTGATGTAGCTGTTAATACCGTCAATACTGTTGGTGATGTAGGTACCAACCTGGCGCATGGTCAAATTGGCGGTGCGTTAAAAGCAGTGATGAATGGTGTCATTGGGGATGTATCGATTTTGACGGGCGGTAAGCCCTTAACTAATCAAACACTATCGGCCGGGCCGACTGCGGGAGGGAGTAGCACTGGTAGTCAAACCCTGACCGGAAATACGCAACAAAATCCCACTAGCTTAAATAGCCAATCCATCTTAGGCGCTCCTGGCGTTACTGGATCACTGACTACTCGCACGATTAGTGGCCCTGATAACACCTACAAGATGGATAAAACCACCATGTTAGGTCTTTGATATATGACAGATCAACAAGACTTTTCCTTGTTTATTCAAGAACTTGGCCTGCCTACGGAAATTGTGGATGCCATGATCATCAACCTGGCAGATCAAATCCCCATGCCAGAGGGAATTAACACGCTCAAGATTGCAAAGTCAGAGATCGAAGGCGTGGGTATGTTTTCCGTTGAGGATGTAAAGGCCGGATTTATCTTTGCGCCCGCCAGATTAAACGACAAACGCACCCCAGCAGGGCGCTATATCAACCATTCAGCAAACCCTAATAGCGCCTTTATTCAAGCGCCTAAAGGGGATTTATACGTTCGGGCCATGCGTGATATTGCCGCCGATGAAGAGGTGACGATTAGCTATCGCCAGGCAGCACAAGTCAATGGCGCTGCCGATGAAATTGAAGCACTTAAAAAATTACTTAGGAGTCAAACAGTATGAGCGAATACACGGGCGACAATCAGCCCAGCAATAAATCACCCGATCGAGATAAGCTCTATACCCGTTGGGGCCAACTCAAGAGCGAACGCGCCTCCTGGTTATCCCATTGGAAAGAGATTAGCGACTATATGTTGCCCAGATCAGGCCGTTTCTTTATCCAAGATCGCGATAAGGGCTATCGCCGTCACAACAACATCTATGACTCAACCGGCACAAGAGCATTAAGAGTCTTGGCTGCGGGAATGATGTCAGGTATGACCAGTCCAGCACGTCCTTGGTTTAGATTGGGGATTGCTGATCATGAGTTGATGCAATACCAGCCAGTCAAGGTATGGCTCAATCAAGTAACTAATCTCATGTTGGAGATCTTCCAGCGGGGTAATACGTATCGAGCCCTTCATTCCATGTATGAAGAGTTAGGTGCATTTGGTACGTCAGCCTCAATTGTGATGGATGACTTTCAAGATGTCATTCGTCACTATCCATTAACGACGGGTGAGTTTGCTATTGCGACTGACTATCGTGGTCAAGTCAATACGATCTATCGAGAGTTCCAAAAGACAGTCCATGAAGTTGTTGGTGAGTTTGGTATCAATAACGTCAGCAACTCCGTTAAAACCATGTATGACAGGGGATCACTAGATCAGTGGATCACCATCGTTCATGCAATTGAACCAAGATCAGATCGCGATCCAAGCAAGAAGGACGCAATGAATATGGCCTACCGGTCATGCTACTTTGAGCTCAATGGTCAAAAGAATAAATACCTTTCTGAATCTGGCTTTAAACACTTTCCAGCATTAGCGCCTCGTTGGGCTACATCAGGTGGCGACATCTACGGCAATAGCCCTGGCATGGAAGCCCTGGGAGATATTAAGCAGCTCCAGCATGAGCAGTTACGCAAGGCACAAGGTATTGATTACAAGACTAAGCCGCCATTGCAAGTGCCCACATCAATGAAAAACCGCGATATTGAAACCCTGCCAGGCGGGATCTCATTCGTGGACGCTGCTACCAATACGCAAGGGATTCAGACTGCATTTGAAGTCAATCTCGATTTAAGTCATCTGTTAGCAGATATTCAAGACGTGCGTGGACGTATCCAAGGATCGTTCTACGCTGACTTGTTCTTAATGTTGGCGAATCAAACCGATGCCAGGATGACTGCAACAGAGGTGGCGGAGCGCCATGAGGAAAAACTCCTAATGCTCGGCCCAGTCCTAGAGCGCTTACAAAATGAGCTGCTTGATCCATTGATTGAAATGACCTTCAATCGCATGATTGCTGCGGGTATTGTTCCGCCACCACCAGAAGAGCTGCAAGGTGCTGAGATCAATGTGGAGTTCGTATCCATGTTGGCCCAGGCACAAAGAGCAGTCGCAACGAATGGCGTAGATCGTTTCATGGGCAGTTTAGGAATGATTGCCCAGATGAAGCCAGAAGTCTTGGACAACATCGATGCCGATAAGTGGGCAGAAACCTATTCCGATATGTTGGGCGTCGATCCAGAGCTCATCGTTCCTAGCGATAAAGTCGCGCTCATTCGTCAAGACAGGGCAAAGATGGCCCAACAACAAGCCAAGCAAGAAGCAATGGCACAAGGATCTCAAGTAGCTAAGAACCTTGCCGGAGCAGATACATCAGGCCAGAACGCACTCACCGATGTCATGGGAATGTTCTCTGGCTACAACCAACAACCTCAATAAAGGAGTAAGACCATGCCCTATCCATTTTTAGATACAACCAATGATTACAGCCCTATCAATGACTTACAGGCTGTATCCCCAAGTGATTCTGCTGATTTACCTAATGGCGTATCGCGTGGAATGTTATTTACAACCTCTGGCAACGTAACTTTTATCACTGCCAAGGGCACACAAGTAACGATCCCCGTAAATACCAACTGGTTTGGCGCAGTCCAATTCATCAGAGCTAAGCGCATTTTGGCTACTGGCACAACATCTACCGGCATTTTTGCCTGCTATTAAGGATCAACCATGTCTTTAATCAATATGGCAGTCAGTAGCGATGATGATGAAGCAGCCGAGGCCATGAGTAATCCGTATGGTTATGGCCTTTGTATCCGCCTCAACCCTAAACAATGTGAGGCCTTGGGGATTACAACGCCACCAGAAGCAGGGAAAGTTCTTTCTTTGCGTGCAATGGCAACGGCAACTTCAGTGACTCAAGAAGCAGATATTGGTGAAGACGACAAGGAAGTGTATTTGGAATTGCAAATCACAGATCTTTCCATCGGCAGCGCGAGTAGTGCATCTAAGTCAGCGTCAATGTTGTATGGACCGGATGCAGACTAAGAGGCGTACACATACTTCACTGTTAAGCGCATAAATTTATCGCATGAGTGATTTTGATCCATTTGACCTAAAAGGCCAGGAGCGTAAGAAGGACGAGTCCGACGAGCGCATAAAACTGATTGTCGATCAGGAAAAAGACGATTTTAAATGGCTCATGGGTAGCAAAAGAGGTCGCCGCATTGTGTGGCGATTGCTGGAGCGTACTGGTGTGTACCGCAGTTCGTTTACAGGCAATTCAGAAACCTTCTTCCGAGAAGGCCAAAGAAATGTCGGTTTGATGCTTATGGCACAAATTAACGAGGGCAGTCCAGACCAATACGCGTTAATGCTCAAGGAGCAAAACGATGTCAGAAACAAACACGCTGATGACGGACGCCACAAATAACACTGACGGCGCTGCATCAACTGGTGCAACAGAAGCAACCACTACTACAACAGCCCACACAAGCGCTGCTGTAACGGACGCGACTGCTGCCCAACAGAGTCAACAACCGACTGAAAGTCAACCGGCTGCTGCTGCTCCACAAGACGGCACAGAAGGCAAAACCGATGGCGAACAGGCTAATGCTGGAGATCCAGTAGTACCTGAGAAGTATGAATTTAAAGCTCCCGAAGGGCGCGAGTTCGATGCACAAGTGCTAGAACAATTTTCAGAAGTCGCCAAGGAATTGAAGCTGACTCAAGAAGGTGCGCAAAAAGTAATCGACAAACTTAGCAATGCTATTGCCGAAAAGCAAACCAATACCCTTGAAGCTGCAAAGACTGAATGGGTTAAGTCAGTTAATGCTGACAAAGAAATTGGTGGCGATAAGTTAAATGAAAACTTAGCCGTAGCGAAAAAGGCCTTAGAAACCTTTGGAACTCCTGAGTTGCGTGCGTTGCTCAATGAATCTGGTTTAGGGAATCATCCGGAGATTATTCGGGCGTTCTTTAAAGCAGGCAAAGCAATTAGTGAAGACCGCATGGTGTCAGGTGGCATCGGTGGTTTTGGAGGGGCGCGAGATCCAGCCAAGTCCCTCTATCCGAATCAATAAATAACGAAAGGAATTAACAATGGCTACTTTAGCAACCACAGCTCTAACCCTTGCGGATTGGGCGAAGCGTATTGATCCAGAAGGTCGCGTACCAGTAGTGGCAGAACTCTTGTCACAATCGAACGAGATCCTTGAAGATGCTGTATTTATGGAAGGTAACTTGCCTACTGGTCACCGCGTTGTGATCCGTACTGGTTTGCCGACTGTTTACTGGCGCGCAATTAACCAAGGTATCCCAACAAGCAAATCCACAACTGCACAAGTTGATGAATCCGTTGGTATGCTTGAGTCCTACTCTGAAGTCGATAAAGACTTGGCAGATCTGAATGGTAATACCAGCCAGTTCCGTTTGAGCGAAGACTCTGCTTTCTTGGAAGCAATGAATCAAGCCCAGGCATCAACAATGTTTTATGGTAATCCAGCAACAGATCCTAAACAGTATTTAGGTTTGGCTGCTCGTTATGGATCTATCTCTGGTGCTGGTAATAGCCAGAACATCATCGACGCTGGTGGTACATCCACTAACAACACATCGATCTATTTGGTAGTTTGGGGTGATAACACTGTTTTCTGCCCATTCCCTAAAGGATCTACTGCTGGTTTGATGCACGAAGACTTAGGTTTGAACACAGTTTGGGATACCAATGGTGGTCGTTACCAGGCTTATCGTACCCACTATCAGTGGAAAAATGGTTTGGTAGTTAAGGATTGGCGCTATGTCGTTCGTATTTGCAACATCAATACAGCGAACTTGGTGGCTCAATCTTCTGCTGCTGACTTGATCTCCTTGATGAGTCGTTCATTGGATCGTATCCCTAACTTTGGTATGGGCCGTCCAGTGTTCTACATGAACCGCACTGTTTACTCAATGCTGCGCATCCAGGCTTTGAACAAGTCTAACTACGCCTTGTCAATCGAAAAAGGTTTGACACAGTTCGGTAATGCAACTAGCTGGTTATCTTTCAACGGAGTACCTATCCGTCGTGTAGATCAGTTGCTAAACACTGAAGCACGCGTGGTTTAACCAATAACTAATTGAAAGGAATTAAAAAATGATTACTGATAACTTCCTAACCCTTTCGGGTTCTTGGGCGGGCGGTACATGGACTCCACAGACTGTAACTGGATCATCCGCTGTGCTGTCAACCAACACAGTTGATTTACTCCAAAACCGCGACATCGGCGAAGGTACTGAACTCAACTTGCGCGTTGGCGTACCAACAGCATTTACGGGCTTAACAGCTCTGACTATTGAAGTCGTTGTAGCTGACGACGCTGCATTGACTACTAACTTAACTGTTATTGGTTCATCTGGCGCTATTCCAGTAGCTTCACTGATCGCTGGTTCACGTTTTGCCGTTGGCTTAAACCCACGTATCGGTAGTAAAGGTCAACGCTATTTAGGCGTTCGCTATACACCTACTGGTACTGGTACTGCTGGCGCGTTGATCGCTGAGATTGGCGATACAACAGTTGCAGATGGTCAGAAGTTCTACCCAGTTGGTTTCGCAGTTCTTTAATTAGGAGAAAAGCATGGCGCAATACCGCGTACTTACACAATCTTTTATCAATGGCGAACTCTTTGCTGAAGGTGCTCTAGTCGAATATGACGGAGAAGTATCTGAAAACCTAGAGCTCGTTAAGAAGGGATCGAAGGCTGCGGCTGCGCCTGCTGATGAACCAGCAGAGCCTAGCTTTAGCGATGTACCAACAGGCGTGTAATTGAAGTAGGTAAATGATCTGGGGGCAGTACGCCCCCAGTTTCTTAAAGAGAGGCGGGTAAAAGCATGGCATCAGAAGTTGACATTTGTAATTTAGCTTTAGGTCATCTCGGTGATTCTGCAACCGTATCTAGCTTAAACCCACCAGAAGGCAGCGCTCAAGCAGAGCATTGCTCACGTTTTTATCCAATGGCGCGCGATTCGCTCTTGGAAATGCACAACTGGGGATTTGCTACTAAGCGAATTAACCTGGCTTTGCTCACATCTACATTCTCGGAGTGGCAGTATTGCTATGCGCAGCCAACCGATGCAGTAAACCTATTAGCTGTTCTATCTAGCGATTCGACTGATGACTATTCAGTGCCCTTGCAATACAGCTCTTCAGTCATGGGCGTTGCAATCACTATGGGTGGCGTGTATGAACCGCAGCCTTTTAGTTCTGAAGTATTAGCTGATGGTACGGAAGTCATCTATACCAATCAGGCCAATGCCATGTTGCGCTATACCGCGCTGGTATCCGATACCACTAAGTTCAATCCATTGTTTGTGGATGCTTTGTCTTGGTTACTGGCCTCTTACTTAGCTGGTCCAATCATTAAAGGTGATGCCGGTGCTGGTGAGGCTAAGCGTTGTATGCAAGCCTTTATGGTGATCTTTGGTAAGGCCGCTGTATCTGATGCAAGTCAACGCCGTACTCAGATCCAACAGTCAGTCGGCTGGATGTCAGGACGCTAATGCCTAACGTCAGAACCCTATCGCGCTCCTTTGGCGGCGGAGAATTAACTCCTGAGTTCTATGGTCGTATTGACGATGCCAAGTTTCAGACTGGCCTTGCTACTTGCCGTAATTTCTTAGTCTTGCCTCATGGACCAGCAGCTAATCGTCCAGGCTTTTCTTATGTCAACTCGACTAAATACAGTGGCAGTAGTAAAACCCGCTTAATCCCATTTTCCTATTCCACTACGCAAACAATGGTGCTGGAATTTGGTAATCAATACGTACGTTTTCATACTGCCGGTGCTACTTTGCTCTCTGGTGGCGTGCCGTATGAAGTGACTACCCCTTATTTAGAAGCAGATCTCTTTGATTTGCATTACGTTCAATCAGCAGACGTCTTGACGATTGTGCACCCGAATTATCCACCTCAAGAACTTAGACGCCTGGGGTCAACTAGCTGGACCTTAACTGCTCTGAGCTTTGTATCCTCCCTTTCTGCTCCAACATCGGTAGCAGCAACAGCAGCCGGTGGAACAGGAACAACCTATACCTACGTGATTACCACAGTGGGCGCTAATGGAATCGATGAATCCGTTATCTCCGGCTCGGCTACTTGCAATGGAAACCTATTAGCCACTGGTGCAGCCAATACGATTACCTGGGCAGCCGCAACAGGCGCGCAACGCTATAAGGTGTACAAGCAACAAAACGGCCTATACGGGTACATTGGTCAGACTGATCAGTTGACCTTTAAAGACGATAATATTATTGCCGATCTATCGGTGTGCGCTCCTATCGTCAATGCTCCCTTCCCAGGCGCAGGAGATTACCCTGGAGCAGTATCTTATTTTGAGCAGCGCCGTTGCTTTGCCGGCACTACCAATAAGCCTCAGAACATCTGGATGACAAAATCCGGCACTGAGTCAAATATGAATTACTCATTACCCACCAGGGATGATGACTCGATTACCTTTAGGGTAGCTGCGCGCGAAGCCAATACGATCCGCCACATCATTCCCTTAACCAATTTGGTATTGCTTACTAGCGCTGCCGAATGGCGCATTACCTCAATCAATTCAGATGCACTGACTCCAACTACTGTATCCGTAAGGCCACAGTCCTATGTTGGCGCGTCCAATGTTCAGCCCGTGATCATCAACAACAACATGATCTATCCAGCAGCGCGTGGGGGGCACATGAGAGAGCTGGCCTATTCCTGGCAAGCTAATGGTTACGTCACGGGTGACTTATCTCTACGTGCTCCCCATCTTTTTGATGGCAATACGATCTCGGATCTGGCCTTTTCAAAATCCCCTTATCCGATTGTGTGGGCAGTTTCTTCTACTGGCAGCCTATTAGGGCTCACTTATGTACCAGAACAACAAGTAGGCGCATGGCATCACCACGATACCGATGGCTTATTTGAAACAGTATGCGTAGTAGCAGAAGGTAATGAAGACGTACTCTATGCGATTGTGAAGCGTACTATCAATGGTTCTACTGTTCGTTATGTCGAGCGCCTATCTACCCGCTTATTCTCTACTCAATCCGATGCGTTCTTTGTCGATTGTGGGGCAACTTTAAACACTGTCAATACCACCGCAACAACAGTGACTATCTCTGGTGGCACAACTTGGAATACGGGCGATACAGTCACGATCACGGCCTCTGCTGCGCTCTTTTCTTACCCAGCGACTACCGATCTAAATGATGCGATTATCTTGACTGATACCTCTGGCAACAATTACAGACTGACTATTACCGGAACGACTAGCACTACAGTAGCTACAGCGCGACTGGGATCAGCCTTACCTACAGCATTACGCAGCACTGCGATCAATAGTTTCTCATTTGCCCGTGATTCTGTAACTGGTTTAACCTGGTTAGAAGGTAAAACAGTATCCATTTTGGCGGATGGCGCAGTACACCCGCAGCGCGTTGTGACTGGTGGCGCGATCTATTTAGATCAGGCCGCCGCTAAAGTACAAGTGGGATTACCCATCATTGCGGATATGCAAACCCTTCCCTGGGCAGCGCAGATCGATTCTGGCTTTGGTCAAGGCCGCATGAAAAACGTCAATAAGGTATGGATGCGCGTCTATCGAAGCTCCGGCATCTTTGTTGGCCCTGATTCTTCTGCATTAACTGAGGCTAAACAGCGTACTTCTGAGATGTATGGTTTACCACCGGCACTCAAATCAGAAGAGATCCCGATCATGATTACCCCAAGCTGGAATGATTCTGGTCAAGTATTCGTGCGCCAATCAGATCCACTCCCGTTGACAGTTGTATCAATGACTTTGGAAGTGGCAGTAGGAGCATAAGGTACACATACCTACAGTAGAAAGCAGTATTTTTTAGCTATTCAATAGGGGAATCCGTATGTCCTTTGCAGTAGCTTCTATTTCGCTTATGGGTGCTGGTGTTGCTATGCAAACCATAGGCACTAGATCATCGGCTATCGGTCAACAAAACGCCTTAAATGGGCAGGCCGATCTACAAGATACCAATGCCAGACTATTCGAGCTAGGTGCTCAGTCATCTATTTTGACTGGTCAACGTCAATCTAATCAAATTCAACTCAAGGCTGGTGCAGTTAAAGGGGCACAACGCGCTTCTATGGCAGCCAATGGGATCGATTTGGAGTCCGGATCAGCTCAAAACATCCTGACATCGACTGATGTAATGAAAGAGATTGATGTTAATACGACGATGGCAAACGCATTGCGCACGTCCTGGGGTTATAAAAACCAAGAAACCAATGCGATGAACGATGCCAACATTAAACGCAGCGTCGCCAATGCTATCAATCCAAATCAGCAAGCGCTTACGACTTTGATCGCAGGAGCAGGGCAAGTTGCCGGTAGCTGGTATTCACTCAATAAGGTAGGTGCGCTAGAAAAAGACGTCAACCTTTTAAAATCTAATAGGGGCTTTTCATAATGGCTCGCGTTCCAACGTATGATTCACCTCAAGTCGGTCAAAACCAATCTCCTACATCTCCATTCAATACGCTTTTAAGCGTTGAAGCTGGTGGATTACCAGGCAAACAAGAGGCCGCGTTAGGTCAAGCTATTACTGGTGCTGGTAGTGAGATGGCAAAGATTGTCTATGACGCGCAGAATCAAGCCAATCAGGTGCGCACGATAGATGCCACCAATCAGGCCAAGAACGCCATGATGACCTTAATGCACGATCCCAATCAGGGATTTTTAGCCGTTAAGGGTTCAGCAGTTATGAATCGCGACTCTGGCAAACCATTGGCAGATGAGTATTCCGATAACTTTAAACAGCAAATCGATCAGATCTCAGCAACTCTAAGTAATGATGTCCAGCGTCAAGCCTTTGGTGCGCACGCCAATGAACTCTTAACCCAGTTCAAAGGCACAGCATTACAGCATGAGATTACTGAGCATAAGAACTATAGTAAATCTACCTATGAGGCGTCCATTGATACCTCATTGCAGTCTATGGTCAGCAACTATAGCAATCCAAAGTTAATGGCTCAAGAAACTGAGAACATTAAACAGATGAGCGTAGCTTTGGCTGCGCAAGATGGCTTAGCTCCTGAGTATGGACAAGTAAAAGCCAAGCAGCTTATCTCTAGCGGTCATACCCTGGCGATTAAAACAGCTATTAGTAATGACAATTTGGTAGGAGCTGAATCAGCTTATAACTCTGCCCGTAAATCAGGCCAGTTGACTGTTCAAGACGATCTTCAGATTGATCAGCTTATTGGTAAACAGATGGCAGTAGGCCAAGTTATCAATGGAGTAGGGGAAGTCTTTAAAGCCTACGCCCCTCAGTTAGCCGTTGACGACAATACGCTAAAGAACAATATTACTTTTGGTACTGAATCAGGGTTTAGACAATTTGATAAGACCGGTAATGTTCTTGCAAGTGGTAAGGGCGCGCTAGGATTTGCTCAAGTCATGCCAAAAACAGCACCAGAAGCCGCTAAGTTAGCAGGCGTGGAATGGCGCCCAGAACTCTTTTTCCGGGGTAGAACCGGTGATGCAGCTAAAGACAAGCAAGCCTTGGAATATAACCAGTTACTCGGTACGGCTTACTTGGATGAGCAATATAAGAAGTTTGGCACATTAGATAAAGCCTGGGCAGCTTACAATGCTGGCCCTGGTGCGCTACAAGATGCTTTAAACAAAGCAAGTAAACCAGATAGCACCGGTAATTACTTAGACTATCTGCCAAAAGAAACACAAAACTACGTTGCTAAAAACGTATCGGAGTTTAATAAGCGCCGGAACGATGTCAAGCCAGTAGGCTTAGATACCATTATTGAAGCCACAGCAGATCGATTTAAAGATGCGCCTCCACCGATTCGTCAGATGGCAATCAACAAGGCCACAGTCGATTACAACACGATGCAAGCTAATGTAGTAGAGCGTGAAGCTACTCAGACGGCTTCTGCGATTGATGGTTTATTGAAAAACAATGGCAACTTTGCAGCCCTTTCAGCCGATGTAATTAGTGCTATTCCATATAAGAGTCTTGATAAGCTCACTAAGTTTGCCGATGCTATCTCTACTGGAAACCAAAAGACAGATCTTGCTGTATTTAATAAGCTCACCAATACTGACTACTTAGGCGGCCTGACCGATGCGCAGTTCAATGTCATGCGTGCTGACCTAGATGGCAAAGACTTTAAGATCTTTCAAGATCAACGCGCCTCACTTAAAACGGGCGCTGCCGTTGCTTCTGCTGGGAATATCCCTACAGGCCAGATCAATTCCATATTGAACAATAGACTTCAAGGGCTTGGAATCGATCCTACCCCTACCAGTGATGATGACAAGATTCGCCTGGGTGCAATTAAGAAGTTTATGTACGATGCTGCCGCTGTTCGCCAGGCCGGAACAGGCAAGGGTATGACAGATGTGGAAGTAACGAAGTTTGTGGATGATCTCTTTTCGCAATCTCGTAGCTTTAGAAAAGTCTATATGGGTGGTCTATATACAGGCCAAGCAAGCCCAGAAACCTTAATCACAATGAAGTCAGACGATATTCCCCCTTCTGATCGTGATCAGATTGTGCAAGCGCTTCAACGTCAAGGCATTACAAAACCAACAGATGCAGACGTACTCGGTCTTTATTTCAAAGCAAAAATTAAACCAAGGCAAGTAGCTAACAATGGCTGATCAAAATGAATATGATGCGGTGGCATCAGAGTTTTTGGGCGCACGCAAGCAATTTACTGAACAAAATGTAAAACTCAATATCAGTAATGCGCTATCTGTAAACCCAGATCAAGCAGCAATCATTCAAAAGGATGCCAAGCAATTAGGCGTACCAGTTGAATCTGCAATGGCTAATCCAGACTCTACTCGCAAGCAATCCTATTTCGAGTCTATTGGGTTTAATGATGTAGTTGATAGCAAAGCTGCAAGTGACTTCTATCAAGATCAACAGAAGGCCAATATTGGGCATGACTCAGTAGGTAGTATGGTTAGTATTGCCAAAGCTGTTAAATCATTAGTTGATCCTTTTAAATCTTATGGTGCTGGTGTAGTCGAAGGTTCTTCCGGAATGGCAAACGCACTATCCGAGGAAGGTGCAAAATTGCTTAGTCAAGCCATGCCTTTTGGTACGGGCTTTTCTTCTGATCCGTTCAAAATGTCAGGAGAGTTTTTAGAGGGGTTGCGTAAAAAGTCACAATCTATTGCCGATAGCATTAAAGGGGATCAATCAAATCAAGGATTTGTTGAAAAGGGAATTAACTCTGGATTCGAATCATTGGGTCAAGCAACTCTTCCTATTGCCGTTGGCGTATTTACCAAGAATACAAAACTGGGCTTAGCTCTTGGCGGACTAACTGCTGGTAGCCAGGCTATTTCAAAAGCGCTAGATGCTGGTGTATCCCCTTTACTTGCATTGAAATATGGTTCAGAAGACTTTGTCGCAGAAGTAGCAACAGAACTATTACCAGTTCATTACCTTTTAAAAGACTTAAAGGCTGGAAGCTCATTATTTAAAACGATAGGCCATCAACTTGCGACTGAAATACCATCAGAAATAGTTGCTACTGTATGGCAAAACATGAATGGGTGGTTAAACCTTAACCCCAGCAAAAGCGCTTTAGATTTTATAAAAGAGCAGCCAGATGATATTGCTCAAACCATTATTGCTACTGCAACTATGGCAACCATGACGGGTGGATTTGGTCATGTTATCAATCGCGCAATGAATACAGCGTCATTTAAAAAAGAAGATGCTCAAAAATCAGAAGCTACTTTTGAAATACTGACTAAGCTCAATGATCTGATTAGTACGAACAAAGTCAAAGAACGCGATATTGAATCCTTCCATACCTTTATGCAATCGGCTACTGAGGATGGTGATGTAAGCCATGTCTATATTGAGCCAAAGGTAATGGTTCAAGCATTAGAAGCGGCAGGCATGAATCAAGAACAATTTGCTACCGAATCCCCATCTATTAGTAAACAGCTCAATGAATCAATGGCTACGAATACTGACCTGGCGATTCCCGTAGCTGATTTTGCTACTGAGTTAGCGGGTAAGTCGTACTCACAAAGCCTAATAGCGCACCTTAAAACCGATCCGAATGGCATGAGCCAGGTCGAAGCGCAGCAATATATGGTCGAGCATGGCAATGATCTGAAGGTAGAAGTAGAAAAGATCTTGGGTGAGAACGCTGATATGCAAGAGTTTCATGCCAGTAAGGATCGCGTTAAACAATCTATTCTTCAGAGCCTTAACGAAACAACCCAGTGGCCTGCTATTAAGAATGAGAACGATGCTGAGTTAATCGCGACTCGTACTGCCGTTCGCGCTGCCCAGCTGCACATGACTCCAGAAGCGCTATTCCAAAAGCACCTATTAAAAGTGACGGGCAATAACGCTCAAGAGTCTGATAATAGTGTTGTATTAAATCAAGCCAAAAATAAGATTGCTGAAATACTGGCAACACCAAACTCAAAAGATAATTCAAAGAGAGTAGTGCCTATTGCACCAGTGCGTAGCTGGTTATCTAAAGCCATCAAAGAACATACGGGATTAGATGTTAGTAATTATCATCATCAAGTAGATTCGTATGCAATGAAACACGCCATTAAAAAGCATGGCGATAAGGCATCAGAAGCTAATCGTGGTCAAGTAGCTATTACCAACGATGATTTCCAGTTGTTGCCAGAAATTTTAGATAATCCAGATTCAGTGATCCTCGGTACAAAAAATAAAAAAAGCCAAGATCAAGTATTTTCTGTCAAGGTTATGCCGGACGGAACAGCATTAGTAGTAGAAGAGGTTAGAACTGGGGAAAAGACTCTCTCAGTAGAAAGTATGAGAAAAGTGGCTGGTACGAAAAATGCCAAGGAATTGCTTCCTTCCGTCCTTCTCAACGTGCGAAACGATACCAGCGCAAAACCAATAGTAATAGAAAATCCTGATCTTGGCAATTCTTATAGTCAGAGTGGCTTAAATCAAACAGAAACACCAGCATTTAAAGCATGGTCGCATGATCTTCCGGTAGTAGAAATGGGTGATAGCTTTGACTTCAAATCTGGTGAAGGGGTAGTTGTTCAAGTATTGCATGGAACTACTGGTGATTTTGATACCTTTGATAAGAGTAAGGCTAATATTGAATCTGATCTTGGTGGTGGTTTTTACTTTACTAATACGGAAGATGATGTCGGTACTAATTATGCTGGACTTGGACCAGATTTAACTTCTAAAGTTCAGTTATTAGCAGAGCGTATTGCTAGTGATACTGATCGTGAATACGATGATCCAGCCGTAGTCAAAGAAGCTCAAGATCAATTCATGCAGCACCAAGGCTTGACCATGCCCGTTTTTGTACGATTTGATAACCCAGTAGTATTAGGTGGCAGTAATGAAACTCACTTAACTTATGAGTCACACTATGATGAAGAGTCAGATAATTATGAAGAGCCTACTGGCACTCTAGTTGACCTGATCGATGATCTTCAAAATGTTGCTAATGAAGATGGTTTTCACGATGTTCAGATAGAGAGCGCTATTGAGGTTTTGCATGAGAAAGCATACGACGCAGAAGGCTTAACAGCAGCAGAAGTTATAAACATATTATCTGAATCAGATGCGATGTATTCTACCGATGATGCTGGGAATCTAGCTACTAAAGAAATTATCAGAAGAGCATTTGAAAGGGCAGGATTTGATGGATTTATAGATCAAACAGTCAATGAGAAGTTTGGTGATGCTCGTCGTACTGGCAAGTCAATGGAAGGCGTTAATGCTGATACTGTTCACTTTATTGCGTTTGATCCTGCTCAAATTAAATCCTCCATTGGGAACACTGGTAAATTTAGTGAAAATAATCCAAGCATATTGCATCAACCTAATCGCGCTCAGATCTCATTCGGATCAGATCTTAATAAATCCCCTAGCATTATTACCCTACTTAAATCTGCCGACTTATCCTCATTCCTACATGAGTCAGGCCACTTCTTCTTTGAGAGTGATATTCACTTAGCAGCCGAACTTAATCGTACTGCCAATGAAACTGATATATCCATGATGTCCGATGGAGAACAACAGATCATGTCCGATGTCAGCAAGATGCTGGAATGGCATGGCCTACAAGGTACGCTAAATGAACAGTTAAACCAGTGGTACACATTAAGTGATGAAGAGCGTCGCAGCTACCATGAGCGTACTGCCGAGTCTTTTGAGCGCTATTTGTTTGAAGGTAAAGCGCCATCGATTGAGTTGCAGCGTATTTTCCAGACTTTCCAAGCCTGGTTAATGCAGGCCTATAAGTCAATTCAGCGTTTTGTGGAAAGCAATCCAGAGGCGGGCCAACTGAATAACGAGATCCGCCAAGTGTTTGACCGGATGTTGGCTACCAGCGATCAGATCCAGTTAGCAGAGCAGGGCAGATCCATGATGCCTTTATTCACTTCCGCAGATATGGCAGGCATGACTGAGCAAGAGTTTGCTGCCTATCATAATCAGGATATTGAATCGACTCTCCAGGCTAGGGATACCTTACAGACTCGCGGCCTACGCGATATGCAATGGTTACAAAATGCCCGTAGTAAGTTGATTAAGAAGATGCAGCGCGAACATAAAGAGCTGCGTTCTGAAGTAATGATGGATGCCCGTCGCCAGATCCTCAGTCAACCGATCTATAAAGCCTATTCTTTCCTAACTAATAAGATGACTAAGGACGATAAAATCGTTCAAGCGCCATTACCTAAGTCAGATAAAAGCAAAGTAACTCCCCAGGTTGATTCGATGTTTACGGCGATTGCTAAGCTCGGCGGCCTCAAGCGCGATCAGATCAATGATCTTATTGGTTTAGATCCAAAGATGAAGAGTCCAATGCCTGCCTTTGGCAAGTATGTCTTTAAGCGTACCGGTGGTATTCCACTGGATTCAATGGGCGAACTATTAGCAGAATATGGCTATTTACCAGTCGATGAGCATGGCAAGTTTGATACCCGTGACTTAGAAGATAAGATCGATGAAGAGCTGCGCGGCGATCCCCAGTATTCAATAGAGGTAGATGATCGCATTTTGCGTGGTGCTGATAAAGCAGGCCTTGGCGTTGACATTACTGGACTAGGTGCAGGCCGCTTAGATCTAGGTGAGTTAAAGGGTGAATTTACTTCAGAGCAGATTGCCCAATTAGAGGCCCTTAAAATGGTGTCTAAGAACGGGATAGCCCCAGATTTTGTAGCAGAGCAGTTTGAGTTAGGATCTGCCGATGAGATGATCCGCAGTCTATTGACAATGCCATCTCCTAAAGATGCGATCAATTCTTTGACAGATCAGATGATGATTGAGCGCTATGGTGATCTTAATAGCCCAGCAGCGCTTTCTAAAGCAGCCGATGAAGCGATCCACAATGAAGCCAGAGCGAAGTTTGTAGCAACTGAACTCAATGCTTTAAACAAGGCAATGGGTAAACCTAAAGTCTTAACCAGCGCAGCCAAAGAGTTTGCGCAGGCCATGATTGATCGCCTAATCCTACGCAACTTGCGCCCTGGTCAATACTCTGCCTCAGAAGTACGGGCAGCCAAGGCTGCTGAAAAGGCTATGCGTGAGGGTAATTTGGAAGTAGCTGCTGCTGAGAAGCGCAATCAGATCGTAAATGGATACGCTACTAAAGCTGTGTACGCAGCTCAAAAAGAAGTAGCGCAGATCCGTAAATTCTTTACCCAGGTCTTAGGCGGAAAAGATGAAGAGATTGCCAAGTATCGCGATATGGATATGGTCAATGCAGCCAGAGCTATTCTTGCTCCACTAGGGTTTGGTGGTAAAGCGACTGCCGCGATTGATTACCTATCCCGCGTGAAGTCTTATGATCCCGCCTTGCATGAAGTGTTAATCAGTAGTGTTAATGCAGCTCAGCTCATAGCTAAGCCTATTGATGATCTGACTGTAGAACAACTGCGCGATATTAAAGATGAGGTTGAGGCCTTATGGCACTTATCTCGTCGCGGTAAGCAGATGGAGATCGATGGGGATTTGATTGATCGCCAGGAGGCTGCCGAGGCTTTAGTAACTCGTATGCAAGAAATTGGCTTGCCAGAGAACTTGCCTGGTGTGAATAGCGCGATTACTGAACAAGAAGTACGCAAGTCCAGAATCCAGCAATTCAAGGCTTTCTTACGGCGTGTTGAGTCTTGGGTCGATCTCAAGGACGGCACAAACAAAATGGGCGCGTTTAGAAAGTATCTCTTCTCCCCCATTAAAGATGCTGCCAATATGTATCGCCAGGAGAAGCTGGAATACATCACTAAGTTTAGAGCTGCCTTTGAAGGTATTGCAAAGACGATGGAAAAAGGCCAGGTCCATGCCGGTGAATTGAACTACACATTCGGTAAAGATAGTGGCGGCGTGGCGATGAATGAGATCATGCACGCGATCTTGCATCGGGGTAATGACTCTAACTTCCGCAAACTCTTGCTAGGGCGCGGCTGGGCCACATTGCTTGATGACGGATCTATGGATACTAGCCGTTGGGATGCCTTTGAAAAGCGGATGCAAAAAGAAGGCAAGCTCACTAAAGAGCATTATGACTTTGCCCAAAACATCTGGGATCTGCTAGAAGAGATGAAGCCTGGTGCTCAAAAAGCCCATAGGGATGCGTATGGTCGCTACTTTGCAGAAGTGACAGCAACTTCCTTTATCAATGCGTTCGGCACTTATCGTGGTGGCTATGTACCAGCCAAGGTAGATAGCCGTATCGTTAAAGATATGGAGCTCAAAAAGCTCATTGAAGAGGGTAAGGACGGCATGATGTTTGCCTTCCCAAGCACCAATAAAGGGTTTACGAAGGGTCGCGTTGAATACAACAAGCCCTTGATGCTCGATCTGCGCACGATAGCCCAGCATATCGATCAGGTCTTATTGTTTACTCACATGGAAAATCCTTCCAGAGATGTTGCTAAGCTCATTGGGATGCCGGCAGTCAGTGAGCCTTTAAACCAGCAAGATCCAGAAGCGATCAATTCGATGCTGACTCCTTGGCTGACTAGATCTGCTAAGCAGTTGGTAACGACTCCGGTTGCTGGCGCTGGTGGCCTCATGCGATTCTTTAGTGTCTTGCGCAGCCGTACCAGCATGGCAGCGATGTTTGCCAATATCTCCAATACAGCTCAGCAGATCACTGGCTTTACGTTAGCGGGTGTCAAAGTAGGTATTGGATCGATGATGTCTAGCTCAGCGCAGTACATTACTAACCCTAAACAGATGACTGAAGACGTTGGCGAGCTCTCAATGTATATGGCGCATCGCATGGATAACCAGGTATCGGCTATGTTGGGTGACATCCAGGAGATCTTACTTAATCCTAGCCTCTTTGAGAAATCCCAAGAATGGACTAAAAAGCACACCTTCTTTATGCAATCTGCCGTTGATAACGTCATGGGCACGATCATCTGGAACGCTGCCTATAACGAGGCCGTAGAAGATGGTCATGGATCTGATGATGCCGTCAAGATTGCCGATGGCATCGTACGCCAAACCCAAGGTAGTTCATTGCCAGAAGACGTATCTCGCATGGAAACAGGCAATGCGTTCGTACGTATGTTTACTCTCTTTGCCGGTTACTTTAATATGCAAGCCAACTTACTCGGTACGGAGTTTGCCAAGATCGCACAAGAGATGGGTATGCGTAAAGGTATGGGGCGCGGATTCTATGTAATGCTCATGGGCTTTGCAGCTCCAGCTATCGTATCCGAGTTAATTGCCCAAGCCTTTAGAGGCGGTCCAGACGATGATGATAAAGATGGATCGTACTTAGACGACTGGCTCATGGCAGTGTTGGTCTATGGCCCAATGCGTACGGCTACAGCTTTCGTACCTGGTGGTCAAATTGTGAACTCTGCCGTTGCTAAGTTAAACCATAACCCAGCAGACGACAAGATGAGCATTACCCCAGTGATGAACTCTTTAGATGCACTTGCTAATATTCCAGTCGATCTATGGAAAGCAGAGCAGGGTAAGGCTAATGCACAAAAGACTATTCGCGACATCGCTACAGTCATCTCTGTTACTGTTGGATTGCCTGCTAACTTAGCAGCCAGGCCTATCGGATACCTAGCTGGAATTGATCAAGGAAAGACTAAACCAACCAGTGATGCCGATATGGTTCGCGGTCTATTAACTGGAACGGCAAGTCCACCAAGCAAGCAAAGGTAGGTACACATACTTCCTATATCTCCTATCAAACTGATGGCTGAGATATAGGGAGAAAAACCTTGACGATTTCCAGTGAAACCAGAAAAGCTGGCCCTTATACGGGTAATGGCTTAACTACTTCCTTTACTTTCGCATTTAAAGTATTTGCTGCATCAGATGTTTTAGTAGTCCGGACCGATTTAAGCGCTCTGGAAACTGTCTTAATTCTTAGTACAGATTACACGGTAACCTTAAATAGCAATCAGGACTCAAACCCTGGGGGCACAGTCGTATTGCCTTTGGCATTAACCACTGGGTATTTGGTAACACTATCAAGCCAAGTAGGGGCGTTGCAGGCAACTGACCTGACAAACCAAGGTGGATTCTATCCATCCGTCCTTAACACGGCACTTGATAAGCTGACTATTCTTGTTCAGCAACTTAAAGAACAAGTAGGCCGCGCAGTCAAGGTAGATATTTCAAGCGGTATTAGCCCCACTGTAATGGCCGGATACATCGTTGCCTTGTATAACAACTTAGCCAATATCATTACGGTATCTGGAAATTCGACCAATATCAATACCGTAGCAGGTAATAACGCTAATGTTTCGACAGTTGCAACAAATAATGCGAATGTCACTGCCGTTGGTGCAAATATTGCTGCTGTTGTGGCGGTTAATTCCAATGCTACAAACATCAATGCCGTCAATGCAAACGCGGCAAACATAAATACTGTAGCTACAAATAATACGAACGTCACCAATGTTGGTGGCAGTATCTCTAGCGTTAATACAGTAGCCTCAAACATTAGCTCGATCAATACGAATACGACTAATATTGCCGTGATTCAAGGTGCATCAGCTAACGCTGCCTCTGCTTCTACCAGCGCATCAGCAGCCGCGACTTCTGCCTCATCTGCATCGAATAGCGCTACGCAAGCCGCTTCTAGCGCATCTGCAGCATTAGCAAGCAAAAACTCGGCAGATACAGATGCGGCAACGGCAACTGCTCAAGCTACTATTGCTACTGCACAGGCAAACAACGCTACCGTTTCGGCTAATGCTGCAGCCGGTTCAGCTTCTTCTGCGTCTAGTTATGGCGCATTAGCAGCTGCAGCTCAAGTGGCAGCGGCAGCTTCCGCGGTTAGTGCTGTAAATGCGCCAGGTACGTCAGGTACCTCTACTACTAGCTTGACGATAGGTTTAACTACTCAATCTTTTAACACTCAAACGGCTAAAAATTGGGTAGTAGGCCAGTTTGTTACGTTAGCTTCTACGGCCTCTCCTGCCAATTGGATGTATGGGTATATCAATACTTATAACTCAACTACAGGGGCAATGAGTGTTGTCGTTTTATCCATCAGTGGCTCAGGAACTTTTGCTTCTTGGTCAATTGGATTATCGGCTCCCGTCGCTCAATTTAGCTCAGGAAATGTTATTAGTCACGCCAATTTAATAGCTCAAAGTTTTAGCATTCCCGATGGGATAAATGCAACTTGGGTAGATCCAACCACTGTAGGCCCTAACGTCACTGTCACGGGACTTGGTAATTCAACTTTACGAGGAATTTAAAATGAGTACAGCCATCTTTGACAACTTTCAAGCGCCAGGTAACGCACCCGCCAATTTTCCTTATGGAATCAATATTGGTAATAGCACCGGTGGAATAGCCAACAACATTGGTATTGCTGGACAAAGAGGATTTGGTGTAGGTATTTGTCCGGGGCCATTACCCACAGGCATGGGCGGTATGCAAGGCTATAACGATCAATCCTCAGATAACTATGGTAACTATCAATATAGCGATGGCTCGGTTATGGTTTGGGTTCCAGCTTTCTATTACAAATACGGTACCGGCGCCAACGGCTATGCCATTAACGTAGTAAATATTCAGCCATTCTCGGCTTATACAACGGTGGCAGCAGCCAATGCAGCAGGCTATGCTTTACATCGCGCTTTCTATGATGGTGGAAACGTAGCTTACGGTTTCTTTATTGATAAATATAAGACAAGCAATAATAGCGGAATAGCCTCTAGCTTACGCAATGGAAACGTATTAACCAGTGCTCAGCGCGGTACATTGTCAACTGCGATGTACTCAGCATTAAATGGTGCTCCTGCAAATAACTTGGGCGGCTCAATTGCCGCATCTAAAACTCGCGGAGTTAATTTCTTTCCAACCAGTATGTTTCAACGTTCGGCGATGGCTTTATTGGCTTTGGCGCATGGTCAGTCTTCTACATCAACTACCTATAACGGTTGGTATGATGCGGCGGGGGTAACGAATTTCCCTAAAGGCAATAACAATAATGCTTTGGGAGATTCACAAGACGCTTCTATTCAGTATGTTTATGACGGCAACGGCACTTATACAGGTTGCGGAAAAACAGGCTCAGCCAATTTATTCAATCGCACAACACACAACGGTCAAAACTGTGGCGTGGCAGATTTAAACGGGCTTATTAATGAATTTTGTCCCGGCATAACCAGTGATGCAACGAACTATTATTTGCTCAATACTTCTGTGGCTATGAAATCTATCACCGGTAGTAATACGTTGGCTACCGATTTATGGGGATCTACAGGTTACGCCGCAATGTATACCAACATTGGTACCACCTATGGTCCTTTGTGGGCTACGGGCGCCAATCGGAGTTACAACATGGGGAATGCCTCGCAAGTTTTATCAGAAGCAACTAGCGGCACTCCATGGGCTATAGCTGGCGCAGGAATACCTTTAATCGGCGGTATCGGCGGGACCAATATGTTCGGTAATGATGTGCAATACGATTACAAGCCGAATGAAATGGCCCCGGTTATGGGCGGCGGCTGGGGTGCTAGCTCGAACTCGGGCGTGTGGTTCTTGTATTTGTACAACGCCCGCACGAACTCGTACTACGACCTTGGGTTTCGCTCCGCCTTGTATTTGTAAGGATGTTGGGGTGGCGATAGCCACCCCCTTTAATTAACCATGGGACAACACTCTGAAGCTGAACTAAACCAAAAGTTTATCGAAACTGCAAAGCTAATGAATATCTACCTCAATCATTTTCCAAAATTTGAAAAGTATGCACTTGCGCAACAAATACGCAACTGCATGTATGAGGTTTACGAGTACATCGTTGAAGGTCAAAAGCGTTATTACAAGAAAACAGCTTTGACTCATTTGGATATTCGCCATGAGCAATTAAGGATGTTTACTAACCTTGCCCACTCACTAAATTATTTTGAATTTAAAGAAGGGAAGGAGGCTGAAAAGTCACCAAAAGCAATGGCAGCACATCGCTACTTAGCGATTAGTCGCCTCATAGATGAGCTAGGCCGGATGATTGGTGGATGGCTTGTATTTGAGCGTCAGCAAGAACGGGAGGTGTCTTAACATGGCACCGATTATGGGCGGCAACTGGAGTGATAGCTCGAACACAGGCGTGTGGTACTTGAATTTGAACAACAACCGCACGAACTCGAACAACAACATTGGGTTTCGCTCCGACTCTGATTCGCCTCGCACTAGGAAACTAGATGGTGGAACAAAGGGAGGCACTTTCCGGCAGGCAACTGCAAAATCGGTATTCCATATTCTTTCTAGTAGGTCGGCTTACTCCCGATTCGGACGTCAGGCGGTGGCTTTATGAAGCGCCACGGATACCTTTTTGAAGATGCCTTTAGCAAAGAGAGCTTGTATCAAGCTTATTTAAAAGCAAGCCTTGGAAAACATACTAAGCGCTCATGTTTTAATTTTGAAAGACGCCTGGCTTATAACTTAGATCGCTTGCATGAGTCGATTCACAATGGCACTTATAAGCCCCAGCCTTACTACACTTTCACAGTGTACGAGCCGAAAGAGCGCACGATTTATGCGCCTTCTTTTGCCGATTTAGTAGTTCAGCATGCGATATATCGGGTAGTGTATCCAATCTTTAATGCAACTTTTATAGATCAATCCTTCGCTTGTCGTATCGGAAAAGGAACTCACAAAGCGGCGGACTACGCTCAAACAGCTTTACAGAACGCACCAGATGGTAGCTATTCAATTAAGCTCGATATTCGTAAATTTTTTTATCGAATTAACCGTTCAGTATTACGTCTTTTAATTGAAAAGAAAATAAAAGATAAGCGCTTTGTAAATATGATGATGATTTTTGCTGAGTACGGCGAAGATGTTGGTATCCCAATCGGTAATTTGCTTTCTCAAACTTACGCTTTGATTTTTCTAAATTCTTTAGATCATTTTGTAAAACGGGTTTTAAAGATTAAACAGTACTGCCGTTATGTCGATGATTTTATTTTATTTGGCATTAGTAGAGAACATTGTTTAGTTGCTCTTGAAAAGATTAAAGAGTTCATCTTCCATCTTGGCTTAGAGCTATCTAGATACACCATCGCACCAATACGACGGGGAATTAACTTTGTTGGCTATCGTACTTGGGCGAGCAAGCGCTTTATTCGCAAACACAGTATTTTTAAATTCCGTCGTGCAGTGCTTAAGGGCAAATTTGAAAGTGTTGTGTCAACCTTTGGACACGCGAGATATACCCATAGCTTGCGTCACCTAATTCATTATTTACAGGAGAAAAACCATGACTTATATCGTCAGTTACCAAAAGTTTATAGACTCGCAGCGTAGCGTTGAGATCACATTACCAACCGATAGTGAAACGCATCAGCGCATAGGCGATGAGTTAGCTACTGTTGACGGCGTTACTTATGTAGCATTGCCTGATGGCACTACGCTGCCAGCGCAGCCTAGCGAAATCACCGTTACCCCCGTAACCCTCACCGCCGATCAAAAGGCAGCTATCGCTGCCGCAAGCCCCTTAGTCAGGGTGATTAACGATCAAGTGCGTGAGGCAATCGCCGCTAAATACAGCATTACCGATGAATTGCGTTTACTGCGCACGCAGCCGAGCGCTGACTTTACTGCTTATAACACTTTTGTTGAAGCGTGTAGAGCAGATGGCAGAACCAAAAAATCGGCACTAGGTTTGTAATCACTTATGGACCACCAAGAACAAGCCGTAGAAAATGCGCTCCTTCGCAAGGATGTAGAAATTCTTTCGGAAAAGGTCGACCAACTCTCTGCCGATGTGAAGGCCTTAGTAACGGCTTGGCAAACTGCAAACAATATCGTAGTCGCCGTTAAATACATCGCCGGAGCCGTAGCGGCTATTGGGGTTATTTGGGGCGCCATTAAATTGTATCTATCAAAATGAAACTCTATCCAAACTGGAAAACGATTCTCCGTAAGGGCTGGTCTATCCGATTTATGCTCGTTGCGGGAATACTTAGCGGGTGCGAAGTAGCGCTTCCCGTATTTGCCGATTCCATTCCTAGAAATACTTTTGCCATATTGTCATTTTTGGCGGTAGGCGGCGCTTTTATTTCTCGACTGGTAGCACAAGAGGGCGTATGAATCCTCCCATCATAGAGCGAAATACGTCCAAAATTCGCATGAATGTTGCAGCGCTGGTGATCAGCGCTTCTGCTTTAGTGGGTATCGCAGTAAATGAAGGGTATATAGGCCAGACCTATAAAGATATTGTTGGTGTGCCGACTATTGGATTTGGTGAAACTCAGGGCGTCAAACCTGGTCAAACTACTACTCCACCTAAAGCTCTGAGACAACTCTTAATCAGTGCAGACGAACACGCTACCGGTATTAAGCAGTGCATCACTGTACCTATTAGCCAGGGTGAGTATGACGCTTACCTATCACTGTCTTACAACATTGGGGTAGGGGCTTTCTGTAGATCTGGCTTAGTCAAGAAACTTAACACCCAGGAATATGCAGGCGCTTGCCAAGAGATCCTTAAATGGAATCGCGCTGGCGGGATAGTGCAGCCTGGCTTAACTAAGCGCAGATACGAAGAGTTCAACACTTGTATGGGGATTTCTTAATGTTTTCATTTTTAACTAATGGTCTTAATACTCTGTATGCAATCTTAATCGCAGCAGCCATCTCATTATTAGGGGGAATTTACCTTGGTCACAACTACACAAAAAACTACTACGAAGCCCAAATTAGCATCGAAAAAGCCAGTCGCGAAGAAGCCGTCACAAAAGCTATTAGTGAAGAGCAGGCCAAGAACGCCAAAGCTACCGAAGGATTTATCGCCACCATTAGAAGAGAGCAAGCTAAAAGTGCAGCCTATCAAGAGCAAGCTAAATCTCTCTACGATATTAACGGTTCTGGCGAGCGTTCTGATAATTGCCGTGTTACCTATGGTTTTATCCGCCTGTTCAACGCCAGTGCCAGTGGTGATACCTCATACCCAAACAGCACTGACAGTATCAGCGCCCCCGTTGACCTTGCTACCGTACTCTCCACCAGTATTGAAAACCACCGGAAATACCGAGAAGTAGCCGGACAAATTGAATCGATAAGGGCAGCCAGTGAGTGACATCTATGACCAGGCTACAGATCAGGAAATGATGATCAGAGAACTAGCTATCAAATCTGTAAGATCCCGAAATATTCCATTCAGATTTACGGGCCATTGCCTGCATTGCTCAGAGCATATTGATCAAGGAAGATTTTGTAATTCAGAATGTCGAGAAGATTACGAAAAAGAGCATAGATTACTTAAAGTAAGTGGTCGATTGAAATAACTACTATGTTAAATTGCCCTAAATGTGAAAGCGACAAGATAAGAAAGCAGGGGAAAAGAACTCTAGTAACTGGTGAAGTTCGTCAATGCTTTAGTTGCTATGCCTGCAAGTATCGTTTCACACCAGATCCTAGAACACCATTTCAGCAATTTATTGTTAATAAAAAGAAATTTGCAGCAGAAAATACACTTACAGATCAGCGCTATGTAATTACCTCTGCCCAAAATAATTCAAAGATCAATACGAAGTTCTTTAAAGCCTTAATCCATTATTGTGAAATAAATCATGCACGCCTAATCGTTATTCCTTGTAAGTATGTTTTAGACACTATGAATTTAAAGTGGGATGCCATCCTTCTTAAATATATGGTGACTGAAAATGTAATGCTTTCTAAGAAGCTCCGGCTATTGGCTGGTATCAATCTATTGCCTACTTTAGAAAACCCTTTGAATGGCCTAGATTCTCTATCCAAGGGCGACTCATTAGTCATTGGTCATCAACAGTTGCAGATGAGAAGCCTTGCTGTAAATATGACTGATTCTGCAACGATAATTACAACTACTGGATCAATTACTCATCCAAATTCCTCAAGCACTAAAGCGGGTTTAAAGTCAGATTTCAATCATTCTTTCTCAGCGATTGTGATTGAGAGGGAAAAAGATGTATTTCACTATCGCACACTCAATTCAGATTCAACCGGAGGATTTTTTGATATAGCTGGATATTACTCATCTGATACCTTTAAGCCTGGGGCTAAAGTAGATGCAGTTGTTTTAGGAGATACCCATGCGATCTTTATAGATCCGCAAGTTAAAGCAAATACCTTTACTGATAAATATTCCATTGTTAATACTTTAAAGCCGAAGCTCATTTTTCATGGGGATTTGCTAGACTGTTTTTCAATTAGCCATCATCATAATAAAAACTTTCTTGCTAGATACGGAAAGCACTTATCTGGCATGAATAATCTTGAAACAGAATTACATAACTCTCTTAAATTATTAAAAGATACAACTCCAGAATTTTCCAAGTTGATTATGGTGGCCTCTAACCATAATGACCATTTATACCAATGGCTTAATAACGCTGATCCTAAGAGCGATCCTGTTAATGCAAAGCTCTATCACTATTTAATGTACCTAATGATGGATTCAGCTAAAGTTAAAGGTGGCCTGACACATTACGACAATCCATTTGAGATATGGATAAAACTCAATGGCGGTGATTTGAATGTTGAATTTCTGCCGAGAGATACTTCTTACAAACTGCATGGAATTGAGATGTCTTTGCATGGAGACATTGGATCAAGTGGGATGCGAGGTAGTCCAGCTTCATTTGCTAAGTTAGCTCATAAAAATATCGTAGGCCATTCCCATTCAGCCTGTATTGAAAAGGGAAACTATACAGTTGGTACAAGTTCTCGATTAAAGCTGGAATACAACCATGGCCTTTCTAAGTGGACTCATACCCATTGCATTGTCTATGCCAATGGAAAGCGCCAACTAATCAATATTGTAGATGGTGGCTGGAACTCATCTCCTTTGTTAAAGAAAGGGAAAGCATGACTACTATCGTTGGCGATTGGGCTAGAAAAATCCTTGTAGCTGATAGTCAGTATTCAGACGATGATGCTGGGATTAAATACTTTGAAGATAAAGTCTTTGCTATTCCTAATGGTTGGCTTGGCGGAGCTGGCACTGCGATTGATATTGAAAAAGTATTGGCCCATATTAAGAATAAAGGGAAAACTCCACCTAAATTAAAAGGTAATAGTTGTTTTCTGATGCTAACTGATGCCGGTCTTTTTTCATGTGGGGATGACCTAGAGTGGGAAACAGTCAGAACAAATATGGCTATTGGCTCTGGAGCAATGGCAGCAGAAACAGTAATGCGCATGGGTCATAAAGCAGAAGAAGCAGTCAGATGGGCTTGTAATGTAGATCTAATGAGTCACGAACCGATTAAGGTCTATACGCTGGGTACATCCCAGGGCAAACTTTGGACTGGTGAGAAGGATGAGTAGTTGGCTCATCATCGTCACTGGGCTTATCTATTTTTATATAGGAATAGAACAAGTCGTAAAGGGCAATACCCCGATGGGAATAACCTATGTGTCTTATGCTACTGCCAACATAGGGCTTTACTGGATGGCTAGGTAGTGCCATCAAAGATGTCCTATTTTTGCATAAACTTTTCTATAAATTACATGCACTTAACGCATTTTTGTGCCGAATAACAAAGTCAATGTTAAAACAATAACAAAGTAAAAAGTTTCCCGAAAGGGAAGAATGTAAGAAAAAGTGAGCAAAAATAGGAAAAAGTTACCGAACGGGGTATTTTGTAATGCAGTTGCATTGTCAACATATATGCCAATAGGGTATAAATTGCACACAAAATGTCAACAAAACTGCTGATATGTATAGTTTTTGTCAACAACTATACATATAGGTTACAAAATGTATAACATATTGCACAAAAACCTACCTATAAGTATCAATTAGTAGTTCAAATTAAAACCTTTAAGTAACATATAAATTACTAATTTGATACCTATGTAGCTCAAAGCAATTTACCTATTAAAGTACACTAGATAGTACACCTGACATAAGAGCTATATATTATATAGGATCAGAGATCCTCTCGTCTCCGCCACCCCCCTTATCTGGCTGGGGTGGCGAAACAAATAAACCCAATAGATATAAGCCTCTCAGGTTACATTGTGTAATATGGTGTAAATCAAATACACACGATAGAACGGGTTAATAGTACACTGACAGTACACATTTTTAGTACACCAGACTATGCCCAGACTAATCAAGCCCCTGACCAGCCAACAGATCTCCGGACTCAAACCAAAAGAATCGCGTTATCGCAAGGCCATTGATAACGATGGCCTGTATATCGAGGTGCGTAAGACTGGCAAGTCTTGGATGATGCGCAATGGCAGTACATGGACAGTCATCGGTGATGCAGAAAATATGCCAATGGCTACAGCTCGTCAAGAAATTAGTAAGCGGTGTACTGAAAATACCCCTGGTGTACTAAAGATTAAGCCATTACCTAAGTTTAAAGATGCTTCTGATGACTTTATTAAAGGCCAGGAGAAGGTCTTAAAGAGTGATAAGAATCTAAGGCAGTGGACTAGCACCATTAAAGAGTTTGCTCTTCCGGTAATCGGGTCTAAACCAGTTGATTTAATAACGCCATCGGATATTAAAGAGATCGTTAATAAGGCAATGACTAAGAGAACTGATAAGGCACTGCAACAAACGGCCTCTAAACTGCGTGGAAGGTTAGAGCGCATCATCGATGCTGCTTGGATTGAGTATCGCCCTGGAGTCATTTATTCCAATCCAGCGACATCTAAGGTAGTCAACATCTTATCTCCCTCGATTAAGAAGAGACCTAAAGTACAACACCATAAAGCTATACCCACTAATGAAGCGCCTTTAATCTTTCAGATGCTTTGGGATAAAAAGGCCCATGAGGTGAGTTACGCAGCACTGTGTTTCGTTATATTAACCATTGGTAGGGCTAGTAATGGATCTGAGGCCAGGTGGGATCAGATTAAAGGGAATATCTGGAATATCGAAGGTGGTGATATGAAGTCTGGTGCGGATCATCGGGTGACATTACCAAAAGAAGCTATGGAGTTATTAAAGATCCGCAAGGTAATTGATAGTGAAGATAATAATGGCTGGGTATTTCCTTCAAAATTTAAAAGAAAGAATATGCCTACTGACAATATGCTTAATGCACTGCAAAGAACTTGCGGCATTAAGTACACAACGCATGGATGGAGAACAACCTTTAAACAGTGGGCCGTAGAGAACGGCGGAAACCTAGAGGATGATGATTTACTTTCTGAATTAGCTCTTGCTCACAGCGTTGGTGCTGCCAGCAAGAAAGCCTATTTCAGAACTACGCTGATGGAGAAAAGGGCAAAGCAACTTCAAGACTGGGCTAAATTCCTGACATCTTGAACACTAAAGCGAACAACTGATCCTAGTTTAATGTTCTTTAGTATGCCCTTTAAAACCCACTTATCAACTGTCCTGGCGTCCACTCCAAAATATTCAGCAACCATATTCCTAGTAGCAAGGCCACTCTCAGGCAATGCAAGATAGTTCGGGTTACTCATTATCTATTCGCTTAATCTTAGTGAAAATACAAATCATTTAAGTAAGGCCTTTTCAATTTCAATGAATATATCTTCAACAGATGGATTATCGTAGGTGCGAAAAATACTAGCCCAGATCTCCTTGCGTTGATCTGTAGTCAACATCTTTACCGGTCTGTCATATAAAGGCACAAGTCTTTGAAATCCCAGGGTGCGCATATATTCGATCTCTTCTGGAATATTAGCCTCTAAAACATAATGCTCTGGAGTTCTAAAGCATTGGAAGGCAATAGGCACTTGTGCCGTTTGCTGTACCAGTGCCGGTATCACTTCTAACTCTGCTGCGATTCTATCTTCTGATGTAAATGTAGTCATTTCTCAAACCTTAAGATCACACAAAATAGGTGATAAATTAGCCATCCCAGGTATGCTCCCAGGAACAAACCGCCAAGCAAGATAGCCCACTCCAACGGCAACGATGTTATGAAGGGGTACATTTTTTTCTTTTTTACTTTTTCTAGCTTTTCTCATGGGCCTTATATCAGAATGGTTCATCATCTTCCATGCCTGGCAATACTTTTGGCACTTGCGCTGGAGGATTGATTTGATCTTGTGGCTTTCCACCTAGCATTTGCATGCTATCTAGGCGAATTTCAGTAGAGTATTTTTCAACTCCAGCAGCATCCGTAAATTTACGGGTCTGCAATTTACCCTCAAAGTAACCTTGGCTGCCTTTCTTTAGGTACTGACCACAGATGTCGCCTAGTTTTCCAAAAGCTGAAATGCGATGCCATTCAGTAGTTTCTTTTAAATCACCAGATGCTTTATCTTTCCACTTATCAGTGGTAGCTACGCTAAAGTTACAAACTGTATCGCCAGATGGCATAACGCGAACTGTAGGGTCTTGTCCTAGATTTCCCACAACGATGACTTTATTTACTGAGGCCAATTTATTTCTCCAGGGTTTTATATTTCAATGAATCTTCAATTAAATCTAGAGCTACTCTCATTTCTTTAATGGCCTTTTCACTTGGCCCATTCAATAACAATAAGATAAGCTCTTTACTGATATAGCTAAACTGAAATTCGTTTAGCGCTGGTGTCATATCTCTATTCCATATTGCATAAGTGCTGCAAGCCTGGCGTAGTGAATCACTTTTTTTAAGTCATCTATTTCTTCGCTTTTATCTGGGTATCGAGTTGCATACTTAATAATGTTTGATTGAAATACATTAAGGTTATTTGCATGGCTATATTCAATCGGCTGGATCTTGTGTTTCTTATAGTGATCACCATTGACCTGAGTAGTTAGTGCGTTCATGCCTATGCTTTTCTTTCTAAAATAAATTTTTTTATTTTGCGAAACTTTTTAAGGTAGTTCTGAAACCGATTGGGTATCGGAGTTGTTGCTTTAGCCATATAGAAAATATATATATCTTGCTCTGGTATCATTTTTTATTAACCCCATATTCTGCTTTAATGGCCTTTTTCATAGCGATGTACTGTCCTCTATAGGTATCACTAGATACAGTGATGGGAGCAGTAACCCTAACCATCCTCTCCACTGCGATTCCATCTTCAACCATCTGAGTATTCGATCCCATCTCTTTGAAGTGATGCTCTGCTAATTTTCCGGTGAAAGATCTCACTAGCTTGCGCAGGGCTTTGGCTTTTTTCGCGTTCATTAGGCTGCCTTAAGTTGAATTTCTTGAGTGAGAAGATCTACATCTACTAGGAATTTATTAAGCTCTTCCTGATATTCATCTAGCTCTGCCTGGGTAGGCTCAAATCGATAGATAAAAGTTTTTAGTTTGTCTGGCATGGTTTCGCAG
>SESF01018351.1_pt1 | contig 38919 bp, 34 predicted proteins | sample 3171521 | NCBI WGS metagenome assembly SESF01 (sample SAMN10866945, study PRJNA518727) | freshwater metagenome | biome: subpolar coniferous forest; feature: holomictic lake; material: water; isolation source: holomictic Lake 227, 6 m and 8 m depth | place: Canada: near Kenora, Ontario | collected...
GCGTGATCTCCGCGTGGACCGGGCGCCGGTTCTTCTTCATCGCCGTCTCCATCAGCGCCGTCCACCCGAGGCGGTTGACGTGGTTGACGTCGATCTTCGTCCCGAGCAGCTCGCGCACGTTTTCCAGATGACCTTTTTCACAGGCCGGGATGAGGGCGGTGCCGCCAAAGCGATTGGTGCTTTTCAGGTCCGCCCCGGCCGCCAGCGTGAGCCGGAGGATGGCGAGCCGGCCCTGCGCCCCCGCATAGAGAAAAGGGCTGTCCGCGAGCGCGTCCTTCGCGTTGACGTCGGCGCCGGCCCCGATGAGCAGGGCGGCGGCACCGACCTGGTTGGCCTGGGTCGCCACCAGCAGGGCGGTGCGGCCCAGCTCATCCCGCGCCTCGACGCGGGCGCCGCGCGCCAGCCAGTCCTGCACGCCCGCGACGTCGCCCCGGGCCGCGGCCGTCCGCAGTTGCAGGTCGGCTCGAGCCGCCGGCGGGGCTTCGCCAGCGACCAACGGGCGGAGCGACAGGAGTCCCAGCAACAGCAGCAGGCAGGAGCGCATGGCAGCCTTGGATCAGGGCCGAAACCCCCGGCGCCGCCAGAAAATTCCCGGCGGGCCCCCCGCCGCTCGTACCCGCCCCGGGCTCGCGCCGCGGACATTTTCCCCCTATCCCTGCCCCCGATGAAATCCCTGCGCCCGTTCGCCGCGGCCTTCGCGTCCCTCTGGGGCGCCGTGCTGGTCAGCGCCAGCCTCGCCTCCGTCCCGGGACCAGGGCCCGAGGACGACGCCTACCGCGCCCAGTTCCGCGAACGCTGCACCGCCGCCCGCGACACCATGGCCCGCCAGTCGTGGCAGCCCGGCATGGACTCCCGCATGCGGATCTACCTGGGCGTCGTGAAGCTCGCCTCGGGCCACGACGCCGCCACTGGCCTCCGCTACCTGGCCGACGCGGTCGCCGACCCCCAGCCCCAGTGGGGCAGCTTCGAGACCTATGCGTTCATGGACGCCGTGCTCCGCCTCGGGCCCAAGCTCCCGGCCCCGCTGGTGGCCCAGATCCGCGCGCGGCTCGCGGCCAGCTTCACGCCGGACTTCGGCTTCACCGACAACCACATGCTGCAGTTTCGCACCGCCCGCTATCTCTTCGGCCAGACCTGGCCGGAGGGCGCGGCGCTGGCCGACGGGACCACCCCCCGGCAGTCGCAGCAGGAGGCCGCCGCCTGGATCGAGCGGTGGATCGACGCCACCGCCACGCGGGGCATGTACGAGTACGACTCCCCCAACTACCACCACCTCTACCTCCTCTGCCTCGCCAGCCTCCACGAGTACGCCCAGGATGCGCCCCTGCGGAAAAAAGCCTGGATGATGCTGCAGGTGCTCCTGGTGGACTGGGCCTCCGAGTACCTGGACGGCGTCTGGGTCGGCGCCCACAGCCGCGAGAAATACAACCAGGTCCTCCACACCCGCGAGCACACCGGCGCCGCCACCCAGTTCGGCCGGCTCTTCTTCGGCGGCGCGCCCCTCCGCCTCGAGCTCGCCGAGACCTACTACATGGCGCTCGGCTCGCTCCAGGCATTCGCGTGCCTGCCGATGGTCGGCCGCATCGCCACGGACCGCCGCCAGCCCTACGTGCTGCGCGCGCTCAAGCCGCCCCGCCGCGGCCCGGGCATCGCCTACGGCGAGCCCACCTGGACCTACACCTACGTCGCCCCCGAGTTCGCCGTCGGCTCGTCGTGGGGCGACCTGACCGATGTCGAGAACCACCGCTGGGACCTGACCTGGCGGTCCCCGCAGGACGGCGCCACCTGCTTCTTCCTCAACCCGTCCTACTCGGCGGCCCAGCTCAGCCGGTATTTTCCCACCCCGCCCAACCTCGTGCTCGCCGACATCGTGCGCCAGCGGCCCTACTACGCCGATCCCCTTAAGTGGATCGAGGGCTCGCCGTACGAGGATGTGTTCCAGCACGAGAACACCGTCCTCGCGCTCTACGACCTGCCGCCCGACACGGCGCGCCCGCAGGTCAACGGGTTCTTTCCCCATCTCATCGCCGAGCGGCGCGAGGCGGCGGGCTGGATATTCGCCCGGGCCGACGGCATTTTTTTCGCCGTCTGGACCAGCGTGCCGGGCACCTGGCATCCGGCCCCGGACCATGACCGGCTGACCCTGCAGCATCCCCGGACCGCGGTCATCCTGGAGGCGATCCCCGCGCGGGAGGCGACGGACTTCGACGCGTTCTGCGCCGAGCGACGCCAGCACCCGCCGGCCTTCGACGAGCGGACCCTGACCGCAGCGTACACCACGACCCGCGGGCACCGGATCCAGTTCACGCACCGCGGCGCCCGCGTCGTGGACGGGGTCGCCGCCCAGCTGGCCGAGTGGCCCCTGTTTGCGGGACCGTGGATGAACGCCCGCATCGGCACGGGCGTGATCACCCTGCAGGAGGGGTCCGAGCGGGTGACGCTCGACTTCAACACCGCGACCGTCCGCACCGAGGTCATCCGCCCCGAGACCGCCGCACCGAGAGCGCCCGCCCCCGAGACTGCCGCCCCCCGCTAACCCCCGGCCGCCCCGCCGCGCTGGCACTCGCCCAGTCCCCCCTCCTCTCTCGGGGCAATTGTCACGTAATACGTGACAATTGCTTCGCGCAGGTTTGCGCGCGCACAACCCCCCGGAGCGGGAGAAAAAAGGGGGCGCTCAGACGGTGAGGGCGTCGACCGGCGCGTCCTGGAACCAGTACGTGACGATGCCGAACCGCACCTGGCCGCTGCCTTCCGCCCGGGCCAGCCGCAACTGATCGTTGTGGATCTCGTGCCGGTAGTTGATCCGCGCCCGCAGCGACGTGGTGAACCGCACCGGGTCGTTGAGCAGGAACCGATAGCAGGCGAGCCGCGTCTCCCCGTCCGCATCGCGCAGATAGGTCGTCCCGGAATGGTGGTCGGCCCAGACTTGGTGCCAGCTCCAGCTGAAGCCGAAGAAATCCTCCGTGCCGAGATAGTTGCAGGTCGGCGCGACGGCGTCGTCCACCCAGAATTCATCGTTGCCCTCGCAGATGCCCTGTTTGTCGGCGAAGTGCGGGCAGCGGCTCACGGCGGTGAGGTGGCACCCGAAGAATTGCCCGCGGCCCCGGGTGTGCAGCAGCGGCACCTCCTCGTCCGGCAGCGACACGGTGCGGTCCAGCCACCGGGCATGGAAATAGCCGGAGTCCTCCTCCCAGGCCGGCAGCGCCTCGGCCGTGACGTAGCCGTAGCCCATCACCAGCTGGTCCGTGGTGTTGACCAGCGACAGCTCGATCCCCCGTCGGAAGGGCATCGGGAGGTAGCTAAACCACGAGTGGGTCGGGCGCTTCGCCATCACGATGCTGGCATAGTGGAGCGATTCGCCTCCGAAGGAGTCGCAGAAGAAATCGCCGACCGGCACGTGCACGGAGTCGAAGGGGAGCCCGTCGTAGCGGACCTGGAGGAAGACCCCGCGCAGCAGCGCGGCGCGGTTGCCGTCGGCGATGTTGAGCGTGAGGTGGATGGTGCGCACCACCCCGGGTCCGTCGAAGCGGCCCAGCTCAATCCGGCCGCGCGGCGCCAGGTCGGGCAGTTCCGGGTAGGCGTCCCAGTGCCAGAGGCTGTTTTGCATCAGCGATCGGTAGGGCCGGATTTTGCAGAAGTCCGCGGGGTTCATGGTTATTTTTCGCCCCGGCCACGGCACGCTGCGCCGGGTGGAGGCGGTGCCCTCCAAGCTAGTCCGCCCCGGGCCGCGGTCGAGATTTTGCTGCAGCCAAGGGGCCCCGGCCCGCTCACTGCGGCCGGCCGCCATGGTGGCGGCACAGCTCCGCCACCAGCTGGAGGCGCGACCAGGAGGTCGTGATCGCGGTCTGGCAGGCGGCCGCGAACACGAAGCTGTCGAGCCCCCGGACCTGCGGGAAAAAATCCGCGTAGAAGCGCCGCACCTCGTCGTCCGTCATGAGCACCTGCTCCCGCGCGGAAAAGCCGCCGTCGTAGATGAACCCCGCGGGCATCGCGCGGGCGTCCGCCACGGTCCAGTCGCCGAAGGGCGCGTGGGCCATGCCGTCGAGCCCGTCGAGGCCGGCGGCGATGAAGGCGGGCCGCAGCTGGTGTAGCTTGCCGCAGGCGTGGGCGAGCACGCGCTTGCCCCCGGCGTGAAACAGGTCGGCCGCCTCGCGGACGTACCGCACCCAGTAGCGATCCACCATCTCGCCGGGCGGGTAAAAGGGCGCGTCGACGTTGTCGGCCCCGAAACAGACGACCTCCACCCGCGGGTCGGCGGCCAGTTCGCGCAGCACCGGCCACAGCCGGCTCCAATACAGGTCGCAGACCTCCTGCGCCGCCGCCGGATGGTCGAGAAGGAACAGGCAGGCGCCATCGAGCCCGAAGTCGACATGCAGGCGCTTGAGCGGCGTGTGCGGCAGCGAGGCCATGACCACGCCGTCGTCGCCGATCTGCCGGAGCGTCTCGGCAAAAACGTCCTGGTCCCAGCGGAAGGTCAGGCGCTCCAGCATCCAGCGGTAGGCCGCGCCGTCCTGCGCCCAGTCCTTGACGAGGTCCTCCACCGCATAGCTCGAGGTGTACTGGGTCTGCACTTCCGTGAGCCGGCTGAGCTCGCCGTGGGGCGTGCGCAGCGTGTCGGTGGTGCGCGGCCCCAGGGCGCCCAGCTCGGTCCGGGTCTGCCACGCCGCCCCCTCCAGCCGGTCCAGCACGCCGGCCGGGTTGCGGATGAACAGGTCGCAGCCCAGGCGGCGCATCACCTCGAGGTGGTCGCGGGCGTCGGCCAGCTCGGCCGGCAGCGAACCGAAATTCCGATGGTGCAGGAACCATTGCCCGACATTGAGGCTGCAGGGGACCCAGGCGGGGCGCTGCCCGCGCAGCAGGCGCCGGAGGTTGTCGCGTTTCGTCATGGGTGGGAGACGCGGGGCGCGGGCCCGCGGGGTGGAGCCGGCCTACCCGGACACCGCGCCGATCAGCGCCTCGACATTGGCGAAGGGGGTTTCCACCGCGAGCGTGCAGCCCGAGCCGAGCACGAAACGCCCGGGGCGGACCGCCGCGGCGGCGGCCAGCGCCTGCCGCGCGACCCGCCGCACCTCCGCCGGGTGGCCGCGCACCAGCACGCCCACCGGGTCGAGGTTGCCCCAGAGCGCGATGTCGGGGCCGACCGCGCGGCTGGCCTGCGCCAGGTCCGTGCGGTAGTCGATTTCCAGGAGATCGGCGCCGCTGCGCGCGAGGTCGGCCAGGAGGGGGCCGGTCTCGCCGCAGATGTGGAGGGAAACCGGCTTGCCGGTGGCGGCCTGCAGCCCGGCGATCAGCCGCTGCTCATACGGCAGGGCGAACTCGCGGTAGCGCCGCGGCCCGATCAGCCCCGCCGGGGAGTCGCCGCCGCTGAGCACGTCGGCGCCCGCCGCCGCCAGGGCGCGGCCGTAGGCCAGGCCGTAGTCGAGGCAGCGCTCCATCAGCGCCCGCACCAGCGGCGGATCGTCGTCGAGCGCGAGCATGAGCTCGTTGATGCCCATGAGCGCCGCCGCCAGCGAGAACGGGTACTGGTCAAAGCAGGCCACGACGGCGGCCTCGTCGCCGACCCCCGCGACCACGCGGCGCAGCGCCTCGAGCATCAGCGGGTAGCGCCCTTGCCGCTCAGCGTCGGGGGGCGGCAGGCGGTCGATCTCCGCCGCGGTCCGCACGCGCGCCTCGCCCAGCCCGCCCCACGGCTGGTCCTCGCCGAGGGCCCCCACCCGCGCCCCCATCGCCTGCGCGCTGACCCAGGTGTCGGCCGACAGGCAGACGGCGTCGGGCCGGAAGCGCTCGTGGGTGCGGAGCACCGCGTCGGCCAGGGCGCCCGCGTCGCTGGTGTAGCGATGCAGCGAGATCCCCGCGACCCGCGCGCAAAAATGCACCGCGAGCGGCGCCACCGGCACCCGCGGCGTCGGCCGACCCTGCAGGGCGCCGAGAAAAAGCTGCTTGGAGGTGGGGGCGGCCATGACGGGGCGTTCAGGACGGCGCGTAGACCGCCGGGTGCTCGCGCGCATGGCGGTCGATCCCGTCCATGATCGCCTGGCAGCTGTGCTGCCAGCGGGCCGGCGGCATGTCCTCGGTGATCCCGATCAGGAGCCCGTCCACCGTGCCGGCCTGGTCGAGCAGGTCGAGGGTCATGGCCTCGACGGCGGCGTCGGAGCGGAGGTGGCCCGACGAGGGGAAGTTGATCCAGAGGACCTTCCCGGGCCAGGCCGCGCGCGCCTCGGCCAGGGTCAGGTCGGTGTCGGGCGCCGGGGTGAAGGCCTCGAGGTAGTCGAGCGGGGTGCCGGCGATCGCCGTCGCGAGCAGCCGGGTGTTGGCGTCGAAGTGGCAGCCGATGAGCTTGCCGTGGCGGTGCATGACCTCGGCCGCCTCGTGGTAGTGCGGCACGAAATAGGTCTCGAAGTTCTCCCGGCCGATGATCTCCGGGGTGACGTTCCCGCCGTAGTTGGCATGCTGCGCGGGCGACGCGGCGACCAGCGGGTAGATCTTGCGCCGGTTCTCCACCAGGATCCGGTAGAGGCTCAGCACCTCGTCGCGCCGCTCCATCCACTCCTCGCAGTAGGTCTGCATGCCCATCACGCCGCCGGAGATGAGCTCCTGCATGGGCTCGAGCCCGAAGTTGGCGCGGAAGATGGCGTCCTCGCCAAACGCGGCCTGGGCCTGCGCAAACTCGGCGTACGCCGGCACGTACACCTCGTCCTGCAGCAGGAAGCGGATGGCGGCGTAGTCCTCGGGCCGCTTGTAGAGCAGCTCGTGGCGCCAGGAGGTGAAGCCGCCGTCCTCGCTGAGCGTCGACAGCGGGCCGGCGGGGGTGGCGTAGTGGGTCCGGGTGAACTTGCGCTCCCCCTCCCAGTATACCTGCTGCCGCGTCGGCACGTTCGGCCGGTGCGTCTTGAAGACCGGGAGGCGGTTGACGATGCACAGGCCGCGGTTGCGCAGCGTGCGCTCGGCCGCGCACTGCGGGATCATGCACTCGTACATCGTGAACGGCACCGTGCCGCCATGGCCGCCATGCAGGGCAGTTTCAACTCGGGCGCGGGGGGTCAGGTTCATGGTCGGAGAGAGCAAGTCAGGGCGCGTGGGACCGCGCATAGTCGCAGAGGGCGTGCAGGTTCGCCGGCGGCGTGTCCGGCGGGACCTCGCAGCCCGCGCCGACGATGAAGCGGGGGCCGGCGGTCCGGTGGCAGGCCGCCACCGCGGCGGTGACCGCGTCCGGGGTGCCGTTGCGCAGCACGGCCACGGGATTGAGGTTGCCCAGCAGCACCTGGTCCGGGCCCATCTGCGCCCGGGCGTCGGCCAGCGGCACCATGGAATCAAGGTCCACGATGGCGCAGCCCAGCCGGCCCATGCCCCCGAGATGGGCGCGGGTGTTGCCGCAGATGTGCAGGCGGGCCGGCACGCCGAGGGCGCGGATGCCGTCGACCAGCCGCCGCTCGTGGGGCCAGACAAACTCTTGGTACAGCTCGGGACCGATGAGCGAGGCCGCCGCATCGCCGATGCCGATGAGGTCGGCGCCCGCCGCGACCTGCTCCCGGGCAAACGCCAGCCCCAGCTCCACCACAAAGGCGAAGAGGTCGTGGACGAAGCCGGGGTCGTCGTAGAAATCGAGCATCAGCGTGTTGATGCCGCGCAGGTCCGCCGCCTCGGCGATCGGCCCCTCGATCCAGCCCTCGACCAGCCGGTCGCGCCCGACGCGCTCCCGCAGCAGGGCCACGGCCCGGATGCCGTTGTGCATGCGGCCGCCGCCCAGCGGGTCGGGTTGCGCCAGGCCGGCAAGCTGGACCTTGTCGGCCAGCCGCGCCTCATCCTCGACGAGCGCCACCGGCTGCGCGTCGAAATACTGCACGCGCGCCCCGCAGTCGGCCGCCTCGCGCGCGGGGTCGGACATGGTGTTGACGTAGTCGAAGCCGAACTCCTCCGCCGTGCGGAGCTGCGCCGCGGCCAGCACCCGGTAGTCGGTGCAGTACTCGCGGTAGCGCACCCCGGCCCGGCGGGCCGCCAGCATCATGGTGATGGGCATGAGGGGGAGCCGGTCCACCGGCCGGCCTGCCAGGTGGGCGAGGATGCGTTCGCGGCCGTTCACAGGGGGCCGGCGCGGCCGGGAGCGGGAGGCGACGGGCGGGGCCTGGCGAGCGCGGGTCTCACCGGCGGAGGGGCGTTTCCGGGTAATTGCCCTCGCGGCGCCAGACCTCAAGCATCAGCTCGTAGCTGGAGAGGGGCATGCCGGTGTAGATGCAATTGCTCGTGGAGAAAATGTAGCCGCCGCCGGGCATGCCGTGCCGCAGCGCGTACCGCGCCGCGTCCTCGATCTGCGCCGGCGTGCCCGTGTCGAGCATGCCGCAGTGGACGTTGCCAATCAGGCAGACCTCGCGGCCGTGGCGCCGCTTGACCTCGGCGAGGTCGACCGCGCCCTGCGGGTCCAGCGAGTGGAGCGCGTGCGGCCCGGTCTGCACCAGCTGATCGAGGATCGGCATGATGTTGCCGTCCGTGTGCTTGATCACGTAGTAGCCGAGCTCCCGGTAGCCGCGGGTGACCGCGGCGAGATAGGGGGTGACGAACTCCGAGAACTGCGCCGGGCTCATGAACGGGCCGGTGTTGAAGCAGTAGTCCGCGCAGAGCGCGTACCCGTCGAGCCCGCCGGGCCGGCGCCAGCGCGCCGCACGCTCCAGGGCGGCGTGCACCCACTCCGCCGTCTGCGCCTTGAGCTTTTCCGGCTCCTCCGCCATCTGGCAGGAGAACGCCTCCATCTCGCTGCCGTTGGGCACGGCGAAGGTCGCGTCCCCGTGCGCCAGCAGGAAGTAGCGGTCGCCGGTGCGCTCGCGGATCAGGTCCACCATCCGGGACAATTCCTCCTCGGTGCCCGGGTTCGGGTGGATGAAGATGGCGCTGTGCTCGTAGCGCTCGGCCGTGGCGATGTAGACGTCCGCCATGTCCCGCCGGTGCAACTCGCGCTCGTGCTCCTCCATCTGCAGCCACTGGTCGTAGTTGCGGTGCGACGGATGCACGCGCCCGAAGGCCTGCATCGTGAGGTAGAACACGAGTTCGAAGTGCGGCACCCGCCCGGTCAGCGGGCGGCGCTCGAGGGCCGAGATAAAACGATCGCGCGGGGTCATAGGCGGGGGAACGAAAGGCGGTCCGGGGCGGAGGGCGGGGAGGACACAACCATGGCTTGTTCGATACCGCATCCGGGGGCGGGCTCAATTCGTAAACGCGCCCGGACCGCCCCCGCCTTCGGGAAGGACAAGATATGCGCAGAGATTGGCAAGGACCCCCGTGCAGCCCCCGCCGGAAACGGGTCTAATGACCGCCGCCTCCTCCTCGGCATGTTTAACCTCCCGTTCATCGACTCCTTCCTGCTCCGGGCCTTCCGTTACCGAACCCGCGGTTTTCTCCGCATGGAGGAGGCGCCGGGCACCGTGCCCCCGGCGCCGCGCGAGGGCCAGGGGTACCTGTACCTGCACGTGCCGTTCTGCGAGGTCCTCTGCCCGTTTTGCTCGTTCCACCGCGTCCAGCACCACCACGGCCAGGCCCAGCGCTACTTCCGCTCGCTCCGGGAGGAAATCCGCCTGTACCACCGGGCGGGCTACCGGTTCTCGGGCGCCTATTTCGGCGGCGGCACCCCCACGACCGAGCCCGGGGAGCTCGTGGAGACCATCGCCCTGGTGCGCGAACTCTTCGGCGTCCGGGAGGTTTCCGTCGAAACCAACCCCAAGGACCTGCGCCCCGAGATCCTCGTCCCCCTGCGCGCCGCGGGCGTGACCCGGCTGTCGGTCGGCGTGCAGAGCTTCGACGACCAGCTGCTCAAGGAGATGGACCGCTTCAAGAAGTACGGCAGCAGCGAGGAGATCCAGGCGCACCTCCGCGCCGCCGCCGGGATGTTCCCCACCCTGAACATCGACCTGATTTTCAACCAGCCCCACCAAAGCCTGGCCTCGCTGGAGCGCGACCTCGACATCATCCGCTCCCTCGGCGCCAACCAGGTGTCGTTCTACCCGCTGATGACCTCCCCCACCGTGGCGCGGCGGATGGCCGGCGCGATGGGCCTGCCGGACCCCCGGCGCCTCCGCGAGTTCTTCACGACCATCGGCGCCCGGCTGCAGCCCGACTTCACGCCCACCTCGGCCTGGTGCTTCACGCGCAACGGCCAAGGCAGCGACGAATACATCGCGGACGCCGACTACTACGTCGGCGCGGGCAGCGGCGCCTTCAGCTTCATTGACGGCGCCCTCTACACCACGACGTTCTCGCTCGAGACCTACGCCCAGCGCATCGCGCAGGGGCTGACCGGCATCACCACGCGGCACCGCCTGAGCAGCGGGGACCTGATGCGCTATTCCCTGCTCATGCGCATGTTTGGCCTCCGGCTCGACCGCGCGTGGGTGCTGCGCCGGCACGGGCCGCGCTTCTTCCGCCGGCTCTGGGGCGAACTGCGCACCATGGAGTGGCTGGGCGCGGCGCGGCGGGATCCCGGCGGCTGGCAGCTCACCGAGCGCGGCCGGTACTGGCTCATGCTCATGATGTCGGCGTTTTTTGAGTCGGTGAACGACTACCGCGACGCCATGCGGGCCCACATCCGGGAGGAGCAGGGCGAAAGCGACACCCTCTGCGTGCCCGCCAGCAGCCCGGCCGGCGTCTCCAAGTAGCCTCGCCGGCTACGTGACCCAGTCCTCCGGATGCTCGGCCGCGCCCGGCGCGGGCGCCGCCGGCCGGAGTCGCGCCGCCAGCGCGCGCCGCACCGCGTCACCCTGACGCCGGTAGTACCACACCATCCCGCCCTGGTAGACCAGCGTGACCAGCGCCACCAGGCCGTAGGTCGCGTAAAACATCAGCCGCACCAAGGGCAGGATCGCCGCCAGGTCGACCCCCGCCTCGGCCAGCTGGCTGCGCAGGTCCGGCGTGAGGCCGCCCATGGCCGTCTCCGCGTCGAAGCTCGCCAGCCGCGTGAGGGCATACGCCAGGATCGCGCCCAGCACGATCCCCTGCGCCCGCTCCAGCCGGCGCAGGCCCCCGGCGTCGCCCCGCCGCAGGGCCTGGCGGCCGGACAATTCCAGCCAGCCGCCCCCCGCCGCCACCAGGCCGGCGGCCGCGCCGACATAGTCCCCGCAGACGAGCGACAGCCCCGCGCCCAGCCCCGCGATGATCACGACGCTGAGTCCGTTGAACCGGGCAACCCGCAGCACGCGGCGCAGCGTCTCCTCGGGTAGCGGCGGCGGTTTCATCGGCCGGCTCAGCCAAGCTGCGTCCGGGTCGCCGCGCCGCCGAACAGCTCCTTCAGCACGCTCCACGCCCGGCGCAATCCGGCGTCCTTCACCCCGCCGCCCAGCAGGTAGGCGCGGGCCACGACGTCCTCATGCCCGCGGTAGCGCGGCGGCAGCAGGAAGAGCGTGCCGACGGCTTCCGCGCTGAGGCTCGAGAAAAACAGCCCGCGGCCCACCGCCAGCTGCGCCGGGGGCACCGGCACCGCCGCCCGGCGCTCCGGCAGCACCAGCCAGGGGCGGTAGATGAACTCCAACGCGCCCGCGGTGCGCCGCACCAGCCGGCCATAGGTGCGCGGCGGCACGCCCGCCAGGTTCGCCCCGGCAAAGACCGGGTTGTCGTTCTCCGCCGGCACAAACCGCCGCCGCCGCACTGTGAAAAAATCCCAGCAGAACACCGAGCCGAACACCGTCAGCCGGAAGGCCCAGCCCGCGACGAAGTACGCGACGACGATCACCACCAGGGAGAGCACGGCGCCCACCCACGGATTGATCGTCGCCGCCAGGGTCAGCAGCCCGAGCAGCCCGGCGCGCATCGCCTTCAGGGCCGCGTCGATCGCGCCCCACGGGCTCAGCAGGATGAGCACGTTGATCGCGTGCGAGGCCATCCACACGAGCGCAAACATCGCGACGCCGAACGGCACCGTCAGGAGGTTGAGCAGCCACGCGAGGTCCGGATGCGGCCCCGACAGCATTGCCAGCCCCGCGGCGGCAAAACCGGGGTCGGCCGCGGCGGTCGAGCTGCCCGCCAGCAGCTTGGACAGCGTGCCCATGGTCAGGGGAATCACCGCGCCCGCCGCCACCAGGCCGCTCGCCTTGTTCTCCATCGTCTCGAGGACGTCGAGCGGCTTCTTGAAGCCGGGTGGCAGCACCGCGCCGAGGCTGTCCTTGGCGGCGCACACCCCGATGATCAGCAGCGCGGGCAGGAAAAAGCCCCACTGGGCAAACCACGGCAGCTGGGCGCGCGCCGCGGCGTCCTTCGCCGTCACATTCAGATACGCGCCGTACACCGAGGTGCCGAGCAGCGGCGAGATCGCGATCCCGGTCACGGTCGAGACCGCGCCGGCCAGCGCGGCGCTCGGGGAGCGGTCGCCCGCGGGGGCCGCGGGAGCGGCCGGGGCGGCCGGGGCCGCAGTCAGCGGCGTCGCCAGCACGGCCGCGAGGGTCAGACTCAGCAACAGCAGGGCAAGACGTTTCATGGCGGCAGACCGTAGCGGTCCGCCGCGGATTGGAAAGCGCGAAGGGACGCGGCCCGGCCGCGCGCCCGGGGGGCGCCCGGCGGGGCGATTAGCGCCGCACGCGCTCAAGGTTGAGCCACGCGACTTCCTTCGGCGTGAGCGTCACGCCGAGGCAGCCGAGCGAATCCGCCGTCTCGCTGATCTGGCGCGGGCCGATCAGGGCAAACGTCGGGAACGGCTGGCTGAGCACGTAGGCGGCGGCGATGTTGATCGGCGACACGCCCTTGGCCTTCGCCAGCTCGACCGCGCGGTCGCGCCGGGCGAAGTTGTCGTCCGAGTACCAGCAGCGCACCAGCTCGCTGTCCGCCAGCTGGTCGCGGCCCGCCCGCGCGGTGAAGAAGCCGCGCGCCTGGCTCGACCAGGCGAGCAGCGGCGTCTGGGTCTTCTTGAGCCATTTGCGCGACACCGGGTCGCTCGCGGCGACGCAGTCCGCCCACGGCGGCTGCACCATGCGCGCCAGGCTGAAGTTGTTGCTGAGCACGCCGAAGCCCTGCAGGCCCTTGCGCTGGGCGTAGCGGTTGGCCGCGTTCATGCGCGCCAGCGTCCAGTTCGAGCCGCCAAACACCCGGATCCGGCCGGCCCGCACGTGCTCGTTCAGCACGTCCACAAACTCGCCCACCGGCACGTCGAGGTTGTCCCGGTGCATCAGGTAGACATCCACGTGGTCCGTCTGCAGGCGCTCCAGCGAGAGGAGCAGCTGCGTGGTGAGCCACTCCGGCGTGCAGAAGGGCGTGTGCGCGCCCTTGCCGATCACCACCATCTGCTCGCGGTTGCCCCGGTGCCGCATCCACTGGCCGAGCAGCCGCTCCATCACGCCGTCCCAGTACTGGAAGGCCGTGTCGAAGGCATTGCCGCCGCGCTGCACGAAGTCGTCCCAGACCGCCGCGCCCTGCGGCATGGTCGTCTGGTTGTCGCAGCCGAACACCAGCCGCGAGACCGGCTGCGCGACCCCGGCGATCGTGCCGTAGGTCATCGGCGCGTCGGCCCGGCGCGCCAGCGGGCGGCGGGCGTGCGGGTGGGTGAAATTGGCCGGCTGCTCCGACGCATACACCAGGCCGACCGCCGCGCGCCAGGCGTCGAGCGCCGCGAGGTTGCCGAGCGTGTCCGCGACGGACATCTGCGGCACGTCGGTCGCGCCCGCCGCCACCGCGGCGGCAAAGGCGTCGGCCTCGAGCCCGTAGAGGTGCGCGGGGGTCGGGACGCTGATCTCCTCCGGCGCGGCGCCGGCGCAGTGGAGGGTGAAGGTGCAGGGGGCCTGCTCGGACGGCGGAATCCACGGCGACGGGACGTGGATCCAGCCCCCGGTGCCGTAGATTCGCGCGGAGTTGTCCTGCCCGAGCCCCACGCCGCACGCGACCTGCGCGACCACCTCGTTGGGAAACTTCAGGGTGGCGGCGGCGTAGACGTCGACGCCGGTCTGCGGGTGGAGGTGCCCGGCGCCGGTGACCGCCACCGGGTCGAGGAACGGCACGCCCGCGGCCGCGCCGGCCATCAGCCGGGCGAGGGACACGGGATAGCCGCCGACATCGAGGATGCCGCCGCCGGCGAGGGCGTTGTTCCAGAGGCGGGCCTCGGCGTTGAAGCCGGCCTGGAAGCTGAAGGTGGCCTGGATGAGGTTGACCTCGCCAATCGCCCCGCCGCGCACGAGCTCGACGAGCTTCGCCGTCTGCGGGTGGCAGCGGTACATGTAGGCCTCCATCAGCAGCACGCGGTGCTCGCGGCACACCTGCGCGGCCACCATGGCCTCGGCCCGGTTGAGGCCGAGCGGCTTCTCGCAGAGCACGTGCTTGCCCGCCTCGGCGGCCCGGATGATCCATTCCAAATGCTGCGGGTGCGGCGTGGCGATGTAGACCGCCGACACCGCCGGGTCGTCGAGCAGCGCCTGGTAGGTGCCGTGCGCGCGCGGGACCTTGAACTCGGCCGCGAATTTGTCAGCGGCGGGTTGCGTGCGGCTCGCGACGGCAACCACGCGACCGAGTTGGGAGCGGGCGACACCCGTGGCGAAGACGCCAGCGATGCGACCGGTGCTCAGGATGCCCCAGTTCAGCGGAGTGTTCATACCCCGCCACGATGAGGGCGATCCCGGGGCCAAGGCAAGTGAGACTGACCCGCCCCCTTCCCTCCCCGGGCCGCGGCGTCGCCCTTGCCTTCGCGCGGCGCCGCGGCTGAAGCTCAGCCATGCTGACCAAAGCCGACCTCCAGCGCCTGCGCTCGCTCCGCGAGAAAAAATCCCGCGAGGAGCTCGGCCGGTTCGTCGTCGAGGGGGAGAAGGTCATCGCCGAACTGCTGGCCGCCGGCTTCGCCTTCGAGGCCGTCTACGCCACGCCCGCCTGGCCGGCCGGCGGCGACCGGCCCCCGCTCGGGCCCGCGGTGTTGGTCGAGATCACCCCGGAGGAAATGGCCCGCGCCAGCCACTTCCCCACGCCCGCCTGCGTCCTGGCGGTCGGCCGGATCACCCACCCGCCCCTCGCGGCCGGCGCCCTCGACCACGGCCTGACCCTCGCGCTCGATGGCGTGCAGGACGCCGGCAACGTCGGCACGCTGCTGCGCATCGCCGACTGGTTCGCCCTCGACCGGGTCGTGCTCTCGCCCGACTGCGCCGACCGGTTTCACCCCAAGGTGATCCACGCCAGCATGGGCTCCTTCGCCCGCGTCACCGCCCACACCGCCGACCTCGCCGCCGTCCTCGCCACTACCCGCGTCCCCGTGCTCGGCTGCGCCCTCACCGGCGACAGCGTCCACACGCTGCCCGCCCACCGCGACGCCGTCATTGTGGTCGGCAGCGAGGGCCGGGGCCTGTCCGCGGCCGTGCAGGCCCGCCTCACGCAGTCCGTGACGATTCCCCGTTTCGGCGGGGCCGAGTCGCTCAATGCCGGGGTGGCCGCCGCCATTGTGTGCGACAACCTCCGGCGCGCGCTGGGCCGCTAGGGGCGGCGCCGCGGGCGGGTCAGTCCTTGCCGGCTTTCTTCCGGCCGCCGCCGCCCGTGTGCAGCGCCATCCCGGCGAAGACCCCGATGGCAAAGACCCCGAAGAAGATCAGCGCCGCCGAGGCGTGGAGGGAATTTTTCGCCGTCGTGCCCGCGAGCGGGAAGTTGAAATTGATCGGCTCGAGGTTGTTCATGCCGACGTAGAGCATGACAAACAGCAGGGCGAGAAACCACACGGTCTTGAGGATGGCCTTGAAGCTCATGGCGCCGGATCGTGGGGGCCCGCCGGCCGTTTGGCGAGCGTTTGCCGCGCCCGCCGGTCGGCCCGGCGCCCGCGCGTTCCGCGGCGCGTCTTGCCGCTACTCAAAGCCCGTTTAATCTGCTAGGAGCCATGGCTCATCCCATGAGCGCCGCCCCGCCCCTCCCCCCCTCGTCCCTCGTCACGCCCACCGGCGGCTTCGCCGGCACGCGGCGCAGCGCCTTCCCGCCGGTCCGGCCGCCGGGCTATTTTTCCGCGGACGCCGACCCGGCCGCGGTCCAGGCCTTTTACCGCGCCAACGGCTATATCGTGCTGGAAAACGGCTGGGCGCCCGCGGAGATCGAGGCGCTCAAGCGCGAGACCACGCTCATCTGCCGCGGCGACCGCGGGGCGCTGCCCGACCACCCCGCCGCCGACGCGGCCGAGCCCGACGACTCCGTGCTGGCGCGCTTCCTCTGCATTCATTTTCCGCACAAGTGCTCGCCCGTCATGCTCGCGGCCATCCACAGCCCGCCCACCGTCCAGGCCCTCACCACCGTGATCGGCCCGAACGTGAAGTGCATGCAGTCGATGCTCTTCATCAAGTCGTCCGGCAAGCCCGGCCAGGCCTGGCACCAGGACGAGGACTACATCCCCACCCGCGACCGCTCCCTCACGGGCGCGTGGATCGCGATCGACCGCGCCACCACGGCCAACGGCTGCCTCTGGGTGCTGCCCGGCTCGCACCGCGCCGGCATCCTGTGGGAGCAGCAGTGGCACGGCGACCGCCGCTTCGACTGCGCCGAGCAGTCGGTCGGCTTCCCCTACACCGACGACCAGGCCGTCCCGGTCGAGGTCGAGGCCGGCTCCGTGGTCCTCTTCAACGGCTACCTCCTGCACCGCTCGCTGCCCAACCACGCGCCCGCCGGCACCTACCGCCGCTCGCTCGTCAACCACTACATGAGCTGCGAGTCCCACCTGCCCTGGGGCAAGCCGCCCGAGGGCGAGCACGTCGCCCACTATGACTTCCGCGACATCGTGGTCGTCGCCGGCCGGGATCCCTACGCCTGGAAGGGCACCACCGACGTCCACCGCCCCAGCGTCCGGCCCAGCGGCCAGGGCGGCTGCGGCAAATGGGGCGGCGACCAGCACCGGTACCGGGACGAGACGGCCGGGGCGGACTCCGCCGCGTCTCCATGAGCTCCCCCCCGCCGCCGGGGCCGGACTGGCTGGGACGCAATTGGCGCTGGGGCGTGCCGGCCCTGGTGCTGCTGATCGCGGCCTTCTTCTACGGGTTTTTCAGCCTGGTCATCGGCGCCGTCAAATCCTCCGACCCCTACCAGCTGGCGGTGGCGCGCGCCACGGCCGCGCCCGCCGTCCAGAACGCCCTCGGCACGCCGGTCACGGTGGGCTTCTTTGTCTCGGGCAACATCCACGTGAGCGGGCCGGTGGGCCAGGCCCAGCTGGAGATCCCCCTGGCCGGCCCCAAGGGCGCGGCGACCCTCTACGTCACGGCCCAAAAATCCGACGGGATCTGGCGCTTCGACTCCCTGGTGGCCCAGCTCCGCGGCTCGCCCGTCCGCCTCGACCTCGCGCCGGCCGCGGGCCGCTGATCCGCCCGCGCCGTCGGCGGCGCGCGCGGTGCTTTGCTTTTTCCCCGCAGCCTGCTCCACTGCGGCACCCCTCCGCATGGACCCCCTCATCCATTCGCGCCTCGCCGCGTGGCTCCGCTCCGAAAATCTCGAGGCCGTCCTGCTCTCCTCGCCGTTCTCGGTGGACTGGGCCTCGGGGCACGAGTCCGCGATCGAGACCGGACCGAACCCCTTCGCCGGCGGCCCGTCGCTCCTGCTGGTCGAGCCCGCCCGCGCCACCCTGCTTTATCCGGACTGCGAGGCCCCGGATCTCGCGGCCCTCGGCCTGGCCGGCCGGGCCTACGCCAGCTACACGCCGGCCGGACCGCTGGCGCCCGCCCCGGCCTACATGACTTTGGCGCGCGAGCTCGTTGCCGGCCGGACCCGGCTCGGCGTCGAGCTCGCCACCCTGCCCGCCCAGCTCCTCGCCGCGCTGCCCGGCGCCCGGCCGGTGGATGCCGCGGTGGCGGCGCTGCGCGCGGTCAAGACCCCCGCGGAACTCACCGCCCTCCGCGCCGCCCTCGCGCTCTGCGACCACGCCCAGGCGGTGCTGCCGGACCTCGTCCGGCCCGGCCGCACCGAGCTGGCCATCTGGGGCGACCTGCGCGCCGCCCTCGAGTCGCGGGCGGGCCGGCGGCTGCCGCTGCTCGCCGATTTCGTGTCGGGCCCGCGCACCGGGGACATCGGCGGCCCGCCCACCGCCCGCGTCGTCGCCGCCGGCGAGTGGGTGCTCGCGGACATCGTCCCGCGGCTGGGCAACACCTGGGGCGACATCTGCGGCGTGATTCCCGCCGGCCAGCCCAGCGCGCAGTTTCTGGCCTGGCGGCAGGTCGCGGGCGACGCCCTCGACTACGCGATCTCGCTCATCCGCCCCGGCGCCCTCGCCGGCGAGATCGACCGGCAGGTCCGCGCCTTCCTCGCGGCGCGCGGCTACGCGCCCCATCCGCACCACACGGGCCACGGCCTCGGCGCGAGCTACCACGAGGAGCCCCGCATCGTCGCGGGCGGCACCGCCGTGCTCGCGGAGAACATGGTCATCGCGCTGGAGCCCGGCGTGTATTTCCCCGGCCAGGGCGGCGTGCGGCTCGAGGACGTCGTGCGCGTCACCGCCACCGGCGCCGAGGTGCTGACCCGGCACCGCCGCGGCGCCGGCTCTTTCCCATGAAGCTCATCCGGATCGAAACCTTCCACCTGCGCCACGAGGATCCGGGCATCAGCCTGTTCGACGGGTCCTACGACGACTGCGTCATCCGCCTGACGACCGACACGGGGCACGTCGGCCTCGGCGAGGTCGAGTCGTTCCCGCCCGCGATCCAGGCGCTGATCCACGGGCCCGACGCGCACAACCACGCCCGCGGGCTCGCCGGCGTGCTGCTCGGGCGCGACCCGCGCGAGGAGACGCTCTGGGACGAGCTCTACCAGGCCTGCGACTACGTCGGCCGCCGCGGCCTCACGATGCACGCGCTCGGCGGGCTCGACCTCGCGCTGTGGGATTTGCGCGGGCAGGCCGCCGGCCAGCCGATCCACGCCCTGCTCGGCGGCGCGCAGCGCTCCCGGCTCCGCGCGTACGGCACCATCTACCCGATGGCCCGCACGGAGGACGGCGTGACCCGCCAGGTCCACGACGCGCTGACCCGGCTGCACCTGAGCGCGGTGAAGTTCGCCGCGGACCCGTGGTGGATGGAGGATATCCCGCAGACCACCCGGCTGCTGCGCGCCGCGCGCGCCGTGCTCGGGCCGGACCGCGGCCTGATCGTGGACGCCGCGCTCTCCTACCAGACGAAGGAGGAGGGGTTGCAACTCTACCCCGCCTACCGCGAGGCCGGCATCCTGTTCCTCGAGGCGCCGCTGCCGCTCGATGACATGGCGGGGCACGCCGCGATGGCGGCGCACGGGATCCCGCTCGGCGTCGGCGACCTCGGGCTCACGCACGTGCTCGAGTTCATCGAGGCGATGGACCGCGGCGGCGCGAGCATCTGCCAGCCGGACATCTCGATGGTCGGCGGCTTCACCGGCATCCGGAAGATCGCAGCGGCGGCCAAGGCCCGCGGCAAGCGGGTCCTCACGCACGGCTACAAGACCAACATCGAGATCGCCGCCAACCTCCACTTCCTCGCCGCCCACGCCGACGAGGAGATGCTGGAGTTCTCCACCAGCCAGTCGCCCCTCCGCTGGGAGATGACCAACGAGGCGCTCCCGGTCGAGCCCGACGGCTGCGTCCCGGTGCCCACGCGCCCCGGCCTCGGGGTGACGCTGAGCGAGGCGGCGCTGAAAAAATACACCCGCACGGTGCAGGTCGCGGCGCTCTGACCATGGCGGGCGATCCCATCCGGCTGCGGGGCATCGCCTGGGACCACGCCCGCGGCTTTGCGCCCATGGCCGCCACGGCCCGGCGCTACGGCGAGTTACACCCGGGCGTCGAGATCCACTGGGAGCGGCGCTCGCTCCAGGCGTTCGCCGACGAGCCGATTGAAAAACTCGCGGCCGCCTTCGACCTGCTGGTGATCGACCATCCCTTCGCCGGCTACGCGGCGCGGCACCCGTTGCTGCTGGACCTGAACGGACACGCGCCCGCCGCCCTGCTCGCCGACCACGCGGCCTTTGCCGCCGGCCCCTCGCACGCGAGCTACGAGTACGACGGCCGGCGCTGCGCGCTCGCGATCGACGCCGCCACGCCCGTCAGCGGCTGGCGCGAGGACCTGCTGGCCCGGCACCACCTGGCGGTCCCGGCGACCTGGGAGGAGCTGCTCGAGCTCGCCCGCGCGGGATTCGTCGCGGTGGCGGGCCTGCCGGTGGACTGCCTGATGAATTTCTTCATGTGCTGCCACGCGCAGGGCGAGGCGCCCGGCACCGGGCCGGAGCACGCCATCGGCCGCGAGGCGGGCGGCGCCGCGCTGGCCATGCAGCGCGAGCTGATGCGCCTCCTGTCGCCGGCCACCTGGGAGCAGAACCCGATCCGCGTCTGGGAGACGCTCGCCCGGAGCGACGGCCGCCCCGCCTACTGCCCCTTCGCCTACGGCTACTCCAACTATGCGCGGCCCGGCTTCGCGCCGCAGGTCCTGCGCTTCGGCGGGCTGGTGCGGTATCGGGGGCGGGCCCTCCGGCCGACCCTCGGCGGCACCGGCCTCGCCATCGCCGCGCGCTGCCCCCACCGCGCGGTGGCCCTCGACTACGCCGCGGCCGTCGCCGGCGCCGACTGGCAGCGCACGGTCTACTTCGAGAGCGGCGGCCAGCCGGCGCACCGCGCGGCGTGGACGGACGCCGGCGTCAACCGGCAGAGCCACGGCTTCTTCCGCGACACGCTCGCCACGCTGGAGGACTCCTGGACGCGGCCGCGCTACGACGGCTACCTGTCGTTCCAGGACGAGGGCGGCGGGATCGTGCGTGATTTTCTGCTCGGGAAATCCGCCGCCACCGCCACACTGGCCGCCCTGGACGCGGCCTACCGCCGCTCGCTCCACCCCCGCCCCTGACCGCCATGCAACTCCAAGACCGCGTCGCCCTCATCACCGGAGCCGCCTCCGGCATCGGCAAGGCCGCCGCCCGGCTGTTCGCCCGCGAGGGCGCCCGCGTGCTCATCGCCGACCGCGACGAGGTGAACGGCCCGGCCGTGGCCGCCGGGATCAACGCCGCCGGCGGCACCGCGCTGTTCGTCGCCACCGATGTCTCGCAAAACGCCGACGCCGCGCGCGCCGTGCAGGCCGCCGTCAGCGCGTGGGGCCGGCTCGACATCCTCTACAACAACGCCGCCCCCACCCGGCTCTGCAACGAGCGCGACCGCGCCGTCCACGAGCTCGACGAGGCCGTCTGGGACACGATGATCGCCGTGGCGCTCAAGGGCGTGTTCCTGATGTCGAAGCAGGCGCTGCCGGTGATGATGCGGCAGCGGCGCGGCGTGATCCTCAACACCTCCACCATCGACGCCCTGCTCGCGGAGGCCGGGGTGGACAGCTACACGGCGGCCAAGGGCGGCGTCATCGCGCTCACGCGGGCCATGGCCCTCAACTACGCCCAGCACGGGATCCGGGTGAACACCATCAGCCCCGGCTACGTCCTCACCGAGTGCCAGCAGGGCTGGGCGGAAAATCCCGCGGCCCGCGCCGCCGCCGAGGCCCTCCACCTGACCCGGCTCGGCCGGCCGGAGGACATCGCCGAGCTCGCGCTCTTTCTCGCCAGCGACAAGGCGGAGTTCATGACCGGCAGCAACGTCGTCATCGACGGCGGCTTCAGCGCCTTCAAGAGCCAGCCGGCGGCCGGCACGTTTTTCCGGACGGAGCCCTGACCGGGGCCCCGCCGGCCGGACGGCGGGAAATTCGCGGAACCGCGCGCCGGCGCCACGGACTCAAGGGCCGGTCGCGCTCCGCCGGGCGGCCCCCGGGTCGGCGCAACTTTTTTCCGCCGATCCGTGTATTTCCATTTACAAAAAAGAAACCGATATGGTTGTCTCAACCTTTTGCCGATCACACCACGCCATGCTCTTTCCGGTCCTAGTCATCGCACTCCTCACCGCCCTCGTGGCCACCGAATCCGATTATACGGGTCGGGATGACTCGTAGGATATTGCCGTCTATCTGTTTGCGTATCTTTTGACGGTGGGTTCGGCCTCAGGATTCTTGCGCTTTGCCGCCGATTGATCTGCGCTGCCGCTCTCCTATCCGTGATCCCGCCCCGTTTTCTGCGCGCCCTCTCCTCGCCCAACTACCGGCGCTATTTTCTGGGCCAGTGCGTCTCGCTGCTGGGGAATTGGATGACGACCACCGCCGCGCTCTGGCTGGTCTACCAACTCTCGGGGGACCCGTGGTACGTCGGGCTGGTGGGCTTCGCGAACCAGATCCCGGTCCTCCTGCTCGCCCCGTTTGCGGGGGTCTGGGTCGACCGCGTCGACGCCCTGCGGCTCGTGCGGTGCACGCAGGTGCTCGCGATGCTGCAGTCGGCGGCCCTCGCCGGGCTCACGCTCACCGGCCACCTGACGGTGCCGTGGCTGATCGGCCTCTGCCTGGTGCAGGGGCTGATCAACGCGCTCGACTGGCCCGCCCGCCAGGCCCTGACCTACTCGCTCGCCGGTGACCCGGCGCTGCTGGAAAACGTCATCGCGCTCAATTCGATGACCTTCAACCTCGCGCGCCTGCTCGGGCCGGCCCTCGCGGGGTTCGTGATCACCGCGACCAACCCCGGCTTCTGCTTCGCCCTCGACGCCCTCAGCTACCTCGCGGTGATTGTCGCGCTCGCCGGGATGCGGCTCCCGCCGCGCGTCGCGCGGGTGCGCGCGGCCCATCCGCTGGCCGAACTGCGCGAGGGCGTCGGCTATGCGCTGCACCATCCGGTCCTCCGGCGCGTCCTGCTGATGGTCCCGGTCATCGGGCTGGCGGGCTTCGCCCACAGCATCCTCGCCCCGGTTTTCGCGGAGGGGGTCTATCACGGCGATGCCCGCACGCTGGGCTTTCTGCTCTCGGCCACCGGCATCGGCGCCCTGCTGGCGGGCGGGACGCTGGCCCTGCGCGCCTCGCCGTCCGGGCTCGAGCGGATCATCCCCCTCGGGGCCGCGATCGGCGGCGCCGGCCTGGCCGGCATGGCCTGCGCGCCGTCCTTCGCCCTGGCCCTCCCGTGCTTTGCCGCGGCCGGCGCGGGCGGGGTGCTCGTGATGGCCTCGAGCAACACGCTCCTGCAGGCCACCGTTGACCACGACAAGCGCGGCCGGGTCATGAGCCTGTTCACCACGGGCCAGAGTCTTTTCCCCATCGGCAGCCTGCTGGCCGGCGCGGCCGCCTCCGCCTTCGGCGCCCCGGCCGCCATGGCCGTCTGCGGGGCCATCTGCCTGACGGCGGCGCTGGTCTACGCCCGGACCGCGCGCCGGACCCCGTCGCGGCCCCGCCCTGCGTCGGCGCAGTAGGGCCGGCGCCGCGCCCGCGTCTCCCCCGCCGCGAACTCGGCTTGTGCCGCGTGGTCCCGGAGTTTACTGCTGATCCCCTGTGCCCGCCACGCCCCCCCATTCCCGGCCGTCCCCGCGGCGCACCTTCTGGCAGCGGCGCGTGCGCGACCCCATCGTGGCGCAGCTCACCCAGGGCATCACCCCGGAAAAAATCGCCCTCACGCTGGCCGTCGGCAGCGCCATCGCGCTCTTCCCGGTCCTCGGCACCACCACCCTGCTCTGTTTTCTCGCCGCGATCGCGCTCCGGCTGAACCAGCCGATCGTCCAGCTCATCAACCAGGCGCTCTGGCCGGTGCACATCCCGACGATTTTCCTCTGCGTGCGGCTGGGCGAGGCCATCTTTGGCGCGCCCCACGTCCGCTTCAGCATCCGCCAGATGCACGCGCTGTTGTGGAGCGACCCCCAGCGGTTTCTCCAGCAGTTCGGCCTGACCGTCCTCTACGCCCTGGTGGCCTGGGCCGTCCTCGCGCCGTTTCACATCGCGGCGGTTTATTACGTCGCGCTCCCCATCACGCGGAAGGTCGCCGAGCTGAAGCGGAAGGCGGAGCGCGCGGCGGCGGCCGGGGGTCCCCCGCCTCCCCCGTGAGCCCGGCCGCCCTCCTGCTCGTCGCGCTGGCCGCGCTGGGTCTCGCCTTTGCCGGGCTGTATGGGCTCGCGCGCCGCCTCGACAACTATGGCGTCGTGGACGTCGCGTGGGCGTATGCCTTCGGCGCCCTCGCCACCTTCTACGCGCTGGCCGCGCCCGGGTGGCCCGTGCGCCGCGCCCTCGTCGCCACCCTCGCCGTCCTGTGGAGCGCCCGGCTGGGGACGCACCTCGCCGGGCGCGTGGGCCGCCACCATCCGGTCGAGGACGGCCGCTACCGGCAGCTGCGGCAGGACTGGACGGGCCATTTCGCGGCGAAGATGTTCTGGTTTTTCCAGCTGCAGGCCGGGTCGGTCGTGCTGCTCGGCGCACCCTTCCTGCTCGCCTGCCTCAACCCCGCGCCGGCCCTGCACCCGCTGGAACTGGCCGGGACCGGGCTCTGGCTCCTCGCCGTGAGCGGCGAGGCGTTGGCCGACGCCCAGCTCGCCGCGTTCCAGCGCCGGCCGGACCGGGCGGGTCGGGTGTGCGACACGGGCCTGTGGCGCTACAGCCGGCATCCCAATTATTTTTTCGAGTGGCTCGTCTGGGTCGCCTACTTCGTCTTCGCCCTCGCCTCGCCCTGGGGCCCGCTGGCCGTCCTCGCCCCCGCCGTCATCCTCCATCTCCTGCTGCGCGTGACAGGCCTGCCCCTGAACGAGGCCCAGAACCTCCGCCGGCGCGGCGACGCCTACCGGCGCTACCAGCAGACGACGAGCGCCTTCGTGCCCTGGCCGCCGCGGTCCGCCGACCGGGACCCGCCGGCCGGCCGGGCCTAGCCTCCCTCCAGGCGGCGCGCGTGGCGCATCAGCCCGCCCCGGAAGGCCGGGAAGCCGGCGCCCAGCAGCAGGGCGAAGTCGGCGTCGTCCGGCGTCTGCAGCACGCCTTCCGCCAGCACGCGCCGGGTCTCGTCGATCATCACGCGGTTGAGCCGCGCGGCGATCTCCGCCGCGTCCAGCGTCGACCGGGCCGGGGGGGCCCACGCGTCCAGCGCCGGGTTCAGCGCCTCCGTCCCCCCGGCATAGGTGTAGAAGCCCGCGCCGGCGCCGTTCTTCCGGCCCAGCAGGCCCGCCGCGACCAGGCGCCGGCACACCGTCGTGGGCTGGAACCGGTCCGGGAAATAATGCGTCAGCTCCCCGAAGATGAAGTCGGTCACATCCACCCCCACCTCGTCGATCAGCCGCGCCGGGCCCATCGGCCAGCCCCAGTCCCGCAGCGCGCCGTCGAGGGCCGCCGTCGGCACGCCTTCCTCCCAGAGCCGGCAGGCGGCGTTGAGGTAGAAGAACAGCACCCGCGTGACGAAAAATCCCGGCGAGGACCGGCAGAGGACCGGGCTTTTTCCCAGGGCCTGCACAAACGCCAGGGTGCGCGCCGCCGTCTCCCGCGACGTCTGCGGGCTGAGCACGAGCTCGACCAGCGGCATCCGGCTCACCGGGTTGAAAAAATGCAGGCCGAGGGTGCGCCCGGGATGCGTCACGCGGGCGGCGAGCGCCTCGATCGGCAGCGCCGAGGTGTTGGACGCCAGCACGCAGTCGGGGCGCACGACGCCGGCCAGTTCCGCGAAGAGCTGCTGCTTGGCCGCGACCTGCTCGACGATGGCCTCGATCACCAGGTCGCAGTCGCCGAATCCCTCCCACGTCGTGGTGGTCCGGACCCGCGCCAGCGCGGCGGCGGCCGCCGCCGGCGCCAGCTTTCCCCGCGCCACCGCCTCGTCAAAACTCCCGCGGATCACCGCCAGTCCGCGCGCGACGAACGCCGGCTGCACGTCGCGCAGCACGACCGCATGCCCGCGCGCGGCGCACCACTGGGCGATGCCGGAGCCCATCACCCCCGCCCCCACCACGCCGATCGTCCGGAACGGGGGCGGCGGCGGGGCGGCCGCCGCTGGCGGGAACCAGTCCCCCACCGTGCGTTGCGGCGCCGCCGCCTTCAGGCGGGAGACGTGGATGAGGTTCTGGCAGACCTCGCCCGCCGTCACGTCGCCGAACACGCGGGCCTCCTCCGCCAGCGCCGCGGCCACGGGCAGCCCCGCCGTGCGCTCGATGAGCCCGATGGCCGCCAGCGGCGCGGGCTCCCGGCCCCGGGTCTTCTTCATCACCGCCCCGCGCGCGGCGGCGAAAAATGCTGCGTCCGGCGCCGGCGGCACCGTCCGGGCGGGCACCCCGCCCCCGGCCAGCCGGTGGGCCGCCGCCCGCGCCCGCGCCGCGAGCTCCGGGGCGGGCACCACCTCGTCCACCAGCCCGGCGGCCAGCGCGTCGGCCGCGGACACGAGCTTGTCCTGCAACAGGTGATCGAGCGCGGCCCGGGCGCCGATCAATCGCGGCAGCCGCACGGTTCCGCCCCAGCCGGGGATCATCCCGAGGCCCGTCTCCGGCAGGCCCAGCCTCGTTTCCGGCGCCGCGCTCGCCACCCGCCAGTGGCAGGCGAGGGCGAGCTCAAAGCCGCCGCCGGCGCACGTTCCGTGGAGGGCCACCACCACTGGCACCTTGCAATCCGCCAGCCGGGCCAGGACCGCCTGGCCCGCGCGCGCCACGGCGGCGGCCACCGCCGCGTCCGGCAGCTCCGCGATCCACGGGAGGTCCGTCCCGGCGCTGAAGCTGCACTCCGGCGCGCTGCCCACGACGACCGCGACGACGGGCTGGGCCGCAAGAGCGTCCAGGGCGGCACCCAGCGCGGCGAGCCTCGCGACGGTGAACCGGTTGGCGCGGGCCGCCGGATCGGCGAACACGATCCAGCCGATGCCCTCGGCGTCCACGGAATGCGTGACAGTGGGACTCATGGGTTCTGGCTGCGACGATGCCGGCGGTTCATCCGGAGTAAATCGTCGGCGGCATCCCCGGGGCCGGTCTTAGGCCCGGGGAAAACGCCCGGCGGGGGCGCGCCGCGCGCCCGCGGGAAATTTCCTCAGGTACTTCAGGGCGATGACAAACTCCGGCGGCAGGGGGGCGCGCAGGGTGATCGGCTCGCGGGTGACCGGATGCTTGAGCGTGAGCTCGCTCGCCTGCAGCGCGAGGCCGCGCAGCAGGGGCTTTTCCTCGTCCCGGCCCTTGTAGCCGCGCTTCAGGTCGGACAGCAGCAGCTGGATCGTCGGGTCGCCGTAGAGGGCGTCGTTGAGCACCGGGGCGCCGGCGGCCGCCAGATGCACCCGCAATTGGTGCAGGCGCCCAGTCAGGGGCCGGCACTCGAGCCAGACCAGCCGGCCGAAGCGCTCCTGCACGCGAAACTCCGTGGTGCACTCCCGGGAGCCGCGGCCCTTGCCCACCCGCATCTGGCCGGGCGCCCGGAGGTCGTCCACCAGCGGCAGGTCCAGGGTGAAGGTCTCGGGCAGCCCGCCATCCAGCGACCGGAGGGCCGCGGCAACCGGCAGCGCGCGCTCCGCCGGCAGCACCGTGACCAGGGCGAGGTAGCGTTTGTCGGCGGTCTTGGACTGGAACTGGCCGCTGAGAAAATCGAGCGCCGGCTTCGTCTTGGCGCAGAGCAGCACGCCGCTGGCCTCGGTGTCGAGCCGGTGCACGTTGGCCACCTCGGGCCCGAACCGCGCGCGCACCTGCGCCATGAGGGGGGTGCGCCCCGGGGCCGCCCGGTCCGCCGCGACGGGCTGCCCGGCCGGCTTGTCCAGCGCGAGCAGGACCTCATCCTCGTAGAGGATGGGGGGAAACGGGTCAGGCGCGGGGGACGGGTTCAATCCGAAGACGCATGACGCCGGAGGCGCCCCGCCGCAACCCAAGCGATGGAAATATTATCGGGGAAGCGGCCGCGGCGGGAATGCGCTTGCGGGGGCCCGCCCGGCAGGACTGCCTAGGGCCCTTCGCCGTTCCGATGCCGGTCCTCCCCAAAAGTTTCCTGACGATCGGCGCCAGCCTGCAGACGGCGCGGCTGGGCCGGAGCCTGCGGCAGCGGGGCACCGCGGTGCCCGCCCAGCAGCAGGCGTTTCGCGCGCTGACGCGCCCGCTCGCCGCCGCGGCGTACGGCCGCCGGAACGGCGTCGAGGCCGGCATGAGCTACGCGCAATTCCAGGCCCGCGTGCCCCTGTGCACCTATGAGCAGCTCGCCCCGTCGATCGAGCGGATGAAGCGGGGGGAGGCCGACGTGCTCTGGCCCGGCACGTGCGCGTTTTATGCCGCGTCCTCCGGCACCACGACCGGGCGCAGCCAGCACCTCCCCGTCACCGGGGAAATGCTCGCCCACTTCAGCCGCGCCGCGCGCGAGTCGCTCCTGTATTACTGCGCCCGCGTCGGCCACGCCGGGGTGTTTCGCGGACGGCACCTGCTCCTCGGGGACTCCACCGCGCTCACCCCCGTCCCGGACGTGGAGCCGTTCGACGCCTACTACGGGACCTTGGGCGGCCTCAGCGGGCTCAACCTCCCGAAGTCCCTCGAGCGCCACTGCTACGAGCCCGGCGCCGCGATCGCCCAACTGAGCGACTGGCCGGCCAAGCTCGCGGCGATTGTGCGGCGGACGCAGACCCTCGACATCTCCCTCGTGGCCGGGCTCCCGAGCTGGCTGCTACTCCTCGCCGAGGCCCTGCGCGGGGCTCCCGCCCACGTGCCGGACCTGCCGAGCCTCTGGCCCAACTTGGAATGCCTGGTGCATGGCGGCGTGCCCGTCGGGCCGTTTTACGAGGACCTGCGGCGGGCCGGCGGGCCCAGCGTGAACTTCCACGAGGTCTACCCGGCGGTCGAGGGCTTCATCGCCGCCCAGGACGCCACCCCGGCCGAGGGGCTGCGGCTGATGGCCGCGGCCGGGCTGTTCTTCGAATTCCTCCCCCGGCGCGACTTCGACCCCGCCCGGCTGGCCGCGCTCGGACCCAAGGCCGTGCCCTTGGAGGGCGTCCGGGTCGGCGAGGACTACGTCCTGCTCCTGACCACCCCCGCGGGCCTCTGCCGGTACGTGCTCGGCGACGTCGTGCGGTTCATTTCCACCGAGCCGCCGCGGCTGGTCTACGTCGGCCGCACCACGCTGCGGCTGGGGGCCTTCGGGGAGCACGTGAGCGAAAAGGAACTGACGGACTCCCTGGTCGCCGTCTGCCAGCAGCACGGCTGGACCATCGTCAACTTCCACGTGGCGCCGCTGACCAGCACGTCGCTCACCGGCCAGACCCGCGGCCGGCACGAGTGGTGGATCGAGCTTCGGGCGGGCACCGTGCAGACGCCGATCGGCGTCGCCCTGGCCGCGCGGCTCGACGCCGAGTTGGGCGCCCGCAACGGGGACTACGCGGCCAAGCGCCAGGGCGGGACCCTCGACGCCCCCGTGGTGCGGCTGGTCATGCCCGGCGTGTTCGAGCACTGGATGCGCCACCAGGGCAAATGGGGCACGCAGCACAAGATGCCCCGCTGCCGCCCCGACCGGACCGTCGCCGACGGCCTGGCCCAGGTCGCCCGCTTCAACGCGGACTAGCCCGCGCGGCCCGCTCAGGGCGTCAGGTACCGCCGCAGCGTCTGCTCGTAGGCGTCCACCGACTCCCGTCCCACCTTGCGGTCGCGGAGGTTGCCGGCGCGATCAATGATGAAGGTCGTCGGAATCGCGTCCATCCCGCCAAACGCCGCCTGCACTGCCTCGTCGCCCATCACCACCGGGTACGTGACCTGGTGGTCCTGGATGAATTTCTTCACCACCCCCGGCCCCTGCTGGTCCAGCGAGATGCCAATGATGACGAGGCCGGCCGCGCCGTATTTTTTCTGCAAGGCGACATAGCCGGGGATTTCCGCCCGGCACGGCGGGCACCAGGTCGCCCAGAAGTCGATCACCACCACCTTGCCCTTGAATTGCTCGGAGCGGACCACCTTCCCGTCCACGTCCCGCAGCTGCCAGGCCGGCGCCGGCGTCGGGGCCACGGGCTCCGCGCCCGACCGCCCGGCACCCGCCACCAACAGGGCGAGGCCCAGGGCGAGCGGGAGAATTTTCATCGGCGGGAGGAAACAGGCTGCCGGGACCGGCCGCTCAATTCCGGAGCGCCTCGGGCAGTTCCAGCCCGAGGACCTCGATGAACTTCTTCATCGCCGGCGTCAGCACGCGGCCCTTGCGGTGCAGGATGGCCAGGGGGCGGGTGAAGTCCTTGCCCTTGAAATGGACGGCGGCGAGCGTGCCCTGCTTGGTCTCCTGCAGCACCGTGGCCAGGGGCACGATGGCGATGCCGTGGTCGATCTCCACCGCGCGCTTCACCGTCTCGATGTTGTCAAACTCCATCACCGGCTCGATCTCGAGCTTGTGGTCGCGGAAGATCTGGTCGACCGCCTTGCGTGTCGGGATGTCGGGGTCGAAGCCGATGAACTTCTGCGCGGCGAGCTGCTTGAGCTCGATCTCCCCGCCCTTCGCGAGCGGGTGGCCGGGATGCGTGATCAGCACCAGATGGTCGTCCCGAAACGGCAGCACCTCGATCTGCCGCTGCTTGACCGGGAAGGCCACCAGCCCGAAGTCCACCGCGTTGTGCAGGATGTCCTCGTAGACGAGGTTGGACCGCCGGTACTCCACCCGCACGTTGACCGCGGGGAAGTCGTGCAGGAACTTTTTGATGTACGCCGGCAGCTCGTGCAGGCCGATCGAGTAAATCGTCGAGATGCGGATCGTGCCGCTGATCACCTTCTTCATCTCCTGCAGCTCCGACAGCAGCTTGTCGTAGGTGTGGAGCACCTCCTTCGCCGACTCGTAGACCCGCTGGCCCTCGCGCGTCAGCTGGAACTGCTTCTGGCTGCGGTCGATCAGCAGCGTCTTGAAATGCCGCTCCATCGCCCGGGCCTGCTGGCTGACCGCCGACTGGGTGATGCCGTTGAGCTTGGCCGATTTCGAGAAGCTCTTGGTCTCGACGAGATCGGCAAAGATTTTGAAATTTTCGATTTGCATGGATGACGCTGTAGAAACCGACCATAACGATCACTAATTCGACCGCAACCTATAAGCAGTCTTCCTTGTTTCCCATGTTTATAACTTATGAGGAATTCCGCGACCGGGCCGACCGGGTCCGCGCGGAGATCGCGGCGTCCTGCATGGCGGCGGGCCGCGCCCCGCAGGACGTCGGGCTGCTGGCCGTCACCAAGACCCAGCCGGCCGCCGCCGCCGAGCACGCCGCCCGCTACGGATTGGCCGCCGTCGGCGAGAACCGGGTCCAGGAGGGCGTGGAAAAACGGGCCCAGACGGGCGCCGCCGTGCGCTGGGAGCTGATCGGCCACCTCCAGTCCAACAAGGCCAAGCTCGCCGCCACCCACTTTGACCGCGTGCAGAGCGTCGACTCGGGCAAGCTGCTGGGCCTGCTCGACCGGGCCGCCGGCGAGCTGGGCAAGGTCCTACCCGTCCTCCTCCAGATCAACGCCGGCCGCGATCCGGCCAAGTTTGGCGCCGAGCTGGAGGACGCGCCCGGGCTGCTCGCGACCGCCCTCGCGCTCCCGCACCTCCGGGTGGACGGCCTGATGACGATTGCGCCGCTCAGCGACGACCCGGCGGTCGCCGCGCGGACCTTCGGGACCCTGCGGGAGCTGCGCGACCGGCTGGCGGCGGAGACCGGGGCGCCGCTGCGGGAACTCTCGATGGGGATGAGCGGCGACCTGGCGGCGGCCATTGCCGCCGGCAGCACGCTGGTGCGCGTCGGCACCGCGCTGTACGGCGCCCGCCCGCCGGCGGCGTGACCGCGGGCCCGGGCGATTGTCCCGTTTCCCGGTTGCCAGCGGGGCGAAACTTTTTTGGCCTAGTCCCGTGGACCACCCCAACCTTGACGGAGCCCGGCAGGAGGCGCTCCGCGGTTTGCTCGACGATGACAGCGCGCCGGTGCGCCGCGCGCTGCTCGCCCACTTCCGCGAACTCGGGCCCGGGGCAAAGATCTTCCTCCAGGCCACCGCGCGCGGCGCCAACCGCCCGCTGGCCCGCCACGCCACCTGGTTTCTCGCGGAGCTGAAGTTCGCCGATCCCGTCGCGGACTTCCGGGCCTTCATCCGCTCGCTCCAGTACGAACTCGAGGCCGGGGCGCTGCTCCTCAGCCGGACCGTGACCCCGGAGCTCGATGCCGGCGCGTGCGTCACGGAGCTCAACCACCTCGCGGCCCGCTGCACCGAGCTGATCAGCGAGCCGGCCAGCACCCGCGAGAAATGCCGCATCCTCAACCGCGTGCTGTTCCATGAGTGCGGCTACCGCGGCAACGTCGAGCACTACACCGACCCGCGCAACAGCCTCCTGGATCAGGTGCTGACCCGTCGCACCGGCATCCCGCTGTCGCTCAGCCTGGTCTACCTCTTCGTGGCCCAGCGGCTCGGGCTCCCCCTGGAGCCCGTCGGACTGCCCGGCCACTTCGTCGTCGGCTGCTTTGAGTCGGACCCGCCCTTCTTCATCGATCCCTTCGACAAGGGCGTCTTCCTCGATCCCGACGAGATCGCCACCCTGCTGCGCACCCACGGCATCCCGCCCCAGGACACGGTGCTGGCCCCCACCCCGGTCCGCGAGGTGCTCTGCCGCAATTGCCGCAATCTGGCCAACCACTACACGGCCGCCGGCGAGACCGAGCGCGCCCGCCTCTTTGCCAGCTTCGTCGAGGACTTCGAGGCGGCGAACCCGCCGTCCTGAGCCGCGCGCGCCGTTTGACAATCCGCCGCCCGCCCGCCGGAATCCGCCGCCGATGGACCCCGTCCTCACTCTCCGCGACCTCGCGGCCTGGTCGCGACCCGGCGTGGCGCTCGCCGTGCTCGGGTTTCCCATCGGGCACTCGATCAGCCCGGCCCTGCACAACGCGGCGCTCGCCGACCTGGCCCGCGCCGACCCGCGCTTCGCCGACTGGAAATATTACCGCTTCGCCATCCCGGCGGAGGAGCTGCCCCTCGCCCTGCCACTGCTGCACGCGCGGAACTTCCGGGGCCTTAACCTCACCGTCCCGCACAAGGTGCTGGCCTTTGGCCAGGTCGCCGCCGTGGCCGCGGCGGCCCGGCCGGTCGGGGCCGTCAACACCCTCCACTGGACCGCGGCCGGCTGGCACGGGCACAACACCGACGGCGAGGGCCTCGCCGCGGCGCTGGGCGAGACGCTCGGCTGCGACCTCGCGGGCGCCCATGTCATCCTGCTCGGCGCGGGCGGCGCCGCCCGCAGCGCCGCCGTCGCCTGCCTGGGCCGGCGCTGCGCCTCGCTCAGCCTCGCCAACCGCACGCCGGCCAATCTCGACGCCCTGCTGGCCGTGCTGGCGCCGCTGGGCCACGGCATTCCGCGCCGCGGCTTTGACCCGGCCGCGCCCCCGCCGGACCTGCCCGCCGGCGCCGTGGTGATCAACGCGACCAGCGCCGGCCTCCGGGCCGACGACCCGGCGCCGATTGATTTGCAGCGCCTGCCCCGCCCGGCCAGCGTGTACGACATGATCTACAACCCCCCGCGCACCGCGCTGCTGCGCCAGGCCGAGGCCCTCGGCCTGCCGTGCGCCAACGGGCTCTCCATGCTGGTGCACCAGGGGGCCAAGGCCCTCGAGATCTGGAGCGGCGTGCCCGCCGCGCGCCTCGCCCCCGCCATGCAGGCCGCCGCCGCCCGCGCCCTGCCCCCCGCCTGACCCATGTCCGCCTACCCCGAACTGGCCGCCGCCTTCCCCTGGTTTTTCCCGCTCGCCGCGGGACTCTTCGGGGCGATCGTGGGCAGCTTTCTCAACGTCTGCATCTACCGCATCCCCGCGGGGAAATCGATCGTCACCCCCGGCTCCACCTGCGCGTGCGGCCAGCCGATCAAGTGGCATGACAACGTGCCCGTCCTGAGCTGGTTCCTCCTGCGCGGCCGGGCCCGCTGCTGCGGCCGGCCCTATTCCTTCCGCTACCCCCTGGTCGAGCTGCTCACCGCCGGACTGTTCCTCGCCTGCTGGCTGCTCTTCCCCCCGGCCAAGGCGGTGGTCGGCATGGTCTTCGTCAGCGTGCTCATCGCCGCCACCTTCATCGACCTCGACCACATGATCATCCCGGACGTGTTCACCCTCGGGGCCGGCCTCGGCGGGGTGCTGCTGTCGGTGCTCGTGCCGGCCCTGCACGGCCAGCACGAGGGGCTCTTCCTGGTCGACAGCCTGCGCTCCGGCACTGCCGCGCTGCAGGGCCTCCTGGTCGGCTCCGGCCTCGTGCTCTGGATCGCGCTGCTGGCCGAGCTGGCCCTGAAAAAGGAGGCGATGGGCTTCGGGGACGTGAAGTTTGTCGGCATGATCGGCGCGTTCTGCGGCTGGCAGGGCGCCGTGTTCGCCGTGTTCGGCGGGGCCGTCGTCGGCACCGCGTGGTTCGCCCTCGCTCTGGCCTGGCAGCAGGTCTCCGGAAAAAACGTCGCGGTCGCGTCAACCGCGGCCGACGGCGAGCCGGCCGCGCTCGGCTTCGGCCGGCAGGTGCCGTTCGGCCCGATGCTCGCCCTCGCCGGCCTGCTGTACTTTCTCGTCTGCCACCGCCTGGTCGCCAGTTACTTCTCGGCCGTCGCCGAGCTACTGTAACGCCGCGCCGTCGCCCGTCTGCGCCGGCAGCACTTCCGGCGGACGGCCAAAGTTCGCGGCGTAGGCCGCCGCCACCCCCGCCGCCTGCGCCGCGTCGAAGTCCGGCGTCGTCAGCGCCATGACCGCGCCGCCAAACCCGCCGCCGGTCAGCCGCGCCCCATGGACGTGCGGCGCCGCGACCAGCTGGTCCACCAGGAAGTCGAGCTCCGGGGTGCTGTTCTCAAACTGGTGCTGCGAGCTGCGGTGCGAGGCCGTCAGCAGCCGGCCCACCGCGGCGAGATCGCCCGCCCGCAGCGCCGCCACGGTCGCCTCGACCCGCGCGATCTCCTCCACCACATGCTGCGCCCGGCGGAATTCCACCGGCGGCAGCGACGCGCGGGCCGCGGCCAGCGCAGCCGGAGTCACCGCAGCCAGCGCCGCCACGCCGAGCTGCGCGGCGGCGGCCAGGCACTCGCGGTGCCGGGCCGCGTAGAGTCCGTCGACCAGCGCGTGCTTGGTGTGGGTGTTGAACACCCAGAAGCGCGCCGCCGCCGGCAGCGGCACCGTCGCGAAGTCCGGCCCGCGGCAGTCGATGAACACCAGATGGTCCCGGCGGCCGAACCCCGACACGCCCTGGTCGAGAATGCCGCAGGGCACGCCGACAAAGTTGTTCTCCGCGTGCCGGCAGAGCTGGACCAGGCTCGCGCGCGGGACGTCCTGGCCGCTGAGCGCGAGGAAGGCCAGGGCCGAGGCCAGCTCGAGCGCCGCGCTGCTGCTCAACCCCGCGCCCGAGGGCAGGTCGGACAGGACGAGGCAGTCAAATCCCCCCGGCAGGCGCAGGCCGAACGGCGGGAAGGCCGCCAGCACCCCGAGCGGGTAGTTCACCCAGCTGCCCGGGCCGCTGTGGCGCGCGGGCGAAGCGGCGGACGACACCTCGACCAGCCCGGCCGACGCCTCGGTGGCAAACCGCCACTGGCCGTCCCCGCGGGCCGCGGCCGCCACCCAGACCCCGCGGTCGATCGACGCCCCCAGCACCGTGCCGCCGTTGTAGTCGGTGTGGTTGCCAATGAACTCGATCCGGCCCGGCGCGCGCGCGATCACCGCCGGCGCCCGGCCAAAGCGGGCCTGAAATTTCTCCGTGAGCGCGGCTTTCATGGCCGGCCAAGGGCGACGGTCGGGGCGCACCGGCCGGGCGTCATGCCCCGGCCTCCGCCTTCAGCTCCAGCCCGGCCTTGAAGCGGATCGTCTTCATCGCGCGGATTTTCATGGGACGCTGGGTATGGGGATTGTAGCCGCGCCGCGCCGCGCGAGTCGCCACGGCAAAAGCCCCGAAGCCGACCAGCTGCACCTCCCGGTCGCGCCGGAGCCCACGGCCCACGGCCCCGAGCACCGCATCCACCGCGCGTTCCGCCGCCGCTTTGGACGTTTCACCGCCCAGGCGCTTTTGCACTTCGTCGATCAGTTCAGCTTTGTTCATGGCAGGGTAAAGGGGGCGCCGGGGGCGCGGTTCAAACGAAGAAACGCCAGCCGGTGCGGCGCAACCCCATTCCCATCTCTCCGGGCCGGGTTCGCTCCGCGCTCAGGGCCGCGCGGAAAACTCCAGCCCGGGCCCACCCTCGATGGCCAGCGCCAGCCCGGCGTCGCGCTGGACGTGCAGGAGGGAAACCAGCGCCAGCCCGATCCAGCCCGCCCCGTCCGCCGCGACCGAGCGCAGCTCGCCCACCGGGCGGCCCGCTTGAAAAACCGGGGCCGGCACCGCGGGCGGTTCGCCGCCCCCGCGCACCCCGACCAGCCGGCGGCGCACCTGTCCCATGGTTTTCAGGCGCGCCATCACTTCCTGCCCGAGGTAGCAGCCCTTCGTGTAGGAAATCGCCTCGGTCTCGAGCCCGCCCTCGTTGGGCAGTTCTGCCGGACCGAGATCCGCCGGCACCGCCGGGATGCCGGCCGCAATGCGGCGGCGGGCCATCTCCGCCGCGCTGAGCGGGGTCTCGTTCGCCCGCTTCGCCGCCCAGCCCGCCGCGGCGTTCCGCGGAAAAATAAACTCCCGGTGCGGCTCCCGCGCGCGCCGGCCCTGAAAACTCCAGCCACCCTCGGGCACCCCGCCCGCGGGCGCCCCACCCCCAAAAACCGTGAGCCCCTCCACGGCACCCGTGAGATCCTCAATCACCACGTCATCCGCCACGACATGGTCGGCCAACAGACCGCTGATCAGCTCGGCGGGCGAAAAATAGCTCACCAATAGATATGCCTGCTCCGACGCCTGCAGCACAAAGCTATCTGCCAGCACTTTTCCCTTCTGGTTCAGCCAGAGCCCGTAAACCGCTTCCCCAGCACCAGTTCTTCGCAAGTCGTTGGTGAACTGACCCTGTAGGAATGTAGGCGCGTCCTCGCCTGACACCCGCAGGCAAGAGGCGGGCTGCCAGCGGTGAAAATCGGGTGTGTCGGTGCGATTCATTGATTTTATAAGATGCAATTTTACAGCTACTAGCAAAATAAAGTGATAGATTTTGATAACATTAGGTTGACGGGATCCGATGGAGCTCTATCAGTAAGGACGTCACTTTAACACTTCTCCCGCCTAGCGGGAGTTTTGGGGTAACTAAGAAAGCAAAGGCGGGTCGTGTAGGGGTACACGGCCCGCCACTTTTTTTGCCCAAATGGGACGGTTTTTCAATCCCTTTGGCCTCAGCCTGTGACTGAGTGCAGGGGTTTCACCCCAGACGCTGAGCCTGATTTTCCTCCGCAGGCCGGACTTGCGCCGCTCCGGTCGGTCCCGCCAAGCTCATGGTTTATGCAGAGAACATCGGACATCAATGTCGTCGAGACGCGTGCCCTGCCCTCGCCCGCCGCGCTGCTGGCGGAGTTGCCCAAGACCGATGACCAGGCCGCGTTCGTCACCCGCGCCCGCCAGGAGATTCACCGGATCATTTTCACCGACGACAAACGCTTCCTATTGGTCGTCGGCCCCTGCTCGATCCACGACCTCACGGCCGGCCGCGACTATGCCCGCCGGCTGGCCGCCCTGTACCGGGAGGTGTCCGACCGCGTCATGATTGTGATGCGCGTCTATTTCGAAAAGCCGCGCACTACGGTGGGTTGGAAGGGCCTCGTGATGGACCCCCATCTGGACGGCTCCCACGACATCGCCGCCGGGCTCCGGTTGGGGCGCACTTTTTTGCGTGACGTGCTGGATCTTGGCCTGCCGACCGCCACCGAGTTTCTCGACCCCATCACGCCCCAGTACGTCGCGGACCTCGTCTGCTGGGGCGCCATCGGCGCCCGCACCACCGAGTCGCAGACCCACCGCCAGATGGCGTCGGGCCTGTCGATGCCCCTCGGTTTCAAGAACAGCACCGACGGCTCTCTCCAGGCCGCCGTCAATGCCATCAAGGCCGCCGGCCAGCCCCAGACCTTCCTCGGCATCAACCTCGATGGCGCCGCCTCCGCGATCGTCACCGGCGGCAACCCCAACTGCCATGTCGTCCTCCGCGGCGGCGGCGGCGGGCCGAACTACTCGCCCGCGCACATCGCCCAAACCGAGGCGCTGCTCGCCAAGGCCGGCCTGCCCCAGTCCATCCTGGTCGACTGCTCGCACGACAACTCCGCCAAGCAGCCCGAGCGCCAGCCCGAGGTCATGCACGCGTTGCTCGCCCAGATCGCCGCCGGCAACCGCACCATCATGGGCGCCATGGTCGAGAGCAACCTCGCCGCCGGCAGCCAGCCCTTCCCCCAGCCGCGGGACAAACTCCGCTACGGGGTGAGCATCACCGACGGCTGCATCGACTGGACCGCCACCGAAAAGCTGGTCCGCGAGATCCACGCCGCCCTGGCCCCGCGCTTTCCGGCCTAGCCGCTTTTTCCCCAAAAACCCGCGGGCGGCCGAAAAAAATCGCGGACGTCAGTTCTTTCGTGTTTTTCGCCGTTTTCATGGTAGCTACTTGAGCTCCCCCATGAAAACCCCCATCCGCGTCGCCGTCACCGGTGCAGCCGGCCAGATCGGCTACTCCCTCCTCTTCCGCATCGCCTCCGGCGCGATGTTCGGACCCGATCAACCCGTTATCCTCCAGCTCCTCGAGGCCCCGGTCGAGAAGGCGCTCAAGGCGCTCGAGGGCGTCGCGATGGAGCTCGACGACTGCGCCTTCCCGCTGCTCAAGGGCATCATTCAGACCAGCCAGCCCGAAATCGGCTTCAAGGACGCCAACTGGTGCCTCCTCGTCGGCGCCAAGCCGCGCGGGCCCGGCATGGAGCGCGCCGACCTGCTCAAGGACAACGGCAAGATCTTCATCGGACAGGGCCAGGTCATCGACGCCGTCGCCGCGGCGGACGCCCGCATCGCGGTCGTCGGCAATCCGGCTAACACCAACTGCATGATCGCCGCCAGCCAGGCCAAGCGCCTGCCGCCCGAGCGCTTCACCGCCATGGTCCGGCTCGACCAGAACCGCGCCCAGACCCAGCTCGCCAAGAAGGCCGGCGTCGACCTCACCACGGTCAAGGACCTCTTCATCTACGGCAACCACAGCCCCACCATGTTCCCGGCCTTCGCCCACGCCACGATCAACGGCCGGCCCGTCCCCGCTGTCATCACCGACACCGAGTGGCTGCAGGGCCGCTTCTGCGAGAACGTCGGCAAGCGCGGGGCCGCCATCATCGAGGCCCGCGGCGCCTCCTCCGCCGCCTCGCCCGCCAATG
>SESF01005634.1_pt1 | contig 38867 bp, 41 predicted proteins | sample 3171521 | NCBI WGS metagenome assembly SESF01 (sample SAMN10866945, study PRJNA518727) | freshwater metagenome | biome: subpolar coniferous forest; feature: holomictic lake; material: water; isolation source: holomictic Lake 227, 6 m and 8 m depth | place: Canada: near Kenora, Ontario | collected...
CATGATTGGTAACGAGTACCCAGACCGTTACAAATACAGTCCATGCAAGGAAAAAATCATATGCAGTTGCACCACTCTGATAAATCTGTCCGTATACGGCAAACAATGCTCCAACTAATACCGAGGCGGCAGTTAACAGAATATTCTTTATCAATTCACTGATCTTAGCAAACAGCGCTACCATGATGGTAGTAAATAGGATGAATTCAATTAATCCTATTTTTAGGAATTTATTCAATCCATCCCAATTATAGGTAAAGAAGAAAACAATACCTGCTGTTACAAATCCAATGGCAACTATCAATAAAAATAATCGGAGAAATTTTTTCCAAGCAGTTGTATCATTATAAACATCCTGCTTTAAGGCGGCATCAACTTTTTCAGTTGACCAATTACTATTCCTAGTAATGACATATATATCCTCTCTATCCATCATAACGCAATTACATTTTTTTGTAATGAACGAAATTGAAATATTGGGCAGGAGATAGTGGGATATAACCAGCTTTCAAAACCAAGATAATAACAATTTGGAATAAAAGCAAGAGCCAAGCACTACCCTTTTTAACCTATTTTCGCAATTCAATTCTATAAACAATGAAATTGGTATCATACCTCAACGAAGGACACGATCAATTGGCTTTTTTAGTAGATGGACTCTTATTCGATTGCGACCTTATGCAACCCGAATTACCTAATAGCATGAATATGTTTTTGCATTACTGGGACGATATGTATCCCATTGCACAGCAGGTAGATGCAGCCATCAAGTCGGGCCGTATCAATGCAGACAGAGGCATACCAATAGCTGATCTGCAAATATTAGCGCCAGTTCCATTTCCAACATCTTGTAGAGACGCTTATGCATTTCGGGCACATGCTGAAGCCACAAGAAAGAACCCGCAAACAGCATTGCCAGTAACTTATGACCAATTTCCTGTATTTTATTTCAGCAACCATCATAGTATACAAGGCCCGGGCGAAATTAAATGCATGCCCGACCATTTAGAGGAACTTGATTTTGAACTGGAAGCAGCTGTTGTGATTTGCAAGCATGGCAGAAATATACCAGCAGAAGAGGCGGATAATTATATTGGGGGAATCCTGATCTTCAACGATTTCAGTGCACGCAAACTGCAGTTGGAAGAAATGCAAATGCATTTAGGACCCGCGAAGGGAAAGGATTTCGCAACTGCGATCGGTCCCTGCTTAGTAACCCTCGATGAATTAGAACAATATGAAGTGCCTGCAGGCTCGGGGCATACAGGAAAAAACTGGAGTCTTGAGATGAAAGCCGCAGTAAATGGTGAGCAAGTGAGTGGCGGAAATTTATCTACTATGCAATTTACTTTTGCTGAAATTATTGAAAGGTGTTCTTATGGAGCCGACTTGCAACCTGGCGATATTATAGGAAGCGGGACCGTGGGAACAGGTTGTTTTCTAGAAAAAAATATTACCTCAAGGCTGAATGATCCTAATGCAACTGCTCAATGGCTTAATGTTGGAGATACTATAGAAATGGAAATAGATGGCATAGGCATATTGATCAATACCATCGTAAAGGAAGAAAGTGAATTTTCAATCCTAAATAAAAAGAAGCTTTAGTATTTATTTGATTTTAAAGATCTCCCAATTGTGGTCGCAGAATAATATCTTCTACAACAGCCTGAGGAGATAATTGAGAAGCCGCATAGACCATCGTTGCAATATCACTTGACTCCATAATTCTATTCGGATCGATATCTGCACCTTTCCAACTGGCACTCATGGTTGCTCCTGGAATTACAGCAGTTACTTTGATACCATTGGGTTTCATTTCTTCACGCAGGTTTTTATTGAATCCTAGTAAAGCAAATTTACTGATGCTATAAGCACCTCCATTTGCATACGCATTCAATGAAGCAATGGAGCATATATTAAAAATATGTCCCTTCTTTTGCATGATCATGGTAGGCAATAATCTACGCGTTAAATGGTAAGCACTGTATAAATTGATTTCCAACATTTTTTCAAGATGTCCTTCAGGTTCATTATGAATGCTACCTGGAATAAACTGACCCGCATTATTAATTAAAATATCAGGAGCACCGAAAGACAAGCACCAATCAGCAAAGTGAATGATGTCTGTTTTATTACCCATGTACGTAGCACGATATTTAATAATAGTATCAGGATGATTTTCCTGAAGCTCATTTACTGTTTCAATTAACTCCTTCTCATTTCTACTACAAATCAATAATTGATTCCCTGGTTGTGCAAATGCTTTTGCAATTGCTTTACCTATTCCCTTTGATGCGCCTGTAATAATAATATTCATAAGATTGCTTTGCTGCTGCAAAGGTCGCGCATTTTTAGTAATCTTCGATTGTATTTGTTCGTATTTTGTGCCCATGCAGTATCGCCACCTATTTTTTGATCTGGATCATACACTTTGGGACTTTGAAACTAATTCCAAAGAGACCTTGAATGACTTATACGAAACTAATCTACTTGTTGAAAGGGGCGTAACCGATTTTGAGCAGTTTTTTACGCATTATAGTTTTCATAATCATCGTTTGTGGGATAGGTATACCAAGGGATTTATTAGACAGGATGAACTTCGGTGGAAGCGTATGTGGCTGGCCCTGCTCGAATTTAAAATTGCCGATGAGCCGTTGGCGAAAAAAATGTCGGTTCAATTTCTTGATTTATTACCTACCAAGAAAAAGTTGTTCCCCTATACTGTTGAAATTCTTGAATACCTAAAAAACAAGGATTATACCATGCACTTAGTTACCAATGGATTCGAATCGGTACAGCATAATAAATTAAGAGAAAGTAATCTTACCGCTTTCTTTGATCAAGTTATTACCTCTGAAGCAAGTAATAGTCTTAAACCCAATAAGGAAATTTTCGATTACGCTTTGCAAAAAGCAGGAGCTGTTTTAAACGAAAGTATTATGATCGGCGATAATCAGGATGCCGATATTCAGGGTGGCATCAATGCGGGTATGGATACCATTTTTGTGAACCACTTAAAAGTTGAACCAACAGTAAAATCAACTTACATGATTCACCACTTAAAAGAACTAGAACATATTTTATAAATAAAAGAGCCGTCCCGATGAATTGGGGCGGCTCTTTTAAATTTTATATTAAAAAGAAATTATGCTTTTGTTTTAGCAGCTTCTTTTGTTCCTTTTGCATCTTTATCCTTGTCTTTGCAACAGTCTTTTTCTTTACCGTCTTTCTTACAAGCATCTTTGTCTTTCATATCTTTACTGCAAGACTCTTTTCCTTTAGCGTCTTTTTTGCAGCATTCTTTAGCTTCTACTTTTTTCTGGTCTTTATCTTTTGTTTGAGCAAATGCTACGCCAGTAAATAAAAATGCAGCGGTAGCCAGTACAAATAATTTTTTCATATTGTTCTTTATTTTTATACCTCAAATTTAAGGTTTTTTTAATAATCAGTTGTTACCAGCTTGCTAAAACTGTTATTCCGCCCTTTACCACCTGATTTAATTCCACATGGATTTTGGCTGTCAAAGGCAACAATACATCAACCCGGCTACCAAACTTAATAAATCCGTATTCCTCTGTCTGCTTTACTTGCTGACCAACCTTGGTATAATTACAGATTCTCTTTGCCAATGCCCCAGCAATTTGTTTGTATAGTATTTCCCCATGAGGATTTTTTACCACCACGCTCCAACGCTCGTTTTCGGTAGAGGATTTTGGGTGCCAAGCAACCAAGTATTTACCCTTATGATATTGATTATAAACCACTTCGCCGCCCACTGGATTCCTATTTACATGCACATTTGCAGGACTCATAAATACACTAAGCTGGATTCTTTTATCCTTAAAGTACTCCGAATCAACCACTTCTTCGATCACCACTACTTTACCATCTGCCGGGCAAATGATTTGATCTGCATTGATGGTAAAAGTTCTATTAGGTATCCGGAAGAAAGAAACCAGGAATAAGAAAACGCCAAGGGTTAAAAAAAATATAACCAATGCTAACCAGGGTGCAGAAGCACTTAAAAATGTAAATGAAATGAGGTTTAGTGCACCAAAAATCAGGGCGCCTATTCCAATGGATTGATATCCTTCTTTATGTATCGTCATTGCTTGATCTTAAGCTGCAAATGTAATAGATGTTCTAATCCCTTCAGCAAAATCGGTTGACTACTATAAAAACAGGTCCACAAAAAGCCATATATAAGGTGTTGCCAACAATAAAGAATCGAATCTGTCAAGAAAACCACCATGGCCAGGCATGATGCTACCGCTATCTTTAACTCCGGCTAAACGCTTTAATTTACTCTCCAACAAATCGCCCATTGTTCCCATCACTGAAGCTAAAAAGGAAACAAGTATTAATAAACGGAAGGGTAATGCAAAAAGGGCATGACCGCCATAACTAATTACCATCACAGCCAAAATCACACCCCCGATCGTGCCTTCCCAGGTCTTCTTCGGGGAAATGGATGAAAGTGGTCGTTTACCAAAAATTGTTCCTGTTATATAGGCCATGGTATCATTTACCCAGATGGATGCAATTAATATAACGGGTAATAACCAACCTGCGTCGATTTGTTCATAGGGATTAACGCGACCTCTTAATTTGATCATTAAGCCCCAACTTAAAGAGATATAAAGAAATCCTGCAATTAGTGAAAGAAGATTATTGACAGTGATCTTTTTATAAAATATAACTAGACTAACTAAGAAAACGGAAGCCATGGCAATCAAAAAATAGCCGCCAATATCATGTAAATTCCATTTGCCGATTGGGAAAACCAAGGGATTCGCCATATATAACATATACGCAAAACCAAAGCATACCACACTATACCTTAAAACATTGGGAAGCCCTTTATAACTGGGCTCGATCTTTTCCATCAAACGATGAAATTCCCACCAACAGCCAAAATTGATCACGGTAAACAGCGCGAGAAATGTCCATTGATTGTACACAAGACCACCGATCATGATGGCTGCAAAAACAATCGCACTGAGCGCGCGGGTCTTAAAAATAGCAAAGTTGAAAGCCATAAAGTTTACTGCAATTGACAGTATCTATAGCAAGATAAGAAAAATAATGTGAGGGGATGGGGAAGGTTGATTAATTCAATAACGCTTTTTCGATTAATTGCTTTGCTGTAATAGACAGATGTGCGGGAACATACAATTGAATATCACCAAACATCGGATAACTACTATCTTGCTTATTTAAAATCTGAACCGGCACTTCATTTTCTTCCAATAAACCCTTTATAATACTGGCTTTTGCCAAGTCTCTTGTGCTGAATATTTTATCCCAATTTTTCATGTTAATCCTATTAATTTTCGTCGAAAGTTTTTAACTCACCAGATAGTGCAACTACTGATTCTTCTTTAAATAAACGCATTAAAAAAAATACCCCAAATACTGCGATCAGTCCCAACCAAATGGGCATGGACTCATCCATTACTTTATCAATTTGTTTTCCTTGTTTAGTAGCTAAAAATAATTGCGTTACAATAATCCCATTGTATAAGAAGTGAATTAAAATATTAAACCAAAGATTCTTACTAAAATAAAATGTATAGCCAAGGATCATACCTAGGGCAGTACGTGGCAGAAATCCGAAATAAGAAAAATGTATGGCACTAAATAAAATACTGGCTAACAGAATTCCTAGAAAAGGATTACGCGTCCACCCAACAAAGATCTTTTGCAAAGCGCCCCTAAAAAGGATCTCTTCAAATAATGCGGGAGCCAATGCCATTACGATCATGGCTAAAAAATAATCACCCAGCGTTTTCATGGTGGCCATTACCAACATGGTTTCTTTATATTTTGCCTCAGCCGCTTTTGCTTCTGCCAACCATTTTGCTGGTAATGGAATAGCTTGATTGATCTCTCCCAAAGCGCCACTCAAGATCAATCCTACAAATGCAATCATGATAACCAATAAGATCTGCTTGGAACTAAATTTGTTTCGAAACCCTAAATATTCAAATGGTTTTATATTTATAATCAAGCCTAAAATAATAGCAGGCAAGCAAAAAACAAGAAAGGAAGCAAGAGTATTTAATAACCTTGACACATTCATGTACTTAGGATCATTCAACAAAGCTGCAACCGTTTTCATGGGTGTATGCATCATAATAGAACCCAATGCTAAAACCAGGGTATTTCCTAATATAATGGCTAATCCTAATAAAGCCAATAATAACGCAAATTGTGAAGGATAATTCAGTTCTATTTTCTGACGCATGCAAATCTGAAATAAGAGTGTAAATTTGCATTTTTGTATAATGCGGCTGCAAGATAATGGATAAAAGGCAAGCTCCGGGTTGCAGCACAGACCCAAATAATAAGATGGTTAATATTGGCAATATAGTTTTACCCGATTTCCCTTTACTACTCGCTCCAATGGAGGATGTCAGCGATCCACCATTCAGGGCAGTGTGCAAGGATAATGGAGCCGACCTCATGTATACCGAGTTTATCAGTAGTGAGGGACTGATCCGCGATGCCATCAAGAGCCGTCAGAAACTTGACATCTTCGATTATGAACGGCCCATTGGGATTCAGATCTTTGGTGGCGATGAAGATGCGATGGCACTCAGTGCTAAAATTGTAGACACTGTAAATCCAGATCTGGTGGATATTAATTTCGGCTGCCCCGTTAAGAAAGTAGTAAGCAAAGGTGCTGGTGCAGGAGTCTTGAAGGATATTGATCTAATGATTCGTTTAACTGAAGCAGTAGTAAAAAGCACCAGACTGCCTGTTACCGTTAAAACTCGTTTGGGTTGGGATGACAGCAGTAAAAATATTGAAGAAGTAGCAGAGCGTTTGCAGGATGCAGGAGTCAAAGCATTAGCCATACATGGTAGAACTAGAGCGCAATTATATAAGGGTGAGGCCGACTGGACTTTGATAGCAAAAGTGAAAAATAATCCACGCATCAAGATCCCGATTTTCGGTAATGGCGATATTAACTCAGCACCCAAAGCATTAGAATATAAAGAGCGATATGGTGTGGATGGCATTATGATCGGGAGGGCTGCAATTGGATATCCATGGATCTTCCGTGAGATCAAGCACTATGTACAGCACAAAGAATTATTGGCTCCCCCAACACTTGAAGAAAGAATAGAAGTTTGTAAAAAACACTTGCACAAATCATTCGAATGGAAGGGACCCAAAATCGGCATTTTTGAAATGCGCAGACATTATACCAACTATTTAAAGGGACTTCCTAATATCAAAGAGTTCCGCGGAAGATTAGTAACACTAACTACGGTAGAAGAGATTGAAACTGTACTCGATGAGATGTATCAATACTATAAAGGATATCAATTTGAACATTCTCAAATTGACCTGATTGACTATCATCAGAAATGCCCGATTTAAGTGAAAAGATAAAAGTGAAAAGTGAAAAAAGGACGGTCATTTTCTAAACGAAAAACCCTTGGCAAAGCCAAGGGTTAAAAAAATATTATCAGAAGACGATTGATTCTCCACTCTTCACTCCTCACTCTTCACTTCTTCCTCCACTCTTCACTCTTCACTTTTATCTATTATCTTTTATCTTTCATCTTCTATCTTCCTCCAATCCGTCCTCTTCCACCAGAAGGCGTTGGCCTTGCTGAAGGTCTGCCCTGTTGAGGTGCAGCTGGTCTAGACTGCGGCGCGGAGGGTCTTGTCTGAGGTGTTGAAGGTCTACTCGGACTAGTTTGCGGACGATTCCACTGCTGATTATTCTCCATCCTATTTGCCCTATCGCGATTGGAATTATCGCGATGCACGTCATTCGGAACGCCTGCTTTATCTTTTGGATTCCATTTATTTCCGTCGCGTTGATTCCAATTTCCTTTATTGTCTTTTTGGAAAATATTACCATCTCTATCAGACAACACATTATTAGAACCTCCTGTGGATGGTCTAGCAGATGGTCGATTAAAATTGTTGTTCCCTGAATTTAAAGATGGCAATCGGTTATTTCCATTTTGAGTTGGCCTACTTGTTGCCAGTCCCCCTGGTCTTCGATCCACATTATTGGTGCTAATCACATCCCTGCGATTATTATATAAGTTGTTGCTGCCAGGACGATTATTTCCAGGTCTGTTATTGATATTATTATACGGACGATTGATATTGATGTTCGGATTATTGATCACAATATTGTTTCCACCTCCGGGTCTACCATAACCACCACCATAGTATCCGCCATGATAACCCCATCCGCCATATGGAGGACGATACATTGGCGGACCGAACCATCCACCACCATAACCATAACCACCAAACCCGATACCAAAATGAAACCAGCCAGCATTAAAACTCATACCATAACTCATACCCCAACCAGTATATGGATTATAACTCATTCCGAATCCAAAAGTAACCGGACGAGGATAGTACATGGCGCCATACCAAGGACGATAATACCAACCTGTTCCCCATATTACAGTTGGTCCGTATAAATACCCACCCATATATCCTGGTGTATATCCAGTATAAATATATTGTGGAGTTGATTCGTATATGTAAACGTATTTAGTATTATAAGCAGCACTACTTGCAGGAATTTTATCTACATCAGTTGGGCGTTCATCGCTCACTACCCAAGGGCCCGTTGCTTGCTTACTCTGAAACCATACACCATTGTCAACAGCAAAGTATTTATCCTTCGCCTTGATCACAGTAATGCTACTATTATCGGCTACATATAAACTAGTATTTTCTATAGCCGAGAATTTAGGATCACCATCATAAGTAACGGTACATTTTGCAGTGGATCGATCGATCTTAGCTGTCTGTGGAATTACTGCATCGGCCTTCGCTTCTTCTGCAGCATCGGTTCCAGCAACACTTGCTAACACACCATCTTTTTCTGAACCTTCTGGGATCTTTGCAAAATCGGCAGGCAATTTATCGGCTGCAATATAATTCCACGGTCCATTCATAGAACTAGAACTATACCAGCGGCCTGCTAATAAAATAAAATTCTTCTGACTATTGATGTCTTTAAAAATTTCATCCAACGTATTATCAGCATATAACAAACTCGTTCCCTGTATTGGTTTAAAAGAAGCTTCTCCCTCTGTTTGAATTAATTCAGCAGGAACTGTAGAAATAATTATTTCAGTAGGTGTAGTATTTTTTGCGATAGGTTCTTTGTTCTTTTCTGCAGCAGCTTCCTGCTCTTTTAATTTTGCATCAACCGCTTTGATTTTAGAAGGCAAGTTTTTAGTTGATTGGTATCCTGTTGTAACGGCACTAGAAGTATACCAGTTACCCCCACCATACAAATAGAATTTTTTATCATCCGGATTTTTAATGATTAAGGAAGGCGAGTTGATCACACGCTCCATATTCAAATTTTTATCTTGCTGAATCTTAGGTTCCCCATCAATAATTATCAATGTAGAAGCTACTTTGGTATAAATAATTTTAGGAGGATCTGTTTTAAAATTCGCATTCTCTATTTGTTGCTCTTGATGAATACTATTTTTTAATCGCTCCATCGATATCGTCAAGTTCCAAGCTGGCACTTGCTTCTCAATAGCAGCGGCTAATTCACTGAGTTGTGTTGCATCAGCAATCCCAGGAAATTTTGTCTGCACTACTTTTAAACTTTCCAATGTTGCAGTTCCCTTGTCTTTATCGGTATTCAACATTGCCTCTACCCAAATAGCACCAAACACTGGTTCATCATTCGCATTTTTGCGTACCGAAACGGCTGCTCTACCAAACAATTTTACACCCTCTAATTTTTCGGGTTGTGGTTGATAGATAGTAATCTTACCACTATTACTAATGGGTATTTCTTTTGGCCAATCGCTCTGTGCCTGTACTAATAATAGTAGGCAAGAAAATAAAGGCAACAACATGATCGACTTTATGAATTGCATATAGATAATTTTAATCGAAGCTAAAGTTAGGAATCATTGATTTTATATATTGTTAAAGCTGATATACAAAACCTGCTAATCAATTGTATCAACTACCTGTGGATCAAGTGGCGATACGGATTGTGCAAAAAAATGTGTTAATACCCCATTGCCATCCACCAAATATTTGCAAAAATTCCATTTCGGTTCTTGACTACACCAGCCATTCTTTTCATTATTAGACAACCAATTAAAAACAGGGTTCTGCTCTGCACCTTTAATTACTTGAGATTTTTTTGCAAGATAAAAAGTTACCCCATAATTAATTTTGCAAAATTCTGCAATGGCGGCATCGTCTTTTTTTTCTTGCTCCTTAAAATCATTTGCAGGAAAACCAATAACCACTAATTTTTCTTTGTGCTGCTGATATAGTTTTTCCAACTCAGCATATTGTGCCGTATAACCACAATCACTTGCTGTATTAACGAGTATTATTTTTTTTCCTTTTAACTGATTTAAATCCAGAATAGTCCCGTTATTCAGTTCAATTTTTAAGGAATAAAAATCAACTGAAGGCGCAACAGCTCCTGTGTTTTTTAGGATAGCATTTTTGGATCCAAACAATTTCCCGGGTAACATGAGCAGGGGATAGATGGATTTTAAAACAGATTGTCTATAACTCATATCTTTCTTTTTCACCAGTAATACTGACACAATTAATAATGGAACAACAATCAATATAGTTTTCATGAATACTTTTTTCATTTTACCTGACTACTAGTTTAAACATTCCCAATTTACCTTTCATTGGTGGATACTTTATAGCAGGGTCAAACCAAGTTGGGGTTTTTAAAACTGATTTCCGGTGACTAAATGTATCAATCGAATCCTTGCCATGATAAGCACCCATACCGCTATAACCCCTTCCACCAAAGGGTAATTTATGATTCGTTAAATGCCAACTCGCATTGTTTACACAAGCGCCACCCGATGGCACTGCATCTAACCAAGCCTGCTCAATCGTACTACTTTCTGTAAACACATAAAAGGCCAAAGGGTTTGGATTCCTGGCAATAATTGCTTTGGCATCTTCCATTGTTTGAAAAGTAATGATCGGCAGTATGGGTCCGAAGATCTCGTCCTTCATTATTTTACTATCTAATGATACCTCTTCTAATAAAGTTGGTTCGATAAACAGTATGTCGCGATTAGTTCTTCCGCCTTGAATAATTTTCCCATCATTCAAATAACTAACCAATCGATCAAACTGTTTGTGATTAATGATCTTTCCAAAATTTTCACATTCCTCCGCACGCGCTCCAAAGAATTTATCAATCGTTTCGCGCATTGCAGTAACCAATGCTTCTTTTTTAGAAACATGCACCAATACATAATCTGGTGCCACACACATCTGACCAGCATTCGAAAATTTTGTCATTATAATTCGCTTCGCAGCGATTTTAATATTGGCATCGTTCTCCACCACACATGGACTCTTTCCGCCCAATTCCAATGTTACGGGCACCAATTCTTCTGCTGCCATTTTATAAATGATCTTGCCAACTGTAGTACTTCCCGTATAAAACACATGATCGAACCTGAAGTGTTGCATCATCGCTGGGATTACAGTAGCTCCATCTCCTGGCACATATAAAATATATTCTTTCGGGAAAACCGATTCAATAATTTTTTGCATCAGCACAGCAGTTGCCGGTGCAAATTCACTAGGTTTTAACACCACGGCATTACCTGCAGCAATAGCCCCAATCAAGGGTGCAAATAATAATTGAAAAGGATAATTCCAGGGACCAATAATCAACACCACACCCATGGGTTCTTTTTCAATTCTACTGCTCGATGGAAGGTTCAGCATATTGGTAGATACTGCTTCTGGCTCCATCCAAGATTTTAATCCGTTAAGCATGGCACTCATCTCAGCCATAAAAAAGCCATTCTCTGTAACCCAGCATTCTTCCCTACTCTTTTTTAGATCGGTAAATAAAGCCGCATAGATTTCTTCTTCCTGATCCTGCACAGCTTGCTTTAAAACCTCCAACTGCTTTTTTCGAAATGCATAACTACGGGTAGCGCCAGAATTAAAATAATCCCGCATGTGGTTGAGTTGCTTTACTAATTCGGTAGACATATTCTAAATTTTATATGGGTAATGGTAGCGATTTTAAAGATACTATTTGTATCCTTCAATCTATAACAGATAAAATGAATGTTTCGTTCAAATAATTATTCTGTAAGTATGTTACAATTTCAATAAATTCAATTCCTAAATTTTCTATTAATACCAACGATTCTTCCATGAAAAAAAATGAACCCATCAACAATTCGCGCCGAGGTTTTATTCGCAACGGTGCATTGGCTCTTGCAGGTTTTACCATTGTTCCGCGCCACGTGCTTGGCCGTGGATTTACAGCCCCCAGCGATAAGCTACAAGTAGCAGGTATCGGGGCAGGTGGTAAAGGCGAGAGCGATCTTTGGAACTTTTATAAAAGTGGCAAAGCCGATATCGCTTTCTTATGCGATGTAGATGAACGTCAGTCTGCCAAAAGCAGAAGTCGTTATCCGAATGCGAAAGTATATAAAGACTATCGCGAAATGTTGGATAAAGAACATAAGCTTATCGATGCGGTGTCTGTTTCCATACCCGATCATCAGCACGCTGTTGCTGCAATGGCTGCCATGCAATTAAATAAACACGTGTATGTTCAAAAACCGTTGACCCACGATATCTACGAAGCACGTATGCTTACCCAAGCGGCTCATCGCTATAAAGTAGTTACACAAATGGGCAACCAAGGATCATCGGGCGATGGTGTTCGTCAGCTAGTAGATTGGTTTAACGCCGGAATCATTGGCGATGTGCATACCATTTACTGTTATACCGACCGTCCAGTTTGGCCACAAGGCATTGGCTGGTCAAAAGATAAACCTGCCGTTCCAGCTGGATTAGACTGGGATCTATGGCAGGGTACTGCTCCTAAAAAAGATTATGTAGAAGGCTTGATTCCATTTAACTGGCGTGGCTGGTGGGATTATGGTACCGGCGCTTTGGGCGATATGGCCTGTCATATTATGGCACCTGCTTTTGCGGTGTTAGGATTAGGATATCCTGATGGCGCTGAGTGTAGTGTTTCTACGCCATATATTGCTAACTGGACGAAGGCTAACTTCCCAGAAAGTGGTCCGGTTTCATCGCATATCATTTTAACCTTCAAGGGTAAAAATGGTAAACCTGATTTGAAATTGCATTGGATGGATGGTGGCATTCAACCAGAGCGTCCAGAAGAATTAGGAGCCAATGAAGTAATGGGCGATGGCGGCAACGGTGCTATTTTTATTGGAACCAAGGGTAAAATGATGTGTGGCACTTATGGCCTCAATCCACAATTATTGCCTACTTCCTTAACTAAAACAACCATCGTTCCAAATACCGTAATGCGTGTTAAAGGCGGAGAAGGCGGACACTATGCTGCATGGGTAGAAGCTTCCATTGCAGGTTACGGAACTGATCTTGCGAAAAATCTAAGTTCTCATTTTGATATCGCTGGTCCGCTTACCGAAAGCATCCTCATGGGTAACCTCGCATTGCGCAGTTATAATATTGAAAAGAAAAATTCAAAAGGCGCGATCGAGCATCCGGGCCGTGGTATTAAGTTACTCTGGGACGGACCAAATATGAAGATCACCAATTTCGACGAAGCGAATCAGTTTGTGAAACGCGACTATCGTGAAGGATGGAGCCTAGGAGTATAGAAGAAGTAGTGAAAAGATAAAAGATAAAAGTGAAGAGTTAAGAGTTAAGAGTGAAGAGTGGAAGAAGAAGAAAGTGTCTGGGGCAAAGCCCTTTCACTGTCCATTATTCACTTTTATCTTTTATCTTTTATCTTTTATCTACTTAAAAAAAGTCCCCACGAAAACATCGTGGGGACTTTTTTATAAGAGGTTACAAATGTTACATGGTAAAAGCTTGTAAATATGCGGCGTCTACTTCAGCGCTTTCTAGTGGATTGGTTCCAGTGAATGCTTCTTGTTCTACGATATAATATTTCATTCCATTATCGGTACCTGCTTTCAAAATAGATTTGAAATCGATGGTGCCTTTTCCTAGGTGACATGATTCATGATCTTTAGCAGTTCTGATCAGATCTTTTACATGGCATAGGCGGAAGCGATTCGGATATTTTTTGAAATAAGCGATGGGGTCTGAACCTGCTGCAACTACCCAATAAATATCCATTTCAAAATCTACCAATTCTTTATCAGTATTATCCATCATCACATCTTGGGGCATAACGCCATCCATTGCTTTGAAAGAATAATCGTGGTTATGATAAGCAAAACGAATTCCGTTTTTCTTACAGATCTCACCACACTTATTAAATTCGTCTGCAATCTTTTTAAAATCGTCGATCGATTTTTGTGGCCCCTTACTTGGGCAGATCAAGTACTTCATTCCAATCGCAGCTGCCTCAGCAGCTTTACGATCAAAATCCTTTTTAATATCGCAATGAGTAGAAACTATCTTCATCCCTAACTCATCCATATATTTCTTGTACTCTTTATGATCCATGCCCCAGAACATTCCTTTGGAGCCTTCAAAACTTTCGATCTGTTTGTAACCATAAGAAGCAATTTTTTTCAAAGTGCCCTTGGCATCTTTTGCCATATCCTCTTTTACGGTCCATAATTGCAAACCGTATGCCGGCAATTTTTTTGGAGCGAACATGTCGAATAACGCAGATTTTCCGCTAAATGGCAAAGACATTCCCGCAGCAACAAATGCACTCATGCGTAAGAAGTCCCTTCTATTATTTGACATACAATCGTTTTAAAAAAATGAATTGATACTCGTGAAACAAAATCTAAACTAGGTTGCCCAAGCTTTATCACCTTTTTTATAAGGGATACAGCCTTCATATTTACCTGGCACTGCCACATAGCGCAATGCTTTGGTAGCACCTACTTCAGAAGTAAAGAAGCCCAAAAGGGTTAACTCTTTATACATTTTGAAATAATGCGTAGGATCTGTTTCTTTTTTAGACTTCTGATAGTCCTTCATTTCTTTATCTAAGTCAACCAACAAATCATGTCTCTGTGTTGGTGTACTATCCAAGAATGTTTTACCAGATTTCTTTTTACTAGCATCATTTAGATTTTTGAAACCTTCTGCAAAAACCTTCTGGTCCTTTGGTTCGTAACAGTCTTTCACATATACGCTCATGAACTCTCCCACTTTAGCTTCTTTAGCTCCTGGGGTTGCTGTTGCTGGCAAAATGGTTTCACCAACTTCATTCAAAAATGCAATGTCATCTTTAGATAAACTGAAGGCTGCAGCACTTTTATCTGAAGTTTTACATCCCGACATAAATGCTTCTGCACCCAATAAAGTTCCGCCTAACAGTATGGCAACACTGGAGATGGCTTCTCTTCTATTCATTATGATTGATTTAAAGTTTTAAAAATTGTTATTCTAATTTAAGTAACTGCTATTGATTTTAGATATTTTGTTTTTTCAGTTCTTCTACGGCAAATGCTGCAGCTCTTGCTGTAAACGCCATATAAGTTAATGATGGATTCACACAAGAAGAAGATGCCATGAACGCGCCGTCTGTTACAAACACATTTAGTGCATCCCATACTTGGTTGTTGCCGTTCAATACAGATGTTTTACGATCTCTACCCATACGTGCAGTTCCCATTTCATGGATACCTTTTCCTGGTGTACCATCTCCATCATGACCCTTCACATCTTTCACACCAGCATTAGTCAGCATTTCAATAGCATCGTCTACACAATCCTTACGCATTTTCTTTTCATTATCACCCAATTGACAATCGATAGCTAAGACATTCATGCCCCATTTGTCTTTCTTGGTTTTGTCGATCGAGATCTTGTTATCATGATTCGGCAACATTTCACCAAATCCACCCATACCCATGTTCCATCCACCTGGTTCAGTTAATGCATCTTTGAATTCAGCACCAATGCTAAATTCAGCCACTTGATGGTTCCAGCTTTCTCTGGTTCCACCACCTTGGTAACCAAATCCACGCACATAATCGCGCTTATCGTTACCAACGTTTCTATAACGTGGAATATAGACTCCATTTGCACGGCGGCCGAAATAATATTTGTCATCATATCCTTCTACCCTTCCGCTAGCGCCAGTACCTAAATGGTGATCCATTAAGTTGTGACCCAGTTCTCCACTTGTACTTCCCAATCCATCAGGCCATACATCTGTGGCTGAATTCATGAGGATCTTTGCAGTGTCTAGTGTTCCGGCATTTATGAAAACGATCTTTGATTTGTATTCAACTGTTTTCATCGTTTCAGAATCCATCACTTCTACACCTGTTGCTTTTTTCTTGTCTTTATCATACAATACTCTTGTAACGATACTGTAAGGTCGCAAGGTTAAGTTTCCTGTTTTTTGCGCAGCTGGTAAAGTAGATGATTGTGTACTGAAATAGCCACCAAACGGACAACCTAACCAACATTTATTTCTAAACTGGCAATTGGTTCTTCCTTCGTGTGGAACTGTTAAGTTAGCGGTACGACCAATGATCATATGACGCTCTCCTTTATAATGTTCTTTAATTCTTGCAGCTACATCTTTCTCTACACAAGTCATATCCATCGGTGGTAAAAACTGACCATCGGGTAACACTGCTAATCCATCTTTATTCCCACTGATCCCTGCAAATTTTTCTGCATAGCTATACCAAGGTTCAATTTCTTTATAACGAACAGGCCAGTCTACACCGTGACCGTCTTTTAAGTTTGCTTCAAAATCCAAATCGCTCCAGCGATAACTTTGTCTGCCCCACATTAAAGATTTACCACCTACATGATAACCTCTAAACCAATAGAAAGGTTTTGTTTCTGTATAAGGATGTTCTGAGTCTTTACACCAAAAATCCAAATTGATTTCATTAAGAGGATAGTCTCTTTTAAGATTAGGATAGTCGTGAATCATTTGTTGCGTTCTGCGACCTCTATGAGGAAAATCCCATGCTTCCTTGTTTGCAGAAACATAGTCCTTAATATGCTCAATATTTCTACCTCTTTCAAGAAGTAAAACTTTGAGCCCTTTTTCAGTTAATTCTTTCGCAGCCCAGCCACCGCTGATACCCGAACCAACTACAATTGCGTCATACGTTTGCTCAGCCATTTGTTGTGATTTTTTTGGTTTTTATAGTGTATTAAATATCGCAGATTTGAATTGCCTTTTTTAAAGAAGCAAGTGGGTCTTTGTCTGCAGGAATAAATTCTTGTGCTACATACCCCTTGTATCCTGTTTCATGAATTGCTTTCATGATGGCAGGATAATATAATTCCTGACGCTCATCAATTTCATTTCTTCCAGGAACACCACCAGTATGGTAGTGACCAAAAGATTCATGATGGGTGCGAATGGTACGAATTACATCGCCTTCATCGATTTGCATATGATAGATATCGTATAATAATTTAAAGTTCGGAGAGCCAACGCGCTTTACCAATTCAACACCCCAAGCAGAGCGATCACACATATAATCTTTGTGATCAACCTTACTATTCAATAATTCCATTTGAAGCATCACGCCTTTTTTCTCAGCCAATCCTACGATTTGCTTTAATCCTTCTGCGCAATTTTTTAATCCGGTTTCATCATCAATGGTACCACGATTACCGCTTGCACAAAACAGATTTACAAAACCAGCTTTAGAAACCAGATCAATATGTTCTGTATAACTCTTAATTAAAGTCTCGTGATATTGTTTATCGTTCCATCCTTTACTAAGACTAATCTCAGCACCATTACACATGGTAGAGATGAGTCCATATTTTTTAAGCATGTCCCAATCTTTTGGCCCTACTAAATCCATCCCCACCATTCCCAAATCTTTAAAAGCAGCGCAGAGCTGCTCTAAAGGAATAGAACTGTAGCACCATCGGCAAGCCGTATGATTGATATTTCCTTTAAGTTGGTAAGGCCTATTTTCTTCTTTCATGTCTTTGGTAAAAGAGGTCAACGCGCCACCTGCGGCTAGAGCTGCAGATCCTGCAACCAGATTTTTGATGGCTGATCTTCTGTTCGTATTTGTTGGCATACTATTTTTCTAAGAATACTTTAAAATTGAATCTATACAGCTGTTAGAACTTCTTTTTTTCTTCCTTTCATGTAGAAATAAAGACCAATGAAAGCTGCAGTTAAAATGATAGGAATAATTAAAGTAACATTGATAATTTCTTGACCAGCTTCTGCAGGTGATTTACCTATTTTTAAGCGATCGTAATACCCACCCATGAACATCATATAAAGAGAAACGGCAAACATACCAGCTCCACCCATAAAATTCATTCCAATGGCACCAGTTCTTGGTAAGTTTTCTGAAACGAACCCAAGCATCGTTGGCCAGAAATAACAAACACCCATACCAAAAACTAAAGCACCTGCAAATAGCATATTACCTGAGCTATGGCCTAATAGATATAGACCAACGGCAGCAAGTGCAGCAGAAATAATCAATACGCCTTGTGGAGAAAATTGTTTGATCACAGGCTTTGCAAATGCACGTCCTAAAACCATCACGCCTGTTTCAATAGTTAATAACAGAATGGCATTATCTGTAACATTTTTCAATAATACATCGATCCACTGACCAGTAAATAATTCTGTAATAGCAGTGCCAAACATTAATATAAACATCACCCAGAAAAGTGGCGTAAAAAATACTGCCTTATACATGTCTTTAGCAGAAACACCACTAGCAACACGTTCGGTAACCGGGAAATTTAATTTACTAAATAAATAACCATAAAGAATAGTTGGGATTGCCATTAATCCAACTTGAATTTGCCAGCCAACACCAACTTTATCTAAAAAGAAAACGATCAATGTTCCAATTACAATTCCACCAGGAAACCATAAGTGGAAGTAATTCAATCTTGTTGTTTTGTTTTCTGGGTAAATGGTAGCTACTAATGGATTACAAGCTGCTTCAACAGTACCATTGGCAATACCAATGCACAATGTTGAAATAAATAAGCTCCAGAATCCACCAGCAAAAATGGTTAATACAATACCAAGCAAGTGAAACACAAAGGCAACCAATAACAATTTTTTCATCCCAATAATATCAACAAGTACACCACCTGCTACAATAGCTAAAGGGAATCCCCAAAAAGCTGTAGCTGCAATGGTTCCAAGTTGAGAACCGTTTAATTCGAATTGAACACCTAGTCTACCTAAGATGCCGGCACGAATACCAAAAGATAAAGATGTTACCAATAATGCCAGACAACTGGCAATAAATAATTGGCTACGTTGTGGAGTAGTTTGCATATCGTTATAGTTAAAAAGAAAAGTTTAGGAGTTAAATGTAATTTTTTATTTTTAAAAACTCGATTGAAAAATCAAAGCCATGAAAATAAATTTATAAATTCTATTTTAAGAGGGCTTTGTGTCAAAAAGACACGATGTAATCAAATTAAAATATCCTTACATTTAAATAAAAAAAGAACAGAAAAATGAATCGAAAACTCAGAATGGGTATGGTTGGAGGTGGTAAAGACGCTTTCATTGGTGCCATACATCGCTATGCCGCCAATATGGATGGCTTGATTGAAGTTGCCGCAGGTGCATTGAGTATTAATCCTGAAATAGCTGTTGATTCCGGTAAGTCGTTATTCTTACCTGCCAACAGAACCTACTTAACATATGATGAAATGATTACTAAGGAAGCGGCTCTTCCTGCAGATCAGCGAATCGATTTTGTAACCATTGTTACACCCAACTTCGCACACTTTGCTCCTGCTATGATGGCTTTGGATCATGGCTTCCATGTGGTAATTGAAAAACCCATCACATTTACTTTGGATGAGGCTTTACAATTAAAAAAGAAAGTAGAAGAAACCGGTTTGGTGCTTTGCTTAACACATACTTATTCTGGCTATCCAATGGTGAAGCAAGCAAAAGCAATGGTTGCTGATGGTGTGCTAGGAAAGATTCGTAAAGTATGGGTGGAGTATCCGCAAGGCTGGTTGAGTAAATTATCTGAAAGAGAAGGTAATGCACAAGCAGCTTGGAGAACAGATCCTAAGAAAAGTGGTAAAGCAGGATGTATGGGCGATATAGGTACACATGCTGCACACTTATCTGAATATATTACTGGAGCAAAAATTACACATTTGTGTGCCGACCTGAATGCTATAGTACCAGGGCGTATGCTCGATGATGATGGTGGCGTATTATTAAAATTCGATAATGGAGCGGCTGGTGTTTTAATGGCTTCTCAAGTAGCTGCTGGTGAAGAGAATGCTTTGAAGATTCGGATCTATGGAGAGAAAGGTGGACTAGAGTGGGCGCAACATGAACCCAATACTTTATTAGTAAAATGGTTAGACGCTCCTACACAAATTTTACGAGCTGGTGCTAACTATGGCGATCGTTTATCTTCTTATGCAACTAGTAATTGTAGAACTCCGGGTGGTCATCCAGAAGGATACTTGGAAGCATTCGCCAATATTTATCACAATTTCGCAAAAACGGTTTCTGCAAGAATTGATGGATCTACTCCAACCAAAGAGGAATTAGATTTCCCTGGTGTGGAAGATGGAATCAGAGGAATGGCATTTATTGATAATGTGGTTGCTTCTGCACAATCAGATATTAAGTGGACTGAATATAAAATCAATTCATAGTATTATAAAATAGTAATCATGACCAATATAAAAGGCCCCGCCATTTTTCTGGCACAGTTCATGGGCGATGAAGCGCCATTCAACAGACTAGATACTATCTGTGCTTGGGCAAAAAGTTTAGGTTTTGTGGGCGTACAAATTCCAGCATGGGACGCACGTTGCATCGACTTGAAAAAAGCTGCAGAAAGTAAAACTTATGCCGATGAAATAAAAGGGATTGTAAATGCTGCTGGCATGGAGATCACAGAACTTTCTACACATTTACAAGGTCAGTTAGTAGCAGTGAATCCTGCTTACGATGCATTGTTCGACGGATTTGCACCTGAAGAATTTCGCAACAATCCAAAAGCCAGAACAGAGTGGGCTGTGCAACAATTGATGTATGCTGCAAAAGCTTCACGCAATTTAGGATTAGATGCCTGTGCTACATTTAGTGGTGCATTATTATGGCATACAGTTTATCCTTGGCCACAACGCCCTGCAGGATTGGTTGAAACCGGATTCACCGAATTGGGTAAAAGATGGACCCCAATCTTAAATGAGTTTGATGCCAATGGTGTTGACTTATGTTATGAAATTCATCCTGGTGAAGATTTACACGATGGTGTGAGTTATGAAATGTTCTTAGAAAAAGTAAACAACCACAAACGCGCTAATCTCTTGTATGATCCATCGCATTTTGTTTTACAGTGTTTAGATTATTTGGCCTACATCGATTTTTATCATGAGCGCATTAAAATGTTCCATGTAAAAGATGCAGAATTTAATCCAACCGGAAAGCAAGGAGTGTATGGCGGATACCAAGGTTGGGTGGAGAGAGCTGGCCGATTCCGTTCTTTGGGTGATGGACAAGTAGATTTCAAATCGATCTTCAGTAAACTAGCTGCTTATAACTATAAGGGCTGGGCTGTGATGGAATGGGAATGTGCCATCAAACATCCGGAACAAGGGGCTGCAGAAGGAGCTGTGTTTATCAAGAACAATATTATCAAAGTAACGGAGAAGGCTTTTGATGATTTTGCAAACACTGGTTCTAACGAAGAATTTAATCGCCGCATTTTAGGAATTCATTAATAACTTTATCCTTTTAAAAACCAAAAAATCTTAAGCATTGAAAAAGTATTTAGTAGCCATTGCACTATTGGTGTTTATTGGCGCATGTAACAGTAACGGAAGTGATAAGAAAACAGAAACAGCTGCCACTGCAGCTCCTGCAAATGATTTAAGCGCGAATCCTGATTATCAAAAAGGGGTTTCGTTGATCGCAAAATCGGACTGTTTAACTTGTCATAAAACAGATTCGAAATTAATTGGACCAGCGTATAAAGACGTTGCAGCTAAGTACGAAAATAATGCGGCTAACGTAGCCATGTTAGCAAGTAAAATTATCAAAGGTGGTACTGGTGTATGGGGTCAAATTCCAATGACGCCTCATGCTACACTTTCAGAAGCAGACGCAACAGCATTGGCAAAATATGTTTTATTACTACGTAAATAATTAAAATGCAATCATTACTTCTATCTATTCTGATCTCTGTTTCCATCTTAGTTGGTGGCCCTGTTAAAAAAACGGAAAAACCAATTGAGTACAAAAAGGGATGGATCTCTCTTTTTGACGGAAAAACTACCAAGGGCTGGCATAGCTATGGTAAACCTGCCGCAGGAGAGGCTTGGAAAGTAGAGGATGGCGCGTTGCATCTTGATGCAGGTAAAGGATTGAGTGCCGGAGATTTGGTATCCGACGAAAGCTTTGAAAATTTCGACTTTAAATTAGAATGGAAAATTTCTAAGAATGGCAATAGTGGCGTTATCTTTTTTATTCAGGACGATCCTGCAAAGTATAAGCAAATCTGGTTTACTGGACCTGAGATGCAAGTGTTAGATAATGATGGTCATTCAGATGGAAAAATTTTAAAACACCGCGCCGGCAATTTGTATGATTTAATTGCAGGTAAAGAAGGGGTAGTAAAAGCAGTAGGTGAATGGAACCAAGTAGAAATTATCAGCAATAAAGGAAAGTTGGATTTACTTTTGAATGGCGTTATCGTAGTTTCAACAACTGTTGGTGATGATAATTGGAAGCAGCTAATAGCAGGAAGCAAATTCAAAGGCATGCCCGATTTCGCTAAGGTCTTCAGTGGTCATATCGGATTACAAGACCATGGAAATGAAGTTTGGTTCAAAGATATCAAGATCAAGAAATTGTAACACTTTTGAACGACGAATATTTTATGAACGAGGCGCTGAAGGAGGCGCAGAAAGCTTACGACGCAGATGAAGTTCCGGTGGGTGCTGTTGTGGTAATGAATAATAAGATCATTGCTCGTGGACATAATCAAGTTGAACTACTCAACGATGCCACTGCCCATGCAGAAATATTAGCCATTACTTCTGCCTTCAACTTATTAGGATCAAAGTATTTACCAGAAGCTACACTCTATATAACGCTAGAACCTTGTTTAATGTGCGCTGGTGCCATTTTCTGGGGGAAGATTGGCAACATTGTATATGGGGCTTCTGATGTAAAGAATGGCTATCTGCATCACACCAAAGAGCCTGGTCCATTTCCTGCTAAAACCAAAATCACGAAGGGAATCTTAGAAGCCGAATGTGCTTTTCTCATCCAAAGTTTTTTCAGAGATAAACGATAGTGCCCTCGCAGGGGCTAAAGGCCCGATTTCACCTTATCTCCCAAACCCCCATTTTAAAAACTGGGGTTAACAAAATCTTTGTTTTCGAGTTCAGAAACAATTAACATAGGCAAAGCGTTATTATGGATTAAGCAACTAAATTTGTAATACTTAACTTTTAAAAGAAATATTATGTCATTTACACTAGCAGCACTTCCTTATGCACACGAAGCTTTGGAACCACATATCGATACACTGACCATGCAGATCCACCATGGCAAACACCATCAGGCTTATGTTGACAATTTAAATAAAGCTGTTGCAGGTACTGCAAACGAAGGAAAATCTTTAGCAGAATTAGTAGCTGTAGCAGGTACCATTAGTCCAGCTGTTCGTAACAATGGTGGTGGTCACTGGAACCATACTTTCTTCTGGGAAAGTTTAGCTCCTCAGGCAGGTGGTGTGCCAACAGGCGCATTAGCTGATGCGATCACTGCAGCATTCGGATCTTTCGATGCTTTCAAAGAAAAATTTGCAGCAGCAGGTATGACTCGCTTTGGTAGTGGTTGGGCTTGGTTAATTGTGAAAGACGGTAAACTAGAAGTTTCATCAACTCCAAATCAGGACAATCCTTTGATGGATGTGGCTGATGTAAAAGGTCATCCGATTTTGGGTGCCGATGTTTGGGAGCACGCTTATTATTTAAAATATCAAAACCGCAGAGCAGATTATTTAGCTGCTTTCTGGAATGTTGTAAACTGGAGCAAGGTTGCTGAGCGTTTTGCAGCAGCAGTATAATTTTTCAATAAAATGATTTAGTTTTAATCCCGTCCCGAGTTCTCGGGACGGGATTATTTTTTAAAGAACTACTATGCGAAATATTGCTATTGTTTTGTTTGCACTTGTTTTGTTTTCTTCTTGTTCAGGAAATACCAAGCGCATTTATATCATGAGTAAAGGACCTGCTATATATGATGAAGCAGCCAAAACCATTACGGCCAAAGATGGCAATGGTCATGATGAAAAAATAATCAATATTTCCAGTGCAGCAGTTTCTTTAAAGTTAAACGGACCAACTGGCGAAGCCTCTTTGAATTTAAAAGAGAATGGTTTGTATATTTTAAATATTAAGACCGATACCATCATTGGCAGTTTGCAGAATTATGTTTCTACAAACAAGCAGAAAGAGATTATGAGTCAGGATGAATTGAAAGTAAAAATCGATTCATTGCAACAATTAGTAGCAGCAAAAAATATCAGTGCAGCGCATCATAACTTTTTTATCCTGCCGAATCAAGCAGTAAAAATTACTGATAATTACGAAGCAATTATTGTTGGTCCATTTCATCAAATGACTACTGCAGAAAAGGTTGATGGAAAAGCACCTGAAGTGTATCGCTTTTATAGTATCCGCGAAATCAGAGAAACCATTAAGAAGCTAGAAGCATTCACCATTGCTACACCAGCAAAATAAGATCAAGGAACGGGGTCGTATCCGTGTCCACCACCTGGTCTGCACTTACTAATTCTTTTCACAGAAAGCATCAAGCCTTTTAATAAGCCGTGCTTCTTCAATGCATCTGCAGCATACTGCGAGCAGGTTGGAGTGAAGCGACATTTTGGTCCGAGTGCAGGCGAGATCACCCATTGATAAAATCGGATGAGTATGATAAAAGGAAGTATGAGTATTTGCTTGAGAAGCGAAATAACTTTTTCCATATCAAGATTTATTTTGAAGACTATTTCCTAATTTCTGCAAGATCAAGGGCATTTTTTCTGCGATCAAAACTGTTTCATTCATGTCTTTACCCACAAATAAAATAAACACATTGAGTTGTTTTTTTTCAGGTAACAAATCAAGCAAGTTGTGTTTATGTAAACGATACGCTTCACGAAGCAATCTTTTTACCCGATTACGATCAACTGCTTTTTTAAAGTAACGAGAACTAGCACCCACTGCAATTTTTGCAGCACTCAAAGATTCAAGATCCTGAGTTGTGTAGGTAATTTTTAGAGGAAAGGCATTCATAGATTTCCCCTCAGCAAAAATCTGATTCAAAAGCTTTCGGCTTTTCAGTTTTTCTTGTTTTGAATAGGTAAATCTTTTTGTTTCCATGTTCTACAAAACTAAAAAACCTCATCCGATTTCTCTGGATGAGGCTAAATATTTTATACGGTGGACCCGAATATTATTTTAATCCTTTCTCGCTAGAAACAGAAAGTTTCTTGCGGCCTTTCGCTCTGCGGCTTGCTAATACCTTGCGGCCATTTGCAGACTCCATACGTTTACGAAAACCGTGAACGGTTTTTCTACGACGTTTGTGTGGTTGGAATGTACGTTTCATGTTATCGTTTTTTTACTAACCCGGTAATATTGTTTCGTTTCATGCCTGCAGTCACCATACTGCTGCTTGTGAAAGGACGGCGAAGGTAAGGATTGTAGGCGAAAAGGCAAAAGAATCAAAGAAAAATATGTGCCGATTTCACTTCTTTACCAAAAAATAGGCTAGCGTGGTTATCAAAATCAGTAGCTGAATCGGTTGTGAAAAACTGCAAAGAACCTGTTTGGCTGATCCTTTTTGACATATCTTGATGATTATCAAGATATTGTGCCAGACTTTTTGCTACTATCTCACCCTGCGATACTAAGCTAATACCAGCTGGTAAATACTGTTTTATTTTATTGATCAACAAGGGATAATGGGTACAGGCCAATAAAATCGTGTCGATTTTGGGCGACTGACCCAATAATTCATCTAAATATTTTTGTACGAAATAGTCAGCTCCCTCACTATCAAATTCCCCGTTTTCGATCAGGGGCACCCACATAGGGCAGGCTTGTTGAAATACTGCTATATCAGGGAAAAATTGATGCATTTCTATCGGATAGCTATTGCTTAACACAGTACCGGCAGTTCCTAGAATTCCAACAGCACCAGTATGGGAATAATTTCCAATGATCTCTGTGCTAGGTCTGATCACACCCAACACTCTTTTATGGGTATCGATCTTGGGCAGATCTTTTTGTTGAATATTTCTTAGGGCCTTAGCCGACGCTGTATTACAGGCAAGAATTACCAGTTCGCATCCTTGCTGAAAAAACCATTCAACGCACTCAAGGGTATATTGGTATACGGTATCGAATGAACGCTGACCATAGGGCGCACGGGCATTATCGCCTAAATACAGATAGTCGTATTCGGGTAATTGCTTAACTATTTCTTTCAATACGGTTAACCCGCCATAACCGCTATCAAAAACGCCAATGGGGCTGTTCTTCATGGCACAAAAATAAGAACCCCATCGCATGGATGAGGTTCTTAAAAAATATTTATGGAATTAATTATCCTTTTTTAGGAGCCGGCTTAGTAGCTGGAGCTGGAACAGATCCTGCTGGAGTTGGCAAACCTTGTGATTTTAATTCTTCAAGAACTTCTTTAGGCAGGTTCAACTTCAATTCTTGCGCAACTTTGATAGACAGGTTGTCGCCGATTGGAGATTTCAACAAAGCATCGCTGCGGAAAATATGGGTATATTTTTGCTCACGGATGATCTTCTCTAAAGCAGCATAGATCTTTTGTTTGTAAGGAACCAAAAGTTCGTCTTGCTTAGTACGAACAGCTTCTTGCTGATATTGCTGCCAATTCACCAATTGGTATTTGATCTGGTTCAATTCTTTCACAGCTTGCTCTCTAGCTCTTGCTGGCATTGCAGCAGAATCTTTTTTGAAGATACTGTCTCTACGAGTAAACTCAGTTACTTTATACTCGTAATCAACTTGTAAAGAATCCTTAGCAAAGCTTTGTAAAGCTGCGCTTACTTTATCGATATCTGGCATCAAACCCAATACACTCTCTTCGTCAAAAGTTCCGATTTTGGTTTGAGCATTGGTGTGATTGGTAAATAAAAGGCTAGCGATAACCGCCACACACACAAATAATACTTTCTTCATTTTAGTGAATTTATAATTGATAGTTGTTTAAAATTTAATTCCCATTTCCTTCAGCAAATCATCGCTCTTATCCAGTTTCGGGTCGGCAAATATAATGGTAATTCCTTCACTTTTATCCAGTACAAAATCATAAGATCTAGCTAGGGCTAATTTTTGGATGGCATTATATACTTTGTCCTGAATTGGCTTAACTAAACGTTGGCGTTCTTTAAACAAGTCGCCCTCGTATCCAAATCTTCTTTTTTGTAAGTCTCTGATCTCCTTTTCTTTTAAAAAGAGTTCGTCTTCGCGCTTCTTTTTCAGCTCATCTGTAAGCATGAACTGTTCTGCGTCGTAGTTCTTATACATTTTATCGAGCAGGTCCTGTCGGTCATCGATTTCTTTCTGCCACTGCTGACTAATTGCCTGCAGGCGTTTGTCGGCCTCTTTGTACTCAGGAATCTTATCCAATACATATTTGGTATCGATCACTGCATAACGTTGCTGCGCAGATACTGCAGCAGAGAAGCCGATCAAGGCGATCAAGACAAAGACTAATTTTTTCATACTAGCATTTTACGTTTTGATTATTCCGGTTCAAAGCCTAACATGAAAGTAAACCTTGAAGCATCTTTCATGCTATTGCCCGGTGTAAACCTATCCAATCCTATACCATAATCAAATCCAAGTAACCCAAACATCGGTAAAAAGAAACGCATTCCCAAACCAACAGAACGTCTCAATTGGAATGGATTGTAATCTTTCATAGAATACCAGCCATTAGCTGCTTCAAAGAAGCCCAATGCGTAGATGGTACTGCTCGGATTCAAACTCAATGGATATCTTAATTCCATTGTGTATTTATTGAAAATGGTAAAGTACTGACGAGTTGATTGTTGATCGGGGTTCACTTTTGGATCTGATACATTGTAAACCGGATAACCTCTATGTGCAATAATATCATAACCCAATAGTGCAAACTGGTTACTCAAACCAGCGTCACCCACTTGGAAACGTTCGAAAGGAGAGATTTGAAGTTCGGAATTATAGCGACCCAAATAACCCAATTTCACAGATGTTTTAAGTACAAACTGTTTGTTATGTTCTGCTCCAGATGGTCTGCCCAAAGGAACATACCAATCACCATTGAAACGCCATTTATGATATTCGATCCACTCATAAGGGTTGCTAGATGAAGCAATATTACTATTTATCAAAGTATAAGGAGGCGTGAACTGCACACTCGCCATAAATGTAGATCCACTTCTAGGGAATAAAGGCTGATCCACAGATGAACGTTGCAGGGTAAATTTCACATTCACGTTATGCGCAAATCCGGTTGTAAAACCTGGAAGGTTAACTGGATCGATGGCATAGTTATTTAAATTATATCGTGTGAAACTTAAAGCTGTTGTTAAAGAGAAATAGTCATCAGGCCATTTCAATTGCTTCGCCAAAGCTACGGTTACACCTGTTGTGGTAATCGAACTCTGATCAGAGTAGTTAGGATCATATAATCCCGTTGTAGGGTTATAAGTTTGTCCGTATTTGGTATTATAAATACTAAATGTTAGTGCGTTTCGCTTCTTACCACCCAACCATGGTTCGGTGAATGAGAAGTTATAAGAACGGAATGCTTTACCATTACTTTGTACACGGATACTCAGCTTTTGTCCATCTCCCATTGGCAATGGATCCCATGCAGATTTCTTCCAGATATTTCTAAGAGAGAAGTTATTGAAAGAAACACCGAGCGTTCCAGTTAGTCCGATCACACCACCCCAACCAGCACTCAATTCTAATTGATCACTTGATTTTTCTTCCACAGTATAGTTGATATCAACTGTACCATCTTCTGGATTTGGTTTTGGATCGATGCCAATTTTTTCTTGGTTAAAATAGTTCAGCTGAGCGATCTCACGGTTAGAACGAACTAAGTCGGTACGACTAAATTTCTCGCCCGGAATCGTACGCAACTCTCTTCTAATAACGTATTCTTTCGTGCGGTCGTTACCAGCAATACGAACATTTTTAATAGTTGCCTGCGGACCTTCCACAATTCTAATTTCGAAATCGATAGTATCGTTGTAGACAGCAGTTTCAACAGGATCTGTACGGAAAAATAAGTATCCATCATCTTGATACAATCCACTGATATCACCACCTTCGGGTCCGGAGTTTTTACCTAATTTTTTATTCAGGATATCCATATTATAGATATCGCCTTTTCTAATTCCAAGGATTGCAGTTAAAACTGAATCGCCAAATTTGGTATTACCACGCCAGTTAATATTTCCGAAATAATAACGGCGACCTTCAGATAATTTGATATCGATATTCAAATCCCCTTTCTTGGTATGGTATACGGTATCTTTTAAAACAGTTGCATCGCGATAACCTAATGTGTTATAGTATTCAAGAATATTATCTAGATCGGAAGTGAATTTTTTGCCATCAAATTTTGCGGAACTGAATTTGAGACGAACATAAGGATCCAACACTTTTTTGGTTCTACTAAAAGTGAGGTAGCCTTTTTCTTTTAAATAATCGTCGAAAGTATAGTGCTTAGCATCTACGATCATTCCTTTATCATAAGTAGGGAATAATGTAAAGCGCGATTGTTCTTTGGTATCTTTTAATTGTTTCTTCAATTTCGATTCCTCCACATTAGCGTTGCCGCCGAAATTGATATTATTGATATGAACTTTTGATCCCTTTGCAATAAAGAAATTAAGTGTAAGTGTATTGTTGTTAGATGTGCTATCCTTCCTTTCTACAATTTTTACTTTTGCATCTTGGAATCCTTTTTCAGCATAATATTTTTTAATCGCTTCTACTGCTGTGATCTTCATGTTCTCGGTAACAACACGATTAGGAATTAAACCAGTTTTACCAGACAGGTCTTCGCTTTCACTTTTACGAACATCTCTAAAATAAAACTTAGATAACCTTGGTCGCTCCGTTACTTCAATTTCAACACCAATATTTTTTCCTTCCAAGCTAGAGATATACACTTTCACGTCACTGAAATAATTCTGTGACCATAGTTTAGTGATCGCTTTAGAGAAGTTATCGCCACCAGGAATTTTGATGTCGTCGCCCACATTGATATTCGCAATGGAGATCAAAAGGTTCTCGTCAAAAAATTTGTTTCCCAACCATACAACTTTCACACTAGCCACTTTATAGGTCTTAGGAGCTTTCTGTGTGAAGATATTGATCAAGTCAGCATCAATGGAAGTGATTGTAGTATCTTTTGAAGATTGCGATTGAGCCGAAAAACTCACCAACAAAATAAGAGAAGCCAACACTAAATATTTGTACAATTTCTGCATCCGGTTCGTTTTGTTATATTCCAGTCTGAAAGTAAAGTCCATAATGCTTCCAGAGATTCTATTGGTTTTAAGTTGGGCAAATTAAAGGGAATAATTAAAAGTGTTTGTTAAATCACTTGTTTAATTGGAATTCTGCCTTAAATAGTTGTGATTAGGCCAATTGGGTTTCCTCCTGAATTTGTTTATCGGTCTTTCCAAACCGTCTGTTTCTACCCTGAAAATCAATAATGGCTTCCACCAGGTTCTCCTTTCGGAAATCTGGCCAACGGGTATTGGTGAAATAAAGTTCAGCATAAGCTAGTTGGTATAACAAAAAGTTACTAATTCGGTATTCTCCACTGGTTCTGATCATTAGTTCAGGATCAGGAAATTCGCTTGTTGCTAGGTAATGTTCTAACACATCCTGGTTAATTGAAGCTGCGTTGATCTTTCCTGCTTCTACGTCTAATCCGATCTGTTTAACCGCATTAACCAACTCCCAGCGGCTGCTATAACTCAATGCCAGCACTACATTCAGGCCGGTATTGTGACTAGTCAAAGCCAATGCTTCATGCAATTCCTCATGCGCATCTTTAGGCAAAAGACTTAGATCGCCAATTACATGCAGGCGTATATTATTCTTGTTTAATGTAGGCACTTCCTTGCGGATAGTTTCTACAAAAAGCAACATCAGCCCTTCCACTTCTTTCTGCGGTCGATCCCAGTTTTCGGTACTAAAAGCGTACAAAGTCAGGTATTCGATACCCAATTCTGCGCACCCTTCTACAATGATGCGAACACTTTCAACCCCATGAAAATGACCATATAGACGCTCTTGACCTTTTTCTTCAGCCCAACGTCCATTGCCATCCATTATAATTGCGATATGTCTTGGCAAACGGTCTTTATCAATTTTGCCAATGAGGTTTTCCTCCATCGTACACCTGCATTTAGGCTGCGAAATTAACAAAAAGGGCGGGGTTGTAGGGATTTAATTAAGAGAAAATCTGCCTAATTGGCTTAAAATCTGATTATTTTCTAAAAAATTACTAATAAGTTGGGCAACGATAGGATTGAATATTGAAAGACATACCAACTTGTAGGGTCACGAAAGCGTCTTTCTGTAGGCTATTACCTCTTTGGCGGCCTTTTATGCCGATAGATGTTCCGGTTTCATAGCTTCTATCTTGTAATAAAAAAGCGGGAGAAGGATTGCCATTTGGCAGGGGCGGAAAAGCGTCTGGAGCATAGGTACCACTCACATCATCCAAATAATCTGTATTGGTAAAGCGATAAGAGATCTCACCAAATACGTTCATTCTTTCATTGATAGCATATTTCATACCCACTCCAAATGGAATGCACAGGGCAATGGGGCTGTAAGGTTTTTTATCGGGATATAAAGCGCTACCCTGGCCTTCAGTGCCAAGTGGCCGGAGCAGGTATTTTTGGCCGCCCATATAGGCATAGGGATCGAAGGAAAATGCACCAAAACCTAGGCTCACATAGGGGGTAAACCGATATTCCTCAAAGCCGGGAACAAATTTGAAAAAGTTGAAATCGCCTGAAACGCTCATCTCCCAGACATTGGTATTGAAGCTGAGATTTCTTTGTTGTTCAACCGGATTATTACTATAAACATCAGAATAGGCCAGAAAAGCATAGTTCGCGGAGATTCTTACGCCTACATAGTTGTTCACTTGTTTTCTAAAGAAGATGCCGCCGGCAAATTTTGGGCGGTTGATCTTTGCGCCAGTATTTAAATCGCCGAAATAATGACCTAACCCAACAGAAAAGCCGTATTCAGCCTGATGCGAATACGATTCAAGTGATTGGGCTTTTGATGAGACCAAAGAAATACCTAAGATGAAGATTAATCCGATTTTTTTCAACATGTGATTTATAGCATCTAACTATTGTAAAATAGCATCAATTTTTTCTAAGATAAAAGTTAATTTCTTTTGTCGAGTCCCCAAGTGAGTTTAGTTCTGAGTGTTGAAAGGAAATTATTTTCGTTTAGTCTAGCCAGATTGACATAAAATTTTTCTTTACGAACTGCCAACTGAATTGATTTGGTAACAATTTCTCGTCTGGCATCCAACGCACAAATAAATTGATCTGCCCTACTTTCAACTTCAAAAGAAATAACGTTAGAATCGGGTACTACAATAGAACGCACGTTTAGGTTATGTGGCGCTACAGGCGTAATTACAAAACTATTCGATTCAGGAAACACAATTGGTCCATTACAACTCATATTATACCCAGTTGATCCAGTAGGTGTAGAAACGATCAAACCATCGGCCCAGTAAGTGTTCAGGAATTCACCGTTCAGGTAAGTATGAATTTTTACCATCGGAGAAATATCTCTTTTATGGATTGCAAACTCATTCAAAGCAAAGGGTGTATCACCAAACAATTGCTCATTCGAATCGAGGTGAATCAATGTTCTTTTCTCGATATGAAAAGTTCGGTTAATGAGTGCATCCACAGCAATTGATAATTCATCTCTACTAATGCTAGCCAAGAAACCAAGGCGCCCGAAATTGATACCCAGAAGTGGTATATTTTTGTTGTTTACAAGGGTAACCGCATCTAACATGGTGCCATCTCCACCTAAACTAATTAGGATATCAATATCTTCCGTTAGTTGCTCAGAAACGCTGAAAGGAATTAATTTTTGGCAAATATGTGGATCAAAATGATACTGTTCAAGCAGGGTACTAAAAATAAAAATAGTTGTGTCATAGCGCATCAATTCTTCCAACAACAGTTGGATAGGGTTCTCCTGTTCAAAATCTAAGCCCCTACTATAAATTGCTACTTTCATGTATCTAAATTAAAAATCATTTCTGCTCTGTAAATATAAGCCTTGTTTGCCTAGCTGATTAAAGCTATACTCAATTTTAAATACAAAATCGTAGATCGAAACAATATCCATACCGAAGCCCCATGTATGCAAAAGGGTATTATTGAGGGTATTGCTGGCAATGGAATTGGGCAACTGCGCATAACCCAAATCGGCATAAGCCTTCATGTAAATACGAAAAGGGATTCGATTGTAGATCTTGCTTTTGAAGGGATTCTTAACTTCAAAATGTACTAATTCTCTATGAATAGTGCTTTTGAGCATGAAGCCCGACATGCCGTCAACCACATTGTATTCCAGTCCGCGCATTTGAAAATTAGAATAGCCAAACATTTTTTGATCGGTATAACCATTACTTGGAGGCGATTTTAATTGTGCCATCGCTTCAAAATGCAAGAAAGCTTTCTTGGTAACAGGCAAAGCGTAAACAGCCCTAGCACTCAGCATCCATAAATTCGATTCCCTATCTAATCCACGTTTATACATATTTCCTTGAAACAACCAACCATCTTTCGGGTAAGCATTATTATCTGCATTCTGATATCTAAACCCGTAATTGAAATCTATAAAATTAAAGTGTGTGCCCAGATTGGTAAAATAATTCGGATTGATCTTGGTAACGGTATCAGCAATTTGTTCTTTGTTATAAGAAATTCTGAATGTGTGTCGGCTTTTAATATCGGGGCGATAAGAATAGGTAAGATCGTATCTGGTTGACTTCTTTACGAATATATCTTCTTGTTTATAGAATAACTGTTTATTATCGCCAGTGGCATAGTTCAATTCTTTCTGACTAGCATAAACGAAACCTATATTGAATCCGTGTTTCAACTTTCGATCAACAAAGGGCAGATCATATCTTAAGGTTACTTGTTGGGTGTATCCAGTGATCAACCAAACATCTAAATTATCGTTTCTGCCAGTAATATTATTCTGAATGAATTTAATTCCATAGTTCACCCGATCAAGGCTTCTGTGTTGTTCTACCCACCACTGATTAAAGTTTCGATCAATTAGTTTGAAATATAAAAGTGGAAAAAAATACCATCTTTCTTTCACATTCACTTGAATCTCTGCAGTACTATCTGTAATAATTGGAACCAGATCAACATCCACAAACAATGAAGTGTTCATTAGTTGTTGTTTCGATAATTTAAGTTCTGCGTTAAGGTCTTTCTTGGCCATATAATCGCCCATGAAAAAAGACAATTCGCGAAGTACAATTTGCGGCTTAGTTCTTTTATTACCGAGTAAGGTTATTTTGGAAATGCTGATAGAGTCGGCAGCGGTATATTGCGCGCCAACTTGGCAACACAAAACAATACTAGTTAAAAATAAAATGCACCAATGCTTCATTGCGCTACCTGTTACGAGTTGATAAAAATAAGGGATTGCAATTATACATTCAGATAGGCCAATAAATGGTTGTAATTATCTTTCAATTCATTTGCGTAATTCTCTTCACCGAAATAGTAGCGAACAATATAATCGTAGCGTTGAAAAGTTGCAACGATCGCAGAGACTTCGATCTTATTTATTTTCAAAGTAATGATCACCAACCCCGTTTCAGGTTCTGTAAATGTGTTACACTGTTTGATGATAGCATCGTTAGTTTCAACCAGACGACTGATCTCGCCGAATGAGAAATTACGTTTTGAAATTTCCAGAACAATAATTCCGCCGACTTCATTGTTGCCTAAAAAATTCGAAAGATATTGGATCAATTCTGTCACTGGAATTACACCTAATAATTCATTCTGTTCATTGATCACAGGCACCAAAGAGATTTCTTTATCGGAAGCCAATTTCAAAGCCGATAAAAAATGTTCTTCGCCTTTTACCGAGTAAGGGTAAATTAAAGAGGTATCAAATGCAAGTACTTGTTCTTCTGAAAGGTCCATCAGGTCTGACTTTGCCACCAATCCCAAATATTTTTCTTCTGCAATCACAGGAAGGTGTTGCACATCGTAATCATCCATCAACTGCAGCGCCAAAGAAGCGTTGTCGTTCAGATGTACTGAAGGAAATCCGGAATTAATTAATTGGGTTGATAGCATGCTTATCTTTCTTTATTGTCTGCAAAAAAGAGGCCAGTGCTGAAAATGCTAGGGTAATTTTTTCAAGAACCCTTCTAATATTCTATTGAATTCATCAGGCACTTCCATCATTGGAGCGTGGCCACATTTATCAATAAAATGCAGTTCACTATTCGGAATTAATTTTTGAAATTCCTGTCCAACAAAAGGCGGTGTGATAATATCGTTATTACCCCAGATCAGCAGGGTAGGTTGTTTAATTTGATTCAGTTCTTCACCCAGATTATTTCTGATCGCGCTTTTTGCGAGAGAGATAATCTTAATGACTTTAATTCTGTTATTAGTGATCTCGAAAACCTCATCCACTAATTCAGTAGTAGCCATTGCCGGATCGTAGAAGGTAACTGCTGTTTTCTTTTTAATATATTCTCGATCGCCTCTTTTTGGATAGCTATCGCCCATACCATTTTCAAACAGGCCACTGCTTCCGGTAAGGATCAGTGATTTAATTCTTTCTGGATGTTTTATAATATGAACCAGTGCAACGTGTCCGCCAAGGGAGTTGCCCAGTAAATTAATATTTTGATAGCCTCTAAGTTCAATAAATTTTTGAACGTGTTTTTCCAAACCACCAACAGTGGTATGAAAGATATCTAAATCAAATAAGGGTAATAAGGGTACAATAACCTTGTAAGATTTTCTGAAATGTTCCACCAAGTCGGCAAAATTGCTCAATGCCCCAAAGAGTCCGTGTAACAGCAAAAGTGGTTCGCCATCTCCTTCTTCAATAAAATGAAATTTATCCTGTTCTTTAATTTCGTAATCCATATAATAATTTCTTAAGCAGGCAGTCGACCATCAAATCTCCTATCAACTATATTGCGAAACTGCAAGATTTCGATGATTAGGTTGCTGCAAAATACAGATTTTAAGGTAAAAAGTATCAATATCCTCTTTACCAATCTGTTGCCATTTGTTGATTATTTATTTAAACGTTCAAAAAAGGCGGTCAATTCGGCAAATGCATTTTTAAATATGGGCAATACTGAAGCGAAAAGTTCTAAAAATTTTGGTCCGATAGGTTTAATCAACGGATAGCATTTCGAATCGCTGATCATGTATGGTTTCAAGAGCTGCAATTTATCAGCATAAAATAAAACGATGCTCAACACAGTGGCATATATCAATGCATAAAGCAGAATCCCAGTTAGTCGATTTAACCATCCAAGCATTACTAATTCCAAGCTTGTTTCAATCAGTTTTGAGCCGATCCGCACCAAGATCCAAACAGCAATCAGGATGATGACAAAAGCGATAAAGGGAAGCCAACCGAAGGCAGTATGGGTGTATTCTTTGAGCCAGCCAGCAACTATTGCCGAGAATTTTACGGCAGCGGCAAGGCCCAGAAAAATGCCCACAAAAGAAAAGGAGGCAAGCACCAGGCCTTTGCGGTAACCCTTAATGAGCGCCAGCACCAGGCAGATCAGCAATACAATATCGATTAGCATGCGTAGGTTTTTACTACCCTAATAATGCTTTAACCGTGGTAGATATTGCTTTACCCTCTGCTTTTCCTGCTAATTGTTTAGAAGCCACGCCCATTACTTTGCCCATATCTTGTGGCCCTGTAGCGCCAACAGAAGCAATAATTGCTTTCACGGCTTCTTCTAGTTCAGCAGCAGTCATCTGTTGCGGCAAGAATTTTTCGATCACGGCAATCTCTTCAGATTCTTTCTGCGCAAGGTCGGGTCGATTTTGTGTTTGGTATATTTCCAGAGAATCTTTGCGTGATTTAACTAGTTTCTGCAAAATTTTAATTTCTCCATCTGCAGTAACGATGCCATTAGCACCAGGGTCGGTCTTAGCTTTGATGATCTCGGCTTTGATAGCACGTAAGCCTCTCAAAAGGGCCTCGTCTTTCGCTTTCATAGCATCTTTCATTTGGCTCATTACTTGTTCTTCTAAGCTCATGGTACTTATTTTATTTGTTCTCTTTTAATTGGGAGTCTCTGAATTTCTGGTAGAAATCCTTCGCGTTTTGTTTCATTTGGGCAACCAGTTCTTGATTTTGAGTAGCCCGCATGAAAGTGTCGGCCATACCCATGAAGGTCTGGTAGTAGAAATCTGCCATCTCGTCGACCATCAGGTCCTTTGTCCAAAGGTCGATCCGAAGGGCCGCTTTTTCCTGAGCGTCCCAGAAAGCCACCATCATGGCTTTAGCGGGCTGCATCATATCTGCGGTGCTATCGGTGGCTGACCAGTTAATTAGTTCAGGCACTTTTTGTTCGTCGAGTTGAATATCAATCGTAATAGTCGATTTGCTCATAGTTGTTCTAATAAATTGGGTGCAAAACTACGAAATTTTGGTGGGTAGCGATTATTGGCGCGTTTTGATGATTGTAATCCCAAATTTTATATGAAATTCAGGAACGTAATCCCAAAATTAATATTAATTTTGGGATTATGATACAGAGAATTATCCAAAAAAGTATTCAAAACGATCTGTTTAAGGGAAAGGCAATTGTGATAACTGGTCCAAGGCAAGTAGGGAAAACAACTTTACTAGAAGCATTGCGCACTGAAAACAACTTGGATGCTTTATGCCTTAATTGCGATGAACCAGATATTAGGCTTTCCTTAGAAAACGTCAGCTCCACACAGTTAAAAGCTATGATTGGGAAACATCAGCTAGTTTTTATTGATGAAGCGCAGCGGGTTAAAAACATTGGACTAACGCTAAAATTACTCGTAGACCAATTCAAAGAAGTACAAATTGTAGCAACTGGATCATCTGCTTTAGAATTGGCAAACGAAATAAATGAGCCGCTAACCGGGCGAAAAAGGGAATATCATTTGTATCCATTTTCTACTGCTGAAATGATCGGCAGCAGTTCTGAGCTGGAGGAGAAAAGGCTATTAGAGCAACGATTGATTTACGGATTTTATCCAGATATCGTGAACGATTCAGGAAATGCGCAGCGGAGTTTGATGTCGCTTTCAAATGATTATTTGTATAAAGATTTACTGGCGTTGGAGTCTATTAGAAAACCAGCTTTACTTGAGAAAATTTTGTTGGCATTAGCATTTCAGATTGGCAGTGAAGTTTCCTTTTCAGAAATAGCACAATCTGTAGGGGCCGATATTAAAACAGTGGCGCATTATGTATCCTTATTAGAAAAATGCTTTATTGTATTTCAGGTTGGGGCCTTTAGCAGGAACCTTCGAAATGAAATAAAAAAGGGGAAGAAAATATATTTTCATGACAATGGTATCCGCAATGCTATCATTAAAAATTTCAACACAATTCAATTGCGACAAGACATTGGAGCATTGTGGGAAAATTTTTTAATGAGCGAGAGAAAAAAGTTCAACGATTATAATCATCATTTTGTGAACAGTTATTTTTGGCGCACCCATGCACAACAAGAGATAGATTTATTGGAAGAATCGGGCGGCATTTTATCTGCAAAAGAATTTAAGTGGAATGAGCGATCAAAAACAAAGCAGCCA